>Ga0182027_10002314_pt1 | contig 31044 bp, 28 predicted proteins | sample 712E1DmetaG_FD_121300 | JGI IMG/M metagenome (GOLD analysis project Ga0182027, IMG submission 121300) | Permafrost microbial communities from Stordalen Mire, Sweden - 712E1D metaG (Illumina Assembly) | ecosystem: Environmental > Terrestrial > Soil > Wetlands > Permafrost | place: Sweden...
AGGAGGTCTGAATCGATTCGGATAATTCGCCCTTGTTCATACCTGTAGCCGATCGCGTTCTCCGCGAAACGTCGATTAAACTTGGTGACTGCATCAGTGAAGCTTAACTTGATCGTGGGTCCCATAAGCTGGACAAAATTCCTATCTTTGTGCCCAACTTGGATGCCGGCAAAAGTGCTTTCAATTATGTCGAGTGCGGTGTCTGTATCCGCTTCCAAGAACCATAGATAAAGAGCGTGGCATTGGCTTGATCCGCGAAGACCCGTCTTTCCGTGCTCTTCACAGAGGAATTTGTTGATCCTACCGTAGAGACTTAATATTGCATCCTCTCGTCGCAGATCATATCTGTCGTAATCGATGATCGAGGCCACCGGGACTTCCTGCAAATACCCTATAGAGTCGTTCCAAATGTGCCAGACTTGTCGTTTGAAGCTGTCGGGCAGGTCATAGCGGTACGCCGTTGGCGGGTTCTCTGCGGCCTTCTTCCGCATTGAATAGAGTGCCATTCTCTTACCCTCCCGTTCCCCCCACCGTCATCTTGTCCAGCTTGATAGTCGGCATGCCCACTCCCACTGGCACGCTTTGCCCGTCCTTGCCGCAGGTCCCGATGCCTTCATCGAGCTTGAGGTCGTTGCCTACCATCGACACATATTTCAGCGCCTCCGGTCCGTTGCCGATCAGCGTCGCATCGCGCACCGGCGCCGTCACCTTGCCGTCCTCGATCAGGTACGCTTCCGACGCCGAGAACACGAACTTTCCGTTGGTGATGTCCACCTGCCCACCGCCGAAGTTCACGGCGTAGAGCCCGCGCTTCACGCTGCGCAGAATATCCTCGGGCGCGTCGTCACCAGCCAGCATGTAGGTGTTGGTCATGCGCGGCATGGGAATCGATTGGTAGCTCTCGCGCCGCCCCGATCCCGTGTTCGCCATCCCCATCAAACGCGCCGAAAGCTTGTCGGACAAATACCCCTTCAACACGCCGCCCTCGATCAGAACCGTCTCCTGCGTGGCCGAACCTTCGTCGTCCACATTCAGTGAGCCGCGCCGCCCGGCGATCGTGCCGTTGTCCACCACTGTCACCTTCGGGCTCGCCACCTGCTGCCCAATCAATCCCGTAAACGCCGAGGTCTTCTTGCGGTTGAAGTCGGCCTCCAGTCCGTGACCCACCGCCTCGTGCAGCAGAATCCCCGGCCATCCCGGCCCCAGCACCACTTCCATCTCGCCGGCGGGCGCGGGCACGGCGCCCAGTTGCAGAATCGCTCCTCGCGCCGCCTCGCGCGCCAAACTCTCCGGGCTCTTCGAGCCTTGGAATTGTTCCAGCCCTGCCCGTCCTCCGCCTCCCGCCGCGCCCCTGGTGGTCACTGCGCCTTCTTTTGCGATCACCCATACATTCAGCCGGCACAACGGCTGCGTGTCGCTGGCGAACGCCCCGTCCGACGCGGCAATTAGGATCCGCCGCAGCTCCTCGCTGTAGCCTGCCCGCACCTGCACAATGCGCGCATCGAAGGCACGCGCCGCGCGGTCCGCGCGCAAAATCAACTCCAGGCGCGCCGCCAGGTCCAGGTCGTAGCCGCCCAGCGGAACAGGATAGAGATCGGCGCTACGCGTCTCCGTGAACCCCTGCACGGGCTGCTTCGCGGGTCCCGAGGCAATCAGCGCTGCCGTCCGTGCCGCGTGCAGCAGCCGCTCCGCGCTCAGATTGTCGGTATACGCATAGCCGGTGCGCTCGCCGCTGAGCACGCGAATGCCGCATCCGGCGCTCGTGCCCTGGCTCGCCGACTTCACAATCTGCTCGTCCACGCCCAGCGCCGTCGCCGTAACCGACTCGAAGTAAAGGTCCGCGTAGTCGCCGCTGGCGCTCAAGGCCTCGCCCAGGCAGCGCTCCAGCAGCCGCTCGGTCAGGCCGAATTTCTCAAAAAAGTAACGCCGATGGCTCGAAGATGGGGAAGTTTCCGGATGCGTCATCGTAATCTCAGTGTACCCTTGCCACGTCTGATTGATCGATGCTCGAGTGCGCCGGCTCCACGCCATCCGCTCCGTTGTTGTTTGGATACTTGGGCCGTTGACACGCTTTCGCAAGCAAGAGAAATCATGTTAGGATTCGTCTTATGAAGAGAGTCCTTGCGGCGGTTTTGCTGTTCACGGTTTTTGCAACCCCAGGGTTTGCTGCAAAGCACTCCCGCGGGCATCATCAGAAGTACGACTACCGCTACCACGCCCCCAAATACAAAGCACCTAAGCACCACGCCTACCACACCCACCCGCAGCACGTCCGCCAATATCAAGCCAAGTAACCGGCTCCCCGCGCGTAGGCGGTGACCCTCGCGGTTCCGAATCCTTACCTGAGTTCTCCTCCATCCGGTTCCGGCCCGCGGCCCCGTCCATTTAAGATTCTTGCCATGACAGATCCGGATGACTCGCGTTACCCCATCGGACGTTTTCAACCGCCGGCCGCGAGCACGCCTAGCATTCGTGCCGCGCAGATCGAAACGCTGCGGCTGCTCCCTGAGCGTCTGCGCGCCGCGGTCGCCGGCCTCAGCGATGCACAGCTCGATACGCCCTACCGCGAAGGCGGCTGGACCGTGCGCCAGGTTGTACATCACTATGCCGACAGTCACGCCAACAGCTACGTCCGCTTCAAGCTCGCTCTCACTGAGGATTGGCCCACAATCAAGCCCTACGACGAAGCGGCGTGGGCTCGCCTGCCCGACTCGCGCGCGCCCATCGAGCCATCGCTCGTCTTCGTCGACGGACTGCACCAGCGCATGGTCGCGACCCTCGAGGCAATGACGGAAGAGGACTTTCAGCGCGGCTTCAACCATCCGGAACGAGGGCGGATGACTCTGGCGGCGAACCTCGCGCTTTACGACTGGCACTCGCGCCACCACACGGCCCACATCACAAGCCTGCGCGCGCGCATGGGATGGTAGAAGAGCCATGGGCCTCGGCGCTACGACCGCCTCACCCGCGCAGCTGGCGCAGACCATCGAATCCTACCTGGCCGACCACCCTGCGGCCGCGCTGCTTGAAGATGGCCGCATCCTCTTCGACATGCGCACCGCGCACTACTCGGTCGCTGAGTCGCACGGCCGATGCCTTCTCCAGTTCTGGAGCGACGAACGCAACCTCGTGCGCACGGTCGTCGATGTGCAGCAACGCGCGCAATGCCTGCGGCTCATCACGCGGCGCTTGGGCGCGACCAAGCCCCAATCCCTCGAACTCGCCCCCACCAGCGACCGGCGCACGCCCACCGCGCGCGACACGGCCCGCCGCAACTACCAGCGCCTCCTCGAGCGCGTGCTTGCGCGTCACTTCCTCGGCTCCAAAGTAGACGGCTTGCGCACGGCCATGGATCTGGAACACAGCTTCGGGCCGGCCTACGTGCGCGGCCGCCTGCTCAAGGGAACGGCCGCAGATGCGGTCATCGGGGTCAGCGACGCCGAATCCGCATCTATCATCGACGGCGTCCTCACCCTGGGCGTTCTCTGGCTCGACTACTGCCGCCACCACGCCGACGCGCGCCGCCACTTCGGCGGGCTGAAAGTGATTGTTCCTGCAGGCGCCTGGCGCACCACGGCGGAGCGCATGGCCTGGCTGAATCACGCCGCCGCCGATTTTGCCTTGTTCACACTCGACGAGCGCAGCGAAGAACTCGCTCCCGTCGACTTTCGCGACACGGGCAACCTCGACTCGCGCGTCGTTCACGCTTTTTCCGCGGCCGCCGCGCTCGAGCGCTGCCAGTCCGGCATCGACCGCCTTCTCGCGCTCGTTCCCGACGCGGCCCGCGGACGCGTCGAGATCCGTCCCCACTCCGCGACCGAAGCCGGGCTTCTCCTCCACGGCCTTGAGTTCGCCCGGGTGCGCCACGGCGCCTCGGCCCACTCCTTCGCGCGCCAGGACGAAGTCACCTTCGGCGCGGGCGCAAGCGAAACCCGGCTCACGCCGGAAAACGAAGACCTTTGCCGCGATCTCTTCCGACGCCTCTTCCTCAGCCGCCACGCCGACGGCGCGCACACCGATCCGCTCTTCCGCATGGCGCCTGAGCGCTGGCTTGAGTCCCGCCTCTGCTCCAGCCTCGCTGAGCTTTTGCCCGATCTGCGCGGCGACCTGCTCTACACCCAGGTCCCCGCGCTCTCTACGGGCGACCGCGGCATGTTGGACCTGCTCACGCTCGACCGCAACGGCCGCCTTGTGGTTCTGGAATTGAAGGCCGACGAGGACCTCCAGCTGCCGTTGCAGGCCCTCGACTACTGGATTCGCGTCCGCGCCCTCAACGACGACCGCCAAGCCGCGCCGCCCAGCGCCACGCCGCTCTCAGCCTTCGAGCGCAATGGCTACTTTTCCGGCGCTGAGGTGTCGCCGCTGCCGCCGCGCCTCCTTCTCGCCGCGCCCGCCCTCCGCGTCCACCCCGCCAACGAGCCGGTCCTGCGCTACCTCTCGCCGGCGATCGAGTGGGAACTCCTCGGCCTCACCGAGCACTGGCGCCGCGAACTCAAAGTCGTCTTCCGCAAACGCAGCCGCGATCGCGCGGATCACTGACTTACCGATCTGGTGCGCTACCGCCGGCTCACCCCATCGACCGCATACGAAAAAGGTCCAGCCCCCACCCCATCGTACAAGCGGGTAGGAGGCTAGACTCTTCCGTACCATCGTGTAATTCCAGAGCTGCTGCACCCCGGAGCCGGCACCTTCCACTTCACCCACTCGGCCCTGTACGGCCCTGAGAGGCGCAGCAGCTCTGGAACTTCTTTAAGCTATGGAGAATAAGCTAATTTGATAATCGAATCCCGTTCCCTGGTCCAGAAAAACTGGCGCTAACTTTGGCTGTTCTGCTGTTCCCAACCGTTCTTCTTGTACTGCCCGCGTTTCGAGGGCAGAATCTGCACTTCGTTCGAAACTCCGCTTTGTTCCTGCATTGCGTGACCTTGTTCGCGCCGCGTCTGCCCACCATTTCCTCCGCGCCGCGCCCCGCTCTTTTCGGGCGAAACGGCCTTGGAAGGATGGAACTCACGTTGTTTCACAACCGGTCGCGATCCGTGGCCGTGCGCGCCGGCTTCGTTCGTGGCGGCAGGCGCAATTTCGGGGTTGGGAATCGGAATGAGTGTGCGTGCTCCGGCCGCGTGCTCAGCCTCCACTTCCGGTGTGTGACCGGGAACAGAGCCGCTCGCGAAGTCCGTGTGATTGAACTGCGGCTCGAACGGCGCGATTGCTCTCATCAGCAACTCGGCTTCGACACTCTGTTGCGGCGCATGCCTGGCCCGATCCAGCTCCTTGAGCCCCGCCGAGAAAAACGCGCCCCTGAGTTCGCTCAATCGTGGCGGCATGACGTGCGTGGGCTCTTCAAGAGCTGGTTTCGCCGGCTCATGCGACAGTTCACCGCTGTCCGAGCGGCTGGAGACCACTTGCAGGCGTCCGGCGCGGGGCATTCGCGGCTGCGTGAGGGCCGTGTCGGGGAGCGCTGGAGTCTCAAGGAGCCACCATGGAATCTCATCAGGCGGCGCCACGTTACTCCGCGCGTGTTCGGGTTTCTGCGGCGCTCGAGCCGCGTCGGGCTCCGCTTGTGAATTGGGCTGCACCTCAGCCGGGTCAAGCTCTACTGCGGGCGCAGCAGTCGAAGCGATCTCCGCCAGTGAACTTGCCGCACCTTGCGCCGCCACGGCACTCTCAAGCTCAAGGCTGGCGCGGCCCGATTCCACCGCCGAGTGGAGTGTCTGAAGCATTTGCCGGTCCACGGACCATTTCCGGAAGAGCAGATCCCGTTCCGTCTCCTCTAGAGAACGGCGAAAAGCCTCGTCAGCCTTCGCCGATCGAACGCGGTTGAGCACGAATCCGACGAATGGCAAGTGGAGGCGTTCCAACGCGCTGGCGATGGAACGAAGCTGCGCCGGGGTCGTTACTCCGGATTCGATCACTACGATCGTGCAATCGGCGTGGCGCGCCAGGTACTCCGTCTCCGCCGAGGCCGTGAGTGGCGCGGTGTCGGTCAGAACCATCTCCGCCGGCAGGCCTTCTACCTCTTCGACAACCGAATCCAGCAGGGCCTTCGTGCCGTGCCTCACCACCGCCGCTCTGCCCAGTGTCTCGAGCGTCTCTTTCACCCGGAGGGCGACGGTTGTCGCGCCGGCTCCAGGGCCCGTTCCGGTAAAGACGCAATTCCTGACCCTGCGGTCTCTCAACGCCGTATCGATCCTCGCGACCAGCCGCATCAGATGCTCCTTGGCCACCTCTTCCGAGACCTCCGAAAAGTCCGGCAACTGCGCCATCGGAGCAAAGCCCACCAGGCGCTCGACGTCTGACGCGACGTAGATCCGTGGGTCTGATTTGTGGGCGACTATCGCGACCGCTGCTCCCAGGAAAGCGAAGCCGAACTGCAGCAACATCGCATTGTGAATCGCGGCGGATAGCGTGGGCTGGACGTAGAACAGGCTTCGGGCAGTGTTGACGGCCCAAAGACCAAGCAAACTGAACGCGGCGAGGAAAAGCCCGAACAAGGCGAATCCAAGGATCAGGCGGCGATTCATCAGGAGGCTGCGGCGAAGACCAGGCGGGAAGTGCGGCTGCTCTGCGGTCCCGGCTCCCGAGGAGAGCGGCAAGGAGGCGGAAGAAGGGGAAGGGCCCTCCGGCGAGCGGGGGGCATTAGAAAACGCGATTTGCCAGTGACGCCAGCTCATCGAACCGCTCCAACCTTCACTAGCGAGAGACCCTGCAAACCATCCTCAAGCTCAACTTGCATCTTCCGCCTCTTTCATGAGCAAGCCATTAACAACCTCGGCGATTGATGCGCCCTTCACGGCTTGTGCACTCTGTCGCATGCCTGAATCGCCTGCGCATACGCACTCCTGCTTCACGAAGAACCGTCATCTCGACGCTGCTGTGCAGTTGGCCTTGAGGTTCATTGGTCCGGATGTCCGATGAAATCGAAGCTAGTGATTTGAACCATTCAGTGCAATGCCTCAAAGGTGGGAACCGGGACGGTGGGCACTGCGTCCTTAGAGCCTCTGAAGTCAGGCAAGGAAGTAACTGAAAATGATTACCTTGGTCCTCGTTGAGGGGAATGACGTCGGGGATGACGCATGCGTTGCGGAACAACCACAAAACGGAGTTGCCTGCTACCGAATTGATCGTGAAGGATTGTCTGGCGGTTGGCCCAGCGCCGGCTTCACGCCTCGGTCATCTCGCTGCCGCGAGCCTCGCGGCCCAATGCCGCCAATCCTGCCAGCGTCAATGCGACCACGATCACCGTGATCGCAAGCACTGCGGGATAGTTGCCCCAGCGCTCGGCCGCCAGTGCCTGGCCTTTGCTGTTCCACGACGTGATGAGCGCGCCCAACTGGTACGCCAGACCCGGAGCCGTAGCTCGTACAGGGGCCGGCGATAGCTCCGTGAGATAGGCCGGAACTACGCCCCACGCGCCCTGCACCATGAACTGCATCAACACCGCGCCCACGCCCAGCGTGACGGCGGAATGCCCATAGGCGTAAAGCGGAATCACGGGAATCGCCAACAGCGCTGCGGTGACAATCGCCCGCTTGCGGCCCCATGTTTCTGACAGCGCGCCAAAGACGATGCCTCCGGCGATTGAGCCAATGCCATAAAGGACGCCGATCAACCCGATTGTCTCGGGCGAGAGTTTGGCCTGCACGGCAAGAAAGGTCGGATACACATCCTGCGTGCCGTGCGAAAAACTCATAAAGGCCGTCATAAGGATCACGAGGAAAAGAAATGTGGGCAAGAACTGGAACAATTGGTGCATCCCTGTCGGCCCGGCATGAACTTCAGCCCCCGCCGTCCGCTTCCTGGCTCCGGCCAGCCATACCGGCGACTCCGCCACACGAGCCTGCACATAAAACGCCAGCAGCGCGGGCGACGCGCCGAGAATGAACAATCCCCGCCAGCCGAACGCCGGAATCGACACCCCATGCCAATGGAACCCTGCAAACAGCAGCCCAAAGGCCGCCGAGGCCAGAATCGATCCCACTGCGTACCCTTCCTGCAGAATGCCGGAGAACGTGCCCCGTCCGTTTTTTTGCAGCGTCTCAAAGACGAGCGCGGCGCCCACACCCCACTCCCCGCCCATCGCAATGCCGAACAGCGCCCGCAGCACCAACAGCACATGAAGCGATGGTGCGAAGGCGCAGGCCAGCTCGATGACGGAAAAGCCCAAGATGTTCGCCATCAACACGGGACGGCGGCCATAGCGGTCGGCCAACATACCGAAGAGCAGAGCGCCGACGGGACGGAAGGCCTGCGTCAGAAACACGGCTCCGAGGACCGCGGAGGGCTGGGTGCGGAATTCGCCGGCGATTGCTTTGACACAGAAGATGAGCAGAAAGAAGTCGAGGCTGTCGAGCGTCCAACCCAGGAACGCTGCCAGGAAGACGTGGCGTTGCGAGGGGGTGAGCCTCTGAACTTGACTGAGGACGGACATTGGCGGCAGCATACCAGACCGGCAGGAAGTTCACCCTGCAGGCGGACTTCATCCGCGGTCCCGCGCGAGTGCCCCGATTTCGGATTCTGCGCACAAGCCAGCCGAAAATCTCACAATGGGAAAATATTTGTTGCAACGAGTATCTCGCCCCCGGCATCTTACTCAATGTGGGGTTTCATCGCCAAAGCAGTGGATCTCCGCACCGCTCGTATCCACGAAAGAACCCGATGGGAAAGATTCCGATGGGAAAGATTCCGATCGCATCTTTCCCTGAGCAAAACGACTGAAACAGCCCTGCACGAAAAGGAGTTTCCCTGCATGAATCGATTGGCCCTTGTAAGTGGAGTTCTGGCGCTCGCTGCGCCGCTGGCCCTTGCGCAAACCTCGACCTGGGTCTCCGACCCGAATCACAGCGAAGTCGACTTCAGCATCACCCACATGAGCATCTCGAGAGTCCATGGCCGGTTCGGGAATGTGAATGCCACCATCCAATACAATGAGGCGGACATTACCAAGTCCAGCGTCCAGGTCACCATCGACGTCAGCACGATCGACACTGGCGTCCAGGGCAGAGACGCCGACCTCAAGAGCGCCGGTTTTTTCGATGTAGCCACCTTCCCCACGGCGACCTTCACCAGCACCAGTGTCACCAGGAACGGCAGCAACCTCACCATCGCCGGAAACCTGACGCTCCATGGCATCACCAAGCCTGTGGTTTTGGATGTCGAGGGCCCCACAGCGCCTGTGACCGACCGGCGAAACAAGGTGCATTGCGGCTTCTCGGCCACAGCAACCATACACAGAACTGACTTTGGTGTTGCCCCCAAAATGCCCGCGGCGATGCTGGGCGACGACGTTAAACTCACCATCGAGATCGACGCTGCCAAACAGTGAAGAACTGCACCGTCACGGGGTGGGCACTTGCTTTCCGACCCTCGCTCTGGATTCGCGCGGCAGAATATCGGGAGAATTTCCGATGGCAAGCCTGAAATCTGAGATTGCGCAAGCGTCACCGTTTTCGAGCGCGGAGGAAGAGGCTTTCCTGAATTTGCTGCGCACGTCGGATTGCCTGCACCGCGCCTTCCAGCAGAAAACCCGCGGCTGGGGTCTCACTTCCACGCAGTACAACGTGCTGCGCATCCTGCGCGGGGCGCAGCCGGGCGGGCTCACCTGCGCGGCCATCGGCGCCCGAACGATCGCCGCCGAGCCCGATATTACGCGCCTGCTGGCTCGCCTGAAAGGCCTCAAACTGATCCGCCAACACCGCGACCGGCAAGATCGCCGCGTGGTCTGGACGCAGATCTCCGATGCTGGCCTGGAACTCCTGCGTGCCATGGATCCGGTCATTCAGCGCCTCCCGGTCGAACTCCTTGGGCATCTCCGCAGCACGGAGTTAGCGGAAATGATCCGGCTGCTGGAACTCGCGCGGCAGTCCTGCGCCGAGACAGATGTGCCCGAGTAGCAGCGCGAAACGGGGACACCCTTCGGGAACCTTGCAGTGTTGGCAGGCAGTGAGCGGCGCTAGGTGGTGACAATCTTCTGCGCCACTGTTTCCTCGTCCTGGTCGGATTGGATGATCTTGTTGTGCAGGCAATAGAGAGCGAGTTCCAGCCGGTCTGAGACTCCCAGCTTGTCATAGATCTTACGCAGGTAGTTCTTGATCACCTGCTCGGTCGTTCCCAACTGGAAGGCAATTTCCTTGTTGCGCTTGCCCTGTGTGATGCACGTGATAATCGACATTTCCTTAGGCGAAAGGCGGGGCTGGCTGCGCGGACTCACGAGAGCGGCTGCCTGGGCGCGATAAGCGTCGATGACCCAGTTGACCGACTGGTTGTCGATCCAGGTTTCGCCTGCGGCGATGCGGCGCACGCACCGGACCAGCAAATCGGGGGAGATCGACCGGGAAACAATGCCGCGCACGCCACGCCGGTAGAGCTCCACGGTATGGTTTTCGTCGGCCGCAACAGCCTGCACGATCAGTTTCACGTCTGGAGCCAGCCGCAGAAGCTCGGGAATCGCGTTGGCCGTGCCGGCCAGCATGCTTCCCTCCAAAAGAACAATGTCAGTTGGATAGCGCTCAATGGCGGCGCGCAGATTCTCCAGCGAATCGGCCTGCGCGACCACGCGGATATCGTCTTCCAGAGCGAAGACCTTGCGGATCCCCACACGGTAAATCGCCTGCGAATCCGCAAGAATTACGCGAATCGTACCCGGCTTCACCGGGGTGTCAACGCTTTCGCCTACGGGGTTATCGTCCTGGATTTCCATAGTCGGCTGCCGTCAAGCCAACCGAGCTCTTACTGCTCCGCAAACCGGTAGTCGTCAATAGTGGCTGCGGCGAGATGCTCATTGTGGCTTGAGGAGCAGCGTACCACACGTCCCTTGCAGTGGACCAGAACATCCTGAGCAGCGCCCAGAACGGCGCGTGGCATCCGCATGGAAAACCTGAGGTCAAGCCCCACTGGTAAATCCCTGTCCAGAGAGAAGAGAACCCCGCTTGCCGAGACGTTCCGCGTCAATCCTGCGATCTCAGCTGCTCCCGTCGAGAGGACCACGGGCAACGAAAGAGGAAATCGCACCGCACAGCGCACTTCTTGCCGCCCATGATCGGAGGCCGGAACAACAGTTGGAGGCGGTGAATCTGGCTTTAGAGAATTCATGGTCACGCCTGTATGAGAATGGCTTATCTGCCAATGTAGCGGGTTTTGTTCATTTGGCACAGGGCACCAAAGTTTTCGGGCTGGTAACCAGACCGAGACCGTCGCTGATGCAGGGCGGTAACTTGCCAATTCGGACGCCTTCCCGCTCCGGTCTTTTTCGGCAACCACCGCCGGCCAGCGGAAATTCTTGCCGGGACTGGACAGAGCCTCGCGGGCGCGATTCCGCATTCCGTACAACTTTCCATTCCTTCTTTTGCGAATGGGCCAGACGATGGAGCAAAAGCGGGGAGACTTCGATCCGCAGGCGAATATAGGGCAAACCTTCAGAGAAAGTACCCACAGATTTGTTACTGTCAGGCAACGAAACCGGGTACTTATGGAAGAAAATTTTCCTAATCCCACTTTTGTGCTAGCGCCCCTACACAATTTGGGCTACTCTTGATCTGCATGAAGTTGAGGCGGGCTGTCTACCGCCAAGGGAGTGTTCCCATGCGTTCGCGTACGTTGGGTCTTTTGAAAATTGCAGTCATTTTGATTCTTCTTATCTCCGTTTGCACGGCAAGTGCGATTCCGGCTGGACCGCTCAGGATTCCGCCGCCCAGCGCGGCTAGCGCGATCCCAGCTGGTCCCCTAAGGATTCCACCGCCCAGCGCAATTCCCGCCGGTCCGCTCAGGATTCCGCCGCCCAGCGTGGCTAGCGCGATCCCAGCTGGTCCCCTAAGGATTCCGCCGCCCAGCGCAATTCCCGCCGGTCCGCTCAGGATTCCGCCGCCCAGTGTGGCTAGCGCGATCCCAGCTGGTCCCCTAAGGATTCCGCCGCCCAGCGCAATTCCGGCTGGTCCGCTCAGGATTCCGCCACCGAGCGCGTAGTTGGCTCCGAACATCTTCGATCCGATTGGATTTCTCCTGCGCCCGCTATCAAGCGGGCGCACGTGTATTGTGCGGGTCCCCTTGAGAGAAAGTGCGCATTGTTACTCGGTGTTCGCTGCTAGACTCTAGGTATCGCACAGGCGCGCTTAGGCGGGACGCGAATTGTGAACTTGGACTACGCACTCTGGCTTGCGTACATCGGGGGCGAAGCTACCCTTATCGGACTGCTGCTCTATCGGCGCGTCTGGCAGACTTTGCCATTATTTCTTACATATTGTGTTTGGGACGTATTGAGCAATGTCGGCCTCTACATAGTCGATAGCTGCTGTCGGGCCGAATATTTTCAAGTTTATTTCGCCCAAACTGCCATAGACTCCGTCTTGCTGTTCTGCGTTCTGGTTGAATTGGCGTGGTCGGTTCTTCGACCGCTCCGGCGCTCCTTGACGCGCCGCAGTCTAGTCGTTGTGGCTGCGCTCATTCTCGTTGCCGGTGCCGTCGTTTGGCCATTCGCAGCCCTTCCTGGCCTTGTGCACGTCGGATCGAAGCAGTTTCTCCTCTATGCACAGTTGCAGCAGACCGTATCCATCCTTCGGATCCTCTTCTTCCTGTTACTGGCTGCCTGCAGCCAATGGTTATCGATCGGCTGGCACGACCGTGAATTACAGGTGGCCACTGGGCTTGGCTTCTACTCGATCGTTAGCCTCACGGTCTTAATGCTGCAAGCTCGCCAGACCAGCGCATCCCAGTTCCAGAATTTGAACCGCTTCGTCGTAGCCGGTTTTCTTTGCTCTCTCTTCTACTGGCTGGTAAGCTTTGCCCAGAAGGAAGCCGAGCGTCGGGAATTCACCCCGCAAATGCAGAATCTCCTCTTGGCAATGGCTGGCGCCGCACGTTCTACCCGTGTCGCCCTCACAGAGTCGCGGGAAGGCAAGGCGCCGAAGCAGCATGATCGATAGTGCCGTTTCTCATGCTTAGCTGGCTTCGCCCACTCTTTCAAATCCATACCTGCTGCAATGGGCGACTGCTGTCTGCGGCATGTCATCGCACGTTTCAGCGCCAGTCGCAATGTGCGGCGGTCGCATCACAGCGTTCTCCGGGCTCCAGCCTCGCCGGAACCGCCTTCCCACGCGGGGCTGATGCGAGCAATCGCCGTGAACTGCTGCTTAGGCGCATACCAGCGCATCGCCCACCGATTCGGCACGTTGACACCCGCACCCATTTCACGCTGTAATGAAAGCAGTGGTGAAGGAGTTCACCCTTAACCGCTGTCCCCTCTGCTAGGCCGGACAGATGATGACTCCTGACAGGGAATCCTGTTGCGGAGTCATATCGCGGCGCGATCCCCGAGTACACAACAAGGAGCGTTCATCCATGGCGAATGCATGGGCACTGTCTGCTCTATGGGTGGGTCTCGCACTCTTCGCAACATTGCTCGCGATCTGGTTTCGTGTGGCAACTGCTCTTTCCGAGATCATCGTCGGCACCGTGGCACAGCTCGTGGTTGGAGCATTCCTGGGCTCCGGCGGGCTGCTCGCCAGCACACAATGGATCACCTTTCTGGCCGGAACCGGCGCCATTGTTCTCACGTTCCTGGCCGGCGCCGAACTCGAACCAACGATCTTCAAAACCAAGTGGCGAGAGGCCGTCCTGGTAGGGCTGGCCGGTTTCATTGGTCCGTTTCTTGGGTGCACCCTGGTCGGACATTTCATCCTTGGCTGGAGTATGCGCTCGAGCTGGCTGTGCGGAGTGGCGCTTTCGACGACGTCAGTAGCCGTGGTGTATGCGGTCATGCTGGAACTCGGCCTGAACGTGACCGAGTTCGGCAAGGCCATCCTCGCAGCGTGCTTTGTGAATGACCTCGGAACCGTACTGGCTCTGGGTCTCATCTTCTCGCCCTTCAGCATTAAGACGGTCATCTTTGTTTGTGTCTGCACGGCCCTGTTTGCGGTGCTTCCTTTTTTCACCAAACGGTTCTTTGCGAAATACGGCGGGCGAGTCTCCGAACTCGAAACCAAGTACATCCTTTTTCTTCTTTTTGGGCTCGGAGGGCTGGCGGTCTGGGCAGGGAGCGAGGCCGTTTTGCCGGCTTACATGATCGGTTCGGTTTTGGCGGGAACCGTAGGCAAGGATCACATGCTGGTCCGTCGTCTACGAACGCTGACCTTTGGCCTGCTGACGCCCTTTTATTTCATTCGTGCCGGCTCATTCGTCTCGGTACCGGCGCTCATCGCCGCTCCAGCGACGCTGATCATTCTGTTCCTGGCCAAGATGGCGACGAAAACAGCGTTCGTGTTTCCAGCAGTAAGAGCCCATCGACACCAGGGGTCGGCCGGCGCCTACTACACGCTCATGATGTCGACAGGTCTGACCTTCGGAACCATCTCGGCGCTCTTCGGCCTCAATCACCAGATCATCACTCAGGCGCAGTATTCCTTCCTCGTAGGAGCGATCATTGCCAGCGCGGTCTTGCCTACGCTTGTTGCCAATACCTTCTTTCTTCCAAAACACCTTCTTCCCCACAAAATGGCCCATGGGAAACCTCATATTCTTGCGCCTGCGCGGCCGGTCCCGGGAGAAGAGGGATGATCTGCGACGGGGAATTCTGGAGCCATTGGTGAAGGACGGTAAGCTGAATAAGGGGGCCAAGCATTGCAGAAGTATCTTTTTATCGCTGTGGGCGGCGCGCTGGGTTCCGTGGCACGGTATTGGGTCGGATCCACGATTTCCGGCCGCATAGGGACCAAGTTCCCTTACGGCACGATCGTCATCAATCTTTCGGCCTGCATCATCATTGGCTTCGCGCTGACCTACTTTGGCAAGCGCGCCGATCTGAGCCCAGCCTGGAGATTTCTGGTGGCCATCGGCTTCATCGGCGCGTACAGCACCTTCTCGACGTACGAGTGGGAGACACTGTCCACGCTGCGATCGGGCGCTTTCCTGCTGGCGGCGCTTTACGCGGTGGGCAGCCTCGTTCTCGGCCTCGCGGCAACCTGGTGCGGAACGGCGCTGGCCGATCTTCTCTAGGAGAAGTCGATTCCGCGCAAGAAGAACCCGCCGGTTCGTCCTGACGGTTCACGGCGCCATGCCGCCAGGCGGGGGGTTGCAAGTTCCATGCAAAGGTGGTTCAATCCTTCGTTGTCCAATCCGCCGCGCCGGCACGTTCGCGAGTGGTTCCTGGCGCCGCGGCCAGTGAAGAGAGGCACGCATGTTGACTACAGGCAAGGCCGTGAAAGTGACACTCTACTTGAGCGATGGAGCCAAGCACCACGGCGTTCCGGTTTACACCAGCATTCTGGACTTTCTTTTCCATAGCGGTATCTCCGGCGCCACAGTGGTGAAGGGTGTTGCGGGCTTTGGCGCCAAACACCGCATCCATTCCGCGCACATCCTTGAGATCTCAGACCATCTGCCGATTAAAGTCGAGTTCATTGAGACGCGCGAAAAAGTGGATGCAATTTTGCCCGAATTGGAGAAGCGCACCGGTTCCGGGCTGATTGAAGTGCAGGAAACCACGATCGTCGTTCCTCCTCACCAATAGTTCAATCAGCCGTTGGCAAGCGGCAATCTCTCGCCAGCCGGCCTCAAGAAACCAAACCGCAACATTCAGCCGAAAAATGCATCTAAATCGAGAGGCATAGTCTGTTGCGCAGGAGCGTTTGAGGCCTGCGCAGCAATGCCGCGCAGGAATCCTGAAACGTCAACAACATGACGGATTTGGAAGATTCTCTTTATCAATCCGACACGAAAGATGGTGCATACTGAAGGGGAGAGAATTTGGCACTCTAACTCCAAGGGGAACCGATGCTCTCGATTCGACAGGCACGTATTGCTTCCTTTGCATTCTTCTTCCTAGGAGCACTCTGTTGCGCCCACGGAAACGCGCAGGCGGCTTTGTTGATGGAGGAGCCGTACGGTTTCTTTGGCACGGTGAACCCTACCGGGCATAACGCCATCTATTTCGAGCGGATCTGCGCCGAAACACCGGTGAAGCTGCGGCGTTGCCAGCCGGGCGAGATGGGCGTGGTGATTGCACGCTATCAGGGCGTCGCCGGCTACGATTGGGCAGCGATCCCGCTCATTCCTTACCTCTACTCGGTTGAATACGCCGCCGAAGTTCCTTCGCACGTAGACCGCGCGACCGTCATTCAGTTGCGCAACCGCTATCGCGAGGCGCATCTCCAGAGCCTGGGATCGAAGTTGTCGCCGGGCAACCTTGTACACGGCGGATGGACTCAACTGGTGGGTGCGGCGTATGAGAGGCGCGTGTACGTCTTCCGGTTCCAGACGACTCCGGAACAGGATGACGCCATGATTGAGCAGATGAATGCGGGACCGAACCGGACCAGCTTCGATCTGTTATTCAACAATTGCGCGGACTTCGCGCGAGTGGTTCTGAACAAGTACTTTCCCCGCACTTTCAGGCGCAGTCTCTTCCCCGATGCCGGCATGACCACCCCAAAGCAGATCACGTACAAGCTGGTGCGATATGCACGGAAGCATCCGGAGACGCAATTGACGGTTTTCGTGATCCCGCAAATTCCCGGCTACCGGCGCGGGAGCCGCTCGAACAAAGGTATCGACGAGTCGTTCGTCACCACCATTTATGCCATCCCTATCGCTTTCGCGAATCCTTATCTAGCCGGCGGGCTCTTCGTAGACTACCTGGTACGCGGCCGGTATCATCTCATTCCCAAGCATCCCGAAGTATTGGGGCCGGAGGATTTTGCGGCATTGACAGCGCCAGCCGCAACCGAAGAGAATGCCGCCAGCGCCGATACCCAGGTCCTCGGCGCAGTTCCCAGCGGTCCGGCTGCAACGCAGGCGCCCGTGGGATCCATCTCTGGCCTGAAGGGAACCGGAGCTGCAGATGAGTAAGTCCGACGCGCAGAATCTCAAGAACCATGGACGGCTCGATCCGCCGTACCATTTCGTTCTGTTCTTCGTTCTCGTCGCCAACCTGATCGTTTCGATCGTCTACGTAGTGCGCCATCCATGCTTTTATTCGGCATGGTACGTGGTGATGTCGGTGGCCGCGTTCATCGCCATGTTCCGGATGCGCGGGTATCCGCTCAAGGTGCAGGACCGCGTGATCCGGCTCGAAGAACGGCTGCGGCTGCAGGCGCTGGCGCCGGAAGAGTGGCACTCGCAGATATATCGCCTCACGGAAGACCAACTGATCGCGCTGCGGTTTGCGGCCGACGACGAGGTGTTGGAACTGGCCAAGCAAACGCTGGAGCACAACCTGAACCGCAAACAGATCAAGGAGCGGATCAGAAGCTGGCGCGCCGACAACTGGCGGGTATGACGGACAGAGATCAAGGGTTCGACTGATCTCAAAGGCGATCGACTCGTCTTGCGGGCCACGACTCTCGTTGTGGGTGGCCTCAAGGTCATAAGCCGCCTGAAGTGGCGCAGAATCACTGCGAACGTCGCACCTTGCGCTTGGGCCCGGGCAGAGGAGTGTGCATCCGGAAATACGACAGTCCGGAAGCCAACGGGAACCAATACTTCATGCCGCTCGAACCCGCTTTCAAGCCGGTACACATCCCTCTTCTCAACTTTCGGGGTCCTCAAGTTTGTCCTTGACCATCTTCGTGAACGCGGCCATAGCCGGAGAGACCCATTTGTCTTTGTGCCAGATGATGCGGGTGGCGATGTCGAGGGATGGGCCGGCCCAGTTCAGCGCTTTGAGATGATGCTGGCGCAGTTCGCGGGCAACGGCGATGGCCGGCAAGAGGCCCAGTCCCATGCCGAGAGAGATGCATTGCTTGATGGCCTCGACGCTGGAAAACTCCGTGATGTTGGCGGGGCGAATGTTGGCCAGGGCGAGAATGCGATCGAGTTTTTCCCGGTAGCTGCATCCCGATTCGGTCAGCAGCAGATTCTGTCCAACCAGATCGGAAGGCTTTACCGTGGGCTTGGAGGCAAGCGGATGGCTGGGGTCAGCCAGCAGGAAAACCTGCTCGGTGCGCAGGTGGACGGACTTGATGTTCAATGAAGGCTTGGAGTCCGTCATGGTGATGGCCATGTCGAGCTTGCCGGCTTCGAGCTCGAGCGCAAACGCCGTGCCTATGTACGGACTGAAGATGAGTTCGACGTGGGGAAAGTGGCGGCGGAAGGCGTGCAATACCTGGGGTAGGCGATAGGTGAGAACGCTCTCCGGAGCGCCGATGCGCAGAGGCCCGCTGGGCTCGGCGCCGGTCTCGATGGCGCGCTGACCCTGGTCCATGGCGGCGAGGGCCTGCGACGCGAAGGGCAGGAAATTGCGGCCCGCGTCCGTAAGGGTGACGCGACGGCCCAGGCGATCAAAAAGCGGAGTGCCGAGCTCGTCTTCGAGCGCCTTGATCTGCGCAGTCACGTTGGACTGCACGGTGTGCACCTTTTCAGCGGTGCGCGTGAAGTTCAACTCTTCAGCGAGGGTGCGAAAGATCTGTAGCTGCCGAACTTCCATACATCAATCTCCAATAACGATCCAATATATCACATCAATCTATTGGACAGATATACCGTCCTGAGCCAGAGTGAATACAGGACGCGGCCGGGTGAGAAACCACGATGTGCCCGGAGTGGACAGACACCTGCCGCGGAACAGTACTGGAGGGACTCACTCGTATGAACCGCATGACTGCAATCGCGCTCCTCGCAATTGCAACCTTGATGACGGCCGGAAGTGCCAACGCACAGAAGGATGTCATCAAGGTTGACGTTCCATTCAACTTCACGGTCAACAGCACCGTTCTACCGGCCGGGAACTACACCTTTGGTTTCGATTCCATGTTTCCCAACATGATCATCGTCCAGGACCAGGCCAAGAGCGTCAGGGCGAGGTTCTATGTCCTGAGCGGTTCAATCTGCCCAGGGAGGGAGGACAGGCTGATCTTCCACCGGTATGGCGGGGAGAATTTTCTGAGCGAGGTCCACTTTGATTCCGCTTCGAATGGGGTTTCTCTGCCCGAAACAAAGCTCGAGAGATTGGCCCGAGAAGGGAGCCGGAAGGAGGAGCTGGCTTCGATCGTGGGTCATTGAACGCGGCGGGGATCGCGCCGGGGACCCACTCACTGAGTTGGTCCCCGATCGTTCCCTTTCAAGAAATGTGAGAACTGACACGCTAACGGATTTCGGCAAAAGCCGGCCGTAGCCAGGGATGGGGAGCCTTGACGTGACGAAGACGATCTCGTTGGAGCGGAGCGTATCTGTTCCGACCCAAGCTGAGGAAAATATTCCGGCAGCGGGTAACGCCCCAATTTGGTTTAAAGCGCGCGCCGCCAGGAGCGGAGCCCTTTGCCTGATTATCTGCATTGGGTTTAATCTCTGGATCGATTCAGAACGCGCCAGAGCCTCGATCGCTCAGTCCAGCGCTTCACTTGCTGGGCCGCGAATTACGAGCGGCAGGGGCTTTGCGAGCGGCCGCACCGAGGACCTCCCGGTGCCGAATGCGCTCCTTTTAGGCGGCGGCAACGGAATCCTCCAGAATCTTGGCGTGGCTCTCTTTGTGTCCGCCTTAAGTCCCTATCTGCCGCAAGATTCCCCGCAGCAGTGCGGCCTGCCAGATCCATGCGCCAGCTTGCGAGAATCCGGCGAATGTAAGCTGGCCGGTGAGCAGCGCTGGTTTCCCCTGTGTCTTCAGATTCTAGCAAGCGTGCTCCTTTGTGGCCTGATCTCATGGGGCGACGCTGTGTGGATGGGCAGACGTTGAATTTCCGACGCTTCGATGATCGGCTACTTCTGTGGCCCAGTTCCCGCGCCTGAATCCGCGCGATCTGAGGCAGACTCTGCGTCGAGCTCATGGTCGAGCTCATGCTCGTGGCGATAGTGGTCGACCGGCATCTTGCCATCCCACCAGGCCCAGTTCATGGGGTAGACATCGGGATCGAAGAAGACCTGATAGAAGTGCCAGACGAGAATGGCGAGCGTGGCGAGGATGGCCTCGTAGAAGTGGACGGCAGTGGCCACGTCGACCCACCAGCGGGCGAACAGGTCGCCGACCCAGACTTTGGCCCAAAGCATGATGCCGGTGAGGCCCATGAGGGCCGTGCCCCAAACGAGAGCCCAGTACTCGGCCTTCTCGGAGTAGCTGAAGCGGCCAAACTTCGGCTTCTGGCCACCGAGGCCAAGGTAGTAGCGCATGGTTGCCCACGCGTCGAACGCGTCTTTGGGACGGGGCGCGATGTCCAAGAGCAGGCGGCGGCCTTCGCGCGCAACGGCGAGATAAAAGACGTGATAGATGCCGGCGCCGATGAGGATGACACCCGCGATGCGGTGGATGATGCCGCGCAGGTTCTCGCCCATGCCCAGGGTGTGCGCGAACCAGGTGTCGGGGAATTTGAGCGCGAAGCCGGTGATGACGAGAACGATGAAGCTCGAGAGCAGGACGAGGTGCTGCCAGCGCTGATTCACCGTCATGCGAACCATGAAGGGGTTCATCATGCGGCGGCGGGCGACGGCTTTGCTGCGCCAGATGACGGCGTTGTGAAGGAACATGGCGCCGATGACGAGAAGGATGAGGGGGATGTAAATCCACCGCACCCAACGGACGGCGACGGAATCGATGTCGCCGGAGCGCGAGCCGGACTGGAGATGGACGGGCGTGCGGGTGAACTTTTGCGTGACGCCTTTGTGGCACTGGCCGCAGGTGGCGTCGAGGTTGGCGCGATTGATGGTGGAACGGGGGTCGCTTGAAGGCAGAATATCGTGAACGCCGTGGCAACTGGAGCAGTTGGCGGCGACCACTGAGCCGCCTTCAGCAGCCAAACCGTGATAGCTGTCGAAGTAGCTGGCGACGCGGTTCGAGGGGACGCCGAACTCCTGCGAGAGGCGCACGCCCTCATGGCAACGGGCGCAGATGTCGCGCGAGACGTTTTGCTCGGCGACCGGAGAATTGGGATCGGTGTGCCGCTTGATGGAGTGAATGCCGTGGCAGTCTGTGCAGGTGGGGGCGAGCATGTTGCCGCGCGCGAGAGCCTGGCCGTGAATGCTGGCGGTGAAGGTGTTGGCGACATCAGTGTGGCACTTGCCGCAGGTGGACGCGACGGCGACTTTTGAGATAGGCGACTTGGGATCGCTGGCGGGGAGAATCTCGTGGACGCCGTGGCAATCGGTGCAGACGGCGGCCTTTTGCGAGCCGTTGGCGACAGCGCGGCCGTGGACACTGGACTGATAGGAGAGGAAGGGCTGCGTGGTTTCGCCGTTCGACTCCATGAGGAACTTTTGACCGTGGCAGCGGCCGCAGGTGGCGGGAATGTTGACGTGATACACGGGCGATTTGGGATCGTCACCGGAAACGATCTGGTGGACATCGCCGTGGCAATCCTGGCAGCTTGCGGGGATTTTTCCGGCGCTGGTGACCTGGGCGTGAATGCCGTGCGCGTAGCCCTGGCCCTCATCGGCGTGGCACTGGTCGCAGGTGATTTTTTTCGGGGGCGAGTCGTGGGCGAGGCTTTTGACGTCGGTGTGGCAATCAACGCAGGAGAATGTGCCGTGAACGGAGTGCTTGAACTTGCTGGCGTCGACGGCGATGCTGTGGCCATCGCTATCGGTCATGCTGGCGTCGCCGTGGCAGGTGAGGCAGTCTGAGTCCTTGAGCTTTTGCGCGGGAGCCGCGACCGAGGCCCAAAAAAGAAGAGAGAAGACGAGCAATGGAACAGAAAACCTGCGAGCAATGTCCACAACTTGAGGAGATGCTTTGGCGGGAATTCATGCCGTGACAGGAGTCACAGGGGCAGCTTTCAGCTATTAGCTCTTAGCTGCTTTGGTTGGGGAGGGGAGGGGGTGTGCGCGGGCGGTGGCTCACGCCGCGGCGTTTCGGATGGAACGGGAGAACACGAACCGCTCGACTTTGGGACGCCTCCGCCGGGAGGCGCGCCAGAGATCGTATTGCTGCTGCAGGTCGAGCCAAACCTCCGGCTCCGTTCCAAGCGCATCGGCGAGGCGAAGGGCCATCGACGCCGTGAACGATGCGCGGGCATTCAGGAGCCGCGAGAGCGTGGATCGAGCGACACGAAGGCGCTTTGCAGCTTCGCCCACCTGCACGCCGCATAGATACTCGCGCAAGAGCTCTCCGGGATGTGGAGGGTTGTACATGCGGGCCATCGGAATCTCCTCTTAGTGATAGTGTCTCAAAAGTTCGCTGCGTCATTCGAGATCCCGAACCGCAGATCCTTCGACTCCGTTTGGCGCAAGAAACGCGCCAAACGTCGCTCAGGATGACAAGGTGCAATTGAGCACGCGCGTGTGCGGGTCTGGAGACCGGCGCTACACGGGATCTTAGCGCTACGCGAGAACTACGCGCCATATGGGATCTAGTGGAAGTACGCCGTCAGCGTGAGGACCAGCAGGGTGAGGCCGATGAGGATGGCGATGGTGCCGACGACTTTGGAGAAGTTGAGCAGCCAGAGCGGCGGCGCGATGCCGAGGCGGGATTCGGCTTTGCCTTCCGAGAGCATGCGCTGATATTCGAGCGGGCGTTTGTGCTTGAACTCGTCTTCGCTTTCGACGCCGGTGAAGATCACCATGTCCATGGGAAAAGTGTCGGGGCGCAGGTGCGTGTTGACGAAGTGGATGGAGAAGATGAAGAGGATAGCGAGCAGGCCTTCCTCGCTGTGAATCACCAGCACGGCGTTCAGCGCCCAGCCGGGCAGGAAGTGCGCGAAGAACGGCGCGAACCACATCGCATAGCCGGAGAAGCCGATGACGATCATGCCCCAGAAAACGGCCCAGTAATCGAATTTCTCCCAATAGGCGTAGCGCTCGAATTGCGGCTTGGGGCCGAGTCCGAGGAACCAGCGCATGTGGCCGAAGAGGTCCTTGACGTCCTTCCAGTTGGCGACCATGGAGGTTGAGCCCCAGAAAATTCCTTTTTCGCGGCGAAGGAGGCCGCGCTGGAAGACTTCTTTGACATGAATGAGGAAAGCGATGGTGAGAACGATGGCGCAGAGCTTGTGGAGGAAGAGGATGGCGCCGAATCCGCCGACGCCGGACGCAAACCTGCGCGCCCAGAAGCTCTCGCTGAAGCGCATGACGAGGCCTGTGGCCGCCAACCCGAGAAATGAAGTGAACAGGGCCGCGTGCATGTAGCGCTGCTCGCGGGTGAAGCGCACGAAGTAGCGAGCGTTCGCGGGAACGGGGGCTGCGGCGGTCTCGGTTTTAGGCTCGGTTCGCTCCGACTCAGTCATTCTTTCCTCCATTTGCCGCCTTGCTCTTGACCTGGCTATAGCGCGAGCGAATGAGCCACAAGATGGTGTGAATCATAAAGAAGGTGAGCACGCTGGCCAGCAGCAGGTTCATAAAGAGCCGGACAAAGTAAAGCCCCGGACTCAGCTTGCGATCGTGCGCGTTGGCGTGGGGCTGATATTGCACGAAGCTCAGGTTGGCTCCGGCATGGCAGCGGCCGCAGGTGGCGACCAGGTTGGCCTTGTTGATGGGCGAAGCGGGATCGGAGGCAGGCCGCACGTCGTGGGCTCCATGGCAATCCCAGCAGCGAGCGGTTTCGACGTAGCCGCCGAGCGAACCCAACTGCGAGTGGAAGGTGTCGCGGTAGGTGGAGAACTTGTCCTTGTGGCAGTTGCCGCAGATGGGCGTGGACTGCATGCGGAAGGCCGATTCAGTGGGCTGCAGGATGGCGTGGGCAGTGTGGCAATCGCTGCAGACAGGAGCGTTCAGGTCGCCCTTCGCAATGGCTTTGCCATGGACGCCGTTCTCGTAATCCGCGTCGATCTTGGCGTGGCAGTTGCCGCAGGTCTTGGGAATATTCGACTTGTACGTGGGGCTCTGCGGATTGGTGTGGCTGAGGATGTTGTGCGAGCCATGGCAGCTTTGGCAGTTGGCCGCCACCAGCAATCCTTCCTTGCTGAGCGCGAAGCCATGGATGGAGTCCATGTAGAGCGGGTAGACGTTGGGCAGCCCGTGCTGCTTTGCCATATCGGGATTGCCGTGGCACGTGCCGCAGGTCTTGGGCACATTAAGCGGGTAGACTGCCGAGCGGGGGTCGGTCTTGGGAAAGATCTCGTGCGCGTTGCCGTGGCAGCCCGTACAGGGATGCTCGGAGGCGTTGACGTGAACGCTTCCGGCGACTCCGGAGGCCTGGTCGGCGTGGCAGGTCTTGCAATCGACAGCCGCGATGTGATCGGGATGCGGATAACCCTTGATGTCGGCGTGACAGTTCGTGCACTGCAGGCTGCCGTGAATGCTCTGGCTGAATTTCTCGCCGTCAACGGCAATGCTGTGCCCTGCGGCGTCGGTCATGCTTGCGTCGCCGTGGCAGGTCAGGCAGTCAGCCTCAGACCCCAGCGACGAAGACCTGTCGCTGGGGGCCCCTGCCTGCGCGCGCAGAGCGATGGGTGCAAGTGCAAGAGCTAGAGCGGCAGCGCCGGCTGCGATGACGCCTCTGCGGACGCTGAATCGTGCTCTTTTCCATGCGGCGTCGTTCATCCTGCCGTCTTCCTTCCCCAGGCAAAAGAAGAGATCTCGCACCTCTTCCTGCTCTCGCTTTCACGGAGTCCGCTACGACTTTCGCGTGGTTCCTGTCGCAGGGTCACTGCCCTGAGAAGACCTTTTTTGGAAGGACCCGCGCAGTGATAGGTATCACAAGGCCCGCGACATAGATCACAGCGAGCGTGCTGTGGAGATCGAAGATCGCGCTGTAGGGAGGAGAGGAGGATCACTGCGGGTTCGCGCTGTCATGCCGGTGGATCTGACTCAGGTTTCCGCATGGTGGCGCCCGCCGGAGTGATGCAGGTCACATGCCGTCGAGTGCCCAGTCAATGAAAATAGGGGCGCTGCTTTGAGGAGCCACTTCATGGCCACAGTTGCGATTCCTGAAACGAAGACGATGCTCACCCTCCCTGGGGATGCGGTGCGGCAGATTCAATGGCGGTTTGCCGACCGGTTTGATTTGCAGATGCTGGTGCAGTCGGCGCGCGGCGTGGCGCGGGGAACGGTGGCGCGGCTGGTGGCCTCGGGCGAGCGCAACACCCATGAGTGGACCCCAGCCAAGAATGAGATGATGAACGCCTTCGACCGCGCCGGAATCACGGCTGCCTTCATGGAGCCAGAGGAGGGCGGATTCATCGCCGGGCCGAAGAACCTGGCGCTCGGCCTCGCGGCATTCGAGCTGGCGTGGGTCGATGGCGGCGCAGCGACCGCGAGCCTGGCTGGATTTCTCGCGCTCTCGCCCATTCACGAGCGCGGCACGCTGGAGCAGGTGAGCCGGTATAAAAAGCTGGCCGCTCCGCCGCAACCGGGTGACGAGCGCAAGCCGTGGCGCGGAGCCTTCGCGCTCACTGAGCCGATTCCTTATGTGGGTGTGGATACCGGCATGTTGAGCGGCAAGATCCGCATCGTCGAGTGGAAAGACGGCGAGGAGCCGTGGCTGCAGGTGGACAAGCGCGGCAGGTTCATCACGGGCATCGCGTTTGCCAACTTTGTCACCGCCGCCGTCAACTCCGACGACCCTCGCATCAAAGGCAGTTGCGTGGTGATTCTGGAAGAAACCGACGAGGGCACCTTCGACCGCGGGACGGCCACAAAGAAACTGGTGCACCAGCTCTCGTCGACAGGCGATCCGATCTTCAACCTGAGGGTCCCGGCGAGTCGCATCGTCGGCGGCTACACGGTGAAGGACGGCGTGATCGTGCCGAACTTCAATCACAGCGAAATTATCGACGCCGTCTTCCGGCGGACGCGTGTGCCGGTGGGCCTGATGACGGCGGCCAAGCTGCTGTCGGCGGTCGAGCCGGTGATCCGCTATCAGCGCCAGCGCTTCCGCGGGGCCGAGGGCGCAAAGCCCGGCTCGGTGCGCTACGAGCAGGGCATCCAGCAACGGGAGGACGCGCTGCACCGCCTCGTCGACGTCTGGGCAGCGGGTGAGGCGGCGACTTCGCTTGGCTTTGCCGCAGCCCGGCTCTTTGACGAGCTCGACCCGCTGGAGAAGCAAAAGACCGCGATGCTGAAGGAACGCGGCATCCAGGGTGGGCGCGCGGAGATGAAGGCACTGAAAGACAGCGAGCAGCGAGCGATTGAGCTGTTGAAGCTGAAAACGAACAACCCGCGGCGCGCCGAGCTCGAAGCCGATCCTCTGGTGCAGTACGTGCTGATGGACGCCGAGGCGAACGTATTGTGTCCGGCCACCAAGCTTTGGAACACCGGCCACGGCGCCAACATGATGCGCGAGGCTGTGAGTCTGATGGGCGGCTACGGCATTACTGAGGATTGTCCCGGCTTCCTTGCCAACAAGTGGATGGATGCGCAACTGGAAGCGACCTACGAAGGCCCTGAGGCGGTGCAGCGCCGTCAGTTGACCGTAACCATGACCAGCGAGGTGTTCCTTGCGCAGTTCGCCGCCTGGATCGGGGAGATGCGGCGCATTGCGTCGACACATCCCGGGACCGGCGCCTGCACGCTGGCCTCGGCCATGAACCTGTGGGCGTGGACGCTGAACTATCTGCAGCGCTCCACCGATCCCGCGGGCAACAAGCTCTATCACGGCCAGCGGCAGGGTGTAACATTCGCGCTTGCCGATGCACTGAGCTGGCTCTTGGCGTCGCGCTGCCAGATTCTCGACGTGCTCGAGCTTGAGACGCGCGGAGCCACCGACGCCGTGGCCGCCGAAGGTCTGGCCGGCACCGTGCAATTCCTCAGCGACCTTTGCCACACGCAGGCCGCGCAGGCGGCAGGTGAGGTCTCGCGCATCTGCGCCGAGCTCGTCTTTGGCTACAACTGCCATCCATCGTGGGACGAGGAAGAGCATCGCAGTTGCTTCCTTGCCAGTGAGCTCGAAGAGCTGGAAGAAACGATGCCCGGCATCATGGCCATGGCGGTGGATGTTCTGGCGGCCGATGGCAGTCATCCGGCAAAGGCCGGCCCGTGCGCGGGCTGCGCGGGATCAAGCGAGTTTCTCCGGATGCAGAGCAGATTGACCATGTGTTTGACAGGCGCGCGGCTGGCCAAAGATCGTGCGGCGGAAACCGTGAGCAAAGTGATGATCCCCGAAGCGCTCGATTATCCCGCGGCAGGACCGGCATGAGCTCGGCGGTCCAGCCAGTGGAAGTCGACCGCCAGACGATGGATGTCGACATCGTTTGCGCTGGCTTTGGGCCGGCCGTGGGCGGATTCCTGACCAAACTGACGCAAGCGTGGAGCGAGAACCCCGCTGATTCCGCCTTCGAAAGCAAGGTTGCGCCGGGCATGCCTCTGCAGGTGCTCTGCTACGAGCGCGCAGACGATTTGGCCGCGGGCGTCAGCGGCGTGGTGACGCGCGCCGAGGGAATTCGCGCGAGCTTTCCTACGCTCGATCCCGGAGCGATTCCCATGGCCATTGAGGTCAAGCAGGAGCGCGTCTTCTACCTGCTCGATCCCGTCGGAGCCAGCCGGCGCTCGCACACACTGCGGTTCGCAGATTTCCTGCTTCGTCTCGGCAAGAAGTGGTGCCTTCGCGACCATGCCTTCGAGCTGCGCTGGACGCCGGCCTTTCTGCACAAGCATGGTGGGCTTATCTTTTCCATCGGCCAGTTCAACCAGTGGGTCGGCGCGCAACTAATGGCCAGTGGCCTGGTGCAGATCTGGCCGGGTACGCCGGTCAGCGGACCGATCTTCGAAGGGACCCCGGACCCAACGAACAGAAGAGTTGCCGGGCTCCGCCTCGCCGATCAGGGAGTGGACAAGCATGGCATCCCGGCCGACGGCTACATGCCCGGCATGGACGTGCGCGCGCGCCTGACTGTTGTGGGCGATGGCTCGGGGGGCGCGGTGGGCCAAAAGCTGGATGAGCGATTCGGCTTGCCCGCTGGCCACACACGGCGCGAGTGGGCCCTGGGCATGAAGATGGTTATCGAGCTGCCGGAAGACTCCGCGCTCGAGCCCGGCACTGTGTGGCACACTTTTGGATTTCCCGAGCCGGAGATCTTCGGGTTTCTCTATGTGCACCCTGAACGGTTGGCTTCAGTCGGAATATTCATCCCCTCGTGGCTGGGCGATCCCGCGCGCACGGCATACCGCTACTTGCAGCACTACATTCAGCATCCTGCGCTGTGGAAGCACCTTAAGGGCGGCACGCTGCGTTCGTGGGGCGCGAAGTCACTCGAGGAGTCGGGCAAGCACGGCGAGCCGTTCCTCACTGGCGACGGATTCGCGCGCATCGGCGAGGGCTCCGGCTCAACCAACATGCTCACTGGCTCCGGCGTGGACGAGGCATGGACCACGGGCGTGCAACTGGGCGAAGCAACGCTGGAGCTGCTGCGCGCGGACAAGCCGTTTACGCAGGAGAATCTGGCGGCTGCTTATGAGGTGCGACGCCGCGGAAGCGCTGTCGAGCGCGGAGCACGCGAAGCGGAGAACGCACGCAACGGCTTCTATGGTGGATTCGTTCGCGGGCTAGCGGGCATGGCGTTTGCGGGGCTCACGGGCGGCCGCCTGGCACTGCCGGCGCACATTCCGACCGCGGCCGAGCAGATTCGCCGATTCGGAGCTCATGGGAAAGCAGGCCTGAAGTTGAGGGATGCGGCAAGACTTGCGATGGCCGACGGTCGCCCGCTACACGATGCGCTGCTCACAGCGCGCGGCTGGCCGGAGATTCCCTTCGACGGCCGATTGCTGGTTACGCATCAGGATGCGCTGCTGATGGGCGGTAAGGTGCAGGCCATGCCGGGCTTTGCGGACCACGTGGTGTTTCTCGACCGGCGGCGATGCATCGTGTGCGAGGAGAAGACATGCATCGCGATGTGCTCGGGCCAAGCCCTCACGCTGGGAGAGGACGGCGCGCCCGAGTTCGAACGCGAGAAGTGCGTTCATTGCGGCGCGTGCCTATGGAACTGCGCGCACGGGCCCGACGGCGAGCGGGGCAACATCGAGTTCACGGCGGGCAGCGGCGGACTTCATTCAGCGGAAAATTGAGAGACAAGCTACTAGCTACTAGCTTCTAGCTGCTAGCTACGTAGTGCGGACCGCCGCAATAATAGGGTAAGCGATCGAAACTGGAGAGGGCCCGAGAATGGCGCAAGACTATCGCGATTTGGTCGTTTGGCAAAAAGCGATTGATTTAACTGTGTGCATCTACCAACTCACGCGAGCTCTTCCGAAAGACGAATTGTATGGATTGGTTTCGCAGATGCGCCGTGCCAGTGTCTCCGTCGCGAGCAACATTGCAGAAGGACGAGGACGCTTGAGCTCCGCGGAGTTCCGGCAGTTTCTCGGGCTAGCGCAAGGATCAGTCTACGAGCTTCAAACTCGACTCATCGTCGTCAAAAGGCTCAACTTGGCGAGCGCGGATGCACTCACCGAAGCTGGGCTCCTTAGCAACGAAGTGTCCAAGATGCTTGCTTCCTTTATTCAGACTCTCAATTCAACCGCTGGCAAGAAAAAGCTAGGAGCCAGGAGCTAGAAGCCATGAGTCTTCATATCGTTGTCTGCGCGGGGATTGTTCCCGATCCGCTGCAAACGCTGGAACCAACGACGGGGCCGAACGGGCCGGGGATCAAGAATGAGATGGTGCTGCCTGCAGTGCTCGACCCGTGGGCGGCTAGCGCGTTGTATGAGGCGGCGAACCTGGCGGCGAAGAATCCTGGCAGCAAGGTGTGGCTGGTGAGCCTTGGACCCAAGGCCAAGTTGCAGCAGGTGATGATGAGCGTGGCGCAGAAGGTGAGCTTCGAGCTGGTTCCCGTCGACGGGCCCATCGGCGGCTTCACGGATGCGCACGCGACGGCTGCCGTGCTGGCAGAGGCGATCAGCGCGATTGCGGGATTGGACCGCGAGCGGCTGCTGCTCTTCGGCGGATGGGAGTCGGCGACGCGAGGCGCGGGTGTGACACTGCAGCTTGTGGGCGAGCGGCTGGGCATTATGGACCAGTTCCAGGGAGTGGACCAGATCAACCTGCGTGAGGACGGCTCGTTCGAGGTGCTGGAGCGCGTGGAAGGCGGCAAGCATCAGGTGAGTGTGTGCGCGGGCGCGCCCGCGGTATTGGGCTGGGCCACCGGCAATCTGGCGGAGCCGCGCAACAATCCGCAGGTGGGCATGGCGAACATGCGGACCATTATGCCGGCGCTGCAGAAGGCCAAGAACGCGGCGCTCGAAGCCAATGGCCTGTGCTACGTTTCGGTGAGCCTGCCCAAGCAGCAGCGGACAACACGCGTCGAGAAGAACATGAGCGCGGAGGAGATTGCGCGGGAGATCGTCGCGTGGATGGGAGCAGAGTAATGGAATCGATACTGGTACTCACACATGCGGATGAGAGCGGTACGGCGCTGAGCAAGGGGTCGCTGGAGGCCGTGAACGCGGGCAAGGAACTGGCTGATCGGTTGGGCGCGGAGTTGACCATCGGCATCGTCGCGAAGCATGCGACCAGCGCGGCGGCACAGGTGGCGGGCGCAGCAAAGCGCTTGCTGGCCGTTCAGGGCGAAGCGTTCGCGCAGGCACGGTTCGCGAGCGATGCGGCGGCGTGTGAGGCGCTGTGCCGCGCGGCGCAGGCGACGATTGTGGTTGCGCCGCAGAGTTCGCGCTTTGCGCGCGTCATGGCAGCGGTGGCGCATCGCGTCGGCGGTGTCATCGACACGCATATTACGGCGATCGGCGGCGCGGAAGGCGTGGAGGCGACGCGATGGTTCTATCGGCAGCGGATTGAGGCGGTGGTGAGCCGGGAGAAGCGGCCGTGGTTTCTGCTGGTCGACGCTGGAACGCAAGTGCCGTTTGCCGGCGAAGAGGCTCAGGCACAACCGGATGAGGTTGCTATCGCGGTCGAGTTGCCGGAATTGCGCACGCAGGTGACGGGGACACGAGCGCCGAAGCAGGATGCGCAGACGATCCGGCCGGACGCGAAATTGCTTTTTGTTGCCGGAGCGGGCTGGACCAAGAAGCAGCCGGACGGGCAGGTTCATGTGGAAGAGGCGGGCGAACTGATTTGGAAGTTCCTCAACACTTCAGGGGCGTCGCTAGGCAGCTCGAAATCGCTGGTCGACCAAGGCGGCGAGGGGCAGTCTGTGCTGCCGTTTCTGACGCATCTCAATCAAGTCGGACAAACCGGCTCGACACCGCGACATTCGAAGGGTCTGGCGACCTGCTGCCACGGCGAGGAGCCGCATGTGGTCGGCTGGCGATTCATCG
>Ga0182027_10002315_pt1 | contig 31021 bp, 28 predicted proteins | sample 712E1DmetaG_FD_121300 | JGI IMG/M metagenome (GOLD analysis project Ga0182027, IMG submission 121300) | Permafrost microbial communities from Stordalen Mire, Sweden - 712E1D metaG (Illumina Assembly) | ecosystem: Environmental > Terrestrial > Soil > Wetlands > Permafrost | place: Sweden...
AATGCTGCGACACCAAACGGCAGCATATAATTTGCATCAGGCTCGAGACTGGAAGCATATCCTTGCCGGTACAATGCTTTGTGTTCCATCAAAATTACAGGATCATCTCCACGAATAGCAGATTTCAATAATCCTTTTGCGTCGGCGGCTGTGGATGGAAAAGCCAATCGAATTCCGGGAATATGTGCCATAAATCCTTCGATGCACTGGCTGTGATAAAGCCCTCCATGAATATATCCGCCAACCGGAACCCGGATTACCAGTGGGCAGGACCATGAACCATTTGAACGATAGCGCATCATCGCCAATTCATTCCTGATCTGCATAAATGCTGGCCAAATATAGTCCCCAAATTGAATTTCTGTAACAGGAGTCCACCCAATTAATGCCATACCAATTGCAGCGCCGACAATACTTGCTTCTGCCAGTTGTGAGTTGAATGTCCGTTCGATTCCGTATTTTGTCAGCAATCCTTTTGTTGCAGTAAAGACTCCGCCTTTTCCATCGGCAATATCTTCGCCGAAAGTTACCATCTTCGGATTGTTTCCCATTTCTTCGTCCAAAGCATGGTTAATGGCATCTATCATAACAATTTTGTTTCCCGTATGTGTTGGCTCAACAAATTCCTTTGGTTGATGAGAGTGAGAGCTTCCATAGAGATTGTTTAAAACTGTTGAAGGATCCGGAAGCGATTGACTTTCTGCCCATTCTGCAGCATCATCGACGGTGCGTTTCACTTCTTCCTTCATCTCACGTGCGTCGTCATCAAGCAAATATCCTTGTTCCATAAGAAAGCGAGCTAATCGTGGAATTGGATCACGCTGACGATCTAGCTCTATGTCTTCTGCTGTGCGATATTTGCGATGATCGTCTGACGAGGAATGCGGCAGAAGGCGAACGACATGTGCATGAATCAACGATGGACCTTTGTTCCCTCGCGCACGTTGCACAGCTTTTTGCATGGTCACGTATGTTTCTACGATATCATTACCATCACATTGAAAACGTTCAAGTCCTTTGAAACCCTTTGTCACTTCATAAATCGAACCACCGGCGGTCTGGGCAGTCACAGGAACCGATATTGCTAATTTGTTATCCTGAATAAAGAAAATCACTGGCAACGCTTCACGCGCTGCCCAGTTTATCGCCTCAAAAAATTCTCCTTCACTTGTCGCCCCTTCTCCGGAAGAGACATAAACGACGTCATTCAACTTTTCTTTCTTTACAGTAAGCGCAACTCCAACCGCTTGAAGAAATTGTGTACCTGTCGGGCTGGACTGAGCGATAATGCGCAGCTGCTTCATATTAAAATGCCCCGGCATTTGTCGAGCTCCACTCGCAGGGTCGTTTTCACGATGCAATGCACCAAGAAAAATATCTTCTGGTGTCATACCATATTGGAGAACAAAAGCCTGGTCACGGTAATAAGGAAAAACCCAGTCGAACCCCGGACGTAATGCAGCTGCTGCCGCAATCTGTGCCGCTTCATGCCCTGCTCCCCCGATGTGGAAAAAAGATTTCCCCTGTTTCAGGATCATCAATTGCTTTTCATCCATCCGTCGGGAAAGAAGCATAATTCGATATGCATGAATCAAATCTGCTTTAGATAATCCAATCACATGCACATCACTTGTCTTTGCTGGTTGCGTTGCACCTCTCACGTTTGCCGAGGCTCCTTATAAGTTATGAATACACTTTACTGCTGATAGTTCAATCAGCTGGCATACTCCGAGACAATTCATTTTCTTTATGCGTACAAGTATGAAACTCCATAAGCGTCGAGCTCAATTTATCTTTTTCTATCCAACTCGGCTGACATTCAAATACAGCCGCGAAAGATTCAACTATCGCCTCCTGGACAGACTCGATGGAAACATCTCGATCCATCGTTCGCTGCATCGATGTCACGCCTTTATGAAAAATGCCGCATGGAATGATCCGATCGAATTTCGATAAATCTGTATTCACATTGAGCGCAAATCCATGCATCGTCACCCAACGGCTCACCTTCACTCCGATGGCAGCTATCTTCTCGTTGTCCACCCAAACACCCGTCATGTCTTTTTCCCGCTGCCCAAATATTCCAAAAGCAGCAAGCGCACGGATAATCACTTCTTCCAGGCTGCGCAAATAGCGATGAATATCTAAAAAGTAATTATGAAGATCGATGATGGGATAACCGACAATCTGTCCGGGGCCGTGATACGTGATATCGCCGCCGCGGTCAACATGGAAAACATCCGTACCGGAGATTTTCAGCTCTCGTTCTGACGCCAGCAGATGATTGTCATCAGTTGATTTGCCGAGGGTATAGACATGTTCGTGCTCGGTGAAAAGGAGTATATCCTGAATGCCCTTTGCATGCCGTAAAGTCCATACTTCTTGTTGAAGCTTCCACGCATCTGCGTACCGTGTGTGACCAAGGTTAGAAATAAGAAGAGGGATCAATCTGTTTCTCTTACTCTATTTTTATATATGAATCGCAACATCAAATGCTTGTCCCGCCGCTTCCATGACTGCTTCTGATAATGTTGGATGCGCATGCATCGTATTGTGCAGTTCTTCCCACGTTGTCTCAAGAGCTTTGGCAATTCCAAGTTCTGCAATCATTTCTGTTGCTTCAGAACCGATAATATGCGCACCGAGCAATTCACCGTACTTTTCATCAAAAACCAGTTTCACAGTTCCCTCAGTTTCGCCAATTGCCATTGCTTTCCCGAGAGGACGAAAAGGAAAACGCCCAATTTTTACTTTGTATCCTTTTGCAATTGCTGCTTCTTCAGTTAAACCTACACTTGCAACTTGCGGCTGGCAATACGTGCAGCTTGGAATATTTGTTTTATCGATACCATGTTTTGCTTTTCCTGCAATGTGATCGATCGATACAATTCCTTCATGCGAGGCAACGTGTGCGAGCAACGGGGGGCCCGCTACATCGCCGACTGCATAGATGCCGTCTATATTCGTTTTACCAAATTCATTCACTGCAATAAATCCGCGATCTAATTTAATGCCGAGCGCTTCTAATCCGAGATTTTCTACATTTGCTTGAACGCCAACAGCCATCAACGCTATGTCCGCAACGATGTCTTTCTTTCCATCTTTATCTGAAACCGTCACTGTAACCATGTCACTCACTTTCACTCCCTCAACCTTCGTGCTCGTGAGGATGTCAATGCCGGATTTTTTCAAGCTTGTATCAAGAATCTTCGTAATCTCCTTATCTTCTATCGGCAGTATTGATGGCAGCATTTCTACAATCGTCACTTTTGTTCCGAAAGAATTATAGAAGTACGCAAACTCAACGCCTATAGCACCGCCGCCAATGATGATCATCGACTTAGGTTGCTCCGGCAATGTCATAGCTTCGGAACTAGTAATAATCTTTTTCCTGTCAATTGTCACTCCTGGAAGAGCGCGCGGTCTGCCGCCGGTAGCAAGAACAATATTCTTCGTTTTGATAGTATCAGTGACTTTGCCGTCTTTTGTAATTTCGATTGAATTTTTTCCGGTCAGTTTCGCAGTTCCAAAAACAGTCTCAATCTTATTCTTTCTCATGAGATATTCAACACCTTTGGAAACGCGGTCCGCTACACCGCGGCTTCGAGTAATAATTTTGGGAAAATCGTAAGACAAACCAGTATGAGTTATACCAAACTCCTGTGACTTCTTCATAGTATTGTAGAGTTCCGCGCTCTTCAGAAGCGCTTTCGAAGGAATACAGCCCCAGTTGAGGCAGACGCCCCCAAGCTTTTCCCGTTCAATCAAGCCGACCTTCATGCCCAGTTGAGCGGCACGAATTGCAGCCACATATCCGCCAGGACCGCCGCCAATCACCGTCACATCATATTCTCGTTCTGCCATAGGATTTCTTCCAAATAAGAGGATTTGACTAATTATAAATAATATAGCCAGAAGTGCCCCGAAAGGCAAAACTGCCAATCGCAGCACTTCATGTGTTCTCGTTTATTAAACGATAGATAACGGCATCTAAGTTCCCACACATTGAACGATATTCTTTCTGCAATCATCATGAAATTGTTGCTATTCGATAACAAGCGAACCTCGCATCGATAACTTACAAAGAACCAACGGTTTTGATTCTCATCATCATTGCACTTCCAAATTGGAGAACATTCTTTTTCGTAATATAATTTTCGAATTCCGATTGATTCTTTTTTACTTTTCAGGTATGTTAAAATAAAAGCGGATGTCTGAAACACCACAGCGTATTACCATAAGCAACCGCAAAGCGCGGCATGAGTATTTTATTATCGAAGCGTTGGAAGCCGGTATTGTTCTCACCGGTACCGAAGTAAAATCGCTGCGCAAAGGCAATGCAAATCTGCAGGATAGTTATGCTGAGTTGCGAAGCGGTGAAGTGTGGTTAGAGGGAATGCATATCAGTCCGTATGAGCAAGGCAACATCAACAATCATGATCCTCGCCGCAGACGGAAGTTGCTTTTGCAGAGGAAGCAAATCCGAAAGCTCATTGGCGGGATGAAGGAAAAAGGATTGACACTCATTCCATTGTCGGTCTATTTTAAAGGGCCATACGCAAAAGTCGAGCTGGCACTGGCACGCGGCAAGAAAAGTTATGATAAGCGTGATGCAATTGCCAAGCGTGATGCAGAACGTGACATTGCAAGAGCGAGAAGGAGTAGAACGTAAGAATTGTTCCCAACCATTAATGAACAAATGGATGTTATCAAGCGCGGCACATCGGAAATCATTCCGGAAGAAGACCTCGTCAAAAAGCTTGAGCGCTCCATCAAAACAAAGACACCACTCAACATTAAACTTGGCTGCGACCCAAGCCGACCTGATTTACATTTAGGTCATTCCGTTGTTCTCCGAAAACTTCGGCAGTTTCAAGATCTTGGCCATATTGCGATTCTCATCATAGGCGATTTTACTGGAATGATTGGCGATCCTTCAGGGAAAAGCAAGACACGCCCATCCTTGACACTTGAGGAAACACATCGCAACGGTCAAACGTATTTTGAACAAGCGGAAAAAATACTCTCCACACAAAGAGTATCCATGCAGTACAATTCCGATTGGCTGAATAAGATGAGCTTTGCAGATGTTATTCGTCTCGCCAGCAAGTACACTGTAGCACGCATGCTGGAGCGCGATGATTTTACAATTCGCTACAAGGCAGGCGAACCGATCAGCGTCCATGAATTCCTCTATCCTCTTGCACAAGCAATGGATTCAGTCGCTATCCATTCCGATGTGGAGCTTGGCGGGACGGATCAGAAATTCAATCTTTTAGTCGGAAGAGATATTCAGCGGGAATACAATCAGGAGCCGCAAGTAATTCTGACAATGCCGATTCTTGTTGGCACTGACGGTGTCGAAAAGATGAGCAAATCCCTGGATAATTACATTGGCGTGAGCGATTCACCAAAAGAAATCTTTGGCAAAACCCTGAGCATTCCCGACAAATTGATTTATCAGTACTTTGAGCTTGTGACTGATGTTCCGAAAAAGGAATTAACCGCAATTCATTCTTCGTTAGAAGATGTTCATACCAATCCGCGGGACATTAAGCGGCAGCTTGCGCGAACGCTCGTGCGCATGTATCATTCCCAAGCATTAGCAGATGACGCTGAAGCAGAATTCGATAAAATATTTATACAGAAAAGCGTGCCGGATAATATTGAAGATTTTAAACGGAGCGGGTCTATGAACCTTACCGCTTTATTGACAGATGCAAAACTTGCTTCCTCTAAAAGTGAAGCGCGGCGGCTCATCGATCAAGGAGGAGTCAGTATTGACGATGAGCGAGTAGTCGACCCCAACGTGCTCTTACCAGATAAGGATGAGTTCATCCTTAAAGTCGGGAAACGGCGTTTTCTCAAAGTTAAACGATAATTATTCACCATTAGACGGAGAAAATAAATTGTTCACTCCTTCAAAAATATTTTTCACTAAAGGCGTCGGACGTCACAAAGACTATCTGCAATCTTTTGAACTTGCCTTGCGCGATGCAGGAATCGAAATCTGCAATCTTGTTACTGTTTCCAGCATCTATCCACCAGGGTGCAAGCGTATACCGAAAGACGAAGGCGTCAAACAATTAAGCTCCGGACAAATCACCTTCTGTGTGATGGCACGCAATGCAACAAACGAACCAAATCGTCTCATCGCAGCTTCGATTGGAGTTGCACAACCCGCCGACGACTCGGTCTATGGGTATCTTTCAGAGCATCATCCTTTTGGTGAAACCGATGAGCGCGCTGGTGAGTACGCAGAAGACCTTGCGGCTTCGATGCTTGCGACAACACTTGGGGTGCAGTTTGATCCGAATACAGAATGGGATGAACGGGAAAAAATATTCAAGATGTCCGGCAAGATTGTCCGCACATTCAACGTGACGCAATCTGCCGAGGGTGATAAAAATGGTTTATGGACATCAGTAGTTGCGGCGGCGATGTTATTGCCGTAACTTATATCTGTTGCCTTCAAGAAATTCAATATTCATAGTAACGGTTAGTTACAAAATATTTTACAGATTGAAATGTGCAAATATTTCTGATGCAGTATGAAATCTACCGGTACTGTTCATACCTCCGCATATATCATATTGGAAATATGAAGTTAACTTTTTCTCTTTTCCATTACTTCCCTTATTATCAGCAATAGTTGATCTATTTTATAAGGTTTCATAATAAAGCCTTTTACCCCTAGTTGCTCCAATTCCGATTTCAGTTGCGGTTCAAAGTATCCACTTGCGACTATGACTTGAACATTTGCATCAATTTCCTTCATTTTTTTGATAACATCGATCCCGTTCATTTTCGGTAAACCCAGGTCGCTCATCACCAATGCAATTTCTTTGTGGTGCCGAGCAAAAACTTCCAATGCTCTTTCACCATCGGTTGCTTCAATGATACAATAACCATAAGATACTAATCGCATACGCACCATGGCAAGCAACAATTCTTCATCTTCCACAATCAGAATGGTTTCTGTACCGTGCGGCAGTTCTACTGGCGATTGTTCTACCTGTTTTTTCCAACCGATGATATTCGTGGCTGGGAAAAACAGCGAGAATGTAGTCCCTTTTCCAACAACACTTTCCACATCGATAAATCCCTGGTGAGACTGAAGAATTCCATATACGACGGAAAGCCCAAGCCCGGTTCCTTTACCATATTCTTTTGTTGTAAAAAATGGGTCGAAAATACGCTGGCGTGTAGTTTCATCCATACCGGATCCGGTATCTGTAATTTGCACGCAGACATAGAGTGGATGATACGCTGTGGCAAAGCGTTCGTGCAGCTTGTCCTGTAAAAAGGTGGTACCTTCGATTGTAATATGACCTCCATGAGGCATCGCATCTCGCGCATTGACAAACAAGTTTAATAATGCTTGATGAATTTGCGTTTTGTCGCCCATAATATCCGGGAGATTTTCTGCATATTTTTCAGTGAATGTTATTGTCTTAGGGAAAGTCTCTTTGAGCATGGAAAGCAGATCCCGCATGAGCTCGGGAACGTTGAGTGGAATAAAAGTTACTTCAGCTTTCCGTGCAAATGTAAGAATTTGACCCACAAGCGCTGCACCACGTTCAGCTGCTTTCACAATAGCTTGCAGCCCTTCTTTATGCGTCACGGCGTCAAGTCGATTCTTCTCGAGGAGACCGGCATAGCCGAAAATAATGCCGAGAATATTATTAAAGTCGTGCGCTACACCTCCGGCCAACGTCCCGATGCTTTGAATTTTTTGCGATTGTACAATTTGTGTTTGTAGTTTCTTCTGTTCGGTAACATCGCGTACATCGAATATAATACAGGTTTCCCCTGATACCTGGATCGTGCTTGCAGAAAGTAATCCTGTAAAGTATGTTCCATCTTTGTTGACGAAATCTGCCTCTTTATTTTCCACCCTGCCCTGATCTCGAAGAAGCTCTATAATTTGTGTCCGGTCCTCCGCATTTTTCCAGATATCGATTTCCTGTGCATTGCGTCCTATCACTTCTTCTCTTTTATATCCATAGAGACGTGTAAAACCGTCATTCGCATCGATAAACACACCATCTTTCAGTCGCGTTAATGTAAGAGAATCCGGATTCGTCATGAAGATTTGCGCAAATTTTTCTTCAGACATCCGTCGTTGTTCTTCTGCTAGTTTTTTATCGGTAATATTTCGAACGACGACAACGACTTCTTCGTTATGAAGGGCAACAACACGCGCTTCCCAATATTCCTTTCTGTTGTTGACCGAAAGTTCGTAGTCAAATTGTTGCACATTATTTTGCTCCAGCGCTGCTCGCGCCGCGGCCAACATTTGTATGGCAATGGGTTCTGGGAGTATCGAATGAATTTGCTTCCCTAAAAATTCCTGAGGCGGTAAAAACAAATCTTGATTCCGCGGCGCAGAATAATCTAAAAATGTACCATCGCGGTTTAAACGAAACACCAAATCGGGTAACGCGGAAAGCAACGCCCGATTCCTTGCAATACTCTGCCGCAAATTTTCTGTGAGGAATGATACGATCACCGCTGTGACTACAAGTATGATCATCATATTCACTATATCACGTGTATTGACGTTTAAATTCTGCTGTGGTATGATAAAGCCTTTTATTTCTGCAACCATTACGAGCGCGAACGAAAAAATAATGACGATTGTTAATATGACGAATGAACGCTTGCCTAACAATAATCCTGCTATAACGATGGATGCAGGATAAATAAGAATGCTTATATCACGCGAGCCTTCGCCGGCAAATATGACGAGGAATGTCTCCAAAATAAATACGGACACTACCATCAGGCGACTCGCCCATTTCAAGTTCCCTCGATAATTGAGCCATAAAGTAATCCAAAGCAGAATTTCTTCAAGAAGGAGTGTGTAGACCGTATTCCAATGATTTATTCTTGCACTCGTGTACATGGGAATAAAGACAAGGAATGTTATACTCAGACAAATCGTATGGACAATCTGTCTGATGCGGTTTTGATCTTCATCGAGGCCGCGAGGAGGGAGAAACATTTCAATGAAATTCCAAGTCATCTGTTGCTCGTGTAATAGTACTTCATGACTCTAAAGCGGCTCGCATTGATAGTGGAAACTACAATTATTCCCGGTTGAAAGCAATGTGGAAAAAAGGACATCCCTGCATAGAGTGCATGGGTATCAGTAGAGAAATGATGTTTTTCTTCCCCTCTACAGTCTTTACCTTATGCATCGATGCAGACCCTCATAGTTCTGACATCACTATATATATTATTCAATTTCATGAAATATCCCTTGCAATTTTAATTCCAACCATCAAGGATTGATTTCTCTTACTTACCTTTCACACCTCTTTTAGAACTTGGATTCCTTCGACTTCGAGTTTTTCGCATCTCATTATCCAGCATATTTCTTCATCAAGGTCAGACCAATTATCGTGCACCCTATTGAAAGAATAAAAATACCTGCCATTGCCACATACACTGAAAGAAGCGGACCAAGCCCATACATAAAAGCTCCAACGAAAATCAGAATTCCGCCAAGCTTCGGAAAACTTATTGAACGAATGAGAGCTATACAGAAAAGAATGATACCTAGAAATATCGTTATGCTGGCAATCACTCTGAATGTTATAACGAGTGCGCTATTCTTGATAATGAAGTCCCGTAAAAGAAACGCTGATTCCCTCTGCGATGCAATAACAGGCCAAAGAAATATTTCCCAGGTTACTTTGCATGCCTGTAAAATATATGCAATCTCAACAAAGAATAATCCAAGCAACCCGACCAACCCTGACTCTGCATATAATTTTGAATATACCGCACTAAAACCAAAGATCATCAGTATAACACCGGCAAATGCACCTACGCCAAGGCTTATCCAATTCGGATTTAAAACAAGCAATGTAAAATCAGCATTCATCTCATTCATAGGCAGCAGGAACGGAAATAAAACTGAATATACCAACAAAAGAACCGAACCAAGTATAAGCGAAATGCCGCCTAGCTTCTGAACAGTTGATAATTGCATGAGTAATTCTCCATGCTCTGTGAGCATCATTAATTTTTAGATTGAATCTTTATGTCATTTACTGTAATGATTTCGAAAACAGATAGATAAACATCCGGGATTAAGTTTTGCTCAACTTTGGACATTCAATAGAACCTTCGCTTTTCAGCATACTCTACAGCAGGACAATCCGGTGCACAGGAAAATTTTTCGAAAGGTTCTAATCGAATATATGTCCTTTTCTGAATTGACGTACGCTGATTAAATTAAAAAATGCGCCAATACCTAACAATATTGCAAGATGCGGTACAATGGAAATAAATCCAACACCTCTCCATAAAACTTCCATAAAACCATCTATCGACCAATACACAACTGTCAGTTTGCTGAAGAACTGAATAGTTGAAGGCATAAAAGAAGTCGGGAACCATGCCCCGCCGATTGCACTCATACTCAATATCAATAACGTTCCTAATCCGTTTGCCTGCTGGCGAGTTTGGGAAAATGCTGCTATCAACATCCCGAGTGCCGTGCAAGCGACAGAAGCAGCGATAATGATCAGCATGAGATTAAAAAAGTTTGAGAATATATCTATTTGAAACATTATCCAGCCGAAAATGAACATAAAAAGTAATTGAATAATTCCCAGCGACATATTGAAAATATATTTGTTCCAGAGAATGTGCGTACGCGATACCGGAGAAGTTAACAATCTCATAAGCACACCGGATCTCCGTTCATCAAACAACGATGAGGATGTCGCTGTCAACGTAAACATAAGAAACATCATGCCCCATCCGCCGACACTCCGCGTTGCCCAGGGGTTCTTCACCTCTTTTCCAATAAGCTGTTGGTTCTCGATATGAACAATATTATTTAGAAAATTTTGACTGGTGCCGGCAGTATCACGACCTCCGATTTTGAAATCGGAAAGTTTAGGACGTAAAATAACATTTGTATCAATATTGAAATATTTATGAACAAGAGTAGCCATTCTGCGATTGAATGCACTTCCGGATTCGATCCCTAAATATCGCTCAGTCTGCCGTAAAGCGCTTTGCGCCATGACCGAAGGGAACTGACTGAACACAACCTGCTGGATTAATCCCCGCACTGTCTGCATTTCCATATCATTCTTCGGATCGTAATAGAATTTGACATAGAGTCCAACCGATGTATCTGTATATGTATCGGGAGGAAGTACGAGCGCAGCGGCTGCTTTCCCGTTGCGAACATATTCCTGAATCGAAAGTGTATCGAATGCAATTGTCTTTCCAGAATCTGTCTTGAACGACTTGATGATCCTGAATGCTTTTATAGTATCAAGTGAAGATTCGATACTGTGTGCAATAGATGACGTGCTTTGATTCAAAACTGCAAGACGTATTCCTTGAGGACCTGAGCTCGATCCGCCAAAGACTGCCCCAAAAATGCTCATCAGTACTAACGGCACAATGAAGGTTAATGCGACGGAAACTTTATCGTTCCAGAAAATCCTATATGAGCTTTTGAATAACTTATAAACCTGTTTCAATCCCGCAACCTCCTTCCTGTTAACTGGAGAAACAACGCCTCTAGTGACGGGCGGCGCAATTCAACCCAGGAATATTGTATTCCTTGCTTTTCTATACCGGCAAAAAATTTCGAAAGTAAAAATCCCTCCGCTGGTTTCAACTCGAAACGGTCGTCTTCTTCAAGCAACGTCCCGAACTTTTCAAACACGGCCTTGTTCTTTGCGGTCGCCGGATTCTTGATAATTGCAATCGTCTCTTCATATGCGAGCCGTTCCAACAATTCGTCGATTGTGCCTAATGCGATGATTTTCCCGTGATCGATAATGCCGATACGGCTGCAAAGCCGTTCTGCTTCTTCCATATAATGCGTTGTATATATGATCGTTTTCCCCTGCTTGTTAAGGGAAGTAAGAAAATCGAAGATCGCATTGCGCGATTGAGGATCGACACCGACAGTCGGTTCATCGCATAGCAGCACTATCGGATCGTGCAACAGACTTGCGATCATATTCAGCCGCCGTTTCATGCCGCCTGAGAAGGTTTTGACTTTATCCTTACGTCTTTCGTACAACCCGACGGCATTGAGTTGCTCCTCGATGCGTTCCTTTAAAAGCTTCCGTGAGATATCGAACATCTGTCCGAACATTTCTAAATTATCCTGCGCGGAAAGCTCATCGTAGAGTGAGATTGTTTGAGGGACAAACCCGATTTTCTTCCGGATCTCCAATGTATCCTGTGTTACCTTACCGCCATCGATGGTAATCGTGCCGTTGTCCGGATTGATGTACCCAACAAGTAAGTTCATCAGTGTGGTCTTACCTGCCCCGTTTGGCCCTAGTAAGCCGAAAAACTCCTGCCGCTGCACTTCTAATGTGATTGCGTCTAGAGCCGTAACTTTCGCGTACTTTTTTGTGATTTGTTGAATATTGACCATAATTTTGCCGTAATTTTTCTTGTTAGTTATAGGTAACTAGAGGATAGAATAAACATACAGATTAGTTTACGTAATTTTTTAAGAAAAGATATGATGTTCAATTCTCTCCATATAAACATAGATACTATTCGCAAGACGCGAGAATAACTGAATCATTTTATACCCGCACTCCCTATTCCTCCTTCATCTAGACAAAGGCCTGAACGTGTCACACGTAAAAGCAGGTGTCCATTTTCATTTGTTGGGATTGATTGGAGAATCGTCCATTGGTATCGCTTTTTTCATGCATTCCGGTCCTTCATTGCGGGAGTTGCTAACGTATTTCGACACAGCATATGCTTCCATTTGCGCTGCAGGATATGAAATAAGAAGATTTTTTAAATCCTCTATATTTTTATTCTCGCGGTTAAGCCATTCATCGAAATGTTTTTCTTTTAAAATAACGGGCATACGGGAATGGATTTCAGCCATCAGCATATTGGGGGTTGTGGTTATAATAGTGAAGCTAGGAAATTCTTCACCTTTTTCATTCTTCCATACAGAGAACAATCCGGCAAACATAAATGTGTTATGGTCTTTCATCCGAATACAGATCGGTTGTTTTTCCTGCACATCAATTATCTTCCCTCTCACCTCTTTTTGTACGGTAATTTTCTTCCATTCATAAAAAGCATCTGCAGGGATAAGACATCGGCTTGATTTGAAGTACGGAGAAAATATTTTGCTCTGATCGAGTGTTTCCGCCTTTGCATTGAAGGTAGCTGCTTTTATGTTGCCGTCTTTCGACCAATGAGGAATGAGCCACCACTGCATTTTCTGGAGAACAAGTTCCCCTTCACGTTCGGCAACCACCGGCATTCTTTGCATCGGTGCTGCGTTATAACGAGGCAGATCGTCAAGCGCATCTTTCCTGCTTCCCAAACGATTTTTCCCTAAAAGCAGAAAAATCATTTTTCCGTTAATGAGAACATATCGTCCGCACATAAAGAGATTCTTTTGAGATTAGTATTTTAAGGATTGTTTTAATGGTAACAATAATTCTTAAAATATAATAGCCCTGACGTTCCACCAAACGCCAGGGCTATATTGAGGTTAACACTTGGTCGGCAAATATAAGATTGCGATACAATGGTAACAACAAAAACGAATCACACGACTCACATACCTTAATTTGTTCCAGAGATATTAACCGTATTATTTTGCAATCCCAATAACTCCGTACCCGATTCTTGAACCGGCGTTTCCAGTCGGCTGCGTTTTGAAGTCATCTGCTTTTTCATGAATGATAACTGCATGACCTATGATCGAATATTCACCATTCATTTTCATAACCGGGTCAATATAATCGAGATGTGCATTGCTATTTTCATCTGCTTCGATGTTGCCCATATCACCTGCGTGGCGTTTATCATTCATCGGCATGCTATGAGGCATTCCCATCGGATTAAAATGCCCGCCTGCTGAACTCCCATCTTCGGAATTGATATCACCGAATTCATGAATATGAAATCCATGCTTTCCCGGTGCTAAACCTGCAAGATGAGCGACTACGCGAACTCCCTTGTCGACCTCCTCAAATGTCACAACACCGTGCACTGAATTCCCTTTTGTAGAAGTGATGACAGCAATTGCCCGCTTGATTGTCGAATTCTGGTGCTTTGTATGATTCATCTGAGCGCTTAGGAATTGCGTGCTCATGAAGAATACAGCGAAGGTGATTAGAATTAATCCTTTTTTCATACTTCCTCCTGTTATGAAAACCCGACTTGTTGACTATAATAGAATCCCAGCATTTCTTTTCATTATTAACCATTATTTTGTCTGATAAGTTGCATTGAGGAACGTTCTGGAGGAAATTATTTGTTTAAAGATATATGAAAATAATGTTCCGCCGAACTTACGGGCAGGCTATTCCCCGTATCTGTATTCTTTTCTTGATGATGTCTACCACAACGACGGCAGGCCCTCCTTTTAAAACCGACGATCCTCAGCCTGTCGATTATCTTCATTGGGAGTTTTACATTGCGTCAGCTCAACAATTTATGAGACATGAGAGCGATGTTACTTGTCCACACATTGAAATAAATTATGGTATGATCTCCAATGTTCAAGTACACATTGTTGCTCCGCTTGGATATGTCCGTACCAGCGAGGGAACGCATTACGGGTATTCCGATACAGAAATAGGCATGAAGTACCGATTTATTGAAGAAACGGAAATGGTTCCGCAGATAGGAACTTTCCCCTTGATTGAAATTCCAACAGGCAACGAGCACGAACAATTAGGAAACGGTACAATCCAGGCTTACATACCGTTGTGGATTCAAAAAAGCTGGGGGAAGCTCACCACCTATGGTGGAGGCGGATTCTGGTATAATCCTGGGCTGGATCGAAAGAACTGGATGTTTGCGGGATGGGAATTACAGTACGATTTCTCTGAGATTATTACCGTAGGAAGTGAGATCTATTATCAAACTGCTGAAACTCAGAGTTCCGAATCAACTGCAGGATTCAATTTTGGCGGGATTGTAAATATCACTGACCGACATCATATTTTATTTTCTTTAGGACATAATCTATCTGGCGAAACTGTCATGACCGGATATATTGGCTATCAACTTACAATGTAAGTTATGACAACTCTGTGTTCCTGTCATACTGAACTTGTTTCAGCATCTGTAATTATAGATCCTGAACCAAGTTCAGTATGACCGATAATTTCTTGTAATAATATTTCATGTAAATATTATTCTCAATGTATTATAATCCGAATCTGTGGAGCTCATGCTCTCAAAGTCAATATTTTTAATTGTAACGGGAGTAGATCCATCCGCCTTATGATGCTCAACAATATATGTATATTTCGTAGCCTTATTAAAGGAAACAACAAGCGTGTAAATAATATCTTTTTCAGCTGGAATATCTTCCTGAGCATTCGGCCATTTACGCAAGTAATCATCTTGTGGATTAGGAAATTCAGTGCTCTTTATGAGAGTTCTGCTTTTTTCATCCACAATTGAAAATATTCCTTGGTTTCCCCAAACTTTTAATTTATATAAAAGAAATTCTCCTTTATTCAAATCCGAGAATTTCAGCGAAATAGCTTTTGTTTCATTTCTGATGGTTCGTGCGACAGCCATGACGTTCCTCCATTTTTTTTAATACTTTGTTTCTTTTAACCTGCGAAATCAAAAATAAACCCGAAAACATTCTCCTGTTCTATGTACAAAACGGAATGTATTATTTTCAACTTGAATCCGAGATATATTTCCACACGAACAACGATGAGAGTAAATTACGTTCCGTCGAAATCCGGCGATGGAACATCAGCCAAAACCGAACAGACAAATACGATTCCTAGCACCTGTGCACATACGACTCATGGAAGCTGATGCGGTTCTTTATTCTATTATTTGTTTAAGTTTGTTTTGCAGCCTCGATTTTTCAAAACCCTCTGTAACCGCCACCGCCCCTATCAGCAACAGAAACGTATAAATGATATTCTCACTTGAAAACAAAAATGCGGCCATAAAGATTTGCAGTCCGATAATCGGAAAATAAATCGCACTTGTTGACGGCATAAGTTTTTTAAGTTCTTCAACCTTAATTTCATTTTTCATATCAACTCCAATATTTAATTTGAAGGAATCACCATGAATCCTGAAAATAATATTTCGAAATATTTTCAGCGATAGAGGTGCTTCAGAACGGTGGTTATATCAGTTAGAACGGCGGGCTGAGTTTTGAATGAAGATTGTACATGTTCTTGTATTTGATCAATTTGCTCTGGTTTCATCTTTACGTTTTGATTATGGACTTCTTGAACACCAACTACTCCTCCGCACACAGAGCACTGGATAAACATGACCCTCCGCGGAAAGCCAATAGGAATTTTCAGAACTGATTCAAATGAACGATTCCCACATTTGAGACATTGAGATATTGCCATTATTGACATCCTCCTATTATTAAAAATATATTTGCCTGCACAAGAACAATCGCTGTAGCCTTTGCGCCATCATCGTTGTATCTGGCTGCCGCAAACAGTGCGCATCATCTTTACGATCAGATTTCATTTAAACTGTGTCTCTCCATATTTTGTAGGCTTACTCATTTTGTCAACAACATTTTCTGCGAGAAACTTTTGTTATCGACACTGAGTCGGGCAATATATATTCCCGATGCCATTTTTTGTCCATTGTTCGAATTACTATCCCACGTTACATTATACTCACCAGCATATTGATATTGATTGATCAACCGGCTTACCTCGCGTCCTGTTATATCATAAACGCTTAAACGTACAAAGGCAGCTTTGTTCAATCGATAGTTAAGAATAGTTGTTGGATTGAATGGATTAGGAAAATTTTGCCCAAGGAAAAATGATTCCGGTTCACCGGTATTTGTTGCTGATAGGCGCTTATCATCCCAAGTTAAATTCGTAACCGTTACTCCAAGGCTGTCACCTCTTACGTTGATGACCATGACATTTGTTAATTCAACAGAATTCATCTCTTTCGGGTTGATCATTGTGAAATGAATAGAGGCAATTGTCCCCGAGCCGTTTGGAAAACTTTTCTTTTCCGCATTAAGGACCAAAACATTAACGGTGGTATCATTCGCATTGTAAGAATCGACGATCCATGACGATGCCGCTGTTCGAATCCCTGGTTGAACGGATTCTAATAAAATACCGCGTGAAGTACGAATACAAAACTGCACTCCTGAAACTCCATCAGAATTGGTAAGCAGCACATCAAGTGAATTCGATGACGTTCGCACAACCTTAAGATCATTACCGGCAAAGGCTGAAAGTGATACAATTATCAGGAGAATTATTATTTTAGAGTATCTCTTTCGTATCATATCTATGGGAACCATCTCACATGCCACTTATGAAGGATTTTCTATCGCCTTCTTGATAGAAATAATAACACGAACGAGGATGGAATACTATACGTACTGATACCGAATTTGATCCGTACTAGTACGGACGAAGTAAAGGATGGTGTTTAAATGTTATTAAGGAAGGAATTCAGCAGGTCGACATTGATTACAAGCGGTGTTTAAAGGTCATAGCATAGCGAAGAAGAGCATTCTGACCGTGAAGGTCAAGTTTGGCACAAATACTCGAACGATGTGATTCAACAGTACGTTCGCTCACGAACAATATATCTGCGATTTCTTTTGTGGTTTTATTATCTGCCACAAGTTTCAGTACTTTCCGTTCGGCAGGAGTAAGGTCGGTAATGCCGAGCTTCTTCTCTGTACCATCTTGAGAATGGGGATTGCGTTTCAGAAGAATATTTGAAAGGGATGGACTAACATACGGCTTACCATTTTGAACAGATTCTATGGCTGCAATTATTTCATTCTCAACGCTTTCTTTCAACACATAGCCCAATACACCAAGATCAAGTGCTCGCTCGAAGAATGATGCTTCATCGTGCATTGTTAAAATGATGATTTCTGTCGGGATCTTACGTGCAAGGACTTGCTTTACTACTTCAAGTCCGCTGAGCTTAGGCATATCGATATCAAGGACTGCAATGGCCGGCCGTAACCCTTCAATAAGTTCGAGTGCCCGCTCACCATTACCGGCTTCTGCAACGACACGAAAGCCAGCATGCCGATGTATAATCTCACGCAAACCAAGTCGTAATAATGGATGATCGTCAGCTAGAATAATTGTGGTGCTTTTCATAACGCCTTGTTCGGTAACGATGGATTTATTTATTACATAAAAATTGAAAGGAATGCAGGAACGGTACAGCCACTGTTACTTTCCTTCCAGTACAATCACAAATTCACCTTTTTTTTCAACTTTCAGAAATTGCTGATACAGTTTCGGCGATGTGCTGTGATAAATTTCTTCCGTTGGCAATGTGAGATCAAAGGCTACACACACGCGGCGCGTCTCTCCGAAAACATCGGCCATATCACGTAAGAGCTGCACAAGACGGTACGGTGTATCCATGAGCACAATGGTCCGCTGTTCTTTTCTGAGATTGCGTAAATCGGTTAGACGCCGTTCACGTTTTGGCGATAGGAATCCTGCAAAAACAAATTCTTTGATTGGAAATCCTGAGACAATAAGCGCCGGTAAGAGCGAAGAAGCACCTGGCACAGGAACAATCTTTATGTTCTGCCGTATTGCTTTTTCTACTAATACTCTTCCCGGATCCGAAAACACCGGCGTACCCGCATCTGAGATCAATGCTACCGAACGGCCATCTTTTAATGCATCGATCATAATACTTGCCGCGGCAGCTTCGTTGTGTTCGTTTAAAGTCTCAACGTGTTTTTCAATTCCATACTGTCGCAGCAAACGCAATCCTTCGCTTCGCTCTTCGCACAAAACAATGTCTACCGACTTTAGTACATTCAACGCGCGCAAGGTGATGTCATCGTAATTACCTATGGGAATTGCTACGAGATAAAGAGTGTTTGACATTATAGTGCCGCAGTGGAAGATTCACCGTGATTTGAATCGGTTCCGCGTCTCCGTGTTTCCCAATCTCTAATAAACAATATGATTAATGCCGTAGTCGGGACCGCAATGAGCAAACCAACGAAGCCGAGAAAATACATGAAGATGAGCAACGAAAGAATAATAAGAAGCGGATGCAATCCCACTTTGCTGCCAATGATTTTGGGAGAGAGGAAACTAATTTCTGTCATATGAAGGACAGCGATAGACACGACGGCAATTGACAGCTTCGTCAAAACCGGGGGACCACTGAAAAGCGCAACGACCCCTGATAATACCATGATTGCGAACAAACCAAAATACGGCACAAGATCGAAAAGACAAGCAAGGAGTCCGAGAAGAAGTGCATATTTAATACCAACAAAAGAAAAAAGGACCGCAACAATGATGCCTTGCAAAAACGCCACAGTCAATGCACCGCGCAAATAATGTCCGATGAGATCGTCGGCGCGTTTCATGTATTCTTCCACCTGGTCGCGTGTCCGCCTAGGAAAGAGCTTCAAAAAGCGGTTGCCTATTTTAGGAAAATCTGTTAAGAAATAAAACGTAAGGAATGGTACAAGGATGATATAGAATATTTGAGTTATGAAGCCGGAAATACTACTCATCAAAGAACCGAGCGCTTTCAGGATCGTTTTAAGAAGGTCCTCAAAACGAGGCGTTAATTGATTTGAAAATGTATTCCGAAGCTCATTCACGGAAATACCATAACGTTCCAAAATTTTTACAAGATGACTATCCCATATCGTATTCCGATAGTCATTCATGATTTTTGACAATGTGTCCAGTACACCTTCAAATTGAGTCAACGCTATTGGAAGCACGAAAAATATAACAAGCGTTATGCTTGCGATAAACAAGAGAATGAGCACAAGTGAAGTAAGCCATCGCGGAATTCTCCAGCTCTGGAAAAGATCCACAATCGGATTAAGCATATACGCGAAGACCAGCGATACAACGAACGGAGCAAGAATCGTCGATATAGCATCTAAAAACCACAAAGAAAACAACACGACAGCCAGCCACATAATATTCCGGGCAAGTACATATCGGCGAAGCGGAAAAAGAATAAATATAATAGCGCCGAGTGCAAGGAAGGGAGAAAGGATTTCATGAATCGTGTACATAAGAACTAATAACAGCAACATGCCTCCCACAAGCAGAACGATTTCAATTCTACCAAGTGAGGTAAAGAGCGAATCCCATCGGACGTCCTGTGCCGTACCTGATTCTGAAGAATTCGTGCGCATCGATTTCTTTGATGCCCGCTGTTTAGCCATCCTTGTTTTTTCCTTGAGATAAAACCCCGGTATGACCGAAACCGCCTTCTCCGCGTTTCGAACCGGCAAGAGATGATGATACTTTCCATTCAACGCGCTCGTATTTTGTTACAACCATTTGAGCAATACGGTCGCCCCGGTGAACAATGAAAGACTTTTTACCAAAATTAGTCAGAATAATTTTTACCTCGCCACGATAATCGGAATCAATAGTGCCAGGCGAGTTGAGAATTCCAACACTATGTTTGATGGCAAGACCGCTTCGCGGCCGAACCTGCGCTTCGTGTCCTTGTGGTAATTCTATTATGAAACCGGATGGAATGAGCGAAGTCTCACCAGGCTGCAGTTTAATATCCTTATCCACCGCCGCGCAGATATCCATTCCGGCGGATTCATCTGTTGCATACTGCGGCAGGGGAATATCCGTTTGTTCTGGATTCATTCTCAGAATTCTTACGCCCAAATTTTCAGCCATCTAGTTTTCCTGGTTTTTCACTTTGAATCCTAACAGTTGAAGCATTATGAATATTTCCTTTGCACTGTTCGGGAGAGACACTGTTGTATTAAAAAATTCTCTTCTTATTCTATACTCTGCCCGGAGTTTTTGAAAATATTGAGCGCGTTCAATTTCCGGAAGCGATACGATTTGACGCAGAAGCCGATCGTCCAAACGAATATCGTAGCATTCCTTTACGATTTCGCGAAGTACTTGTTCACATGATTTTTTCACCGTATCAATTTTTAATTCAGGCAATACCGGAGCTGGCACGAGCGCATTAATATCTCTATCAAGGAGGAGAGAAAGAAAACGGCACACAGCTTCATAATTCATTTTCAGTGCGTTCACTTTACCGTCTAATGAATATCCTGCAATATGAGGAGATCCCAAAGTAACGAGCTTAAGGAGGGAAGCGCAGATATTTGGTTCTCCCTCCCATACATCAAGTACTGCAGCTGCAAGATGTTTATCGAGCAGCGTACGTTTCAACCCTTCAGTTTCCACAACAGCGCCGCGCGACGTATTGAAGAGAATTGCACTATGTTTCATTTTGCGGATTCTGTTCTCATCAAAAAAATGATATGTCGCATCAGGTCCCGTGCGCGTCAGAGGTACATGCAGTGTCACAATATCTGCATTCATCAATACATCCAGAGAATGCAGCGGATAGCTACTTCCCTGCCGTTCAAGCGGCGGATCATTCAGAAGTACTCGCATGCCAAGCGCTTCTGCTTTCCGCCATACTTTGCTTCCAACGTTGCCGACACCTATGATACCTATGGTCTTATCATGTAACATGAAACCATGGATCTGCGCTAAGTCTAAAAGAGCTGCCGTTATATATTCAGACACCGAATTGGAATTGCTGCCCGGCGCACTTACAAATGTAATTCCATTTTTTTCAAGATACTCTTCGTCAACATGATCTGTTCCAATGGTTACAGTGCCGACAAATTTTACTCGGCTTCCATCAAGAAGATCACGGTTTACTTTTGTCTCTGAGCGGACAATGAGAATATCGGCATCTCGTACCGTGTCTTTGGTAATTTTGCGTGTGTCAAGCGCGGTTACATGTCCGATTTTCTCAAACGCTTGAACAACATATGGCGTATGCTTATTGACAACGATATGAACATCTTGCCGCATTTTTTATCGTTATTTTCCTTTTCCCGTTGTGTCCGCTGCAGGCTGTTTGCTCAATTGTTCTATCATTTGAATTCTCTGCTTCAAGCCGGGATCATTTGGATATTTTACTTCAAGCTGCCGCAAAACGCTCAGCGACTTATTGTATTCCTTCTCCATCTCATAGAGATCAAGAAGTGCCCGGTACGGATTGTAATATGTATTCATATTCACATCACCTTTTTCAATCAGACTGAGGCACGCCGGCTCTACCTCTGCTGCCATTTCCTTCACCCGATCGATACGTCCGAGGGAATTATAAAAATTGGCCATTTCCCATGCATATTCCCATCCGAGAGGAATTTTTTTGTGCGGCATAAGAGCTTCCATTTTATCAAGAACCACCATACTCTTCTGCGGATTTTTCTCGACATTCATATAGTACGCTGCTAAGCCGCGGAATGCCGCTCGATAGTTGGTTATAATTCTCGTCGTATTCTCATCAAAAAATACTTTGGGATTTGCAAGCTCCCGGAATTTGTATCCGCTCTGAGGAGTCTTGGAAAAACCGACAGGTTCATTGAGAAGATTCGCTTCCAATAATGCCGGATCCATTCCGTAATTGACCTGCGATGATTTCATTGGTTCAAGTTTCCAAGTCAAACCTTTAAACCACATATAATCATCAAGGCCTATCTTTGCATCCGGTGAACACGTGGACGCAAAATAAATCGGCCGCTTCCAATCATTTGCCATTATGATATCGTATACGGCGATATCTTGGACACGAAGGGCTTTCGTCTTGCCGAACTGTAACGTATTTTTCAGTAGGAATGTGATTTTCCCGCTATTCGTTATAGAAGTGTCAATGACCACACCCCTCTGTTCCTTATACATCTGAATTGCTTCTTTTGAAACCGGCAGTTCAACGTTTTTCGGTTCCCAAGCAATCGGTTGAATATTCGCGATATAAGAATCAGGCATACCCATTGGAACCGTTTTGCTTTCGGGGTAAGCTGCCGAGTTTTTCATCAACAAAATATACCACGGTGTATTCACCAAGCTCAAGTTTACAATTCTTACATCACGTCGTACACCCGCTACATCCTGAATATACCATAAAGGAAAAGTATCATTATCGCCTTGCGTAAAGAGAATTGCATCTTTATCACATGTCTGCAGTACGTTGTATGCAAAATCCCAAGGAACCCAATTTTTTGATCGGTCATGTGTGAAGTAATTAACTTGCAGCATTCTCGCCGGAACAAAAATTGTGCTGAGTACAAGCACACCGTAAAATGCCGGCTTCGCAAGAGATGGCTGCGCAATTTTTTCTTTCACCAAATCGAGCAGTCCTTTAATGCCAAGTGCAATCCATAAGGCAAAGACAAAGTATGCACCGCAATAAAAATATTCACGGTCTCTCGGCTGCGGCTGTTGTTGATTCTGGTAATAGGTAATCAGGTATCCCATCAAGATAAATGTCATGAGAAAGACAGATGCCATTTTCCAGTCCTTGCGGAAATGTGAATAGAGACCGAACAGACCCAAGAAAAACGGGATTCCGAAAAATCCTTTCCACGTCCAATCTCCGTCTTGATCATGCGATGCTCGCCCGATGAAATTCCAGGCAACATACCGTTGAAACATGTGATTCATTTGATATTTTAAAAAGAAATCGAGATCACTGGTATAATTGGTATAGATGCCGGCTTTTTCTGGTTCTGACGACCACCGACGTTGAAACATGGGGAAGTCACCGTACTGTTCGCGATTTAAATAAGTGATAAGCTGTGCGAATGATTTTGGATGATTTTCATTCATTGATAAGTTTGCATTCGCTCGAATAACAATCATGGTGTACGTTGTAAACCCTAACACCGCTATTATCACGCCTGTAATAGAGAGAGCGATGATCATTCGTTTTTGTTTCATAGCATAATATGCTCCAAAGCCTCCAGCTGCCATGACGCCCAAAAGAACAAGAAGCCCTGCTTCGAGGTGATCGCCTGCGATAAAGAGCAGCAGTTTTGGGAAGTATCTGATAATGCCGGTAAAGATCACAGCGAATGCTCCACCTCCGACCAGAAGCGCGAGATAAATAGAATTTCGATGAAGTACTTTTTTTCTAAACACAACAAGCACTGCAAGACTTGCTATCGCCATCGCAACAATGAACTTATTTTCAAATGCGCTCGTCATTTCTGGCGTTGGTGCTTGAGTTGCTTTTTCTCCGCTCCAGAGAATCACTGCAATGAGAAACAGCAGGACAGCATGTCCTAAGAGAACATACGATGATTCCAAATATTGTTCGTCGTTATTGACAAATTTTCGAAGTACTACAACAATCCCTACAATAATAATTGTTAATACGCTCATTAAATGAAGGCCGGCAGACAATCCACCAATGTATGCAATCATAAGCAGGTAGCGCTCGTTTCCCGGTTCATCTGCTTTTTCATTCCATACCATCATCAGCCATACAATGGAAGAATACAGCACCATGCTTGCAGCAAAGTAGTTTGATTCACCCGCATTAAACCAGAACGTATCACTAAAGGAAAGCGTCAGAGCGCCAATTGCTGCCGCAATATACGTCCCCACACTTTCGATCGAGACAACGGATGATTTGCCTTTATAGTTTTCAATAACTTTGACTGCAATGAGATATAAAAACAATACCGTGAAGGCACTTGAAAGTGCAGATACTAAATTCATCCGGAATCCGAGATCGCCCGGTATTGGAAGCATATAGAAAACTCTTCCGACAATGGAGAACAATGGACCACCCGGCGGATGCGGCACTTGCATCAAATACGCGGCGGCAGAAAGTTCGCCCGGATCCCAAAATGAGACGGAGACCTGCGCTGTGATAATATATTGAATTGCAGAAACGAGGAGAACGAACGCGCCGATGGCGCGATGAATTTGATTATTTTTCATGCTTGTTATGATCCTGTGATTATAAATTATTTACTGGAACATGATAAGAATAAATCGGAAAAGAATGAACGGATAAATTTAGCTTTATTCAAATTTTAAAGAATACTTTAGGCGTATGCTGAAATATGATACAATGCCTCCTCCTGAGCAGTGTTATCTTTATCGATCCACACCGCCTATTGTCAAGATCGCTAGTTTAACAATGAGTTAATCTTGAATCGAATTCGCAAGACACCATTTGCACAATCGGTAGAAATAATCTTGAACTCTCCAATCTCACTCGTTGTGAGAGCATGCACGCCACTGCACGGGCAAAGATCATAATCTCCTATGGCAATAAGACGCACAGTATCTCCCGCATGGTCGGGTAATCTTGTCAGCGAAACAATTTTCTCCGCTTCTTCCCTGGTCAGTATCTTTTCGTGAACAGGGAGATTCAATTTAATGATTTCGTTAACTTTTTCCTCTATGTGTGCAATTTCTTCGGCAGTGAGATTCCGTTCAAAATGATAGTCACATTTCGATTTTTTCTTTTCGATGTGTGCGCTAAATGCGCGCCCGCAATGGAACATACGCACCATTGTTTGATTGAGAATATGTTCTGCCGAATGCATCCGCGGATCGTATTCTTTCCGATTTGGAACAACTTCGTTCATATGTTGAGTCCGCCGTGCTGGCTCTTCATCATTTCATCCTTTCCTTGTCTGAATATACGATTTTCTTTAGACTTTATTCGGAACAATTTACTTTATGGTTCTCAAATGTTCTGCTTGTAATTATCCAAATTATTTCAGACTCTATAATCGAGTTCTCTCAACAACCGCCTTTTAAAAAGGAACAATAAGTATGATACGATCCGTTCGCATTATTGGCTGGACCACTGCATTATTCTCGGTTGTTATCATTCTTTCGGATGTCACTAATTTATTGACAAATCCGATGGAACAACTCAATATGGTTTTTAGGATGTTCCCCCAGGCAAAAAGTGGGACGGATGCAATCACTGAAATGTTCCAATACAGCCGCATCTGGTCGGTCTATACAATTTTGTATTTCATATACGTGTTCGTTGGATCAATTCAGTTTATCCACTTCAAGGCAATCGGCAGAACGATTCTTGAAATTGCCTGCTGGGTAGGAATTATGAACGCGTGCATTGATTCAATGATAAGTTTTATACTCTGGAAACAGATGAAGACGATGCTATCATCTGTCACAGGACTTATGGGTATGGGTTTGGGGAATCTCAATCCTTTAGGAATGGCCACAATAATTTTTGGATTTTTCCTGTGGATCATTCCAACGATCGGTATGATCGTGTACTTACGAAAACCAAGATTGAAAGCACTGATGAAATAAAAGACTTCTAAAATCCCAAAAAATAAATTACAAAATGCAAACAAATATCAATATCGAAATTCAAAACACAAATATTTTATTTATCGGTAATTTGGCATTTGGATTTTGCAATTTGTTTGAGATTTGACCCTTGGAGATTGAATTCTTAAAGATGCCATAAGAATTTTTGGCTTTATCGATCTTCTTCCCTAAAAGAAATAATTATAATTCAAAATGCGCGGGTATAAAAATCTTCCTTTTCCTGTGTATGGATCCTTAAAACTCCAGCACGTACAAGTTGTATAAGCGAGCGTGACGCCCGCCGATGAGAGATATTCACAAGTTTTGAAAATTGTTTCACCGTAATGCGCTCGTTCTCGTCAAGGTAATCAAAGAGTTGCCGCTCTGAATCTCCAATAACGATGCGCAACGGCGGAGCATCTGGCTTTTCTGCCTGAAGAATATGCACAACTTCTTTACTCGCTTCTAAGGTTTTATCATGCACGCGGATATACACTCGAGTCCCGCCATTTTTTTCCTCGTCATCAACATTGAGGTAATGCGGTTTTTGATCGCTTTCTTCTATCGTCACAACAACCACATCTTTTCCTTTATAGGGAACAGTGTCAATAATCGGCTGCAGTGGAGGATCGCAGAAGAAACTTGCAGCTGTTTGAATCATTTCTATCTCTTCCTTCTCGCTGCCGACACCAATAATAGTCCGGTCATCATCAACTCCGAAGAGCACAATGCCGCCTTGTGTGTTTGCAAATGACATTAAAGTTTTTGCCACCTTGATGGGTGTAGAAACTTTGCGCTTGAACTCCAGCTCAAAGCCTTCGCCTTCTTCGATTAACAATTTTAAATCACCGAGATTCATAACTGCAGCTTTCTACATTCCCCGTGCTTCCATCCGATCAAGTATCAACTTGGACCGGCGCAGCACGTACTTCGAATCGACATCAGCACGATGTTTCCGCGGACTGGGAATAATCGCCGCGAGCCGGGCACATTCCCCGCGATTTAAATCCGATGCCGATTTATCAAAATAAAAACGCGCTGCCGCTTCGATGCCGTACACACCATCGCCCCATTCAATCACATTAAAATAATTTTCGAGGATACGCGATTTGCCCAGCTGCTGTTCCATATACCACGTCAGAATCCATTCCTTCATTTTTCGGAGCGGATTTTTTGACGATGAAAGATACAAATTCTTCACAAGCTGTTGCGTGATCGTACTTGCGCCACGCACTGCCCGCCCTTCTTCAAAGTCCCGTTCAACGGATTCTTTGAACTCAAACCAATCAAATCCGTGATGAGACCAAAATGTACCGTCTTCTGAAACAATCACTGCATCAATCGCATCCTGAGGAATTGACCGAAGCGATATCCAATATTGCATTTTATGAAATGGATGGTGCTCTTTCTCCGCATTCGCTGCTTGTTCGCGCATAAAAGCCGTCTCACCTGCATTTTTTGTCTTCAATTGCCTTATGTCGCCATATGGGAGAAAGAGAATTTGGCAAATGACAATCGCCAGGAAGAACATGAGCAGTGACTTAATAGGATTGCGTTTACAAAGCTGAATACACTTCGTAACCGCAGGATACTTATGAAGCGGCTGTTGATTGTTATATCGTTGAACGCTTTCTTCCATGGTCAGCAAGAATGCGAATGTTTTATATTGTCTAAAAATCCCTGCAGAATAATTGCCGCAGCCATAGAGTCTATGCGGCCGTCTTTCTTCTGACGGTCCTTTCTCTTTGTCCCCATGGTAATCATCGTTTTGTGTGCAATGGTAGTAGTAAAACGCTCATCCCATGCTACAACTTCAACATCGAGATTTGCCTTCAGTTGTTCAATAAATTTCTGTACTTTTTCCGCTTTTTGTGCGATCTGTCCTTTTAAATTCAAAGGCATCCCGACGACGATCAGTTTCACCTGTTCTCGAATGGATAATTGTTGAAGTTGGACAAATAATGCAGAATCGTTTTTCAGCGCATCTATCGGTTGAGCGATAATGCCCAGCGGATCGCTCAATGATAAACCGACACGCTCCGAACCGTAATCAATTCCAAGGACACGCTGGTTCATACGAACCGCCTCCACGATGCTAATCTCCTTTTCCAGAGAATCGTTCTACATTTGAGATCCCCGGGATATTCTTAATCTTTTCTATTATGCGCGCAAGATGATCGGTGTCTTTCACATAAAGAATAAATTTTCCGTCAAATAATGATCCATGGGAATCCACATTCACGGAGCGGATATTTGTGTTTTGATAGGTGGAGATTGCATGGGTCACATCGCTCAGTAATGCAGGGCGATCTTCACCGCTTATATGAATTCCTGTAATAAAGTCTGCCTTGTGCTCCGAGGGCCATCCGACTTCGACAATGCGTTCACTTTCCGCAAGACGGAGTGAGATAACGTTTTTGCAATCTTTCCGATGAATCTTTATGCCTTCAACCGTCGTCACAAATCCGACAATGGGATCGCCTGGAATGGGATTGCAGCATTTTGCATACTGATGCAAAAAATTATCGTTCACTCCAAGAACAGAAATGCCGCTTGTAATATCCCGTGCGGTATTAATAAACTTGGAAAAGAGCGAATCTGCATCCGGCGTTTGCGCTGCTTCTTCTCCAGCCGGATGTTTTAATCGAATAACGTATTGTTCGATTAATGTATCAACGTCAATTTTTTGATTGACAATCGCAAAATAAAATTCCTGGATGTCCGCGTATTTGAGACTATGGATAAATTTTTCAAGCTCTTCTTTGCTGATCGTTATTTTACGGCGTTTGATTTTTCTTTCCCAAATATCTTTTCCTTCTTCCGCAATTTTGCGGGATTCCTCACGAATAAATCTTCGAATATGCGATTTTGCTTTATGCGTTACTGCAAATTGTTCCCAGCCGGCATTAGGAGTTTGGTTCTTGGAGGTAATAATTTCGACCTGATCACCGCTTCGTAATATGGTACTCAGCGGAACAATGCGTCCGTTCACTTTTGCGCCGATACAATGATATCCGACGTTTGAATGGATTTCAAACGCAAAATCAATCGGAGTGGAATTTTGCGGCAGTATCTTGAGATCGCCCTTCGGCGTAAAAACGTAGATTTCATCCTGATAGAGATTGAGTTTGAAACTCTCCATCAATTCTTTTGGAGTCTCGTCGTTTTTCTGTTCGAATATTTCGCGTACCCAGTTAATCCAGCCTTCGAGCTCCTCGTCGAGCGATGTATTGTTCTCTTTGTAAATCCAGTGAGCCGCAACACCGCGCTCGGCTATTTCGTGCATCGCCTTCGTGCGGATTTGTACTTCCACCATTTTGCCATCAGGGCCTATGACAGTTGTGTGGATGGATTGGTACCCATTTTTTTTCGGAACTGAAATGTAATCCTTAAATCGTTCAGGAATAGGTTTGTAAATTTCCGTCACTATGCTGTATGCTATAAAACATTCGCTGTTATCTTTTGTATCGATGATGATGCGGACAGCAAAGAGATCATAAATTTCTTCTAACGGTTTATTGCGCTTCAACATTTTATTATAGATGCTGAAAATGTGCTTCGCTCTTCCGGCAACTTCAAAATTCAATTTTTCTTCTGCCAGCCGATTTTTGATAGGCTGAACAAACCGATTAATGTAATGTTCGCGTTCGCGCCGCTTGGAACGCAGCTGCCGTGAAATTCTTTCATACTCCTGAACGTGTAAATGCTTAAAAGACAAATCTTCTAATTCCCACTTGATTTGTGCCAATCCAAATCGGTGCGCGAAGGGTGCATAGATGTCGAGGGTTTCTTTTGCAAGCCGGAGACGTTTTTCAGGGGGAAGGTACTCAAGTGTGCGCATATTATGAAGACGGTCGGCAAACTTCACAAGCATCACACGAATATCGCCCACCATGGAAAGCAACAGCTTGCGATAGCTTTCCGCTTGTGTGACTTCATGGCTTTCAAAAATATCTGTAATCTTGGTAATACCGTCCACAATATCAGCAACCGCATCCCCGAATTCTGCGCGGATATCTTTCAACTCAAAATCTGTATCTTCTACGACATCATGCAAAAGTGCACTTGCAATGGATACGTCGTCCAGAGCAATCTCTTTTGCAACAATCATTGCGACTTCAAAGGGGTGTATAAAATACGGCTCTCCTGAAGCACGCAAATTGTTCTTATGCGCTTCAAGACTGAGCAGGAATGCCCGTGTAATGAGGTCTTCGTCTACCGAGCGCAGATTTTTCCGGCAGACAGCAAGAAGATCATTCAGTTTCTTTTGATATTTACTATCTATCATGGATGAACTCTTAACTACAAAATAATATACGGATTCCCTGCCGATTGTCAAGACACATCAACTACCAATGTGTCAATATTCATTCATAAGCATTGCAGTTTATTTTAATGCTGTCCGTTGATTCTCTAACTTTACCAGGAGCGCCCGCGCTTCTTCAAACTTTGCCTTCGCACGAGATTGGAGATGAGAAGGATAAGAACATTTCTCATATGTCAGGAGTTGTTTCAGGTGATAAAAAACATCCGTTGTATCGTTGAAAGCAACTTTAGATTTAACAAGATTCAATCGACAGATTATTTCATTGTACGGATGCGGCGCCTGCCCATGCACAATATTTTCGAGCAGATGAGAATATGCCGATACCGCGTCTGCAGAACGGTTTTGGCGATCAAGCGATGTGGCAAGACCCCACAAAAAGATTCGATTCTCAGGATAAGAATTTAAACCGCGCTGTGCCCATTCCTCTGCCTTGCTGTATTCTTCAGCATCGAGATAAATTGAGATTAGAGCGCTCATTGCGGCAAACCGATTATATTCGGAACGCTCCGCACCTGCGATAAGCATTTTAATCCCAAGTGCACGATCATCTTTCACAAAGGGCAGCCACCGAAGA
>Ga0182027_10002317_pt1 | contig 31009 bp, 29 predicted proteins | sample 712E1DmetaG_FD_121300 | JGI IMG/M metagenome (GOLD analysis project Ga0182027, IMG submission 121300) | Permafrost microbial communities from Stordalen Mire, Sweden - 712E1D metaG (Illumina Assembly) | ecosystem: Environmental > Terrestrial > Soil > Wetlands > Permafrost | place: Sweden...
AGCGGAGGTTTCAATGGGTGAAGGCCAAAAACGTGGTTTGCGTGTGGATTTTGATGGCAAATTACGGCTTGAGTTTCACGGCGCCACGATTACCTCCGATGCCGGATTGCTCGCCTATCGTGAGCTCGATAGCGCATTGGGATTAACCGAAATTGCTGAATCCTGCCTTCACGATGTGCGATATGGAAAAAACACGCAGCATACTTTGGGAGCGAAACTACGACAATCGGTTTTCAGTCGCCTAGCCGGTTACGAAGACACGAATGACGCCGACCGTCTTTCCGTTGATCCTGCAATACGGCAGGTAGTCGGCGGTCGAGCAATTGACCACGCAGCCGCATCGACAAGCCAGGTGGGACGTTTCGAAACCGAGACACTCACACTCCCCGAAAATAGAACCGCTCTGATGAATCTCTCAGGGGCATGGATAGATCGGCTTCGGCAACGAATGGCCATGAAGAGGATCATCCTGGACATGGATAGCTCCGTCAGCGAAACCTACGGTCGGCAAGAGGGCACGGCATACAACGGGCATTTCGGATGCACCTGCTATCATCCCCTTTTCTGCTTCAATCATTATGGTGACCTCGAGGGCTGCATGCTCAGAGAGGGGAACGTGCATAGCGCCAAGGACTGGAAAGTCGTTCTGGAGCCCATCGTCACCCGATATCGCGATCGTGAACTTCGGCGTTACTTCCGGGGTGACGCGGCGTTCGCCAATCCAGCGATCTACGAGTATCTGGAGTCGGAGGGGTTCCGATACGCTATCCGACTGCCTTCCAATGAGAATCTGGCACATGAAATCGCTCACCTTATGACGAGGCCGGTGGGGCGCCCTCCCAAGATTCCGATCGTCTTATACCACGAGTTCGAATACCAAGCTGCGACATGGAGCCGAAAGCGGCGCGTCATCGCGAAGGTGGAATGGCACCAAGGGGAACTCTTCCCCCGCGTCGGGTTCATCGTAACCAATCTCAGCCGAACAATGAAGAGTGTTGTCCGTTTCTACAATCATCGGGGGACGGCGGAACAGATGATCAAGGAGGGGAATAACGCGGTGAAATGGACGCGCCTGTCATGCCACGACTTCATCGACAACCAGGTGCGGTTGCAGCTCTTCGCCCTCGCCTACAACATGGGGAACTTCTTCCGGCAAGTGGCTTTGCCGAAGAGCGTGCGACAATGGACGATGACGACGCTGCGGGAGAAGGTGATCAAGATCGGTGCCAAGGTCGTCTATCATGCACGATACATCATCTTCCAGATGGCTGAGGTCGCCGTGTCGCAAGAGCTATTTGCTGCGATTCTCAGGAGGATAGGGAAGCTCAGGCTTCTTGTCGAAGCATCAGGGTAACTAAAGGGAAATGCGGGGATTGCTGACAAGGGAGAGCTGTCGGACTTTGACTCGATACAGGAGAAAATGGGATGAAAGTAGCAGAGAAAAACACAGGAGGAGGGTCTCACTATATGGCAACAGCGGATAATCGCCTTGACGCGCGGCGTAGACGATGTAAAATCGGGGTTGACGATGGCCCATTCAATGCAAATGGCAATATTTGCTGTCCATCCGGGAAATCTCGGAATAATTTAATCCTTGGATCCAATTCGGGCACTAATACTTATTGTTACGGGCTTTTCATCGACGGTGGTTCGCCAATAATACGGAACAATTCTATTATTGTAGTATCCACCTGCGCATCTGCCTTCAACTATGGCGCCTACTTGACTACGAACTCACATGCAAGCCTGCAGAATAATCTCTTCGAGATTCTAGACTCGGCTATTTACACATCTTATTCAATCTAGGAGGCCAGCAACTCGGACCCGTCCTCGTTCCTAAACAATCATTTGTATAACGCACAGTCCTCGGGGAATGGACCCATATACTACCAAAATTCCACGACGACAACATACTCTCCCGCGATGCTAGGAAGCCTCGAAGTAGCTATCGGATCCGGAACTACTAGCGATGCTACTTCCAATCCTTCACTAAATGCCACCACCTATGCACCGACAAGCTCGAGCCCAATGGAGATACGAACTGGCGCTCTAGTCGGGTCGGCTCTCTCCTGGGATTTCTCGACCGATAAAAACGGGACGACGCGTTCTAGTGCGTGGTCCATGGGCTGCTATCAGTATTGATCATTTTATAAGGAGAGGAACATGGGAGTACTCGGCATTTATAACCCTCTGGTGGATACCAGCGCGCCCAATCAATTCGATAACAGCCTTGGTTATTCGGTTCAAGAAACCAATCATTACGGCACAGTGTCGGGGAAATCTCCCATCTTCGAAATCTTCACATTATTCGACCTTACAATCCTGTCCTTTATCGATATTTCCAAAGCGACATCCACCACGTACGGGTGGTTCGCGAATCTCGAGAACTTATACTCGTATGTGAACCCAGCGAAGGTCCTCGTAGCCGCGGCCTTATATTCGGGCAGCGGAAGCGCATCTGCCCTGGCCTGCAGCAGCTTCCTCAACACCTATTGTCCGGCCACTCGTAACTGCGCGGTCTTGCGTTGCAGCTCCTGGGATTCGAGCGCCGCGGAGACGACCCTTATGCCCCATTATACGGACGGTATCGTTGCTCCCTACGTTTCGCCGTTTACCTACATGATAAAAAGGAAAGGAGCGGGCCCATACAGTTTTTATGTGACGGACAAGCTAAATTTCATCGGTACGCGCAACGGTGAGACTTCCTACTCTCCTCATTCCGATCTGATCGCGATCGACCTGCCGATGGTGGCGGCCACCGGAGAAAAGGACAGCGCTGGCTCCACGGTGACGAACGTTCTTGACCCCGCTCAGATGGTCGAGTACCTAAAGGCCCGTATCGACGACGCGCTCGCCGACACGCCTACCGTCTCCGTCGTCCCCGACACCAAATGGACCCGCGACACCGACGATGGCATCGCTACACCGATCACCCATATTGCCAACGGTTCCAGCCTTATCTTCAAGTTCTCAGAAAAAGCGGTCGGGCCGGCCGATCCCGCAAAGTACGCGATCACGGGTTCGCCGAGCACGCCGGCCGGACTCGTGAAAACGCCGAACGGGCTTTCGCCAAACACGAATTCTCCTACCCCTGATGGACTCCTTGCTTCGAATTACATTCTCACCACGCCGGTCGATAATTCCTACGATCGCTGGCAACTGAATCTCTCGGGCTTCGATGCGTCAGCGGCGCATGCCGACGATGGCAAGATTCTCACAATCGATCCCACGGCGATCCTCGACGGTTCGGGGAATGCCTTCTCCTTGGACGCGGCCAATACCTCGCCGCTAAAATTCCTGGTAGATGTCGCCGGAGCGGCCGCCGAAACACCGACATGGGAAGTAATCGTCACCGAAAATCCCGGAACGGCAAGCGAAAAGGCGAACGTAATCGCAAAATCCGATGGAACGCCGGCCACGATCGCGAGCATAGGCTCGACCAACTGGAAAGTTTCGGTCAGACTTCTGACAAAATTCCCTGGCGTTTCCATTCCGAGCGGAAGGCTCGTTTCGCCCCTTGCCGCGCTAGCATTTGGCGGTCCCTCGAAGATGAAGTCGACCGATATTATCGGACCTACGTCCAACGGGACGTACACGATTCATCTTGATGCATACACAAATGGGGCAGGCAAAGCGATAGCCGCCTGCGATTATATTTTCGCAAATGGCGCAGGCGCAGGCGCAGGCAATCTACTTATATCTTCCCCTTCGGCAAACAGCTCGGTCAACACCATGGCCGCTTCCTACACCCTTAGCGCTGCCATCCAAAGCGGCACAATCACCTGGACGCGAACTAGCGGCAGCGCCGATCTCCAGTCCCCCCACGTCCATACTCTGACTGGATCAGAGCTGACCGCGGGCAGCCACAACGGAGTCGCGGTCACCGGCCTTGTCAACGGGACGGTATACAGCGTCGTCTTTAGCGGCCTCGACGCTTCGGCCAATGCGGTTCTAGCGACGATCGCGAATGTCACCTTCGACACGACTGCCCCTACGATCGTCTCGGCAACCTGGAGCATTGCGTGAGATATGGCGTTACCCTTGCTCGCGTGTATGCCACAGCCGGACGATATATATCACAGCCTCGCAGATTTCATACCGCAGCTCGTAGTTGCCGACCAGTATTCGACGAAGCTCTCTCGGTTCGAATTCTTCGAGCCTTTCGCCTATTCGAGGATTCTCGATCAAGGCTTTAGGCGCGGCCGCCAGCGTTTGCACTGTCCGCACGGCGGCTGCCTTATTTACTAGGGCCAAGAACTCGTACAACCGCACCAGATCGGACAATGCCTTGCTGGTCCACTTCACGACCATCAGCGCGGCACCGGCGTCGGTAATGGAGAAGCGGATCCGAGGCTATCGGCCCAAGCCTGGACTGCCTGGTGATCAACGACATTGCCGGAGTCCACGTCGGCCAATCCTTCGCGCGTTAGGCGACTTCGCTCCTCTTCTTGATCGACCCAGGCCGATAGAGCTTGCTTCATGATCCAACCGCGAGAACGTTCAAGGCGTATAGCCATCTCATCTATTTTTTGAGCCAGGAGCGACGGAATGTGCGCAGTCACTACTTTCGTATCCATGAAAATCCTCCTTATGCGACCTGTTAATCATAGTGATTACTAATGATTAATTCAAGGTCTTGCGTCAGGAGTCGAGCCGATAGAAAGTCCATTGATGAAGATTTAAAGTGAAACTGGTTTTCTCCCCGAGGCTCTTCCGTTTCCTTAAAAATCATAGCCGGCGAGAAGCCCGAGCTTGATGAAGGTCGGCGGCGAATCGAAGAAGGCGAACTGCCCCGCGTCGAACCTCGTCTCGATGTGGCAGCGCTCCCCTAAATAGAGCCTGATGCCGAGGAAGACCTCGCCGAAGAGATCGACGCGGACCGGCGCCCCGTTCTCCGTCGCGTCGAAATTGAACATGACATCGCTCGCGATCCCGCAGGTCAGGACCAGACTCTTCGTGAAAGGGCTCGGGTAGAGGAAATACAGCTGTCCGCCTACCGAAGGCTCATTGTGCACGCCCCAGTCCCTGGCGGCGGTGCAGTCCGTCTCGGTGTACCAGCCGACCCGCGGACCCGCGTACAGGTCGAAGGAATTCCATATGAGGAAATCGTATCCGGCGACGACGTCCCAGTTGGTCGCATCGGGGCAGAGCTCGCGGCTCTCCCAATGGACGCTGCCGTCGACGTAGGCGCTCCCCTTCGGATAGCCCTGAGCCCCGGCGAGCGCAGCGCAGGCGAGCATGCATGAGAGGAGAGCGATTCTGCGTATTTTCAAGGAAGCCTCCTTTGTCGAGCCGAAGTATAGGCAAGCCTCCCTTCCCTATGGTGGAATGAATGTTGAATTCTACCGGGAATCTGGAGGAAAGGAATGATTCATGCCGGTTTCTCGCCGGGAGGGATACTGCGAATCGTCTTCCGCTATATAAACGAATCCCCGAGGACCATGGCCGAGCTGTATCTGTATAGGGACAGGACCTTGGTCTACAAATGGCTCCACGACAGCGCCGCTCCCCCCAAGGCTCTGGTGCCCGGCATCGTCGCCTTCGTGATGGAAAAGACCTGCGAGCCGGTGCGTCTCTCCATCAGGAGCGAACTCGAGGCCTATGTCGCCGTATCAGGCATCGCGCCTGGGATCGCGGCCTTGCTCGCAGGGACTTCGCCCTTCCAGAAATATATGGAGGACCTTCTCCTCCTTGCTATCTCGCTTCCTTCGAGAGAGAAATCCGCGATGGAACCCGTGGTCCGGCTCGAAGTTGGCACCGTCGCGGAAGCGGGACAGGACGGGACGAGGAAGGGCCTCTCCATCCCCATTACGGAACTCGCCATTGCCCTGCTCGCCGTATTCTTCAGCAGCGCGCTCTGGAACGGCATCAACCGGCTCTTGGGCTGGACATGCTACATGGGCGGGACAGGCAGGGAGCCGCGCGGTTTAGCCGCGGCCGTCTGGGGGATATCCCTCGCCCTCCCCATAATCCTCCTTGCCTTGGCTGCGAGGCGGAAAGCCGGCGATCCGACTCCTCGAGGTGGGCGGCCAGGGACCATGGCCATCTGCGCGATCTATACGCTGTCCTGCATGGTCGGAGCCCTCGCCTTCTATAATTCCGGCTTACGGACCGATGTCGAGGGACTCCGCCTTGGTTACGGCTTCCAGGAGCTGGTTATCGCCTTCGCGTTCGCCATCCTCGTATCGCTATTGCCGTTCATCGCCATCATGGTGATCTGGAGCGCGCCTGAGCCCCGGCCTCGACTTTTCGCAATTCTTGGCTATTCCCTTTTCCCTCCCCTCCTCGTCTTGGCAGGAGTTTCATTTACCCTTCTCATTGACAGGCCAATAATCGAACTCGAACAGCTGCGGGGCTTCCTCGCAGGGCTGATGCTGAGGATCGGCATGTACCTCGTGGCGCGCCGATACTGCTTGCGCGAACCTCGAAAGCGCTCGGTTCGATCGGGCTAATCCTCGGCGCTTTTGAGCGCTTGTTCGATCGTCGCTAGCGGAATGAGCAAAGACAAAGGCGCATCCGATAATGGCAGACGAGGCAAAAGCGCCTCATCTCATTCATTACGCTTTAGAGATGTTACAGCTTCATGGCCGGCCCATACCATGCTAGGATTTCCTATTACCTAATGGGGGAAGCCGATGGTACAAAAACTGACTCGAAAGGAATTTTTAAAAGCCCTCGCCGGCGTGAGCCTGAGCCTGCCCATCTTCATAGCCGCCTGCGCCAACCCGGCCGCGGGAAAGAAGAACGCAGCGGTGTCGCTGCGTCTCGCATTCTCCGAGGCTATGAACGAAGCGAGCGTCCTGGGCGCGGCTAAGCTGGTCGTCGGAAGCAACACCATATCTCCGACCTCGGCGAATTGGATCGACGCCTCCACGGTTCTCCTCGCCTTCGGGAGCTGCGAGCTGGATCAGGTCTCGAAGTTCACTATAGCCGCAGGCGCGACCGATCTGGCGGGCAATGCGCTCGCCCCCTATGCTCTCGCTTATTCCTAATTCCGATAGGAGGTTTCCATGCCCTTCGGCCTGCAGCCCATCCACATCGTCGTCATCGTCCTCGTAGCCTTAGTCATCTTCGGCCCCAAGCGGCTGCCCGCTATCGGGAAGTGGTTCGCGAGGACCTTCAACGACCTTCGAAAAGGCACGAGGGACATGGCGGATAGTTTCAAGGAAGAAAGCGCCAAGATCGACTCGCCCGATCGGCCCCGCGAGCCGCTAGGCACATCGATGGCGGCCGCGCCCGATGCCCGCTTCTGCGGCTCCTGCGGCGCTCGCCAAATCGCCGACGCGCGCTTCTGCTCGAGCTGCGGAACCAAGCTCTCGGCCGAGGGCGTCGCGGAGAAAAATGCCCCATGACGACAGGGTCGAGATGGACTTCCTGGACCATCTCGGCGAGCTTCGTCGCCGGTTGATCCTCTGCCTCATCGTCGTCCTCGTCGCGTCGGCCGCGAGCTATGCCTTCGCCGATAGGCTCCTTGACCTGCTCCTCGCCCCAAGCGGAGGACTTCGCCTAAAGGGCTTCAATATAATGGACGGCTTCACCATCAAGCTGGATATCTCCATCTTCTGCGGCATCTGCGTCTCCTTCCCGGTCCTCGCCTACCATCTCCTCGCTTTCGTCGGCCCGGCCTTCGGCCCCATCGCGAGGCGGCGCGCCTTTGCTTTCGTCGTTTCTTCCTTCCTCCTCTTCGCCGCCGGCATCGCCTTCGGCTATTCGCTCTTGGGGATGATGATCCGAGTCCTTACGCGCTTGTTCCCGCCCCAGATCGAGTACCTCCCCTCGGCCTCCTCCTACGTCTCCTTCGTCGGCTTCTTCCTCCTCGCTTGCGGCATCGCCTTCGAGCTGCCCTGCGTCCTCGTCCTACTCGTCAGCCTCCGCATCCTCGACGCAACGAGGTTGCGGAAGGGACGGCGCATCGCCTGGTTCCTCCTCTTCGCCTTCGCGGAGCTCATAACCCCCGTTTCCGATCCCATCTTCGCTCCTCTCCTCGTCATGCTGCCCCTCGTCGCCTTGTTCGAGGCGAGCGTCCTTATCGCGCGAAGGATCGATGCGCGGAGGGATGAAGTCCGTGGCCTGAAAGGAATGTCAGTTTCCCCGAACGATTCGCAAGCGCTCGCTTCTCCGCGTTTTGACGGGACTGATTTATAGACTGCCGAAAGAACTAAGCCTCGGGGTGATTGTCGAATAAATCTCACAATGGTAGCATCGAGACGGTGGAGGACCGCTCGAATGCCTACGATTCCCATATTTTATGGAATCTTGATAAGGATGTTCTTCAAGGACATCGACAGGCATCACTCGCCCCATATACATGCGGACTATCAAGGCCAGGTAGCACAGTATTCCATTCCCGATGGGACTGTATTATCTGGAGAACTGCCTCCGGCAAAGCATAAATTGGTAGTTGCGTGGATCGAAATTCATCAAGAAGACCTATTAGCCGACTGGCAGCTTGCGGTCAATGGCCAGCATCCCCTCTCCATCAGAGGATTAGAATGATGATCGCGAACATATCCGTCTTTTCTGATCACGAGCTCCTAGTTGAAACAAGCGAAGGGAAATCGGGGGTTTTCAATATCGAACCCTATCTGACTCTTGAGGCCTTCGAGCCTCTGCTCGATCCATCGAATTTCAAGGAAGTTCGAAACGGCGGATACTTCATTGAATGGCAATGTGGCGCTGATTTGTCCGCCGATACGGTCGAGGCCCATTTAGAGTTCCGTTCTCCCTGATCTTCCCGATGTCCGATTCTGCCTTAGCATAATCGACGAGGTAGTGAATACGGAGAAGGAAGTCCCGGTAAAGAAGCGAGGGCGCCCAGCCGTGAGGATCGTGCCCGATACCGTAGCGGAGGCACATACAATCTACGGATTCCTTTGAGTTTCCGCCAGATGGGAGGATGATCCTTAATTCGCCGTCGATAGCGCCTGAGCGGTTCCACCCGGTAGGCGCGCCCACCTCCTCGGGCGCGAAAGCGCCTAGACCTGGCGTCGCGCCTCGATCCACAATAGTATTTTCGCAGTGGCCGGCGGAGACGCGGCCGCGCATTCGCTCCTCGGAGGTTTGGGTATGAACACCGCTACTCTCACGCGCATCATCGGGAAATGGGGCATCGTCCTGGGCATCGCTCTGGCCCTTGGCCTCTCCCTCGCGGCCTGCAAATTCACCGACGACATCGACAAGCTGGTCGTCAACGACGTCCCGCCGGCGACGGTCAAGGACGGCACCTTCGTGGGCGAGCAGGACAACGCGCCGGTCACCGCGAAGGTCAGCGTCGATGTGGCGGGAGGCGCCATACTAGCCATCAAGGTACTGGCCCACCGCCATGGACCCGGGCACGGGGCCGACGCGATCGGCGGCAAGGTCATTACAGCTCAGAGCCTGCGGATCGACGCGGTCTCGGGCGCGACCTACTCGAGCAAGGTCATGCTAAAGGCCATCGAGAATGCCCTGGAAATGGGCCGGTGAGGCTGACATGGCCATAGACGTCAAGTCGATCATCCAAGGCTTTTCCGAGCGGAGCGACGACCAGGATACGGTCGCCCTCGCCTGAGGGCCTGACGACCGGGAAGAAGGCTTCTGAGGCCGCGGCAATGGTCGAAGGGGCGGTCGCTCGCATCCTCGATCCCGACAAGAAGATCCAGAGCGGCTGCATCAAGCTCCTCTACGAGATCGGCTATCGCGAGCCGAAGCTGATCGCCGAGCGCGCGGATCTCTTCGTGCGCCTGCTTAAACACCGTAACAACAGGCTGGTATGGGGCGGCATGATCGCCCTGTCGGCGATAGCCCCGGCGCGCCCCGAAGCGCTATTCGAGAAAAGGACGGAGCTGTTCGATGCGATACGCGGCGGATCGACGATCACTCGCGATCGCGGCATGATGGCATTAGGTTCAGTGGCCGCGGCCGACCCCAAGTACCGCAAGGAGCTCTTCCCGAAGCTGCTGGCGATACTGCGGGGCTCGGAGGGCAACGACGTGGCGAAATTCGGCGAGCACCTGGAGCCGGCGGTCGATCCGGGCAACGCCGCCGCCTATATCGAGACACTCGAGGACAAACTGGACGAGCTCGCGGCTTCTGCGCAGAAGCGGGTCGCTAGACTCGTGAAGCGCGCGCGATTACAGGCTCCCGCGAAGAAAGCCTGACTCGGCGACCTTGCCTGACTGATATTTGGAAAAGGAAGCGCGAAGGAAAAACCTTTTGGAAAGGTTTGTCCTTCGCTCTGATTACTTCTTTATCGCCTTCTCGAAGCGGCCGAGGACTTCGGCGGGGGCGCCGACGCCGTCGATGGCGAGGAGCTTGCCCTTCTTGCCGTACCACTCGATTAAGGGCGCGGTCTGCTTGCGGTAGGTGTCCAGGCGCACCTTGATCGCCGCTTCTTTGTCGTCGTCGCGGATGTACAGCTCGCCGCCGTCGACGTCGCAGACGCCCGCCTTTTTAGGCGGCATGTTCTTCTCGTGGTAGATCTTGCCGCAGCTGCGGCAGACGCGGCGGCCGGAGAGCCGGCCTATGACGATCTCGTCGGCGACGTCGAAGTTGACGGCCTTGTCGGCGGCGGCGATCTTGTCGAGGGCTTCGGCCTGGGGGATGGTGCGGGGGAAGCCGTCGAGTATCCAGCCCTTCGCGACGTCCTTCTGGGCGAGGCGCTCTTTCACGAGCGCGATCGTGAGCTCGTCGGGTACGAGGCCGCCGGAGGCCATGATGTCCTTGACCTTGAGGCCGAGCGGCGTGCCGTTCTTGACGGCGGCGCGGAAGAGGTCGCCCGTCGAGATATGGGGGAGGCCGAGCTTCACGACGGCGAGATCGGAGATAGTGCCCTTGCCCGCTCCGGGGGGGCCTAAAAAGATTAATTTCATGCTGGGTTCTCCTGAGCCTAGAATAGCCTAAGGGCCTAAAATGGTAAACCACAGGGCACAGAGGGCGCTTTCAAAATAGCCCAGAGCTAGATTTCGTATTCGGGGCCTCCCCCGGACGGATAGGCATCGCGCGCGCTCGGCTGAGCGCCCGTCCAGGACCGGTACATCCCGTAGCGGAAGAGAAGCTCGAGCCGGGAGAGCACGGCCTCCGTCGGGAGGACGAGGGTGATCGCCCCCTGCGAGCGGAAGGCCGAGCTCGAGGGCGTGCCTATCACCGCCCTGTCGACGACCATCCTGACGCCCAGCTGCCTGACCGCCTCGACGAAGGGGCGCAAGTGGCCGCGCCTGTCGCGCATGGCGACGTATATCGAGAAGTCGAGATCGACGCGGTGCTTTGCGGCCGCCTCCCCCCATGCCTCGAGGTCGTCGGGCAGAAGGGCCGTGGCCATGGGCAAGGTGTCCGAACCCAGAAGGTGGGTGAGCCTTAGGCTGGCGCCCGGATGAAGGCCTATGAGGCGCCGCGCGATCTCGATGGTATCCGCGCCCTCCCCTATGTCCAAGGGCACGACGAGAGGCTCGAATATCCCCGCTATCTGCCTTTTTAGTATCTCGAAGCGAAAGCGATAGTCCGTCTTGTGCGGCTTCCGGGGATCCGTCGAGCCCTCGGGCACGACGAAGAGGGCGTCGGCCTCGCTTGCGTCGGAGCCCAGGAAGCGCAGAGCCATCGCGAGGTGGGTCATCTGGAAGGGATCGAAGGAGCCTATAAAGAGGCCGACGCGCGCCGAGAGGCCGGGATAGCGGAGCTCTTGCGGGAAGCCGCGCAGGTCCAGGGGAAGGAGGCGCCCGTCGCGCACCTTGCGGTCTATTCGCGCGAGCGAGTCCTCGAATAGGGCTCGAAAGTAATAGAAGTCGTTGAGCTCCGCTTTGCCCAAGTAGGGCAGGGCGTCCAGCGAATCGAAAACCCGGCCCAGACGCCGGGCGATGCGCCGGATAGCGGGGGAAGAAAGGGAATTGCCTGCGGGAAAGACGGAGCCCATCGGTCCAGTATAGCCGCTCCCCGCGATCGGGCAAGGAGTATTCCGCGCGAACGCGGTCTGCTACAATGAAAGCATGCCGCAGAAAAAGGCCGAGCCGCGAATCGAGGCGGGCCTGATCGCGACCGAGGGGCGACTCCTCGCCATCGTCGATCTCCTTCCCTATCCGATCATGGTCCACGACGAGGAGGGACGGGTCGAGTTGGTCAACCGCGAGTGGGCAAAGACGACGGGCTATGCCCTGGACGATCTGCCCACCATCGTCGAATGGGAGATCAAGGCCTTCGGCGCGCCGGAGCTTTCCCTATCGGCCGAGGGGGAACGACGGTTCCGCGCGAAGGACGGCTCTCTCCTCGTCTGGAACTTCAGCTCCTTTCCCATAGGCGAGTTCCCCGACGGCCGCGGGGCGGTCCTGCGCACGGCGATAGACTTGACGGCGAGGCGGCGAGCCGAGAGGGCGCGGCGCGAGAACGCGGAGAAGTTCAGCGCCCTCGCCGAGGAGTCCCCTCTCGGCATCGTCATCACGCGCGATGGCGCGGTCATCTACTGCAATGGAACCGCGCTCGGCTTCTTCGGTCTCCCCACCTGTCTATCTCAGGGGATAAAGCTGGACGATTGGCTCCTCGCCCTCCCGCCCGAGGCGGCCCCTATCCTCGAGCCCCTGCTTCGAGGCGATTCCGGCTTGGCCGGGCCCTTCCGCATCGGAACGGGCGAGGGCACATGGATCGAGGCCTTCGGCAAGGAGGTCGGCGCGGCCTCGGGCGACATGATCATGGCCACCTTCCTCGATGTGACGGACAGAGTCCTCTTCGAGGATCGCGAGCGCGTCCAGCGCCAAAAGCTCATACAAGCCGAGAAGCTCGCCTCCCTAGGGGAGCTGGTCGCGGGCGTCGCCCACGAGATCAACAACCCGAACCATGCGATCGCGATCGACGCCGACATCCTTTCCGAAGCCTGGGCCTCCGCCGCGCCCATATTGGACAGGGCGCTCGAGGGCAGGGAGGGCGACCTCATCGGCGGGATGGAATGGCAGGAGGCTCGCGTAGAGGCGCCCCGCCTGCTCGCCGGCATAGCGGCCGCGTCGCGCGACATAGACGCGATCGTGAGGGGACTGAAAGACTACGCGCGCGCGGAGGCGAAGCCCGAGACCGAGAACGTCGCGCTCAACCTCGTCGTCAAGGCCGCCCTCACGCTTCTCTCGAACTATATAAAGAAGGCGACCCGCCGCCTCGAGTTCGACCTGGCGGAAAGCCTTCCCCCCGTTCGCGCGCATTTCCAGCGCCTGGAGCAGGTAGCCGTCAACCTCATCCAGAACGCCTGCCAGGCCCTCACCGACCCGGAGCAGGCGATACGGGTCACGACATCCTACGACGAGGATACCGGGATCGTTCGACTTGTCGTCTCCGACGAGGGCCGTGGCATGTCCACCGCGATCCTGGAGAGGATCAGGGACCCATTCTTCACCACGAAGCACGACATCGGCGGCGTGGGCTTGGGCGTATCCATATCGGAGTCTATCGTCGCGGAGTACGGCGGGCGGCTCGAATACTCGTCGGAGCAGGGAATGGGGACGGTCGTCTCCGTCTCCCTGCGCGGGGAGAGACAGTGAGCCCCGCCAGCCAGGGCTTCTATGTCCTCGTCGTCGACGACGAGGACTACGTCCGAGAAAGCGTCGCCGCCGCCCTCAAATCGGCGGGCATCGTCAACGTGGCCTCGGCAGCCGAGCCCATCGAGGCTATGGACTTCCTCTCCTCCCACGACGTGAGTCTCGTCCTCCTCGACCTCACCATGCCGGGCATGTCGGGCGAGGAACTCCTCGCGCGCATCCGCGAGGAGCAGCCCGGCGCGTCGGTCGTCGTCGTCACCGGCAACCGCGACGTGGAAAAGGCGGTCGAGTGCATGCGCGCCGGGGCGGCCGATTATCTCATCAAGCCGGTCGAGCGCGAGCGCCTCGTCTCGACCGTCAGGCGGATCATCGAGCACCAAGAGCTCATCCGCGAAAACGAGGCTATCAAGGAGCGGCTCCTCTCGGGTCAGGCCCAGAGGAACGCGGCCTTCTCCGCGATAGCGACGGCCGATCCCCAAATGCTCCAACTTATGGCCTACGCGGAGGCCATAGCCAAGAGCAGCCACCCGGTCCTCGTGACGGGCGAAACCGGCGTAGGCAAGGAGCTCTTCTCGCGCGCCGTCCACGAGCTTTCGGGCCGCAAGGGCGAGCTCGTCGCGGTCAACGCGGCCGGGCTGGACGACGCCCTTTTCGCCGATCTCCTTTTCGGGCACCGCAAGGGCGCCTATACCGGGGCCGACTCCGACCTCGAGGGGCTCATAGACAGGGCGAGGGACGGCACGCTTTTTCTCGACGAGATAGGCGACTTGAGCGCCGCCTCCCAGCTCAAGCTCCTGCGGGTCATCGAAACGGGCGAGTACTTCCCCCTCGGCTCGGATCTCATGCGCCGCGGGCGGGCGCGCTTCATCGTCGCCACCAACCGCGACCTCGACGTCGTCGTGGGGACCTCATATTTCAGGAGAGACCTCTACTACCGTCTCCGCGCGCACCGCATCCGCATCCCGCCCCTGCGCGAGCGCCTCGGCGACCTCCCCCTCCTTGTGGAGCGCTTTATCGCCTCGGCCGCGGCCGAGCTCGGCAAGGATCCGCCGACCGCGCCGAGCGAGCTCTACCTGCTCTTCCGAGGCTATGGCTTTCCCGGCAATGTGCGCGAGCTACAATCGATGGTCTTCGAGGCTGTCAACGCGGAGCGCTCCTCCTGCCTGTCGCTCTCGGTCTTCCGCGTCGCCATTGGCGCCGTCAATGGCGACGGCATCGGCGCTGCGGCCATGAACAGAGGCGGAGCGACAGCGGCCTCGTCAGAAAGCCCCACTCTAGTATTCCCGAACCCCCTGCCTTCCGCGAGCGAGCTGACCGAGCTGCTCTTCGACGAGGCGATGAAAAGGGCGGGTGGCAGCCAGAGCGTGGCCGCGCGGCTCCTCGGCGTTTCCCCCCAAGCGGTGAGCAAGAGACTCAAGACCCGCAAAACTCAGGATGGACGAAGCAACAAAGGTTGATTCATCAACCATTAACCGGTAAACAATCAACCAGGGTTGATAGTTTCCCGGTTAATCTACCGGCCCCTAATCGTAATTATTTACCATAATACAACATAATTTTTTCTTGTATGTTGGCAAGCTTCTTGCTTACTAGATCGCATGGACGAGAGCGAATCCGACAATTCCCTATACCTCACTGTCGTCTCCGAAACCGGGCGCATTTCGGCGATCATGGAGCGCATCGCTCAGTTTGCCCAGCGCCAGGGTGTCTGGGACTCCGACAGCCTTCTCCTCGTCGTGCGAGAGCTTCTCGTGAACGCGATCGTGCACGGCAACGAATCCAAGCTGTCCAGGATGGCCATGATTCGCGTCGCGCGAAATGGGGAGCGCTTCGAGGTTCAGGTCGATGACGAAGGCGAGGGTTTCGATTACGAGTCCCTGGTCCTCGGCCTGCCCGAAGATCCCCAGTCCCTGACTAAGCGCGGCCTCGTGCTCGTGCACGAACTGTCGGAAGAGCTCACTTTCGAGCGCGGAGGCAGTCGAGTGAGGGCCATCGTAGACCCGGGCGGACCGCAGCCGGATTCGAAGCGAGACCATTATGTTACGCATGAAAGAACGGCAGCAGGGAGGAATCATGTACAAGCCCAATGGTGAAGAGCCGATGACCAAGCAAGAGGAGCAGCGGCGCAAGGAAGATGTCGCGGGGAGCAAAGCGGCGCGGACCGGAGAATATACCGTCGAGACGCTTCGATCGGCTTTCTACGCGGCACTCTACCGATCGTCCATGTCGCGCCAAGAAAACGTCGCGGCAAGCTACGAGAACGTTCGCTAGTCCAGATTTGCCGTCTTTGGGCATTTGACCCATCTATTCCCTGCCCTGCGAAGGTGATCCTCCGTGGGCAGGGAATAATTATTTCTTCGTATTTCTTTTCAAACTAATACATTAGATGTATTAGTTCTTTAATTACTCAAAAAAGTGTCCCTTTTGAGTACTATCTGTATGTTGAGTTATCATTACAAATCAATCGATAAATATTTCTTGACAACTCCGAAAGCCAATGATATTTACTAAAGAACCACCGTTTGGCAGCTTACGCAGCATCGGTTCATCGGCAAGGAGGTTCCCATGCCATCGACCACTCTTTCCCCGCGCAAACCACAGGAACGTTCGCGAGAGAGCGTTCTTTCCGAGCTCATCGCCGGTTATAAGGGAAAGCCGGGCGCCCTGCTCGGCGTCCTCGAGGATGCCCAGGGCCTCGAGCGCTTTAAGTACTTGAGCGAATCGACGCTCAGGTTCATCGCGGAGGGCATGGGCCTTCCCCTCGCGCAGGTCTATTCGGTAGCGACCTTCTATTCATTCTTCAATCTGACGCCCCAAGGACTGCATTCCATCGTGGTCTGCAGAGGGACGGCCTGCCATACGCGCGGCTCCCTCGAGCTCCTCGAAGCGGCCTTGCGACGTCTTGGCATAGAGGGCTTCCGCGAGGACGAAGCCAATTCGGTCACGACCAGCGACGGCTTCGCCTCGATCCGCACCGTCGCTTGCTTCGGCCAATGCGCCCTGGCCCCCGTCGTCCAGATCGACGGAGCCATCTCCTCGCGAATGACGGTCGGCAAGCTCGTCGTCGCCCTGGATAAGCTTCGTAAAGGAGGCCAAAAATGAGCGCCACGACCAATCGCGCGCGGGACATCGGCGCGATGCGCCAGGCCGGGCTAGAGCGGATAAAACCGAGCAAGCCTTTCGTCTCGGTGGGCCTCGGCACCTGCGGGATAGGCAATGGCGCGGACGCTTTGCGCGACGCCCTGGAAGCGGCGGTCAAAGCCCGTAATTCCGACGCCATCGTCAGACGCGTCGGATGCTTCGGCTTCTGCGCGGCCGAGCCGCTTGCCATGGCCTATAGGCCAGGAAAGCCCGTCCTCCTCTTCACCGATGCCAAGGCCTCGCGCGCCGCGCGCATCGTAGACGGCCTCGCCGACGACGCGGCCTTCGACCGCCTCGCCAAGTCCGCGACCGCCAAGATGGAGGCATGGGACTTCCGCACATCGTCTATAGAGTTCGGATCGGGCTTCCCCTTCCTCCCCTCATGGAACGAGCTGGCCTTTTTCAAGGGCCAGGAAAAGATTGTCCTACGCGACGCCGGGCTCATCGATCCGGAAAGCATCGAGGAGTACCTCGGCGCGGGCGGATATTCCGGGCTAGTAAAGGCCCTCACCTCCATGAAGCCCGAAGTGGTAATCGATGAGCTGCGAAAATCCAAACTCCGCGGACGCGGCGGCGCGGGCTTCCCCACCTACAAGAAGTGGGAGATCATGCGTGCCCAGCCGGCGCTCGATAGGATCGTCGCCTGCAACGCCGACGAGGGCGACCCGGGCGCCTACATGAACCGCAACGAGATCGAGTCGGACCCGCACATGCTCGTCGAGGGCATGGCCATCGGGGCGTACGCGATGGGCGCCTCCGAGGGCTTCGTATACGCGCGCGCCGAGTATCCGCTCGCGATCGAGCGCCTGCGCAAGGCCATCGCCGACGCGCGCGCCGCGGGCCTTCTCGGCAAGAACATACTCGACACGGGATTCTCCTTCGATATAGAGCTCGCGACGGGGGCCGGCGCCTTCGTCTGCGGCGAGGAGACCGCCCTCATCGCGAGCGCGGAGGGCAAGGCGGGAAGGCCCTTGCCGCGGCCGCCCTTCCCCGCACAGCGCGGCTATATGGGCAGGCCCACGAATATCAACAACGTGGAGACCTGGTGCAACGTGCCCGTCATCGTCGCGCGGGGCGGCGAGTGGTTCGCCGGCTTCGGAACCGAGACGAGCTCGGGCACGAAGGTATTCTCCCTCGTCGGCAAGGCGCGAAACACGGGCCTCGTCGAGCTGGCCCTCGGTACGCCCCTAGACGCGATGATCTACGAAATGGGCGAGGGGGCCGGGCCGCGCAAGAAGATCAAGGCGGTCCAGTCGGGCGGGCCCTCGGGGGGCTGCGTGCCCGCGAAGCTCTTTAAGACGAAAATCGACTACGAGGAGCTCGCGAAGCTCGGCGCCATCATGGGCTCGGGCGGCATGGTGGTGATGGACCAGGACAACTGCATGGTCGATGTGGCCCGCTATTTCGTGGGCTTCACCGCGGGCGAGTCCTGCGGCAAGTGCACGCCCTGCCGCGAGGGGCTCGCCCAAATGCTGCGCATCCTCGAGTCGGTGTCGCGCGGCGAGGCCGAGATGTCCGACCTCGATACCCTCGCGGAGCTGGCCGAGACGGTCAAGGACTCGGGCCTCTGCGGCCTCGGGCAAACGGCCGCCAATCCCGTGCTCACCACCCTCAAGTACTTCCGCGACGAGTACGAGCGCCACATACGCGAGAAGCGCTGCGAAGCGGGCGTCTGCGAGAGCCTCTACCTGGCGCTGTGCGAGAACTCCTGCCCGATGCACATGAACATCCCAGGCTACCTCCAGCTCCTTAAGGAGAACCGGATCGAGGAGGCTTTCGAGCTCACGCTGCGCGAGAATCCACTGCCGGGATCGATAGGCCGCATATGCCACTTCCACTGCCGGATGCGCTGCAGGCGCGATCAGCTCGACGAGCCGGTGTCGCAGGGCGAGATACATCGCTACCTGGCCGACACGATGTACAAGATGGGCCGCGAGCGCGCGGTATACAACAGGCTCATCAAGGAAAAGCTCGAGAGCACGGGCAAGAAAGTGTCTATCGTCGGCGCCGGCCCCGCCGGACTCGCGGCCGCCTTCTACCTGGTGCGCCTCGGGCACGAAGTCACGGTATACGACGAAGAGTCCGAGGCCGGCGGCATCCTGCGCTGGGGCATTCCCGCCTACCGGCTGCCCAAGGACGTACTGCGAAAAGAGATCGCCCTCTTCCGGAAGCTGGGCGTTCGCTTTGTCTTCAACACTCGGATCGGCCGCGACATGGCCTGGGATCGCCTGGGCGAGATGAGCGACGCCGTCCTCGTCTGCGTGGGCGCGCTCCAAGACATGCGCCTCGGCATTCCCGGCGAAGACTTAGCCGGCGTAGTCCCCGGCTATCAACTCCTCGAAGATATCAATGCGGGGAAAAAGCCCAAGATCGGCTCTGAGCTCGTCGTAGTAGGCGGAGGCAACTCGGCCATAGACGTGGCGCGCTCCGCCCTGCGCCTGGGCGCCAATGTGACGGTAGTCTACCGCCGCGCCCGCGGCGATATGCCGGCCAACATCGACGAGCTCGAGGGCGCCCTCGAGGAGGGCATCACCCTCGTCTGCATGGCCCAGCCCCTGGAAGCCGTGGCGGCCGAAGGCGGGGATGGCCAAGTGCGCGCCCTCAAGGTCATGCGCATGAAGGCCGGGAGCGTCGATTCGAGCGGCAGGCCCTCGCCCGTGGCTACGGGCGAGAGTTACGAGATACCCTGCGACACCCTCATAATCGCGGTCGGAGAGCGAGTCGATCCCGCCGGCCTCGAGTCCGTAGGAGCGGCGATCGCGTCGGACGGCCGAGTCGGCGTCGATCCCTTCCGCCACATTACCGCCAACCCCAAGTTCTTCGCCGCCGGCGACGCGGTCACGGGACCCGCCACCGCCGCCGAGGCGATGGGCCAGGCCAAGACGGCCGCGGCGGCGATCGACGCATCGCTGATGGGCGCCGCCCTTACGGGCGAGGCGGCCGCGGCGGTCGGTGCGCGATTCGAAGGCCTTTTCCGGAGCTTCGAGTACGGGATGGAAATCCCCCTCTCGCCCGCCAAGGCCAAGATGAATCGGGCGAAGCAGCTCCCGCTGGGGGAGAGGCACGGCAATTTCATAGAGATATCGCAGGGCTTCACGGGCGAGCAGGCGCGCATCGAGGCTGAACGCTGCCTGCGCTGCGACGTTCGCGAGCATGCCCGAAAGCCGATGGGGAGCGCCGCTCGTCGAGCGCCGCTCTCCGACGCGAAAGCGCCGGCGGGGAGGTCGTCATGACAGGGAAGATGGTCGCAATTACCGTAGACGGAGCCTCGGCCCTCGTCGATTCGAGCTCGAGCCTGCTCGACGCCTGCGCCGCCGCGGGCGCCAAGATCTCCACGCTCTGCCATCTCAAGGATGTTTCGTCCAACGCGTCCTGCGGCCTTTGCGTCGTCGAGGTCGCGGGGGCGAAGTCCCTCGTCCGCGCCTGCGTGGGCGCGGTGTCCGAGGGCATGAAGATCTCCACGGCGACGCCCCGCGTCTTGCGCGCCCGCCGCAACGCCGTGGAGCTCCTCCTAGCCAACCACCCGGCAGACTGCCTGACCTGCGCCCGATCCGGGACCTGCGAGCTGCAGGCCGCGGCTCAGGACCTCGGCATCAGGAACATCCGCTTCCAGCGCACGCGCGCGGCCCCCGCGCTGGACTTTTCCACCGACGGCCTCGTGCGCGACAACGACAAGTGCATCCTCTGCGGCCGCTGCGTGGCGGTTTGCTCCGATGTCCAGAGCGTGTCGGCCATCGGCTTCGCGGGCAGGGGCATAAGGACCCGCGTCGCGGCTTTCATGGACAGAGGCCTCGCCTCAAGCCCCTGCGTGCAGTGCGGCCAATGCTCGGTGGTCTGCCCGACAGGCGCCATCACCGAGCACGACGATACCGAAGAGCTCTGGCGCGAGCTCGCCGAGCCGGGCAAGACGGTCATCGTCCAGACCGCGCCGGCGATACGTGCGTCCCTCGGCGAGGCCCTCGGGATGAAGCCGGGCAGCCTTGTCACGGGCAAGATGGTCGCCGCCCTTCGGCGCATCGGCTTCGACAAAGTCTTCGATACCCAATTCACCGCGGACCTGACGATCATGGAGGAGGGGAGCGAGCTCCTCGCCCGGCTTACGAAGGGCGGCGTCCTGCCGATGATCACGAGCTGCTCGCCGGGCTGGGTCAATTTCATCGAGTATTTCTATCCAAGCCTCTTGCCCCATCTCTCGACCTGTAAATCGCCCCAGCAGATGTTCGGAGCCATCGCCAAAACCTACTACGCCGAGAAGGCGGGCCTGGATCCCGCGACGATGCGCCTGGCCTCGATCATGCCCTGCACCGCGAAGAAGCACGAAGCGAGGCGTCCGGAGATGCGCGGCGCCTGGGAGTATTGGCGCGCCAAGCGCGAAGCTCTTGGCGAAGCGGCGGATACGGCCGCGTATTACGACGTGGATTGGGCCCTGACCACCCGCGAACTCGCGCGCATGATCACCAGGGCGGGCATCGATATCGAGCGCCTGAGCGAGGAAGAATTCGACGATCCCCTCGGCAAGTCGACGGGGGCGGCGACTATCTTCGGCACCACCGGCGGCGTCATGGAGGCGGCCTTGAGGACGGTCTACGAGATCGTCACCAAATCCACCCTCCCCTCCCTCGACTTCGAGGCGGTGCGCGGATTCGATGGCATCAAGATGGCCGAGGTCGATCTCGCCGGCACGAAGGTCCGCGTAGCCGTGGCGCACACGCTTAAGAACGCGCGCGTCCTCCTCGACGAGATCGCGGCGGGGAAGAGCCCCTACCACTTCATCGAGGTAATGACTTGCCCCGGAGGCTGCATCGGCGGAGGCGGCCAGCCGGTCCACGTGGACCAGGCCAAGCGACTCGCGCGCAACGCGGCCATCTACGAGGAGGATCGGAGTATGGTGCTGCGCAAGTCGCACGAGAACCCCAGCGTTAAGGCGCTATACGCCGAATTTCTCGGCGAGCCCCTGGGCCACCTTTCGCACGAGCTTTTGCATACGAGCTACTCGACGAGGCAGGGCCGATAGACAACGACTCGCTTTTTCGGCTATACACGCCTTATGCGCTTTGACGCCGTGGCCTTCGACCTCGACGGGACACTGTACCCCGCTCACCGCCTCTATGCGCGCGCCTTCCCGCGAATGCTGGGGAAGGCGCGGAATCTCGAGGCTTTCAACGCGACGCGCAGGCGGCTTCACGCGCTGGGCTCCAAGGCCTCGTACCGCGCCGAGCCCCCTTCCGACGGCGAGGCCTTTCGAGAGCGCGAGGCCCAGCTCTTCGCGGAGCGCTTGGGAATCGGGGCTTCCGAGGCGGCCGCGATAATCGAACGCGACTTTTACTCAGGGATCGAGGAGCTCTTCTCCGAGATCAGGCCTTTCGCCGGGATGCGCGCCGCCCTCGATTCCATCGCGGGCTCGGGCCTCCGCATCGCCCTGCTTTCGGACCTTCCGCCGGCGCGCAAACTCGAGCTCCTGGGCCTTTCCGGCCGATTCGAGGCAGTCCTCTGCTCGGAGGACTCGGGCTTCCTCAAACCCGCGAGAGAGCCCTTCGCGATGCTCGCGGCTCGGCTCTCCCTCGAGCCGAGCCGGATCCTCTACGTCGGCAATTCGCCGTGGATCGACGTTCGCGGAGCCAAGGGAGCCGGAATGTCGGCCGCGATCGTCTCGCGGCGGAAAGTCCCGGAGGCCGACCTTTCCTTCTACAATTGGCGCAAGCTGGTGGAGTTCGCGCTGAACTGAACAGGCGCGGAATTGGAATTCCGTCCATCCACGGGAAGTCTCATGCATGGTCCATGCCTAGCGATGCGTCGCTTCTTCATGGGACGCCTTGTAAGCCCGAAGGACGGCATTGATCTTCGATTGATACCCTTTCCCAAGGGACTGAAACCACGCGAGAGTTTCGGCATCGAGGCGAATTGACGTGGCGATCTTTTTCTGACGAAGCTGCAGTTCTGCAGGGGGGGAGGAAATCCGTGGGCATCGGCCCCGCCTTCTGTGCTGCATCGAGCGCTGCGGTAATACTTCGCCGGCGCAAACCGGCAAATTCAAATCGGCGTTGACAAGCTTATTGGGGAATCGGTTACTGAAAACTCGTAAACCACAAGCCATACAGCTCTGTTTGTTAGCGTCCAGCAATAGATTCACATAAATTGGATACGATTATTCTCTCCCTCCAGATCAACAGACCAAAGACGCTTCTATGGCCTGGAGGACTGGCATAGAGTAAAAATAATGTTGACTCTAATATTATAATATACTATAATATTATAGGAGACTTTATGATAGATCAAGAGACAAAGACCCCCGTCCAAGCGCTCGGCTTGAGAGAACGAAAAACTGCCCGAGCCAAACTTGCCCTTCTTGACGCTGTAATGGAACGTTTGGGAGACAGGAGTTTGGAATCAATACCTGTAAAGGATCTCTGTATAGCCGCTGAAGTGTCTGAGCCCAGTTTTTTTAATTACTTCCCTAAAAAAACCGATCTGCTCGTATATTTCATCCAACTCTGGTCGGTCGACATGGGCTGGCGTCTTTCGTTGAGGAAGGCTGGCTCTACTGCCCGTTCGGCAGTGGAGGATCTATTTGTCGAAACTGCGCGGCAGATGGATGCGAGCCCTGGACTAATGGCAGAGATTCTCGCATTTCAGGCGAAGAACGGGCAGTGCCCCTATATCCAACCTCTAGAACTTGCGGAAAAAATCCTTCGCTTCCCTGATCGGCAAGGAATCGAACGAATATCCGAATCGCTGATCACCGAACTCTTCGGCCCTTTGGTTGCAGAGGCTCTACGAAGGGGAGAGTTACCATCCAGTCTGGATCCAAACGCGGTTCTTTTCGGGCTCGGAGCGATTTTTTTCGGCCTTCCCGCGATTGCCGGCGCCTTCGGGCCGGCCGGATTGGGTCGTGCCTACCTCGCCCAGATAGATCTTCTCTGGAGGGGATTGGTTGCCCATGGTGGACTAGCGACTCGCCGTTAGGGGGTCGTAACACGTACGCATCTCAACGGAGGACAGACAATGGCAAAGGATCCTTTTGATTCCGGTGGCACTAATTCCGAACACAGCCAAAGGCTCCAAGGATGGCCTTTACTCATTGCGGGGGTTCTCCTTACATCTCTCACGGGACTTCGTTGGGCGCCCCCGTTGTTTGCATGGATTTCGCCCATACCATTCATTCTCTACGCTCGGAACAGCAAGACCCTTGGGAAAACGCTTTGCCTCATCGGGGCCCTCATACTTGCCTATACGATTAGCACTGCCAAAATAGTCACTGCGCCCATTTCGCCTCTCATGGTCCCTCTGTTCAGCTTCCCTATAGGCCTCGTCATATCCCTATGCATCCTCATGGCGGAAGCTATTCGTCGTAAAGCGGGAGAGGGTTGGGGCATAGCCTCATTTGCTGCGCTCGTCGCCATTTCGGATTGGGTCTGGCTCTCTCATACAGCTTTTGGCGACATGATGACTATGGGTACCACACTATATGGGGACCTGGTTTTCTCACAGTTTGCCGCGCTTGCGGGCGTTCCGGGTATTAGCCTTGTGATGGCTTTCTTTCAGGCTTCTATTGCATCTATGATTGCCGCACCGAGAAGACGCCTCTCCCAACTATTATTTGCCACATCGATTGTTGCCTGTGGCGCAATATTTGTTTTCGGCTCGATCCGCCTCGATTCTAAAAACACAGGAACCGAAACGGTTCGAGTCGCGGCAATAGCGACGACAGTGGGTCCAGGCGCTAATGGTATGCCATCGCCAGATGCCATTGCGACGAATGACGAAACACTCTTCGCGAAAACCGAACGTGCCGCCGCTCTGGGCGCTAGGCTCGTCGCATGGAACGAGTGCGCGACCCTCGTCGATCCCGCGTTTGAAAGCGCTTTCGTTGAAAAAGGCAGAACTGTGGCCTCTAGGCTTGGAATTGATCTCGTCTTGGCCTATGGCGCATATCACGAAGGACAGTCCCTCATCGATAATAAGTTCGTCCTCCTCACGAGCGATGGGGAAATAGCACAGGTCTATCGTAAGCACCATCCCGTGCCAGGGGAACCTTCGATTGCCGGCGCTGAGCCAATAGCGGCAATAAATCGACCCTACGGTCGAGTGGCAGGGGCAATATGCTACGACTATGACTTCCCCCATCTGGCCGCCCAGCAGGGTCGCCTCGGGACCGATATTGCCGTCGTTCCATCATCAGATTGGGAAGGGGTAAACCCCTCCCATGGCCTCATCAGCCGCATGCGAGGCATAGAGAATGGTTTTTCTATTCTGAGACCAACTCGGTGGGCGGCTTCCGCTGTCTTCGACCAGCTGGGCAGACCTCGAGGCTGGATGAGTGCATCGGAGTCGGACCAAGGGATTCTCGTAGCGGATATACCTAGGGGGAAAATTGATACTCCGTATTCAGCCCTGGGCGACAGACCAGTCCTTATCCTATCATTCCTCACACTCGCAAGCGCGGCGATATCGTTTGGTTTTCAGGAATGGAAGAAAGGACATCAGAGAAAGGAAGGGACCAAAAATGCGTAATATCGGTAAATGAGCTAAGGGATGCTTCCCCGATAGTATTCCCTAATCGGGAATAGGCATAATGGCTATTTCCGGCTGTTGTCTAGAGGCCGACTCCATCTGCTAATCCCGCGAGGCGACGCTCGGCATAAAGCCTCGCGAGAGCTTTTTAATCCCTCCAGGCTTCGACGACGGGACTCACGGCGCGCAGTCGCTCTAGCGCCTCCTCGGAGGCCGAGCAGGTTATCTGGACATGGGCCTTCACGAGAGCCTCGGCGCCCGATTCATTTCCCGAGAGGACATGAAAGTACACGTTGCACGATCCCGGCTCGTCGAAGAGGGCGTCGCGGAGGGGGTATAGCTCCTCTTCGCGCAAGGGCGAGGAACCCAGGCGCAGGTGCACCGCGTTCCAGGATTTCTCCTTGAGCGAGGCGGGGTCGATGAATTCATCGACCTTGAGGCTCGGATTGCCGCGCGAGAGGTCGATCTTGCCCTTCAGGCAGAGGACCGAGTCTACCACCAGCTTTTCGCGCCAGCGTGCAAGGGCGTCCGCGAACACGACTATCTCGATGCTCCCATTCGGATCTTCGATGGCGCCGAAGGCCATTTTCTTGCCCGCCTTCGTAAAAATCTCGCGGAACTCCTTGAGCATCGCGATGACGGTATAGGTCCGCTCGGGGCTCGCGCGCTCGGGATGGGCGAGGTCGGCGTCCGAGCAGCGCTCCCAGATCTTGCGCCACTCGTCCATCGGGTGGCCCGAAAAGTAGAAGCCGAGGAGCTCCTTCTCGATGCGCAGAATGTCCGCGCGCGGGTACTCCTCGGCCTTGGACACCGCAAAGGGCGGATACTCCTCCTCGCCCGAGCCGTCGAAGAGGCTCGCTTGCCCGTACTTGCCGGCCGCCTCCTTGGCTTGGGCGTACTCGACCGCGCGCTCGATATCCTGTACCAGCTCGCGCCTCGTATGCCCAAGCGAGTCGAAGCAGCCCGCGTTCGCGAGGCATTCGATGGTCTTCTTGTTCATCGCCTGGGTGCCCAGGCGCTCGATAAACTCGATGAAGGACGAAAATGGCCCGCCCCTCGCGCGCTCCGCGACGATGGCGCGCGCGAAGGCGTCTCCCACGCCCTTGATCCCGAGCAGGCCGTACACGACCTTTCCCTCCACGACGGAAAAGCGAGACTCGGAGCGGTTCACGTCGGGCGGCAGCACCTGGAGGCCCATCGCCCTCGCCTCGCCTATGTACTCGGTGAGCTTGTCGGTATTCGCGATCTCGTTGGTGAGGTTGGCCGCCATGAACTCGGCAGGGTAGTTGGCCTTGAGATAGGCCGTGCGGTAGGCGACGACGCTATAGGCGGCCGCGTGGGACTTGTTAAAGCCGTAGCCGGCGAAGGGGATGAGGATATCGAAGATCCGGCCGGCGTCCGCGGCCTTAAAGCCGTTTACGACCGCGCCCTCGATGAATTTCTCTTTCTCCTTGACCATCACATCGCGCTTCTTCTTGCTCATGGCCCGCCGCAGGAGATCGGCCTGGCCCAGGCTGTAGCCGCCGATGCGCTGCGCGACCTGCATGACCTGCTCTTGGTACACGATGACCCCGTAGGTCTCTTTGAGGATGCTCTCGAGGCAGGGATCCGGATAGCTGATGGGAGTGCGTCCCCACTTAGAGTCTATGAACTGAGGGATGTAGGCCATGGGCCCGGGGCGATAGAGGGCATTGAGGGCTATCAGGTCCTCCATGCAGCTGGGCTTCGCCTGCTTGAGGATGGCCTGCATACCGCTCGACTCGAACTGGAAGACCGAGGTCGACTTGCCCTCGCCGAGGAGCTCGTAGGTGCGCGCGTCGTCCTCGGGTATCTTGTCCTCTTCGATCTCGATCCCGCGCTTGCGGACGAGGTCGATCGTATGCTTGATGAGCGTCAGCGTCTTGAGGCCGAGGAAGTCCATCTTCACGAGGCCGCACTTCTCGAGATAGTCCATCGTGTACTGCGTGGAAACGACGCCCGTCTTCGAATCCTTGTAGAGGGGCACGAAGTCCGACAGGGCGGTCTTGCCGATGACTATTCCCGCCGCATGGAAGCTCGTGTGCCGGTTCTTGTTCTCCAGCTTCCTCGCCACCTCGAAAAGGTCCTTGTACTTCGCCTCCTCGGCGAGAGCCCGGAGCTTGGGCTCGTCCTGAAGGGCCTTCGCGAGGGTCATTTTCGGGTCCTCGGGCACGAGCTTGGCGATGTTGTTCGCGTCCTCGAAGGGAATGTCGAGGGCCCGCGCGACATCCTTGAGGACGGCCTTGGCCTTCAGCGTGCCGAAGGTAAGTATCTGCCCCGTGCGGTCGGCGCCGTACTTGCGCGTCACGTAGTCGATCACTTCGCCGCGGCGCTCGTAGCAGAAGTCAATGTCGAAGTCCGGCATCGAGACGCGCTCCGGATTGAGGAAGCGCTCGAAGAGCAGGTTGTATTTAAGCGGGTCGATATCCGTGATGCGCAGCGCGTATGCCACGATCGAGCCGGCGCCCGAGCCGCGGCCGGGGCCCACCGGGATGCCGTTGCGCTTCGCCCAGTCGATGAAGTCCCACACGATGAGAAAGTAGCCCGTAAACTTCATCTTGATGATGACGTCGAGCTCGTATTCGGCGCGCTGCCTGATCCCCTCGGTGACGACCGGGTAACGACGGTTAAGGCCCTCGAAGGCGAGGTGGCGCAGGTACTCGGGCGGGCTCGAGTATTCGAGCGGTATCTCGTAGTCGGGAAGCATCGGACCGGGATAGGCGATCTTGAGATCCACCATCTCCGCGATGCGCAGAGTGTTCTCGAGGGCTTCGGGAACCTCGGCGAAGAGGGCGGCCATCTCGTCGGCCGTCTTCATGTAGAATTCCGTCCCGTGGAAGCGCATGCGCCCCGGCTCGTCCCGCTTGCGGTTGGTGCCGATGCACAATAGGACGTCGTGGGCCTCGGCGTCGGCGCGCTCGAGGTAGTGCATGTCGTTCGTGCATACGAGGGGCAAACCCGTCCGCCTCGCCATCGCGACGAGGCCCTTGTTCGCGGTCTTCTGCTCGGCTATTCCATGGTCCTGCAGCTCGAGATAGAAGCGCCCCGGCCCGAACAGTTCCGCATAACGCATCGCGACGCGCTCGGCCTCGGCCTCCTTGCCCATGAGCACGAGGCTCGGGATCTCGCCCGCGATGCAGGCCGAGCTCGCTATCAAGCCATTGGCATGCGCCGCGATGAGCTCGAAATCGATGCGCGGCTTATAGTAGAAGCCCTCGGTATAGGAAGCCGAAGAGAGTTTGAGCAGATTCTTATAGCCCTCCTCGTTCGCGGCGAGGAGCACGAGATGCCAGTACTTGTTCCCGTTCTCGGTGCCCTTGCGCTCGAAACGCGAGCCCCCCGCCACATAGAACTCCACCCCCACGATCGGCTTTACGCCCGCGGACTTGCATTCGTCGTAGAACTTGACGGCGCCGAACATATTGCCGTGGTCGGTGATGGCCAAAGCGCTCATGCCCAGAGCCTTGGCCTTGGCGACCATCGAGGCCACGGAGGCGGCCCCGTCGAGAAGGGAAAAATCCGAATGGTTGTGGAGGTGGACGAACTCTGCCATGGCTAAGGGCTAGTATACCGCGATAAAGAGAGGCACGGAAGTCTCTTTCATTCGGAACTCCTTGCGGTAGACCTCAAAAGTGCCACGGCGCCCGCCCGATCCTCCTCCCGGCATCGCCCTCGGGACTAACGCGCGGAGACTTCGCTGATGCAAGTGTCGGTGTAGGCCGTCCCGGGATACACCGACAGGATCTGTATCGCCAACAGGGTCACGATGGGCGGATAGTCCGACTCGCCTTGCGCGGGCAGGGCGAAGTCGGGGAGTGTCAGGGGCTGCGGTCCCATCCTGTCCTCGAGACGGGAATCGCGCGAGGCCAGCACGCGGATGTCTCCATAGCGGGATCCGTACTGCCCGACGTCCTTGCTAGCCGAAAGCGCGAAGACACGAATCCCCTGCGGCCTGCTATTCTTCTTATACAGGCTTTCCGAGCGCTGGAAGCCGTTGTAGATCTGCATGGGCTTCGTCGCATCGGCGGGGAACAGGACGGTCTCGCCCAGGCCTTTCCCGCCCGCTACCCAGGCCGTGCTGAGCTTGCCATCGATGAGGCTGAGCGGGCAGTACATGTCCGCCCAAACAAGGTATCCCTCGTTGTCCTCCATCTGCTCGACTGGGTCGTCGCTTCCGGGATATTGCGGAGTCGGCGCCTTCCCCTCCGCCGCCAGGAAGCTCGTGCACCAGGCGTCCTGGTACTTGCCCTCGTCCCATGTCCTTTCCGAGAGCTCCTGTCCGATCTGGAGGGTCTTCAGGTCTAGGCTGCCCCGCCCCGTAGGCGGGTCTAGCATCCGGATTTGCGCCTCAAGCGACGGAACCGTTAAAAGCGCGCAAGCCGCTACGAAGAGATAGATACGCATACGCACCTCGATTTGGAAGCTGATTCCTTTCTTACGGCCTCGATACTATTGCCTTTCGGCTATTTGGGGAACAGGATGTCCTCTAGGGGAAAAGCATGCGATTGATCGGGAAGGGATTGAACGCGGATGTATTCGACAACGGCGACGGTACGGTAGTCAAACTATACCGCCCGGACATGCCGGAATCGCTCTACCTGCAAGACTATCAAGTCAGCAAGGCAGTATCGAAGCATTACAAAAATATGCCAACGGTGCATGGGCTGAAGGAACTTACGCCATATCCGGGCCTTATCCTCGAGAAGATCGACGGACTAAACCTCGTGGAGGCACTAAGCAAGGATCCCCTGAGAATTGAAATGTTCGCCAAAGAATTCGCTAAAACCCATTTCGACCTTCATCGATACTCGATAGAAGAGTTGCCGCGGCAAAAAGATGTCCTCATCGCCGATATTCGCAAAGCGAACTTGCCCACGGAGGATATTGAGGACTTAATCGCCCATACTCGAGCCCTGCCCGACGGCGATCGGCTTTGTCACAACGATTTCATGCCTACGAACGTGATCTATAGCGATCGGGGCATGGTAGTGATCGACTGGCGCACAGCCACGCAAGGAAACAATCTCGCCGATGTGGCGAGGACAGTACTACTGCATGAAGTGCCGAGGGAGGACATAGGCATCACGGCTTCCATGGATATCGTTAGGCAAATTTTTAAGAGCATATACCTGCGCGAATACTTGAAATTAGCGCAAGTCGCCAAATCGGTTTTCACTAGCTGGATGCTGCCACTGTCCGTAATTCGCTTGGGCGAAGGGGTTTCCGAGAGGGAAAAGAGGATTTTGCTGCGGAGAATAAACGGAGGGCTTAAAGGCCTTAGGAGAAGCGATTAAATACCTTTGCCTAGGTTACTCCGATAAGGAAGCGATGGACGCTCGGCCCAAGGCCGAGCTGGGATGGCGCATGGAAATCCACCCCATCAGCGCCGCTTCAGGCTCCTATTTCTTCCCGCCCGATTTCTCTTCCAGATCGGTCAATCGAGCTTGAAGTTTTTCGTTATCGTTGTGCTGCAGGACGGTCACCATCTGCGATTTTACCAAATCGCTTCTCAGCTGTGAAATGACCTTATCCTTATTAATGACGATCACGATAAAAATAATAACGACAATCGATAATGCGGAAAGAAAAACGAAATACTGCGCTCTTATTCCGATTTTTTTCATGTCTATTCCTCCCCCACGTACAAATCTAAGGTAAGGCAAACCGAGCATAATTAAAAGATCGAATCGCAAGCCCTTCAGGTCGGGCGCTCTATGCCTCGACTCGCAAGAGCACGGCGACCTCCCTGGCGATCTCGAGCTCCTCGTTGGTGGGGATCACCATGAGGGCTACCCGAGAATCGGGCGAGGAAATGATCGTTTCCCTTCCTGCGGCAAGGTTCTTTTCAG
>Ga0182027_10002319_pt1 | contig 30999 bp, 17 predicted proteins | sample 712E1DmetaG_FD_121300 | JGI IMG/M metagenome (GOLD analysis project Ga0182027, IMG submission 121300) | Permafrost microbial communities from Stordalen Mire, Sweden - 712E1D metaG (Illumina Assembly) | ecosystem: Environmental > Terrestrial > Soil > Wetlands > Permafrost | place: Sweden...
GAAATGATCGCAGCGCTGGAAAGCGGAATGATCGTTGTCGTTGATACGTCGAGGCTTAGCGACAAAGCTGAGCTCCTTATCGGAAGCCTGGTCATAAACGAGATTTTGACGAAGTATCAAAGGTACAAACAAGAGACCGGGAGCAGCGGCGTTTCCAAACTCGAGGATAAGCCCGTCGTAAGCATCGTGATCGAAGAGGCTCCGCGCGTGCTCGGCGCCGACGTGCTAAGTCAGGGGGGCGATACAACGTACAGCACCGTCGCGCGCGAAGGAAGGAAATTTAAGATAGGCCTCGTGGCGATTACCCAGTTAACGAGCGTCATCCCCACTACGGTCTTAGCAAACCTGAATACTAAAATCATCTTCGGAAACGAGATGGCGAGCGAACGAAACGCGATCATCAGTAGCGCCGCGCAAGACCTCAAGGAGGACTACGCGACGATTGGTAGTTTGGACAAAGGGGAGGCTATCGTAAGCAGCATATTCACCAAATTTGCAATTCCTATCCAGGTACCACTCTTTGACGACTACGTGGCAGAATACCCCGCTAGAGATACCCCTGAAGATAAGCACGACATTCACCTAAAATCCAACCGAAGAGTTGTCTGAGGCTTTCAACGATGCATCAATTTGCCCATATGGCAGACGTCCATCTCGGCGCAAACCGACACGGGAAGATGGCGGAGTTGGAGATCGGCGCATTTGTGCGGGCCATGGACATGTGCATTACGCGCACGGTCGATTTCATTGTCATCTCAGGGGACCTGTTCCACGTCGGGGTGCCCTCGGATCTCAACACCGTACGGCAAGCCGTTGCAAAGATGCGAGAAGTTACCGAGCACGGCATACCGATTTACGCTATTTACGGAAGCCATGATTATACGCCGACGAGCACGTCCATTATAGACGTGATCGAAAGCGCTGGCCTCCTAACGAAGATTGTAAAGCCACAAGTCATCGACGGCACGCTCAGACTCCAGTGCGTCGAGGACGCGCGCACGGGCGCGAAGCTCGTAGGTATCTCCGCACGACGGATGGGGTTAGAGCGCGAGTACTACGACATGCTCGATCGAGAGGACCTCGAACGTCTCGACGGGTTCAAGATCTTTGCCTTTCACTCCGGCATTGACGAGCTCAAGCCCGAGTACCTCAGTAGGATGGACTCAATCCCTATCTCGCTCTTCCCAAAGGGTTTTGACTACTACGCCGGCGGACACGTTCATCAGCACTCAGAGCACCGCCTCCCGGGATACGACCGGATCGTGTTCCCCGGGCCGCTTTTCGCCGGCTATGGGCGTGACTTTGAGTTCACAGCCAAGGGCGAGCGGCGAGGCTTCTACATCGTAAGCTTCAATGAAACGGTCACAGACGTGGAGTTCGTTGAGACGGGTTTGGTCGAGAGCACGTATAAAGAGTATAATTTAACCGCGCTCAACTCGTCGCGCGCCCAGGACGCACTCGCCGAATCATTTGGCAGCCTCGACGTTGAGGGTAAGATAGTCGTATTGAAGATACGGGGCGAATTATCCGGTGGAAAGACGTCTGATATAGACTTTGTGCACTTGCAGAACGTGCTTTACGACCGCGGCGCTGTCGACGTGCATCTCGGTCGCCGCGGCCTCACCTCAGCAGACTACGCTGCAATTAAGGTCGCAGGCGAGGACGTAACGGTCATTGAAGAACGGCTCTTCAAGGAGAACATTGGGACGGTACAAACCAGTATCTCCGAGCTCCAGGGTGATTCAGGAGTCAAGCTTTCCCTTGAGCTATTGAGAGTTCTGAAAGAGGATAAAAACACTGCTGAGAAGCAGAAGGAGTACGAGGCGCGCATGCTCGAAGACGCGCTCGGGGTTCTTCAACTGAAAGGAGCCTTTGAAAAGTGATACTACGCTCACTTAAACTTGAAAACGTCAGGAGCTACAAGACGGCGACGATTGAGTTCCGCCAAGGCATATCGCTCTTCGAAGGCGACATCGGTTCGGGAAAGTCGACCATCCTTATGGCCATCGAATTTGCGCTCTTCGGCCTTGGATCGCAGAAGGGGGGTTCCTTGCTTAAAACAAATGAGGCAAAAGGCTCCGTCAGTCTCGCATTTGCCGTCGATGGCGACGAATATGTCGTGCGCCGGACCCTTGTGCGAAAAGGCGGCAACGTCCAACAAGCGGAGGGGCACCTTGAAGGGCCTAACGGCGTGACGGGTTTCAGCCCGGCAGAGCTAAAGGAGCGCATCCTGGAGATACTGAGGTTCAACGAGCCTCGAGACCCGCGATCGCAGAGCCTGATCTATCGCTATGCGATCTTCACCCCTCAAGAGGAGATGAAGGCAATTCTAGCGCTTAATCCACAGGAGCGGCTAAAAACGCTCTACAAGGTGCTGCGAATCGAGGACTACAAGATCGCGCGAGATAACGCTCAACTCGTCTCAACAGCGTGCAACACTCGAGCCGCGATTCTCGAGGCCTCCGCGTCAGACGTGGAAACCAAGCGCGCCGAGGTGCTCTCCCTGAGTGGTGATATCAGCCACGCCGAGCAGACGATCGCATACAAACGGATCGAGGAGGATGCGCTGCAACGCGAGCTTGACGCCCTTGATGAGCAACTTAAAAATTTGCGCGGCCAGAAAGAGGCACTGGCTCAAGCCGAGGGAAGAATTCCGCAGCTCGAACGACAAATAGAAAGAGCACAAGACGACATCCGGGTCGCACAACGTGAACTCACTGACGCCACTAGAGAGCTCACGACGCGGGAGGGGGAGATCGAAGGATTGCGAGCGCTCAAAAGGCCGACTGAGCAAGACGAGAGCGAGCTCAAAGCGTCGATTGACGCGCTCGGTCAATCGCAAGCTAAATGTGCGAAGGAAGCTGCTTTTGTTGATTCTGCCCTCAGAAATTACGAGCGTATTCGCGCAGAAGGGGTCTGCCCAACGTGTGGACGAGAGGCCGACGCTGCGCAGTTTACGAAAAAGATCGCAGCTGAAAAGGCCAGAAAGGATAAGCTGCAGCAGCAAATCGACGACATAGAGCAAGGCCTCACTGAGGCGAGTGCGCTGCTCAATGCTCTTGAAGCGTACAGCCGGTCGCAAGACAAACTTGCGCTGCTGCAAGCGCCAGCGGAGATGGTACGACAGAAAATCGCGCGCAACGAGGAAAAAATAGGCGCCGCCGAGCTGGAGGTCGCAACGCTGAGATCGTCGTTAGGAAAGGCGCGCGATGAAGTAGAAAAAATGAAGCAGATCGCCGTGGATCTGGCAAACTTAGAGGGCAAAAGACGCGAAACGGCCGACGCCGTGTCGAGGATCGGAAAGGAAGTGTCGTCACTAGAAGCTACTGTCGAGCAGCAAAAAAAGCTCGTAGCCTCCCTGGAACGGGAAGTTGAAGCGAAGGAGCGCGACATCAAAAAAGCGCGCTTTTTGACTGAAAATAGGATCTGGCTTGGCGATTACTTCATAAAGGCCTTGGAAGCGATTGAGCGGCACGTCATGATCGCGTTCCAGCAGGAGTTCAATCAGTTCTTCCAGCAGTGGTTTGAGCTACTGGTGGAAGATCCCACCAAGAGCGCCCGTATCGATGAGGACTTCTCCATCATAGTCGAGCAGGACGGCTACGAGCAAAACGTGAATTATCTGAGTGGCGGTGAGAAAACGAGCGTGGCACTCGCGTACCGGCTCGCGCTTAATATGATCGTGCGCAAGGTCGCGACGTCGATGGAATCGAATCTGCTTATCCTTGATGAACCCACGGATGGCTTCAGCAAAGAGCAGCTGCTCAAAGTGCAGGATATCCTCACCGAGCTCGAGTGCCCACAGGTGATTATCGTCTCGCACGAACGAGAGCTCGAAAGCTTTGCGGATCAGATATTTCGGGTTTCAAAAGAGCGCGGGATTTCTACGATAGCAGCAGTGTGACGCGGCATAGTGCACGAGCTTGGCCTGAAAATGGAAGATGTTAGTGTTTTTTCGACAACGCGCGTATTCAAAAACAAAGAAAGTCGTGTCGAACTAGAACGGGAGTAGAGGTTTCAAGCAGTGCATTGCCGCAAGGCGTTTTAGCAAAACAAGGATTGAAACCTTTTGGGTGGCCGGTGGTGTAAGCCTGTTGATCCTAAGGAGGGATGCTGGTTGAGATTGAGTTTAAAAACAACGGCGAAGCGAGCGATGCTGAGACGAATCAAGCCGAAGGCGGCAAATAAAATGCTTCGGTATTCAGATTCGTTGAGGTCACAGGTAAGACGGCTGAGGCGATAAATTGCACAAGGGGGTCTAGCAAAACAACTATTGAAACCCGTCGCTGTCGTACCGAACAGTCCTCATGAGAGTCATCACAGGACAGTTAAATTGCACAAGGGGGTCTAGCAAAACAAGGATTGAAACGAATGATAGTCAGTCACTAATCAGTGCAGTAGCTTAATTGCACAAGGGGGTCTAGCAAAACAACTATTGAAACCAAAATTCGTGTTCGCTCTTTTCCCATGCTTCACGCATAAAAACGTAAGATCGGACCAAGCGTTTGTCACACGATCTACGGAAGGGCCGCAGCCCATCCGAGCAGGTGATCGGAATACGAGGTGCTGTGCATTGGAATGGGCACGCCCGAAGACACGACGAAGAAAGAATGGCTTGGTCCCGAAGCCACCGCACGGGACAAGGAGCTGGTCGCCGGCAAAACGGTAATCTTTGTCAAAGATGTCTCTGAAACCGACAGCTACAGGCGATTGCTGCGCTTCGTGTTTGTGGGCAATATGCTCGTGAACTACGAACTCGTGCGAGAGGGGTACGCGAAGGCAACGCCGTATAAACCCGACGTCTCGTGTGAGGGGCTGTTTTACGATGCCCAGTTACAGGCACAGCACGCGCACCTCTCGGCTTATGGAGGCTCGGCTCTGCGCTGTAAGCAAAAGAGCAGCTTAAATGGGATAGTTTAGCGCGCGCCTGCCATCGCCGGTGGCTTTCGATTTCACGGCTCGTATAAAAGCAAAGACGTGACTATTTTCGATTTCGCTGGGAAAGACGTTACGCGGTCCGTCCCTGCAACGTCTTGATAGAAGCGCAGAAATCGTTCGTAGTTGCGGAGAAATCCAGCAAACACGTCCTCGCGATCGTAATCGTGCTGGGGGACCCCCAGTTGTCTCAGAATGCATTAAAATGCAGCGAGGGTCCGCGCAGATTCTAACCGCTCTAAGCGGTGCGAGTCTAACGTTGATCCACTCATCGAGTTACAAGGAATAACAAAAAGAATCGAGAGCAAGCCGCCGAGCTGATACCAATACGGCCTGCTCTCACACACAAAGCTAGACACAGAACAAGGACTAAAACCAGGTATATAGTTTTGGATTCTTATGCCTGCATCTTTCTTCGTGGAGCTTGTCTCTTCGACCGTATGGGTTGACGAGAGCTAAAGCAATATTCATCAGCATGCTCTCTTGCGGTCCAACGCACCTCAATCCGAGTCCGAGCCCAGGTATACTGCTTACGATTCATATGATGAGTGACGGAATCCTCTCGACAAAAAAGTTGCCGTACGTGGCCCCCTTTAAAGTCAAAGGCAGCGACGCTACGTAAAATAGCTGCACTAGCTTAATGACTTTTTAACCATTTTTCACTGCAAATGCTCTTGACAACAACGAAAAGCATGAAAGATGGCTGGCCCTAGCCGCATCGGAATTCTAAGATCTTACAACCGCTATTCTGCAGTGGCTGTTCGAGCTATTTGAAGAAGTTACAAATTCACCTCAATTCGACTGAGGGCCTAAAAATCCAATGCCGTTTTGTCAGGAAGCTTGCCGATCCTGTCAGCAAACACATAAGCATCCTCTAAACTTTGCAAAAAAATGAGAGAAGATTATCTACGTGCCACTAGTGTTTTTTTCGAACCAGTCCTTCATATGTGCCAACTTGAACCCAAAGCCTGCACCTTCAGCGCAAGTGATTTTTGCGGTCTTTGGAATTATGTTCCTTAACCCTCGTACCATAGGTAAGAACTCCCTACCAATATTTACGTAGATTTCGTCGTATCGCTCCCCTGCAAACTTGTTTTTCAATTTCGCTAAGTTAGAATCTCTCATTTTGTCCAAATCTGTTTCGTTCAGATCCAAATTGGACCAGCCTCTCTCTGCTTTTGCCGGCTGCTTGTAGCCTATTTTTTGATTCGCCTCGACTAACCCGTATGTGGGTGATAAGATCATTACGTCTATGTTTTGCAGCTGGCTATTTTTGAAGTACCTCGCTGCAACGCCTGTTGCAGGACCAGCGAATCGTTCTAGAGCAAAAATAGGCTCTTTTGGAAATTCACGAATTTTACTAGAGCCCGAGACAATAACAAGTTTTTTCATAGCTATGCCTCAAATCCGCTTCACAACCACAATGCCTTTGTGTTTCAACCAGTGCCCTCAGCCCATTGTGCTTTGAGGTTGCTTTCTGACAATTGGGGTATTTATGCCGATCTTAGATAAAGTAGCTTTCGTGACTTTACTTCAGCTGTAACACAAGTTGGCTTGCACCAGAGACAGAATTGCGAGAAGCAAGGTGTTATCGCTAAATGAAGGCAACCTGGAATACGTCATCAATACCTTTGGCAAAAACGAATTGCATCTTCTCTTTTATTTCTTCACTGAGGGCTTCAACATCCTTCTTATTCCGTTCAGACACCACGATGAGTTTTATGCCATTTTCATAGGCAGCGGTGACTTTTTCATCGATAGCTCCGACTGGGTACACCTCTCCATGGATGGTTAGCTCACCGGTCATGGCCATGTCTGACCTTATCTTGCGATTTGTTGCAGTTGACAAGAGGACAGTGGCGCTTGTTATGCCTGCGGATGGCCCCTCTTTTGGAACCGCAAGCTCTACGGCTTGAAAATGGATATCGTGGGCGTTAAAGTAATCCTTGGCAATACCGTACTTCTCGTAATTGGCCCTAAGATAATCATACGCTGTGACGATCGACTCTTTTATCGTCTTGCGGAGACCGCCGGTCATCTTCAGCCGTCCAGATCCTCTCATCGCAGCCACCTCGAGGACCAGTAAACTCCCTCCGAACCCCGTAGCGGCCAATCCGTAGATCCTCCCCACGCGCGGCTCAGCTAGATCGATTCGTCTGTTCCTAAACTTGGCAATTTCCGGAGCATCCACATCAACTTCGATATTCGTGTCCTTGTCCACATATGAGAAGTTGACTTCCCAGAACTCCTTGCCTCCGATTTTTCGCAGCTGTTCTTTCACTCTCCGGCGCATTTCCAGGCCTAGTATAAGGTATTCTTCGAGCTCCTCCTTTGAGACAGTTCCATCAGGATGCAACAGTTTGATGAATCCAGACACAATCTTTCGAACGGCTCGGGCATCGCGCGTGTTGAGGTGGCTGCCTAGATCAAAGTACGTATCGAGGGTACCTACGAACGTAACAGATCGCAGTTCGCGCAGAAGCTCGGATACGTAGTTTACGACGAATCCGTAATTCTGCGTGAAGTATTCGTCCTTCATTTTTGGTACTTCCCATCCAGGAAGGAATAGATGCAGCCTATCGAGAAGCGCAGTGTCTTGCATCTCTGGCGGGAACGTTATGAAAAGATGTGATGTCTCAAGCGCGCGTTCAACATCGTCAATATTTCCGTTGAACACCATTGAAGCCATAGCGTGGATCTCTTCTCGTCCACGAGAGAAGCTTCCTAACTCCATATAGTCTTTCAAGATTTGGATGGCTGAAGTGTCGCGAAACGCCATTCCCGCTACCTCATCAAATCCAATCACATCCCAAAGGCCCACCATCCCTATCTTTCTGGTGCCGATGTTAACGAACAAACTGGCCACGGTGGTTTTCCCACCTGATATGAGTATGGAGAACGGCGAAATCTCTCGATATACGTAGCTTTTGCCCGTTCCTCGAGGACCCAACTCCACAAAGTTGAAGTTGTTTTCACAGAGGGGAATTAGCCGTGCCAGCAGAAGCATCTTTGTGCGGTGGGTGAGCTCGTCATTGCTCGGCTCTATGCCTATACTGCGTAGCAGCGTGTCAAGCCATTCATCCCGCGTGAAAAAGTGGCGTTTCTCTTGAATCTCACCTAAAGTTGAAATTGCAAGTTGTATTGGCCGCAGATCAATAATGTTAAAAGGCCTATTTACGCCTCGATGGGTAAGGCCTCGATTATATTCAATCTCGACCATAGCCCAGATTCCTCCAGTCAGCAGTTTTTCATACTTGTTAACGAGATAATCAGAAATGTTTATGTAGTCCAGCTGAAGATTGGATAGCTCAGCCCAGTATTTATCGTCTGTTTCAACTAACTTGACCTTGATTTTGTCAATAATCTTGTGCCGACCAAATTCCTTGATCTTGGCTTTCTCAAGCTCGCTTTGGTCCGGCCGTACGTAATTGTCAGTTAGAATCTCGTGGACTTTTCTCAGTCCTGCCTCAATAACTTCAGCATTTGATGAAGAACAATACTTCCCTAGAAGGTACTCAAGCACGTACGTAGGAACGTTTAATTGACCCTTTAGAGGTAGAACGAGATCTTTCCGGACGATTTTTCCCGGAAAGAGGGAGACGAGTTTTTGATCTAGATCGTCCATTTTTATCACTTTTACTAGAGAAAATCATCAAATCCGCGGCTTATGGTATCTCGTGTTTCGCTAAAGAGCACTTCATACGTGTCGACGTCGTAGACCTTAATCCTCAAGTTCTGCGGGGTCTCCTGCAGCGCAATGTGGACGTGCACGGGCTCTACGAAGATTTTATGCTCCGGTGTTTGATAAAGAACCTTCTCGCCCTCCAACACCTCGACGATAACGCTCCGAGGCGACCTAGTAACGTTATGTTCTGGCTTTAGCGTAATGGGAATATCTTGAGGGTTGAGTTGCTCCGGAACTTCAACGTGCACTTTGACCAGCTCCAGATCTTCTAACTTGCTAACCGACGTAATGCATAAAAGACAATTCTCTTGCAGGCTGATTCCGCCGTGGAAGAAATCTTGAGTTCCGCGCAAAGCGAATATATGCGTGCTACGAGGGAAGCGTGCGATTCCGCCAGACCCGAGCCCTAGGTCTTCGTAGCTGAATGAAATTAGAGTTGGATCACCAGGAGGTTTGCCGATTACAAAACGCCACGATTTGAACGTATCTTGGTTCCCTGGAATACCCTTAATCGGAGCATCTCCTCGCAGCTCACGTGGTAAAACAAGAAAGCCGTGGTCAGTTCCTATGACTACTTTAGATACACCTGCTTGGTGTAGTGACTCAACCGCTTTTGCTATTCGGTCGACGAGGCTTAAGAACACGCTCGCACTGACGTCCGTTGTGTTAAATGTGCCCATCTGGTCTACTTCGTGGTCGAGGACAAAAAGCTGGAAGGCATTTTCGATCGTGTCATGAAGCTGTCGAGGAGTTTTTCTGGTTATCTCATTAATGTCGAAAAAAACAGCACTCGGAAAACATCTAGTAATCCATTCTTTTCTCTGCGTTCTCGTGGTTATTTCGTTCGCCCCTATCGCAACCTTGATCTTACTGTCTTTGACGTCGAGAAGGAAGTTATTGTTGTGGTATGGGAGAAGCGCCCCCATGCCAACCTCCGTCGTAGAGGGTAATGACGAGAGGACATTACGGGTCGTTACTTCGTAGCCTTTATCGCTAAGCTTCGCCGCTAATCGTTTTGCAAGGTCATAACGGAGCGCGTCGATCAGCAAGATCGCCACTCGCTCATTTTTTGATACGGCCGCTTCGTTAAAAAAGGTCCTCTGTGGCCCTATCGTGTGCGAAGTCCACATTTTTGACTGAACAACGGCTTCAGAGAAACGTGTACCCAAATTGGATAGCCATTTGCCATAATATTGAGTAGCTGGCTCCAGGATGGCATGTTGCATCTCCGGACCACCTGAAGGTCCGAGCGCAGTCAAAGAGATCGACATGTCATCCAATTCCCACCATCCATCATCGTCAGTATACCGTCGTATCAGATCGTCAGCAGATAGACGCTCGTTCGCAATCTGCTTCTGTGCATCTTTGATCCGGCGCATCAAGGATGCCGCCACAGAGATTGCATCCCAAAAAGCCACTTTCTTGCTGCGAGCCCAGATAGTTTGACTGCGGACTGGAGCAATTTGTTCCATCAGTGGAACAGTCTTTTCTATCCCCTCTCGATTAATTCGCGTCACAAGTTGCCTGAGTAGGGCGGTATCAATAGCTTCAAAACTGACACTTCGTGCAATCGACGGCTCATTCTGGATTCGGTCCTCTATACCATATTTTGCTTGGACAAGACTTGCCCATTCGAAAAACGCATCAGCGAATGGGCCGTATTGCGTCCACTCGTCAACCAGTGCAACCAACGTGCTTCGCCGCTCTTTCTTGGGAATCAACTGCGCAAATTCGTTTTCACAGAAGCCGTTGGAGCGCTCGACAAACTCAGTGAGAAGCACCGTAGCGGCAAGATGCTCACGATCTTGTGTTTGATTCTGGACGCTAGAGATACGCTCGCTGCCCCAGATTTCGTGCGAGATCTTTCGCCAAAATTCTGGATAAATGTCGTACTCAGCGAGTTCTCGTGCGTATTTTGGATCGCTAAGATAGGTAAGGACGGCTGTTTTAATATCAAAACCGTGAAGCATTCCAAAAATAGCAGCAAGAAGACCTTCGATGACGCTTTTCGCAGTTAGCGGAACGTCCGTAGCATCGATGAAACGACTCCAGTTCTCTGTCAGAAGTCGGCCGCCCTTTCCAGATAATAGTTCCCTAACACGAGTGTTTGACTTTAAGCCAAATGAGCTCGCAAGAATTCTTGCTAGAGTCAATTCGTGGCGTACGCCAAATAGCTCGTAATCCTTAAGCCAGCTTCTTTCTCGTGGCTGGTCGCCAACATATATAAACCATTTATGCTTAAACTCTCGATCCTGCTGTTCAACGATGGCCCTGACCTTAAGGTAGCTTCCCTCAAAGAAGATGGCTTTCGCGTAGTCCGGTATCGCTCTTTTGATTGCGGTTTTTAAAGTTTCACCCTCGTCGTACCATACGATTATTTGCTTCTCTCTAAAGTCTGACTCGATGATATCTCGAACAGCATCCTCGAGGCGGGTTTTCTGCATCTACTTTACCTTCGCCACGCTTTTTTGCAGGAGATTTGCTTGCTTGAGTGGTTGAATATTAACTAACACGCCATAGTCCAAGACAGGATTCCAGCCATTTTCTGACGTCTCTTTTACCTTTTCCTGGAACCAAGAGGAAATAGATGGTTTCGAGCTGCTCATTTGCGGTTTTGTGACATTTGTGAGGGCATCTTCAAAAGCTTCCAGTTGATTGAGGGAGTTTTGTGAATCTTGCAGGTCTTTCGCTTTTTGCGTTAGTTGCGTTCGATCGTTGCTCAGTTTGGCTTGATAAACGTCGTTCTCGAGATTCTCGTGTCGGGTGTAAACACTACGTTTCACAGGCGCAAGATAGTGCGCGATAATCTTCGGAATGGTATCTCTGGTCAATTTATGATAATTTACAAAGCAGGAAAATGCTGTTGCCTCGTCGCGAGAGTCCGCGAATCCCTTAGACGTCACCTGCCAGTGAATTGGACGGCGCTTGTACTGGTCAACGTGATACTCAAAGTAGTCATTTTGTATCCAGTCTTCGAGTGCAGCCCCCAACAATTCATGGATCTCTTCAAGAATAGAGTTCATGCGATCTGCACCAAAATCGTTAGCCATCGCCACTATTACACGTCTAGCGAGTGAATCCTCTTCATAAGAATCATTGAGTGGAATCACCCCGTCTTGATCTTCACTTATAGCTTGTTTGACGTAATATGAGACTAAGGCAGCCGTTTCACTCTTTATTGCTCTATCGATTTCGATCGCTTCCGCTTGTTTGACAGGAAGATATTTAGCGTCCCGGGCCTTATTTCGACCCCTACTTTTTTCAGCATCTCCTAATAGCTCCAGTTCAATGATTTTGCGATCTTCTTCTGTGACTGTGTAAAGCTTAAAAACCTCTGTATCGATCGTCTCTTGAATCTCCTTGAGTCGGTCGTCAAGGAGCTGTTTTCGTCTTATCGCGCGCAGAGCAAGTTCTCGCAAAGACATATCGACAGAGCCTGAAATGTTATGTATTCGGCGGATATGGCTCCAATCCAAGTAGCTCAGTTCGTTCGAGAGTGATTCTTTCAATAACAGTTCCGCTTCTGATGATTCTGGCCCGACCATTTGGAGAAGCCACGGTTTCAAAAATAACGGCGAAATTTCTGACCCTGTATGATACTCTTTGGTCAAATAGTATGCTTCTAATGCCGCAGCTAGTAAAGTCCTAGATCTTAAGCCGGTCAGGTTTATTGGCAGTTTTGATACGTAGCTTGGGCTTCGATGATGCGAAAGATCGTCTAAGACTCTGAAAAGATACGCAAGGAGAGTCGAATTCCCCAGTGCAAGCAAAGGGAGCGAGTAGTCGTTCTTCGAAGGAAAAGCTGCTGAGACGTTGCCCCCGAAGATTACACCTGGCGGTAGTTTGCGAAAACTAAGACATGGTGAACTTACAATGTCTGGGCAGTACACCCCCTCCTTAAAGTAGTATTTCTGATTTGGTGTTATGGATGTCTTAAGCGCTTTCAGTTCGCGTCCGTCGTCTTCCCAGTTAACAACCAGTAATATATCAGAATAAAACCTAGTCCCCTCTCCTGTTTCTATGAACGGAACCCATTTCGCTTCTCCAAGACTCTCTTTTGGAATCTCCCAGTATTGACGAATGAATCTCTCATTTTGGCTCGTTAACAAACCTTCTCTTACATCTGCAAGCTTGACCTGGTTTTTGACACCAGCACCATCTTTATCTAGTGGCGGGAAGCGGGCAAATATCTCCCTAATTGAGTGAGTGATCCAATAGCTATACGGCATCCCTGGAACCTTTAAAAGCTCCTGAGGTGAGGCGTAATGGACTATGTCGCTCTTACGACTATCAACTACTAAATTCAACGCTTTCTCAAAGCAACTAATCCTTTGTTCCTCGCTGTTTGCCTCAACCAAACGCAAAAAGGCGGTTTCAGAGGTGCTCTCGAGAGTGCGTTCGCGCGGGTCACTTTTTTGAGTTACCAGTGCGGTCCATCTGGCAGTGGCCCCTTCAAGAACTCCTAAGCCTAAATCGAAAACGGAGTTCAAAGATGTCTCCTCTGTCAACAAAGTTTCGCGAAGCCATTGATATCTCTTTAGAAACATGAAGCTGCGACTTACTAATCCCCCGATGTATCCGTCTGGTTCAACTAGGTTAACTGCTTGCTCAATGAAGGCAGCCGAATACTCGTGATGCGTTTTTGGGTAATTCTTTTTAGCGTAATCCTTAGATTTTTTCGGCATGCCGCCATACGGCGGATTCATTAGTATTACGTCATATTTTTGCGAAAGCAAGGATAAGAGGCCAGTTGATTTCTCAGTCTCGGCTGCAAAAATCAGGCTCCCGATATCCTGCCGCTCCACGCATTCCCTTTCAAAAGCTTCCAGCTCATTCAACATTTCTTCAATAGTTGTTTTCTTTGGAATCACCATCGCCTCATGCGCCCTTGTGCGTTCCATCGCTAGCTTGGCGGATTCCAAGGCGCTGCTTCTTGACGCCACTGCCAGATTATTATTCTGGACGAAATGAGCTTGCGTAGGCTTTGTTCGCCGTATTTCTAGCAGCTCTTCGAAAGGATCGCGGACCTTAAGAAGGCTGCCGAGTTCATTAGTGTGGTTAAGTTTTTCAAAAAGTGTCTTAAAAATTTTCTGCAAAGCGGGATCGCGGGCAAACCGCTCCAGAAACTTCTCTCGGTTTTCGCTATTAGCGATATGTGAATCAGCGCACACTAGATTCATCTTCGATATTCGAAGATCTGTATTGTATGACTTGGCCTTCAAATAGAGGTTTAACGCGGCAAGCTGCACAGCACGAAGATCTATGTCGATTCCAAAAAGGTTATTTTCGAGGATTAGTTGCGGAATTGCCTCTTTTGATAGCTCAGGCTCATCTTCCAGGTATATCCGATAAAGAACGTCAAAAGCATAGATTAAGAAATGTCCACTGCCACAAGCCGGATCGAGTATTTTAATGTCTCGCGCTCTTTTTGTTTTTCTCCGTTGTGGTGGTTTCTCCGGTAGTGGCAAGAAATACGAGCAGAAGGTATCAACATTCTGATATTTGCGCTGAGATAAGCTCAAAGACGAATTGTATTCCGATCTTTTTTCGTGCTCTATTCGCCGCAGTTCGTAAAATTGACGTTTCTGCCCCTCACTTGCTAAATATGAGCATCTTTCCTGACGCTCGAGCCATAAGCGCCCCAGTGTGTTGTCGGTTAGTAACCGGACTATCCAGTGAGGCGTATAGAATTGGTTTACGATTGGCACATCATCTGCGTTCAATGGCTTTTTTGTTTTTCTGAATTCAGCCCGAATTTCATCATTGTAATATTGATAAACCCAGCCAACGATGTCGTCTTGTAGCCAATCCTCTTCGGTGACTTGTTCCGTAAGGAGGGATATTAGGTCTTTAATCGCTTTAGTGGTAGGGAAAAGAAGGCTATACTCATTATCAAGCTCAAACAACGCCCCTATTTCTTGTCCAATTTCATCAAATGCTTCTCTGAGGGTAGCTTCGAGTACTTGCTGTGGATTCAATTTCGGATCCTTCTCAGCTATGTTTCGGCCGCGAAGGCTAAATCCTCCAAACTTGCTACGTTGGACTACCGTCTCGATTATGAAGCCTCTAACTTCTAATGCTCGAAGTGCCGCGATTCGATTGACAAAAGTGGAGCCGGCGTGCCGAATGTATCTCTGAATTGCGGCTTCGTCGCTGTCGACTGCGCTTCGTTCTTTTCGCAGTACGTCTTCGATAGCTGCTCTTATTTTTGCTTGCTGGGGGTCAATCGCGCTTCGAGAACGAATCGTACCGTTATTTGGCTTTATCCCCAATTTAAGAAGCTGAGTGCCTAAATCTTGTTCGATTATCTTCCTTGCTTTTCCCACAACGGTGCGGAGGTTATTTCGGCGTGTCCTGTCCATTCATAACCTCCATTTTCACGAGAATGCGCACTTTCTTGTGCTGCAACGCCTGATTTTCTGACCAGAGCTTAATTTCGTTGATCGTCTTTTGAATATCGCTACTTGATACCAAGGATCTGTCGATCACTAACGCCTCGATAGGAACATCCGATTTGCCGCATCTCTTATCAAGCTCGTTTGATATTTCGGCTTGTATCGCGGAGACGCTTTGGAGATTTTGTCGTAAGAGGAAGTATCCCTTGTCACATTGAGCGCACCTATATGGAGTTTCATCTAATCCTTGAATACTAGCGACCTGGCATAGAAGACGTGTAAGCGGCTCGAGATCTTGATTCCGTGCTAGCCCATTGTTGAAGCTTTCGTGCTGTCGGAGCGATTGAAGGGCTCTATTCACCTCCTCATCCAACTTCTTGTGGCAATTCGTATAGTAACGCTTGTAGGATTCGCGAAGTCTCTCAAAAACATCTCGTATGGCACTCCACCGCTCAACAAATTCGACAGAGCGCATGTCAGATTGAAGCTTACGTATCTCCGCGTCGTGCTGCGCGTCCGCCGAGATAAGCGCTTCGGAGCAACTTGAGGTGAAGGCCGTAATCTCTTTATATTCATTAATCTTGCCATCCTCAGCGAATTTTTTAAGCGAGCTGAAGCTCGGCTTAGTCGATTTCAGTGAATCATACTCTTCTAAGAAACCAAAGAGTCGCCGATGACGGCTTGGCATGTCTTTGATTCTTTGCAAGGATTGAAGGAAATCCAGAATTGATGGCGATGTAGCAATGTCAAGGGCTGATGCCATTCCGGAGAGGTCTCTCGCTTCCGGAAGCCGGCGATCGATAATCACGGTCAGCTTGCTATCTATTTCATCTATGGCATTTCCAGAACCCTCCCCAAAAAGTTCCAAAATACCATTCTTGATCTTCTCCCTTGTGTCCGCCGGAACGTCTTTCGCTACCTGAAAATGGGCGGTTCTAAACTTTATTGCCGTAAAAGCATCAAAAGAACCTGCCTCGCTAGGTGATTCGTATACTCTACCATTGAGCTCCACGTTTATTGTGCCATTCCAAAACAACGTCGCAAGAACTAGACGAATTACTCGCGGGTCCCATCCATAAGGAGGTTCTTCAAAAAAAGCACTAATGTCTTGTCCCGTATTATTCCTATCGTCCCGTTGTCTTACCTGTGAGAGGATCTGCGAAGCCACAGGACGATCTGTTAGAATCTCATTTTTGTCATCGATCAGTTCAAGATCTCTAAAAACCGATGGTAGCGGCGAACCCGTCCAGCCAAGAATCTTTCGAATGAGTTCATTCTCCCCTATAACTTGCACTGCCGCTAATTCGAACTCAGTAAAAATTTGCTGTATTATATCTCGAATTTTGGCTTTAACGATTTCAGAAGCGTCCTTTGAGTTCTCAATGAGCTGTTCTTCGCCTACGTGGATTAGCTTGCCTCTTTGTGTACCCCTTCTGAGTTTTCTCTCTAAGTCTTCTTCTAGTGCGATGAGGTTTTTTGTTGGTCGGTCTAATGCTTTCTGCTCTTCGCGTGACTGGGCTCTGTTCTGCTTCGTGCCAAGGACTTGTTTTGTCGCTATTATCCTCGTCACAGCTTGTTCAAATTCAGGGATAGCTTCTGAAATCCAGTAGAGTGTATCGTCGTGATCCAAGCTCTCTCTGAACAACCTTGTTTCAAGCGTCGGATCGTTAGCCGCGTAGTAAGGTGAGAAAAATTCAAGCTTGATGTATCCTTTCGACGTTAAGACTTCATTATCAGCCTCGACGATCACATCGAAAGCTTTGGTTCGGTAATTGCACGTGCCGTACTCTTTCAGGTCAGACTTCACTTTTTCAATAACGAACGTACGCTTGTCGCCGTTTAGTACAAAGGGCTCTCGTTCGTTTACTTCTTGGTCAAAGCTTCTTTCTACCTCAGTTAAGAAGCGATAGTTCCCTTCTTCACTTGAAATCCATTGTTCGGCGGTCAGTTTCTTGATGCATTCACCAACTAGGTTTTCGTGCGATGTTCTATTGGTTCCAAGCTGAGGATAAAGAACTGCGGCGATGTTTTCCAAAGTGCAGGGCACCCAATCCCTCACTTGTTGGAGGAGAAACAGCGCCTTCGCAACGTCAGCGATTCTAAGATAGTCAAACTGGCCTAGCTTTGCTATGTCGTTGCCTATTATGCTTTGCTGTTCAGATCCGATCGCTTTGAGCTCCTCCTCTATTGCATCATAAACAAGGTCGAAAGTCGCTAGCTTTCCTAACTCCCCATCAATCAATTTTCCTTTGCTAAAATCGTTCACAAGAAGTGACTGAACGACCGACAATACAGCTCTCTCCCTGCCTGTCATCTCACCAAAAATGCCACCTTGCGATCGTATTAGTCCTAGGATTTGCTGAATCAACCTGACGTGATACGGTAACAACGGATATGATTTCCTGAAGTCTTCTCGTTCGACGTGAGTCAGCAAAGCCTCCAATCGCGTAGGGTGCTTTATTGTCGCTGCCATTGACAAGACCCCAGAATAATCATCAAAGAGTTTTCTAATCTTGTCGCTCGCTAGACTTGTTTTGTCGAGCAGTCGCTGCTTCACAACCGTGTCGATGTTTTCAGGTACCAACTGATATTTCATCGGGAAGCGATCTCGTATCTTTTCAAATTGACCGCGCTGCTTCGCGATGCGAGGAAGAATCTCTTCAGGCGCTTCTTGTGCAGTCACAAAAAGCCACACTTTTCCATTTCCGTGTTGGGAGATCATCTCTGGAAGAATGTCAAGCTCTGCCAGACGATCAGCGTTCTCTCCAACGTAGAGTCCGACTTCATCAAGAAGCAAAACGATCCGTCCTGTCTCTGGGTCGAGGTTCAAAGCCTCCTCGTAAAGGAGCTTTGCCAATCTGCTAGGCTCAATCTTGAAATCGTGTTTTACGTCATCGATACTAGCTTGTGCGAGCGTGATATCCGAGTAATCTTCAGGCAAGACGTCCATGAGGCCGTGTACGAGAGCGCTTCTAGCGCGTGCCGTCTCTCTTAATCTGGTCCAATCAGATCCTGTTTGCGCGCTTACAGAAGAAAGAAAAGCCTCCCAAACACCTCGGCTGCGTAAATCCTTCTCAATTTCAGCGATCCAAAATACATCTGAAAAGCCAGTTTCCCGTAGGAGCGTCCTATAGATAATTCGCGTGATTCCGGGACCGTTTTGGCCAAATGTGTCATCATCGAGGAGGTTTATAAATATGGATCTGGTTTTGAGCTCTTTGGAAAGGATCGGTCCATACTCAAGGTCGTGTTTCTTGCAGAAGTACTCGGCCGCCCCGACTACGTCTGTATTCGATAGTTCGATCTCTTTGTTCGCGAGGACGTATCCTATTATCTTTAAAAAATGACTTTTCCCTGATCCAAAAAAACCAGATATCCAGCTGCATACGTCTGACGGCCGGCGCTGTCTGCTCTCTAAAAAGCCATCGATGATGTTGTCAATATCCTTTCGTATCTGCGGGGTAACAACATACTCCTCCACTTCGTTTCCTACGTCTTTGCGGTCTTGAAGACTGACTTTAACCACATAATCCGTCAGCCTCGTTGGATCGCGCTCAAAAACCTCGCCAATCTTCATATGTGTCACAACCACGTTCCGTGATAATAGCTCCTGCCTGCATACTGAAGGTCACCGAGCATTGGACCGTCTTTTCTCCCGGGAAACGGCAGAACGACCGTAGTGTGGATTACCGCTTCCATCTGGGAGAGAAGTGTAGATGGGTGGACGAATGGATATAAAGAACCTGCTCTTAGCAAGATTGTGCAATGAGAACGATCGCCCTTAAGCGCGACATTCAGCAGGGAAACCAGCTCCTTTGGCAGACGAATTCGTAGGTTTTCCTCAATATCCAAGAAAGTTTGGTCTTCTTCGTTCAATGTTTCTTCATCTAAATAGTCCAGATTCTGCAACGCTTCTATCAGGAGTTGAGACAGGTAGTGACAGTCGACTGAATGACCTTGATACTGCAACTCTTTTGCCATAATATCAAATTCGCGCAAGCATACTAGCTCATCGGTCGGAGCATAAGAGTATAGGTAAAACGGAACAGCCGTATGCCTCAACCTTTTCATAGTGGCTATAACCAATTGCTTCAACGTCTCCATTTTGTCTTTATCCCAAGCCATAAATCCACTCCTTTGGTGATTCGTAATGACTAGTGACTGAAATGATGTCACCAGCTCGGGCATATTCAATCCATCCCATTTCGTGACACTCTAGCAGAAGGTATTCAATCTCATCCGCATTTAGGAGGAGATCTTTCCATACAGGGAAATTGAATATCTGAATACCAGATATTCCCTCATTTAGAAGCCAGATGCAGAAGAAGGCGAATACTTCTTTCCTGACTAGCGGCTTTTTCAAATTCGTACGCGGCGATTTTTCCATAAGATCAAATTCGCGCAGAACCGCCAAAAAGTGTTGAATCCACCGCTCGACTACTTTAGGACTCCATGCTTGCATCTCCTGATGGGTGGCACCCTCCTGCTCAAAAAAGCGCATAACATCCGACTTTGACAGATTTGAACTTGTATTCGATGACGCAAATCTGGGCCATACCAAACAATGTGTTGCCTTACTAAGTAACGCATCGCCCCTCGTCACATATGGGAGCAACGATTGCGTTTTGGCCGTATATGATAAATCCCTGGTCACGAAAAGAGAAAGGCTCTCGATTTTTGGTAGCTCATCGGCATCGACATACCTTTTTCTGAAAGTCCGCAGTACTTTTTTTGTCCTGGCAGATGATCTCTTGTTCAGTATGTTGTCAGAATATGATAGGCTCCTTATTTCAGACCAGTCTGGGGTTTTTTGGTACTCCGCGAGCAGAATCAAACTCTCCTGAATTACCGCTCCACACTCTACCAACGAAGTATTATAACGCATGTTCAAAATAGAGCGTCCCCTTTAGCTAGCCTTGTTCAACTATTTCTATGACTTACATATATTTCAGTACGGTTAACTTATGCACAGACTTCTGAAAGAACTTCTGCTAATGCGATAGACCGGCAATCAAGCTTTTGCTCACTCTTTAATCTCCTGAGCATCACAGAGGTCACTGTAACTGCACGATCGACAGGTGTGATATGCGGGGGCCTCAGGAAATCGTTCTGCCAGAACGTCATCTATTATGTTCGCAAGCTGCATCTTCTGTAGTTCGACGTGTTCGCGGTCTGGGATATAGTCCACCATTTTCCCGTGTTTTACATAAAAGAGAGAGGCTTTAACCGGCAAAACGCCAAACTTCTCAAGGATTGCGAGGGAGTACACATTCATCTGGATGCTCTCCCTGATGCTCTTCTTATTCTCCGATTGATACCCTGTTTTGTAGTCGATTACGACGTATTGTCCGTCGGCAGTTCTTTCTATGCGGTCTATGACACCTTTCACCACCCGACCGTTAAGGGTAAACTGAAACTTCATCTCAGCGGCGACGACCTCGTTTTCGTTGCGCTCCCGCCATACTAAGAAGGTCTCGATCATATGTGCAGCGCGCTCCTTGTCCTCGCGTTCTTTTTGTCTCGTCGCATACGCAGCAGAAGACCAGAATTGCTCGAGGATCGCTGCAGCTTGCTCCTTTGATGGTGGGATACCTTCCAACTCTTGCTTAGTGAGGTGCTCGATAATCTCATGCACCACAAGTCCAAGGTTGAAGTAGGTTTTTGGGGCCGTGGGAACGTGCAGGACATAACTGAACTTGTACTGCGTAGGACAGGTGCTGTACGTCTGGAGCGCTGATGCAGAGAAGTGATGGTCTTCGCTTATCAAAGCTGCACGCTTTCCCTCAAAAAGTCGCTGCAGTTCGGAATCGGTCTCTTCAACCGTCAAGAAGCTAGACACGTCAAAATCCTCAAGCCGCCTTCCACTTTCCAGAAAGCGGAGTTTCTCGAGCTCAACGATCTTCTGGAGCGCTGCCTTCGGCTGCACGCTCTGGATAGCGTGAATGGCTTGGTCCTCAAGCCGCGTCTTCGCTTGTTCGATAGCGGTTTCGACCGTTCTAACATCCTGCGAGGACTCTTGGCGCACGTCCACGACCTGAACGCGCGGATTATCTTCAAACTCAAGCTCCTCGAGGAACTTTGAAGGCTTGGTCTTGTTGACGTTTTGGCCGTACCGCTCTGCGTAGGTTGCAAAAAGTTTCTGCTCAGCCCGCGTCATCGCTACGTAGAAGAGGCGGCGCTCCTCCTGCTGATAGAGCTCTTTCTCGTCGTCACCCGTCTTCATCCCCCTTGCGAGGTCGTTTGGCACGTAAAACGGCTTTTGCTGATACCGTAAGGGGAACCGGTTGGTCGCCGCGTCAACGATAAAAACGAGCGGAAACTCTTTGCCCTTGCTCTGGTGCACGGTCATGACCTTGACGCTATCGGTTTGTTCAGCTTCTTCAAGCTCTATATGGAATCCGCTGAGGAGGTCAAGATAGTCAAGAAAGTCGGTTACTGATGGCTGCTTCGTAATCGATTCGTACTCTTGTGCTATTTCGTACAGCTTGTTCAACAGCCGTAAGTCACGCCAGTTCTCGTCGTGGAGGCTCCGTTTGTACAGGTCCGTCGAACGCACAACAAGATCATACACGAGCTCCGATAGCGTGAGGCGCTCCTTTCGCTGCAACAGCAGCTCGATGGTACGCATGATTTCGCGTATGTGGTCTGCTTGTGTGGCGAGCAGAGCGGCCGCGTCCAGCATGCACTCATAAACGAAGTCACTCGATTCGTCTTCCCATGCCAATCGCTCTGCACACGCGTTAAGCCGCTGCACGTTCACTTCAGTCACGCCAGAGAGTTTCAAAATGCGATTAAGATGCACTCCTGCGAAGAGAGGGTTCTCGATGACGCGCAAATACGCGATAGCGTCGCGAATAACCGCCGTCGCGAAAAAGTCGATTTCGCCGACAAATTCACATGGTACCCCCCGGTTGCGCAGTGCCGCGTGGTACTTCGCCCCCTCCATGCGGCGCCTGCTTAGTATGACAAGGTCGCCGTACGTGAGCGCTCGCTCCTTGTTATCGGCTCGAGAGAAGAACGGCGTGCCAATCAATCGCTCGATTTGCTGCCACACAAATTGCGTCTCGGACTGCTCGTTTTCGCAGCGGGCAACGATGACCTTGTCTCCGTCCTGGTTGCGCGTCACAAGGGTCTTTTCCTCACGGTTGGGCGCGCTGCTCATTAGCTGGAGCGCGCAGATCAGGATGTTTCGCGAATTTCGGTAATTGTGATCTAGAAGCGTTTCCGTGCAACTAGCGAAGTGCTCCTTAAAATCGGTGAAGCTTGTCAGGTACGCCCCGCGGAACCGATAGATCGATTGGTCATCGTCTCCGACGACGCAGACGTTATCGCCAGCAAGCTGCTTGATGAGATAGAGTTGCGCATAATTCGTGTCTTGAAACTCGTCGACGAGGATATGCGTGTAGCGATCGCGGTATCGCTGCAAAAGCGTAGGCTTTCGGTCAAAAAGCACCGATGCCTCGTGAATCATGTCATCGAAGTCGAGAAGCAACTCCTTCCGCTTGTATGCGCCATAAGCTTTGTACACCTTAAGGAGGTCGTTGAGCTTGTTGAGGTACGCTCGCTCATTTGCTTCGAGCTGTTCGTTGCCCTTGCGTTGCAGGTATACCTCGAGTTCTTCAGGGGTGATAAGCTCATCTCTAAAGGCGCTGATCCCGTCAATGATCGATTCAACCACTTCTATCGCATTATTTCCGATTTCAATCTCCTCAAACCCAAACGCGTCTATGTTGCGCAGCCCCCACACAAGCTGGTTTGTCCTGCTGATCACGCCTGAGGCAAAGCTGATGCCCGAATCGAGGACATTGTCGTGAAGCACGTCGCAGCAGAACGAGTGGAAGGTGCCGGCCGTGATGTCAGAGGGGTCAATATGTCCCTCGAGCCGCTCGAGCATTTCGCTCGCCGCTTTGTCGGAGAACGTCAGGGCGAGAATGCTTTGGGGCTTGACGCCATTCTTAATGAGGTGTAGGATCTTTTCCGTTACCACCCGGGTTTTGCCTGAACCAGGGCCGGCTATGATGAGCTGAATGCCATCTTCTTCGACAGCTTCCTGTTGAGAGGGGTTGAGCAACATATTAAACACGTTGAAAGGAAAGATAAAGACTTAAAAGCGTTGTGCTTCGCTTCGTCTTTGTGCTTTTTTGCGTCAACTGGGCTATATGAGCAGCAGTTTCCCTGCTAACGTAAGGTCGTACCCGTTGGGGGTTTCTATAATCAGCGCTTGGTCCTTGAGGTCGCGAAGATGCGTGTACGTCATCGTCCTGCTAATCTCAAGCTCTTCCTTGAGTGCCTCAATATCGCTCTTGCCCTCGGAAATCATCCTCAAAAGGTTGTACTTAGTCCGTTGCAGCGTCCACGAGATCTTGGGCAGCGGCAATATGCCGTGCTCCTCCTCAGTGACATAAAAGACCTCTTTGACCTTATTCACGTTCTTAAAAACACCCAACAAGGCGCCTATTGAGGCGGTCTTTCGTCCGCCCGTGATGTTGACGAAGACCTGGTTGTTTTTGTCGTGCTCGCTTTTGATAAGGTACGTGACGAGGTCTACAAGGCTGAGTATGTCGTACCAGTTATCAACCTCTTTGATGTCGATGTCAATGACGTTTCCAAAGGTCGACGCCATAAGGTTCTCGACCTTCTTAACCTCCGAAGGTGGATCCGTCTCTCGAATCAGGATCATTCTCTTGATATTAAAGGTCTGGATGCCGATGATGAGGGGTTCGGACTCAAAACCAACCGTTGCAATCATTACGTTGACCATAAAAGATCTCCGGGTTAGAATATTTAATATCAAACATTAAAAGTGTATCTGTTTGATTTAAAGTGTGTTTTAGTGAAGATAAGTAATAATCTTCCTTTCTATTAAATCATTAGAACATAAATTCAATAAAAAATATTAAATAGTAATCAGCCATATTATCATTAAAGTCGTAGTAATTAGCCTGACTACGACGATCCTAGAAAGGAGGGATTCTCATATACACGCTTGATTATATCGCGCAGATCGAATTGGGGGAATTACAGCATTTCAAAAACGTAACAGCTGTTCCTTTGTTTCACACAGCGCCCGAGACGCTTACCTATGGCACGCTTGCTGAAGCGCTGCGCGATGGCGTCATAGTGGTGACTGAAGTCAATGCCGGGGGGTCAGTTCCCGATTTGAAGGTGATTAACGACGCCGACTCATCAATCCTTCTCCTCGACGGAGAGGAGCTTAAAGGGGCGAAGCAGAACCGAGTACTCAACGCATCGGTACTCATGGATGCTCACTCAGAGACCATAATACCGGTCAGCTGCACGGAGGCAGGACGCTGGGCCTACACGTCAGACACCTTCAAGGCGTCCGGATACGTGATGTCGCGGGACTTGCGGGCAAATCGTACAAGATCGGTGTCCGCGTCCCTTGATCGAACCCAACAATATCGCTCCGACCAGAGCGCTGTGTGGCGCGATATCGATCACATGGCTGAAGCTGCAGCCGTCGAATCCCCAACCAGAGCAATGGCTGACATCTACGCAGCGAAAGAGAAGGAGCTTGATGCCTGCCTCGATGCCTTTTCGCACGTGCCGAACCAGAAAGGGCTCATCGTCTTCGTCAACGGAAAAGTCTTGGGATTTGACCTTATCTCACGCGCCGCCGCCTATGAGGCGCTGCACCCCAAGCTCGTTAAGAGCTACGTGATGGACGCATTGCTGCAAAAAAAGAGTGGCCGCCGAAAAGCGACGCTTGACGATGGCCGCGCGTTTGTCAAAGAGACGCAATCATGTTCGCAAAAGAAGTTCAAATCAACAGGGCTCGGATGGGACGTTCGGTTTGAAGGAGGCACGATCGTCGGCTCATCGCTTGTGTACAACGAAACCGCCATCCATTCTGCGTTCTTTAGGGAACAACAAGCGACTAAGACTGGTCGAATGGCAAACTACTCGAGACGTGCTGAATACAGAACTAGGCACGAAGCATAAGCTTCTAAGTAGGTTTTAAAAACAGAGTTAGGTCAATTGAGGAGAGAGGAGAAGAACCAAATGAGCGAACAAGACAAGACGGTGCCATCCACGCAGTCTCCACGAAAGGAATCATTAGACGAACTGGTGTTCGCAGATCCTTGGCTTAAGAAGGCAACAAAGACAACGAAGCTCCCTGACGATGCTGTTTTTGCGTGTGCTTACGATCTGCATATAGTTGTTGACCTCATCGAAGAGGCTGCATTCTTTCGCCGAACCGAAACGAGCGATGAACTGTGGATAGCTTCAGGATTCGATCTTCCAATTGTGAAAGGTATCGTAGACGGAACCGCCACCCCTAACGACCTTGTAGGAACAGACGTGTTTAAAATCGGTCGCGTGTTTGCAGTACCAAAGAAGGATGACGAGTCGAGCTCTTGTTTGACTCTTCTTGACCGTCTTTTCCGCGCCTACGTTGGTTTCTGCAGTCCTCAAGGGTTTCTCGCTGCTGGCATCATCAGTGAATCAGCTTATAACAATCTTGTAAAAAGAATCGAACAAGAGTTAGAAGAGAATTCCCAGAAGGCACGAGAGACAGAAACAGAGATTATCCAGGTTGCACGGGAGCTCGGGCTTTGTCCTAAACCTACTGGTACTGGTCCCACTCATTGGTGGGCACAATGTCCAGCGAGGATAGGCCATCTATACATCGATGCAGCGTTGAACTATTGGTGGTGCGGGTGGTGCCAGCGCAATGGCTCGATGGAAGAACTCCGAGCATTTGTAAAGGAACGCAAAGATGGCAAGCAAAGGGGTGGGCGGACGCAGCAGTATGCGCCAAAGAATTGGGACTATGATAGGTTAGGCAGACCAGACGTGGTCTCGATGGAGTTAGAAGGTGTTGAAAAGAGTGATATCATGGGTTTCCAAATCAAAGAGTCCGACGCCAACCTTTTGGCTTCCGTCCTGCGCGACCTGATCAACGAAGGAAAGGCCGAACAGGCCGCCGTCATCGCCCGTTTGCTCGAAGATCCGGAATGCGCCGACCCGGAACGCTGGCTTCTCCTCGGCCTGCGGGCCGCGCATGCCGGCGACCTGGATTCGGCCGAGACGCGCTTCAAAAAAGCCCTCGAGCTCGGCGGCCGGAATCCGCAACTGTACTACGAACTTTCGACAGTCCTCGCGCTGAAGGGAGAAGACCCCCAGGCGGTCGTCTGGGCAGAAAAGACCGTCGAAGCGGCTCCGGATGTTGCCATCGGATACTTCCACTTGGCCCGACTCCACGCCGCGAAAGACCGGATCGACGAAGCCCGCGGCGTTTTGCGGAAAGTGATGGATTCCGAGGACTTTTCCGAGGAAACCAAGGACGAAGCCGGCAAAAAGCTCGGCCTCATCTTCATGAAGGCCCAACGCTATAAGGAAGCTGTTCCGTATCTTCAGAAGGCCGCCCTGACCGAAGAAAAAGACGCCGACCTTTGGATGAACCTGGCCCATTGCTACTCCCGGGCGGGCAACCTGGAAGGCGCGCTCGAGGCGTTCCGTAAAGCCGTCGCGATCGACCCTTCGCCTTACAACTTGTATGGGCTCGGCGATTGCCTGCTCGCGCTCGACCAGAACAAAGACGCCATCACGATCCTCGAAAAAGCCGTCCGCCTCCAGCCCAACTACGTCATGGCCAACTACGACCTCGGCCGGGCTTACTACGAGGAAAATCGATACGAGGAAGGCGTCGCCGTGTCCAAGCGGGCTCTCAGTGACGATCCGGAAATGAAATACCAGCGCTCGAACCCCGGTCTCGGAGCGACTACGAACCTGGGACTCTGTCTGATGGAAAGCGGTCGGGGCGAGGAGGCCCTGACGTGTTTCGACAAGAACATCGGCCTGATCGTATCCTCCTTTTTCAATAAGGGTTTGACCCTATACCAGATGGACCGGCCGAAGGAGGCCGCCGTCTGGTTCCGGAGAGTTCTCGAGATCAAGCCGAACGACACTTCGGCCCTGAACCTTCTCGGCCAGGCCCTGGACGCAGACGGAAAATTCTCGGAGGCCGTGTCCTGCCTCAAAAAAGCGATCACGATCGACCCGGAATATGCGTTGGGGTATTACGACCTCGGCGTCATCTTGAGCCGGAAGAAGGACGGGAGGGAGAAGGCGATGCGATGTTTCAAGAAAGCGATTTCGCTCCCGTTGCGGGAACCGTTCCCAGCGTATGCAATCTATTCGATCGCATGTCTCCACGCCCTCGCCGAGCGCAAAAAAGAGGCTTTCGACTCCCTGGAGCAAGCCCTGGAGAAGGGATATCCCAATCGCAAGTACATCGACGAGGATAAGGACTTGGACTGCATCCGTAGGGATGCCAGATTTACGGAGATGATGGAGAAGTATTTCGGGAAGTGAGGCCGCCCACTACGCAAGGCGAATGCGGAGCTGGAATAATGCCGCACGCGGAGCTGCAGCTTTCCCGTGCGGATACGGCGAAGCTTTCTGTCGGGACTCACATGTTCCAGATCAGCTTTCCAGGCGATGCAAAATACGCGCCGGCAGAGTATGTGATGGAATTTCAAGTAGTGAATGCGTAAGTATCGACCCAGACTGGCAATTACGCTAGCCATTGCCACTGTTGTGTTTCATTGTCCGCTGAGATAAAATGAAAACTGCAACGCAAACGGACTGGAAAACCGAAGCACTTCCATCAAAGCGCACGGCCATTGCCCTCAATCGACGTTTCTCGGAAATCGAGATGCGTCAAATACACAAGGGACTTGTTCCTCAACAGATGGAAGACAAGTGGTTCGTCTTCTGGGAACGTGATGCGTTATATTTCCATCGCAGTTGGACAGGTTTTTGCTTATATGTCGTTCGGTTCATCGAAGATGGTGACTCATATGTGATGATCGAAGCAGATGTGAATCGAGACCCAGAACAATATAAAGAAACCAGCGATAAAAGAGACGCGGAAATGATCTCGTACCTGATTGATGTGCTTCTCCTTCATCGGCCAGCCGTTTTTCCGAGTGACGATCCGTCTATCAAGAAGCGAGTAATAACGGAATGGAGCCTAGTTGGGAGGGCTATGTTCGGCCAACATCCCTTTAGTAGAGGGGCTGATGATGGCTTTTATTTTCCTATTTGTAATAAATGCGTTCGCTATCACCGAAATCTAAGTGAGAGCGTAACCTGCGATATACACTCCGACCTCATACCGCGTGGGATACTGGCCGGCGATGAAACGTGCGATCAATGGAAAGGTGAAGAAGGCTGACTCTCACTCTTTTTTCAACGGAGGCTTTTAAGCTCAAAAAGTGGTGGTGCGTGCTTATTCAAACCACCAGTGAAGGGCATCTTGCTGCGGAGACCAATTCTTACGGTGAGCTTCCATCCCTACAACTTGCGGTAGACGCCGCCGCGGCGTGCACATTCATCGCGTAACCAGGCCCGATCGACGCTCTGCGAGAGGTCACGACCATTAAGCACGACTGTAAGCGGTCCGCTGCCAAGGGCTGTCACTTGATCAACTGCCCAGACGATGCTGTCGACGATGAGCTCATGCGGGTTGCCGAAAACCCCGCCGCCGATCATCGTGAGTGGCACTCTTTTTTTGCCGAGGTCCACCGCCGCCAAGAGCGTGCCGAGGTACGCAGCACGCAAAAGCTGCCGGCAGAGCGCCTCCGCCGGCCCGGCGATGGCCTCCCCCTGCCCATACCCGCCCGTAGCGAGAGTCGAGGTGAAGACCTGGGCTATCCGCGGTTCACCTTCGACCACCCCGTCCCTCGAGTAGCCGAGAACGACCTGTGCATCGTCGTGCACGCCGACACGGATCTGATTGAAGTTCTGCTCAACTGCAGCAGCGGCCACGCCGAGGTCTCGGATTCGCGAGGCCTGCAGGTAGCCGTTTTTCACTCGGCCAAGATCGGCGGGCAGCGCTTCGGCCAGGAGGTCGATCTGATGCGTGAGCGACTGCGTGAATCTTCCGCCTCGGCCATCTGGTGCGGCGTAGTGACGTACGAGCGTGGCGGGGAACGCCGACAAGGCCGCGCGGGGACCCTGCGTTCGGTCGTATAGATAGTCCGCGACGTCAACCAATCGCGGGCCGGGGGCTTCTAAACAGTTGAACTGCGAGGCGACCTGAAAGAGCGTGGAGGCAGGAGCCATTGCCTGTAGGGCCCCGATGTCGGTGACCGGATCCCGGCCCTCAATCACCGAGATAGTAGGAGTGGGCGATCCCTTTGCAGCGCGCTTTATGACTGATGCTTCCAACTCGCCGATGGACGGGGTCGCGAAGCGTCCGCCGCAGTACCGCTGGTCCCCGGCCTCCACCGTCGCCAAGTCTGTCGGGTCGAAGCTGATCGAGCTCTGCAGCGCGCGCTTCACCTCTTTCTCGACATCAGCTACCAAGTTGATGTCGCCCTTACCCTTCGAAGCCAGAACACGTGCCCTCGCGGCGTTTAGCTCGGTAGGGTCCGTCCCGAGAATGGCTTCCAGCAGATCTTTGCTCGCCACGCTCTCCACTCCCTGTCGTGCCCGTGCTTATTACACGGCCTTTTTCGTGTTGATTGTTTTTGTGCTTATGAACATGGTGGTCACCGCCTTTTTCATCTTTTTTCTAGTGTTGGCGTTTCTGTAAACTGGAAAAGAGTTGAAGATGTGTAGAATTAGGATTAGCGTTAATATTGTGGGTGATTATCGTCGTGGTGCTACTATATGCCCCATTTTGTTTTTTATCGGGGCGTTGATACTTTGCTCACCACTCGGTATTCTCTTCATAGTATTAGCAAGATTATATGCAGTATTCTATGTAGGCGGTGATTGAGGTCATGGTACTCTTTGCAATAAATTGACACAAACAGTTATGGCACTTCGAATCGCCAAAGCTCAAGAACAAACAATAGACTCGCCAGAGCATTGAAGGGGAAAAATGCATGGTAGGAAAAGACCTTCTCGTAGAGCTCTTTCAAGCGGCTGAAATGCGCCGCTGGAACGACAAGCTGTGTCCCATCCCGCTCACCGAACTAGACAAACAAGCACACAAGATGACCATCGCTTACGTGCTCGGCAAGTTCGCCGAACACGAGGGTGGATTCAGCTGGACCGAAGTCATCGAGGGCGGGCTTTTTGAGTACTTCGAGCACCTCACCCTCACCGATATTAAACCACAGGTCTTCGAGAGGATCAAAGCCAACAAAGAGACATTCACGGAGCTGAAAAATGAGGTCTATGCCCGCTTCACACCCCTCATCGCCGACCTCGATGGCTTGGACGAACGATTCGAGGCGTACCTTTTCCATCCGCAGGACTCCATCAACCGAAAGACCCTCGACGCCGCCCACTTCTACGCAACCAAGTGGGAGTTTGACATCATCAAACACGAGAACTGGAACGACTACGAGATCGACGAGATACAGCGCAGCCTGCAGCGGCGGCAGGAGGCACTCTCTGACGTGGACGGGCTGCAGAAGCTCGCCCTGTTTCCGACCTACCGCAGCTTCGTGGACTTGTGCGGTCGGCTTCGGTTCCAAGTGCGGTGGGGGCAACTGTACCGTATTCCGCGCACCTCAGTGCTAGGCCATATGCTTATCGTTGCCATCCTATCGTACCTGTTTTCCCTTACGATTGACGCCTGCCCGAGGCGGCGCACCAACAACTACTTTGCCGGCCTCTTTCACGATTTGCCTGAGGTGCTCACCAAAGACGTCATCAGCCCCGTCAAAAGGGCCGCCACCGGCGTCGACCGCTTTGTGAAGGAGTTCGAGCGAGACGAGATGCAACGGCGGATTTATCGACCAAAGCTTATCCCACAGGCGTGGCAGCCCGAGATGCGTATGTTTACGGAAGACGAGTTCGCCTCAAAAGTGACAGTTGAAGGTAAGCTGCAGAACACGACCTCTGACAGGATAACCGCGTCATACAACCAAGACCGATACAATCCGCTCGACGGAGAGCTCGTCAAAGCAGCCGATGACCTCGCAGCGTTTATGGAAGCGTATTTGGCCTTGCAGAACGGTATCTCGAACGCACAATTGCGAACCGCCGTTCGAGAGAAGA
>Ga0182027_10002320_pt1 | contig 30969 bp, 31 predicted proteins | sample 712E1DmetaG_FD_121300 | JGI IMG/M metagenome (GOLD analysis project Ga0182027, IMG submission 121300) | Permafrost microbial communities from Stordalen Mire, Sweden - 712E1D metaG (Illumina Assembly) | ecosystem: Environmental > Terrestrial > Soil > Wetlands > Permafrost | place: Sweden...
AACCTGTTCCATGGTGGAGTGCCATGGCCCAGGGGCAAGGCATTTCGGTTTTGGTCCGAGCTTATGCTGCAACTAATAAACCAGCGTATAAAACAGCGGCTACACTGGCTTTGGGAACCTTTACCCGCACTATTGCCAACCGTGGCGTAACCGCTTCCGATAACGGCACCTGGTATGAAGAATATCTTCCGCCTAGTCATACGCATGTTTTAAACGGGATGATTTTTGCCATGATGGGGCTAAGAGATTACAATCAGGAATTTAACGATGCATTAAGTCTTGGTCTTTGGAATACGGGAGTAACGACACTAGTTAATAACTTATCCAAATTTGATACCGGTAGTTGGAGCTATTATGATCTTGGTGACCATTTAGTGGCAAGCATACATTATCATGAGCTGCATATTTCTCTTTTGACGACAATGTATAGCATAACAAACATTCATACTTTTAATGATTATCGTGCCAGATTTCAAAAATACCTCGACGCAAGATAAAAATCAGAATTTTTAGCCGGCGTTAGGCTTCCCGGTTTGGTTGCATTAGAGCAAAAATAGAAAGACTAGAATCTCATCAACGGGACTTACGGAATATAGCTTATTGCTGAGGAGGCGTTTGACTAAGGTATTCTTCGGGACTACCTTTAAAAGCGTCTTTATCCATATAAAAAACATCTAGCTCTAATATTTTTCCTTCGAAAGTTTTTATTAAAGGTCTAATAAGGTTATCAACATCTTTGTTAGAAGCCTTTTCAGAAGAAGTTACTTCTGCATGAAATTCCCCTTATGAGGAACGCCTTGTTTTTTAACCGAAACAAAAGCTACAAGATCTTGACGTCGTTGCCTACCTTCCTCTGTTACTTCAGCTAAATCACTATGATAGACTCTATATTTATCATCGTCATATCCCCCCGCATAAATAAAAACTCCATCCTTAAAATATGCGCCGCTAACAGTTCCCAATCTCCCGTTTTCAACAAGATTTAAAAGGCCAGGTGAATAAGCGCCATCAGATAGTGTTTGAACGTAATAGGAGAAGCTTCTTTCTGTGCCATCAAATTTATTGCTTGATCTTCTTTCTGCTACGTTTGTTAGTCTCTCACTTTTAGTAGGGAGAAACTTACGTCTTGCCGGACTAAGTCTTTCCGCAATTCCTTTGATCGCTCTAATTATATTTGGATGACTTTCTTGACGCACTGGTTCCATAAATTGATTATACATTAAGAGTTACAAGAGCTAATATAGGTTATAACGTCGTTCATTAGGGGAACATAGAAAACAATCTACATTTTCCTCTTGTTGCGTTTCTAAAAAATTTGCTATACTAATTTTGTATGGTAAGAGTAGCAATTAATGGTTATGGAAGAATTGGTAGAGTAGCTCACCGTGTAATCCTCGAAAGATATTCACAGGATGTAGAAATTGTGGCGATTAACGCCGGTTCTTCAACCGACATTAAAGGCTGGATGTATTTACTCAAATATGACACATCATACGGCCCGATTTATTCCTTGGATGTCTCCTATCAGGAAAAAGAGGAAAATCCATCGCTTAAAGATCTAATCGGTTATATTCTAATCGATAACAAAAAAATTCCGGTCATATCTCAAAAAGACGCCACGCTTCTTCCCTGGAAAGATTTAAATGTCGATGTCGTTATTGAATCAACAGGGCATTTAACAACAGAGGAAAAATTAAAAACCCATCTTACATCGGGCGCTAAGGCAGTAATTTTGTCGGCGCCGGCCAAAGAGGGGAATGTGCCGACAATCGTCCTTTCAATTAACCAGGACATGCTTAAAGGTCAAACGATTGTTAATAATGCGTCTTGCACAACTAATTGTATTGCGCCGGTTGCAAAAGTATTGGTGGACGCATTCGGAGTTGAAAAAGCAATGATGACAACCATTCATAGCTATACTTCGGATCAAAAATTACAAGACGGCGGACATAAAGATTACAGACGCGCCAGGGCGGCGGCGCAAAACATTGTTCCGACTTCAACCGGCGCTGCGATTGCCGCAGCCCAAGTAATTCCTGAACTTAGCGGTGTTTTTGGCGGGCTTTCTGTTAGGGTTCCCGTTGCAGTCGGCTCACTTTCGGACTTCACTTTTATCTTAAAAAGAGAAACCACCAAACAAGAGGTTAACGACGTGTTAAGAAAAGCTTCTCAGCAACCGAATTTTAACGGAATTATGGCGGTAACCGACGACCCGATTGTTTCATCCGACATTATCGGTAGTCCTTATTCGTCAATCGTCGACCTTTCGTTAACTCAAGTAATCGGCAATATGGTTAAAGTAATTGCTTGGTATGACAATGAATACGGTTATGCCAACCGGTTAGTGGAGGCGGCAATGATTTTAGGGCAGTCGCCGGCGTCCACAGGAGACGCTGCCGCGCCTGTCATGGATATTCCTCAACAGCCAACAGTATGAGTACAACCGATAATCCAAAAGAGTTGCCCGGGTTCCGGAATATTGCCATTTCCGGAAGAATTGCCGCGGGATCAACCTCTTTAGCTAATAAGCTTTCCGAAATTTTGGGTTGGAAACACATTGAAGGCGGAGATGTTTTTTGGGAAGCGATCCGTCAAAAAATGGGGGTTGAGCCAAAAGATACCGCACTTCGGGCAGATAAAGAAGATGAAGATTTTGATGCATCCTTAAAAAAACTTCTCTTGGAAGACAAACATATTGTCTTAGAAACAAAATTAGCCGGATTTAACGCACAGGGAATAGACGGCGTTTACAAAGTTTTAGTTATTTGCGAAAACGAACAAGGGGAAGATCAAACTCAAATTCGAATTGACAGGTTGATTAACCGTGAAACCCAGTCGGTTGAAAAAGCTAAGGAAGAAATTTTAGTCCGGGAAAAAAGTGATTTGGAAAAGTGGCAAAAGTTGTATGCAAATGGCGATAAAACTTGGACGTATTGGGATCCTAAATACTACGATTTGATCGTTAACACCTATTCTTTAAATAAAGAAGAAGCTTTGAAATTTGTTTTGGAAAAGATCGGAGTTTCAAAAGCCTAAAATACCCCTTGCAAGGCTTTGGTATAATAACGACATGAATAAGCTCTTAACAATCAGTCTAGTAATATTATTTTTATTTGTTTCCCAGGGTTTTCAAAAAGCGTTTGCGCAAAGTACGCCATCGGCGCAAATTATCAATGTCCAATATGATCTTCCTTACACAGGCCTTTTGCCGGATAATCCTTTATATTTCTTAAAAGCTTTAAGGGATAATTTAGTGGGTTTATTAATTACAGATCCCGTAAAAAAATCAGACTACGATTTATTAATGGCAGACAAAAGACTTAGTGGGGCAGCGGCATTACTTAGCAAGGGAGAAGATGATTTGGCAATTACGACATTGTCTAAATCCGGTAATTATTTTTATCAAGCAATAGAGAAGGTTAAAGACGCAAAAAGACAAGGAGAGAATATTAATGATGTTGTCTCAAGACTTACGGCAGCGTCTTTAAAACACCAACAAATAATTTTTCAGATGATTAATTCGGCAAATAAAAATACTAAAGGAACATTAGGGGCTGCATTAAACAGGGTTGAAAGCTTTCAAATTAGTGCGCAAGCGATTAAGCCTAATTAATAATCTAGTTCTTCATAAAAGAACATATTTTATCTTCTGCTGTAATTAAGCTTTTAAGATCCAGGGGTATATTTTATATTCTATTTTTAAGCCGTCTAAGATTAGGACAAAAACTGAAGCTAAAAATAATGTTGACGTCCTTTGATATAGATGTTAATAGTTGACAGGGCAGATCTAGTGCCATATGATTTTTGAGGCACTAGATCTAGCGTTTTAAGGCATCAAGGCGCTGAGCGAGGGAGACAAAGGTGCCAAAACAAAAGATATGAAGTGTCCATATTGCGGAAGCAAAGAAACAGAAGTCGTAGAGACCAGAGACAGCGAAGACTTAGAAACAATTAGAAGAAGAAGAGAGTGTATAGGATGCCAAAAAAGATTTACGACTTACGAAAGAATTGAAAATATTAATTTAATTGTCATTAAGAAAGACGGCAAGAGAGAACAATTTGATAGGGATAAACTAAAGCGGGGGATAATCAGATCTTGCGAAAAAACCAAAGTATCTCTTGAAGACATAGAAAGAATAGTCACGGAAATAGAACGGGAATTAAGAACGGCAGATTCGGTAGAAGTAGATAGTAAGAAAATCGGGCAGATGGTTGCTACCAAATTAAAGACCATGGACAAAGTGGCATACATCAGATTTTCGAGTGTTTTTAGAAGATTCGTAGATGTAGAAGACTTTGAAAAAGAAGTTAAAAAACTGATTAAGTAGTGTTAACTATTAATTAAATAATATGAAATTAGACGGAATAAGACAAAAAGTATTTTTAGACAGGTACTCCTTAAAAGACCAAAAAGGTAATCCGATTGAAAAAACTCCTGATGAAATGTGGAGAAGAGTGGCAAGAGGAATTGCTAAAGTTGAAAAACCAAAGGACCGCAAAAAATGGGAGAATAAATTCTATAGCGTCATGGAGGATTTCAAATTCCTTCCCGGCGGAAGAATTTTAGCCGGAGCCGGAACAGGTTTTGACGTTACTTACTACAACTGTTTTGTAATCCCAAATCCACCGGATTCAAGAGGTGGGATTATGGCCAACTTAACCCAAATGATTGAAATTATGGCCCATGGCGGCGGAGTAGGACTCAACTTATCATCGTTAAGACCTAGAGGAGCAAGGGTTAAAAAAGTCAACGGATTTTCTTCAGGCCCGATTAATTGGGCAGAGCTTTATTCACTCGCCACTAAAGATATTGTGCAACAGGGCGGATCAAGGCGCGGCGCTTTAATGTTAATGCTTTGGGATTGGCATCCGGATATCGAAGAATTTATTACCGTTAAACAAGACTTAAATAAAATTAACGGTGCTAATCTTTCGGTCTGCGTCTCTGATGCTTTAATGGAAGCAGTTAAAAAAGACGGAGATTGGGATTTGGTTTACCCGGATCTGGACGATCCAAAATATGATAAAAAATGGACCGGCAATTTGGAAGACTGGAAAAAAATTGGCGGTAAATTAAAAGTCTTAAAAACTGTTAAAGCCCGCTATATTTGGGATTTAATCTGCACAGCCGCCTGGAAATCGGCCGAACCGGGAATTCATTTCTTAGACAGAAGTAATAAAAGATCAAACACTTGGTATTTTGAAACTTTAATTGCTACCAATCCTTGCGGAGAACAGCCGTTATCCGCTTGGGGAGTTTGTAATTTGGGAGCAATGAATCTGTCTGCATATGTTGCAAATAAAAAATTTGATTATGAAGAGTTTGCTAAAGACGTTAAAGTGGCAGTCAGATTTTTAGATAACGTTATTGACGATACCAGCTATTTCTATAAAGAAAACGAAAAAGTGGCAAAAGATATTAGAAGACAAGGACTTGGAATTTTAGGGATTGCCGACACATTAATTAAAATGGAAGTTAAATACGGCGGGGAAGAGTCGCTTAAAATCATCGACAAGATCTTTAAAACTTTAAGGGATAATGCTTATATTGCTTCATCGGATATTGCTTTGGAAAAAGGTTCGTTCCCTAAATTTAACAAAGAAAAATACTTAGAGGGATTTCATATTAAAAGACTTCCGGAGGAAGTAAGGGCCAAAATTGCCAAACAAGGAATAAGAAACGCGGTTTTATTAACTATTGCTCCAACCGGGTCAACTTCGCTTTTGTCAGGTGTATCATCCGGAATTGAGCCGGTTTATGAATTTGAATTTATTAGGCGCGACAGGCTTGGTGAGCACACTATGTATCATCCGCTTTTTGAAGAATGGAAAAAAGCCCACCCAAATGATAAAAAACCCGATTACTTTGTTTCGGCTAACGATTTAACACCGGAAGAGCATATTAAAGTGCAGGCAGTTGCCCAGGATTATGTCGACGCATCGATTTCCAAAACTGTTAACGCCCCTGAGACGCATACGGTAGAAGATGTAAAAAGACTTTACACTATGGCTCATGATTCGGGATTAAAAGGCATTGCTTATATGCGGGAGGGTTCAAGGGCGGGAGTTTACGAAAGAAAAGAAGAAGCAAAGCCGGCAGCGGCCGAAATTAAAGTCCAAACCTCGCTTCCTGTTTTGCCAAGGCCAATTATGGTTGAGGGTGTCACCTACGGCACGGATACGCCGGTTGGTAAAACCTATATCACGATTAACCACGACGAAAACAAACAGCCATTTGAAGTTTTCATCACAGTTGGCAAATCCGGTTCAGACGTAGCCGCTATGGCAGATGCTTTAGGCCGTATGATTTCCTTAAACTTAAGAATTAACGGAGCTTTAGCGCCAAGGGAAAGAATTAGACAAGTGGTTGCGCAGCTAATCGGAATTGGCGGAGCCAGAAGTGTCGGATTTGGCGAAAATAAAGTTCGATCGCTTCCCGACGCCATTGCTAAAGTTTTGTCCAGGCATTTTGAATTTAAAGTCAACGGTGTTGTGGAAGATAAAAAGCCGGATGGGGCAATAAATCATAACGGGAACGGCGCCAATGCTCATATTACCAATCTTACCAACGGGCATACCCAACCGATTGCCGCGGATGCCGCGCCTAAGGAAGAAATCGTTAAAATTGAGCAATTAACTTTACAAACACCAAACGGAACGCTTTCAGCGACAGAAGGGACAGCCACGGGGCTTTACGATATTTGTCCCGAGTGCGGGGGAGCAAGCTTGGCTTATGAAGAAGGTTGTAAAAAATGCTACGCTTGTGGTTATTCCGAGTGTTAGTTGAGTAGTTAGTTTAAAGGTAAATATAGGTAATCCCGGTGTAAATCCGGGGCTGTGCCGCAACTGTTAAAGTCAGAAAACTATATTTACTTAAATTTCCCGAGCAGGTAATTTTTCCTTCTCGGGAATACGGGAAGGATTTTTTTATGATTGACGATTCCAAAAACATAGTTTTAAAAAATAAAGGTTTAATTGCCATAATTTTATTGGTGTTGCTTTTTCTAATTCCCTCAACTCTTAATCCACAAATAACAGCTGCGCTTAAGAAAACTGGAGAAACAATGTCATCAAACAATCTACAGTTCCAATCCCAACAACAGCCGGTTGCGGTAGCTCCTACATCAACACCAACTCCAATTTTAGTTCCAACTTTAACATTAACGCCAACCCCCATTCCAACCTCCACTCCAACCCCAACTCTAACTCCGACTCCGACTTTGACGCCGACCCCGACTCCTATTCCTTCAAATTCAAGCGACACGCCAACACCCACCGCGACTCCGACGCCAAGCCAAACACCAACTCCAACCCCAACTCCTGCGGGATTAAATATCCAAATCGGAATTGATTATGCCGGGCAGAAGGCTGCCGATTCATACACAGTAACAGTTAATCCCGGCCAATCGGCTTGGGATGCGGTTTCTTCAGCGGTTGGTTTAAATAATCTGCAGTACACGGATTACGGAGGAGACATGGGATTTTTTATAACCGGATTTAACGGCATTAACGCTGCCTCAAATCAGTATTTCGAATTTAGGGTAAATGGTGTATCATCTAACACGGGCGTTTCAAGCTATAAATGTAATGATGGTGATAAACTGGATTTTGTTTTAACATCGTTTTAATCTATGCATAAATTTAACTTTAAAAATTTTCTTGGCCCGATATTAGTAATAATGATTGCTGTTTTATTGCGACTTTTGCCGCACATGCCTAATTTTACGCCGATTGCGGCAATGGCTCTTTTTGGCGGAGCGTATTTAAACAAAAAAATTGCTTTTATTATTCCGCTTTTGGCAATGTTTATCTCCGATATTTTCCTCGGATTCCACCAAGCCATGCCTTATGTTTATGGTAGTTTTATCCTGGCCGGCATAATCGGAATGTGGCTTCGAAACCATAAAAGTGCCAAAAACGTAATCTGTGCGTCTCTTATTTCTTCAATTCTCTTTTTCCTAATCACTAATTTCGGGGTTTGGGCCGCAGGATGGTATCCCAAAAACTTGAACGGGCTATTTGAAAGTTATGTGATGGGAATTCCTTTTTTCAAAAATACGGTTTTTGGCGACCTTATTTATACCGGAGTTTTCTTTGGCGGATACGAATTACTAAAAGTTTTAACAGCAAAATATAGCCTCAAAAAAGCGTTTGTAAATCAAAAATAATATGCCAATCTACACGAGATTCGGGGATAAAGGTAAGACAGCTCTTTTTGGCGGTAAAACCGTTTCCAAAAACAGTATCCGGGTTGAAGCTTACGGGAATTTGGATGAGCTTAACAGTTTCTTAGGTGTTGTTTTGTCACAAATTAAGGACAAGAAAATAAAAAAAGAACTTTTGCAAATTCAAAATGATTTATTTGAAATCGGCGCGTCTTTGGCTTCACTAAGAGTGGAAAACCATCTTAAATTAAGTAAAAAATTAAAACAAAGGGTTTTAGAGTTTGAAAAAACAATCGATTTATTAACCAAAAAACTACCACAACTTAATAATTTCATTTTGCCGGGAGGAAAAACCGGTTCGCTCTTGCATTACGCCAGAACTATTAGTAGGCGGGCCGAAAGACGGACAGTTGCATTGGCTGAAAAAGAAAAAGTAATTGATGAAGTGCTTATTTATTTAAACAGGCTTTCGGATTTATTATTTACGTTTGCCCGGGCGGTCAATTATCAAGAAAAACAAAGAGAAACGCTTTGGTCTTCAAAGTCTTAGCATTTATTGTCCTTTGACAAGCCAGATGTTATGATTAAGCTATGGATGATGCTGCTCAAAAACAAGTTCAAGCTAAGGCAAGTGATAATGCTCAAATTCAACCCCAACCGCAAAACGCCGTAACCTCCGGCGCACAAAGCGCGGTTCAAACACCGGTAGTTCCGGTTGGTTCACTAAATAAAGAGGCGGAATTAGCACCTGTCAGCGATTTTGTTAAACCAACAGAGACGTCACCAATTAAAGATAGTGAAGTTAAGGATGCCGGGGTAACGGAGGTTTCACAAAGCGTTGAATTAAGCCGTGAGCATGAGCAAATCGGCATTAAACCGGCAGCGGAAGCAACACCGGTTAAAGTTGAAAATCTAAAGGCAAGTGCTGTAGAATTACCAATGACCGAAGTTCAGGCGGCGGATGTAGTCAAAAAAAGCAACAATATCCGTAGCTCAATTGTCTGGCTGGCGATTTTAATGCTTAAGAATTTTAAAAAGATGCACAGGAAATTATTAAAGAAAGGGGTATAAGATGAATCCAAAGTTTGTAATACCGGATTTTACAGGGTTGTTTGTTCCATTAGTTTTGGTAGTTTTTACGTTACTTGTAATTGGTAGTTTAGGGGCGGGACTTGGTTACTTAATTATTATTTGGCTTCGTAATAGAAGTAGGGAAGGGCAATCGCTTGATTCAACTCTAATTCAAATAACAGTTCCCAGGGATAATGAGATAAAAATTGACGCCGCCGAACAGTTTTTTGCCAGCTTTGCCGGAATTAAAGTCGGAGGTATGTTTTCTTTCTTAAAATTTAAGCCGCATTTGGCTTTTGAAATTGTCGGAATGCCCGAGGATATCCGTTTTTTTGTTTACGCCCCGAATAAATATAAAGATTTGGTGGAAAAACAGATTAACGCTTCTTATCCGGACGCGGAAATAAAAGAAGTGGACGAAAAAACTTCCAAAGAGGGTTATATTATTGGCAATGAATATAACATTTTTTCCAAAGAGGGGAGAGTGGCTTTTGCCTCATTTAAGTTGGCTGACTCAAGTTATAAACCAATCAAGGTTTTTAAAGATTTGGCGGTTGATCCGATGTCATCCATTACTTCGGTTTTAGCCAAAATGGGTATTGGCGAGGGCGCGGCAATTCAGTTAATCATTACAGGGGCCGATTCCAAGTGGAGTAAAACGGGTAGGAAATTTATTGCGGCCACCAAAAAAGCAGAATCCAATCCCGAGACTGCCAAATATTCGGCAGATCCCAAAGAGCTTGAGGGGATTGAAAATAAAATTTCCAAACCGGGTTTTTATGCCATTATCCGGGTGGTTGTTTCGTCAAGCTCACAAGAGGCAGCGGATGCGCATCTGTCCAATATTGTTAGCACTTTTGACCAATTTAACGGAGTTAATAGATTCAAAAAGAATAAGCATTGGATTAAAGGTAATTTTATCTCCGATTTTATTTACCGCTATCTTCCCGACCGCAACATGATGGTTTTAAGTAGCGAGGAGTTAGCCGGCCTTTTCCATTTCCCGAATAAAAGCGTTGCCACACCGCATATCCATTGGCTAAATGCCAAAAGAGCGCCGGCGCCGGCGCAAATTCCCGATTCCGGATTGTTTCTCGGGACAAGCACGTTTAGAGGAATTGCCAAGCCGATTTACATTCAAAGGGATGATAGAAGAAGACATATGTATGTAGTCGGAAAAACCGGTGTAGGAAAATCCGAATTTTTAAAAGACATGGTTTTGCAGGATATTAAAAACGGCGAGGGGGTCTGTTTTATCGATCCGCATGATACCATCGAAAAATTATTGCCGCTCATTCCGCCGGAGCGCGCCGAAGACGTCATTTTGTTTGATCCGTCCGATACCGACCGGCCAATGGGTTTAAATATGCTGGAAGCCCAAACCGATGAAGAAAAACATTATATTGTTTCCTCAATCGTCGGGCTTATGTACAAACTTTATGATCCGAATAAAACCGGTATTATTGGTCCCCGATTTGAGCATGCTATCCGAAACGCAATGTTAACGGTAATGTCTGAGAAGGGGAGCACTTTTATCGAAGTTGTGCGTGTTTTGACCGACGCAAACTTTGTCCAAGAACTATTGCCAAAAGTTTCGGACCCAATCGTCAGGCGTTACTGGACCGATCAGATTGCCCAGACAAACGATTTCCATAAGTCCGAGGTGTTGGACTACATCGTTTCCAAATTCGGCCGTTTTGTCACCGATAAAATGATCAGAAATATTATTGGACAATCGGAATCCGCTTTTGATTTCCGCGAAGTTATGGATAAAGGTAAAATTCTGTTAGTTTCTTTGTCTAAAGGGAAAATCGGCGAAGAAAATGCCAGCTTCTTAGGTTTAATTTTAGTGCCGAAAATCTTAGTAGCTGCCATGAGTAGGCAGGATATTCCGGAAGATCAACGACGTGATTTTTATCTTTACGTTGATGAGTTCCAGAATTTTGCTACCCCCGATTTTGCCCAGATTTTATCTGAGGCCCGAAAATACAGGCTCAATTTAATTGTTGCCAACCAGTTTATCGGACAAATGGATGAGGAAGTTAAAAACGCTATTTTTGGAAACGTCGGAACTTTAGTTTCCTTTAGAGTCGGTGTTACCGATGCAAACTATTTGCAGCACGAATTCCAGCCGGTGTTTACAGAAGGGGATTTAATTAATGTTGATGTTTATAACGCTTACATTAAAACCATCGTGCATAATGAGCCGGTTAATCCTTTCTCAATGGATTTAACCCGTGATATGACTAAAGAACAAGCGGCGGAAAATCCACGGGTGGCGGAACTTATCAGGGAGCTCTCAAGGCTCAAATACGGAAAAGAAATAAAAGCTCTTGAAGCCTCCATTGCGCAACGCGCTAGACTGTAAAGTTGACAATTTCCACAGAGAATCGTACCATATAAGTATATCTGCATAATATTAATTTTGAGGTTCATTTATGGCAAGAATTATTGACAAGCAAAAAGCAATTAAACTCCGAAAGCAAGGTAAAACTTATGGTCAAATAAGGCAAGAATTAGGAATTTCAAAAAGTACACTTTCAGATTGGTTAAGTAAATATCCTCTCGATGAAAGGCAGTTAACTCTACTAGGAAATAATAAAAATAACAGTAGGCAAGTCGCTATAGAAAAGACGATAATTGCCAAACAAAAGAAGCGTCAATCTCGTATTCAATCTACATATAAAGAGCAAAGGAAATATTGGGTTTATCTGTCTCAAAAAGAGCTCGAAATAGCCGGACTTTTTCTTTATTGGGGAGAGGGAAACAAAAGATTAAATGGTTCGGTGTTTATGAATAATACTGATCCAAACGTTCTGAAATTTGCTTTGTATTGGTATATAAAAGGTTTGTGTATTCCAAAAGAAAAAATAAAAGTAGACTTACATCTTTATAGCGATATGAATATAAAAGAGGAGATTGCTTTTTGGAGTAGAACATTGAATATGCCTTTGTCGCAATTCAGAAAGCCTTATATTAAAGCTAGTACTAGAGTAGGAATAGATCAAAAAGGTTTTGGGCATGGCACTTGTGGTTTAAATGTAAATGATGTCTTATTGAAGGAAAAAATTATCATGGGAATAAAGGCAATTTCGGATTATTATGCGTTAAAACTTGAGGCTATGATATAATTGTCACAGCTTGCGCCTGTAGTTCATCGGTAGAACAATTGTCTTATAAACAATAGGTGTTTGGTTCGACTCCAAGCAGGCGCACAAGTTTATTAAAGAAATCCAAGCAGGCGCACAACAAAACCCCCAATATCCCGCGAAAATTTATTCCAGAAGTTTTATAACTCGGTTAAAACGGAAGTTTCTTTGCCTCTTTCAGGCACGTATTGAAGGTATCTTTCGGTTGTTGAAATTCTCTTGTGTCCCAAAACTTTGGATAATACCATTAAGGAAACTCCATGTTTTAAGTGGTGGGAGACAAAAGTGTGCCTCAAATCATTAACTTTAGCATCTTTAATTTCGGCCAATCTAAAGTATCTTTCAACCGCGGTTCTGATATTTCTAATTAAGAATGGTTTACCGGATTTAGTTACGAAAATATGGTCTTCGGTAACTTTTGGTCTGATTGCTAAGTATTTTTCTAAAGCTTCTTGGGCTCTTTTATTCAGCGGAACGACTCTTTCTTCGTGTTTTTCAAATGGGGCAATGTGCAATCCCTCTTTGACCACATCGGAAAGTCTTAGATTTGCCAATTCTCCGATTCTAATTCCGGTTTGAAGCAATAATTCAATAACCGCTGACATTCTTGGGTCGTTCCTGGCGGCATCTCTTAAGGCTCTGTACTCGGTTGGGTTTAACATTCTCGGTGCGGCTAACTGATACTTAGGATGGGAGATTAAAAGGGAAGGATCATCGGTAATATATTCACTAACCTTTAGAAATCTATAAAAAGTTCTGGTAGAGTTAATTTTTCTGGAAATTGATTTTGGCGTATAACCCTCTTTAGTTAACTTCGCCAAAAAAGCCTCAATGTCTCCTTTGCCAACTTCATGGATTTGATTTCTTTCTAAGTCTTCCAAAAACGTCAAAAGCTGATCAATATCCTTGCCGTAAGCAACGACTGTTGAGTTCGATTTTTTGTTCTCCTTTAAAAAATTCTTAAATTCTTCGTGGGCATCGCGAAGGCCAATTTGTTTCATATTGCTTTATGATGTCCTATAATATCACCAAATTTCACAATCGTCAAGTAGAAGAATCCAGCCTCCCCAATATGCTATCATAATAGTTGATATTTATGAAAAAAGCAGCCTTTATACTTATAGTGCTAATTTTGCTGTTTATAATCAATGGTTTACTCCATTCGATCTATGATTTATGGCATAAACAGGACTTATTAACCGTAGCTCAGAAACAGCTGACCCAGGAACAACTCAAAAACCAAAAATTAAAAGCAGGTCTTTCCTATGTTAACAGCCCGCAATTTATCGAAGAGCAGGCTCATGATAAATTGTTTTTAGTTAAACCGGGGGAGCAGGAGGTACTAATTTCACCTGATCTTAAAAATCAGAATCAATCTTCAAAGCCAACCTTGCAAAATATCCCTAACTGGCAAAAATGGCTCAATCTTTTCTTTTAAGAGTCTTTGTTGCGGGGATTGGAGGAAATACGCAAATTCTTCCTTACCCAAACCACGCCTGTATTTATACCAGACTTAGGATAGAATTGTCTGTTTATGATTCGTCTATCTTTATTCTTTCAATATCAATTCCTTCTCTTCTATCTCCACTAATCTTATCCAACCTGTTCCAAGCGTCTAAGATAACTAATGATGAAAGTCCTGCTTCATAAAGTGCTTTAACCCACATATAATCCCTGACAGCAGCAACAACTTTTCCATGCGTGTTTGTAGTTTCAGTATACAGAGGTTGTGCTTCTGGTGGGATACGGAGAGAAGGGTCAAATACTAATTTTTCAGCCAAGTCCTTTCCATGACCATGCCACACTCGAATAATATCTTCCTGCTCCCTTACTCTATCTGCGAGTAGCTTGTTTTCTGGAGTTCCCATGGGGGATATTGTAACATTCAAGTTTTTAAGAATCAACTATGGGATTGTGACGCCGAGGAATAAAATACGATGTATTAGGAATTTATTTCCTAGATTTTTCTAGTTCTGAAAGTATTTTCTTCAGATAAGGGTTTTTGATTGCGGTTTCTGAATTTTCAAAAAATTCCTCTAGATTTATCTTATGTTCTTTTTCATACTCATAGGCTTGTATTGCCATTTCCAACTTGTCTAACTGTTTTACTAATTGAGCTTCCTTGGTTTTATTTTCTTCAAATTCGTCAAACAACTCTAAGTATTCTTGCTTGTTTATTAAAGATAGAATTGTTTTCAGTGCATTCCTCTCTTTTTTCAATTTACTGGGTAGATTATTTAATATCTTTTTCCCTCTTTCAGTAATTACATCTCCTACTTCTGCTTCTCCAATATCATGTAAGAGTGCCATTTTTACTGATTTATTAACATCCGCATCTAGGTTTGGAGCAAGAAACATCGCTAAAACTGCGACTCTAAAAGAATGTTCGGCAACGCTTTCTGGGAATGGTATATTATGCTTTATCCATCCTGTCCTTTTTAACTTCTTAAGTTTTCCTAAAATTAGAGAAAAATCAATTATTTCCATATTAGGATTATATCAGAAGGTGCGACCATTCCAACTGTGGTGTAAAAATATGAGGCTAAAACCCTGTGTTGCGGGCGTTGAAAGAAATACGCACCTTCTTTCTAACCACAGCTATGCCTGTATTTATACCGGATTTAGGGTAAAAAGTCTATTTTCGTAAGGTTAGTTTGGCTCCGTGGAATGAATGATGCTAGAATCCATCATATCAGCCTAAGTTACTTGCCAAAATGATATGATATTATAATCTTATGCAAGAACCAGGAATGAGGGAAGTGACTCCACCAACCGAACCCTTAGAACAATCCCCCAAATATAAGGATTTACTGGTAAACGCAACTTTTGATCCAAATAGAGCGATAGATGAAAGAACAACCAGCGTCAATTTGGGAAGCCTAGAGGAAACCAGAAATGAATTGCTTAGGGATTCTAAGGGGGATCCGCAAAGACAAGAGCATGGAAAAGTTTGCTACGTATTGCCCGATGGAAAAGTAATTATAGAGACAAAAACTCATGTTGGAGAACATCTTGCAGTTGTTACCCCAATCGATGTTAGATTAACGCCTGACCAGTCTCCTACGGCTATTATTCTAGGAGAGCATAATCAATTTATTCCAAAAAGAGAAAGAGGACAAAGATTTGTGGGAGCTGTCATTCATACCCATCCAGCTGACATTTTACCCTCGCCGGAAGATTTGGCTCCTTTACTTCTTGCAGATGCTGTCCCAATGGCTTATACATCAGTCTTTGTTATAACTCCCGACAGAACCATAATCGTCTTCAGGGGAAAATCCACTCCGCAATTAACTCCAGAAGAAGTAGAAAGTAAAAAAGGGCTATGGAGCAGACAAGTCACAGAACGAATGGAACATGTAATAACTCCTGCGATGAATGTAGCGGAAGGTTTTGATGCTGCGGTTAGAATGAATCGCGCTATGACAAGGCAGATTTTAGCTAAATATGATCTTCGAACTTTCTCTTGTTCTAATAAAGAATCTACTCTTCAGCTAACTCCACCTCAGAGCATATTATGAAAATATCTGGCTCCGTGGGATAGACGACATATTACTGCTATCAGAGGGTGCAACCATTCCAACTGTGATGTAAAAATCTGAGGCTAAAAAACCTATGTTGCGGGGCTAGGAGTTGCGCCTAGCCTGTGAGATTATGCTTTCTGTTTCTCCGGTTACCCAGAGTGTCGGACTATATCTTTCCCCTCTTTTTGAAAAGTAGGGGACTCAGCGTGTAGTCTCTACGGGTTTCCAATAAATTATTGGATCTTCCCTCGGTATTGCCCTAAATACTAATTAAATAGGGTTTCACCGATATAGCTGAGTTCTATTTTAATATTACTACTAAAACGGCCCATTTGAGCCTCACGTGCACTGTACACTACCCCGCGCGTAGAAGCATAATAGCAAAATCAAAGCTAATAGTCAACAAAACTGCTCAAAGATCAATGATGTACAATTTATAATTGACATAGCGCAATATCACGCTCATAATAAAAATATGCAGCATAATCAGGTTATTAAAAATCAAGTACGTGAATTTCGAAAGCAAGGTTTAAGTTTAGGGCAAATACATGAAGAAACAGGTGTTCCTAAAACAACTATTCGAAGCTGGATTAAGGATATTAAGCTTTCAGGGGAGCAGCTTAGTAAATTAAAATTTAGAACTCAAAAAGCGTTGCAGGAGGGGAGAATAAGAAAACAAAAACAAGATAAGATTTTAAGGCTTGATAACGAGAAAGAACTTTTACAAAAAGCACTTTCGAAAGTAGGGAATTTAAGCGATCGGGATTTATTTATAGCCGGAACTGCTTTGTATTGGGGAGAGGGGTTTAAAAACAAGCATGAACATCGTTTGGGTTTTTGTAATTCAGATCCGGAAATGATCAAGTTTTACATGAAATGGCTTGAGAAAGCATTTAGTGTAAAAAAAGACAGGATAATTGCCAGATTAACTTTAAATGAATCTTATAAAGGCAAAACGGAAGAAATAGAAGAATATTGGTTAAAAATTACAGGATTACAAAAAAGCCAATTCGCAAAAACTTTTTATCAGAAAACAAAATGGAAAAAGCAATATAACGAGGATAATTATCATGGTGTTTTGAGAATTCATGTTAAAGAAAGTTTAAATATGCTGATTTCGACAAGGGGTTTTATTGAGGGATTGAAGTTAAATGTGGTAAAATAGACTTCGCGCCAGGGTAGCTCAGTGGTAGAGCGCCGGATTCATATCCCGGTGGTCGTGGGTTCAATCCCCACCCCTGGTACTTATGGATAATCGACCAATCGGCATTATTGATTCGGGTGTCGGCGGACTCTCCGTAGTCTCATCTCTTCTTACAATATTGCCTCATGAATCTTTTATCTATCTTGCTGATTCAAAAAATACACCTTATGGTAACAAGAGCACAGAAAAGATATATAGCCTCACTAAAAAAATGGTCGACTTTCTTTTAACTAAGAAAATCAAGTTATTAGTTGTGGCTTGCAATACAATTACGATTACTTCAATTTCAAGATTACGTCAGAATTACCCCGATCTTCCAATAGTTGGGATTGTGCCGGTGATTAAAACCGCAGCTGAGAGAACTAAAAACCAAAAAATCGGTGTTTTTTCAACAGAAGTTACTGCTAAAAGCCAATATCAAAAAGATTTGATTGATAAGTTCGCCATGGGTTATGAAGTTATTAGTTTGGGCTCAGTGGATTTAGTTGAATTAATCGAAAAGTTAGATTTTAAAACTATAGATAAAGTTTTGAAAAAAGAACTACAAATCTTCAAAGATAAAAATATTGATACGTTGGCTTTGGGTTGTTCGCATTTTCCTTTGATTCAGGATCGAATTCAGCAAACTTTACCAAAAGTTTTAATTTTAAATTCGGCAGACGCGGTTTGTCGGCAAATCGCACGAATTTTAGATAATAATAAAATTGCTTCATCTATTAATAATTCGAGCTATACTTTTTATACAACCGGAGATTTTGAAACGATTAACTATTTTGTTAAAAAATTGACAAACAAAGGAGAAATTGAGAGAATTTCACTTCAATGATTGACTTTAAAAATAAAAAAATCGCAGTTATAGGAGAGGGGATGGAAGGGATATCAAGTGCCAAATATTTAAAAGAAAAAGGCGCGGATGTTACCATCTTGGATGAGAACCAAGGAGAGAATTATTTGGAAGAACTTGATAAATATGATGTAGTTGTCAGAAGTCCGGGAGTGAAAATTTCAACGTTGGAAAAGTATGTTTCTCGCGAGAAAATTACCTCACAAATTAAACTATTTTTTGATCTATGCCCCTCGGAAATTATCGGAGTTACGGGAACAAAAGGCAAGGGAACAACGTCGGCTCTAATTTATGAAATGCTCAAAAAACAAGGTATTGATGCGTATTTGGGTGGCAATATCGGAGTTCCTCCATTTGAGTTTTTGGATAAATTAAGTGTTCAGTCAAAAGTAGTTTTGGAACTGTCCAGTTTCCAATTAATGGATTTAAAAAAGAGCCCGCATATAGCGGTAATGCTGATGATTACCAGCGAGCATTTGGACTGGCATAGTTCGGTTGAGGAATATATTGACGCAAAAAGAAATCTTGTTCGCCACCAAACTAAAAAGGACTTTGCAATTTTAAACCGCGATTATCCGGCAACTAACGAATCGGACATTCATGCAAACGGAAAGTTCTTTCATGTTAGTCGGGAGAGGGAGGCTTTTGATGAAGGATGTTTCGTTAGAGACGATAAGATTTGGTTAAGAGTTAAAGATGAAGAAACGGAAATAATTGATACGAACGAAATTTTACTTCCGGGAAAACATAACTTTGAAAATGCTTGCGCAGCAACAATGGCAGCATATTTGGCAGGTGTTTCCAGAGAAAATATAGCTTTTGTGCTTAAAAATTTCAAAGGATTAGAACACCGCTTGGAACTTGTGGCAACTATTAATGGAGTCAGATATTATGATGATTCATTCTCGAGTACTCCTGAAACGGCAATTGCGGCAATTCAGGCTTTTAAAGAGCCGGAGATTTTAATTTTGGGCGGATCAAGCAAGAATTCGGATTTTACAGAGCTTGGTCAAATAATTGCTAAAGCCGGGAATATAGGCACGATTATTGGAATTGGAGTCGAGTGGGAAAAAATTAAAGCGGAAATTCCGGCTGCCGAGCAGCCAATTCCGGTAATTGAGGGAGCCAAGGATATGTTCACGATTGTTCAAGCGGCGCATAAGTTGGCAGTACCGGGCGATGTTGTTCTTTTAACACCGGCCTGCGCTTCCTTTGACATGTTTAAAAACTACAAAGACCGCGGAAACCAGTTTAAAGAAGAAGTTTTAAAACTAAAACAAAATGAGTCAAATTAGCTTCAAAATTTCCACTAAAGACAAGAAAACCAAAGCTCGCGCCGGAGTTATTAAAACGTCGCATGGGGAAATTGAAACGCCGATTTTTGTGCCGGTCGGAACTCAAGCTACGGTTAAGGCGGTTGACCCAAAACAACTTAGGGATTTAGGCGCTCAGGTAGTTTTGGCAAACACTTATCATTTACATCTTCGTCCGGGCGAAAACATCGTTAAAAAATTCGGCGGTTTGGCAAAATTTATGTCTTGGAACGGGCCGACTATGACCGATTCTGGCGGATTTCAGGTTTTTTCTTTGGGAGTTGGGAAAGAGGGTGGCGGAGTAAAGTTTTTGCGGCATGGCGCTGAGGTCGATACGAAAACTTTCTCGCTTCCAGCTCAAAATTCTAAAAAGTTAAGCCTGAAATTTGAAGATTCGAATGAAAGCAGCGAAAATTTTATATCTCCCCGCGCCAATGAGTTTTCTTCAGGTAGATTAAATAAAATTACTGAAGAAGGGGTAACTTTTCAATCGCATATTGATGGGTCAAAGCAATATCTGTCGCCGGAAACCTCGATTGAAATCCAGGAAAAAATCGGCGCGGATTTGATCGTTTCTTTTGATGATTTAGAATCGCCAAATTACGATTACAACAAAACCAAAGAAAGTTTAGAAATGACAAACCGTTGGGAATTACGCTCAAAAAAAGCGCACAAACGCAAAGATCAACTATTATATGGAGTAACTCATGGTGGGCAGTTCAAAGATCTTCGCGAAGAATCAGCCCTATTTGTTGATAAAAATTTTGACGCAATTGCCTTGGGCGGCGCGCATTTATCAAAGCAAAATTTATATGACGTAATTAATTGGACAACCGACATTGTCGCGCCTGAAAAACCGCGGCATTTATTGGGAATAGGGGAAGTAGATGATTTGTTTGAAGGGATCGAGCGGGGAATTGATACTTTTGATTGTGTAATTCCAACCAGAATCGGCAGAACAGGTTTCTTTTTCATCTCACCGCCTTTAGGTAACATCAAAAACCGATTCCGAACAGACATCGACAAGCCAAACTTCGCCAAAGACCAAAAACCATTGGATCCAAACTGCAGTTGCTATACCTGTCAAAACTTCAGTCGCGGATATATTCATCACTTATACCGCTGCCGTGAATTACTCTCATATTCACTTTTAAGCCTGCACAATGTTCACTTTTTGGTCAATTTAACAAAACAAATCCGTCAGTCAATTCTTAACGACAAATTCCAAAAAATGAAAAAAGACTGGTTGGTGTGATAAGATAAGTTTATGAAAACGGTTTTTTCGGGCATTCAGCCCTCAGGTAATTTACATATCGGAAATTATATTGGCGCGCTTTCACAGTGGGTTAAAACTCAAAATGAAAAAGAAGCGATTTTTTGCGTAGTAGATTTACATGCAATTACTGTTCCCCAAGATCCAAAAACTCTCAAAGAAAAAGTCTTAGAAATTGCCGCTTTGTATATTGCAGCAGGAATTGATCCTAAAAAAGCGCATATTTTTGTGCAATCGGAAAATCCTGATCATACGGAATTGGCTTGGATTTTAAATACAATTGCACCTTTCGGACAATTAGAAAGAATGACGCAGTTTAAGGAAAAATCGCAAAAACATGAGCAAAATGTCGGGCTGTTTGATTACCCGGTGTTAATGGCAGCAGATATTTTGCTTTATCAAACCGACGAGGTTCCGGTGGGGGAAGATCAAAAACAGCATGTCGAGTTGACGCGGGATTTGGCAGACAAATTCAACTCCAGATTTGGTCCAGTATTCAAGTTGCCAATTCCGGTAATTCAAAAAGAAACAGCCAGAATTATGAGCTTGCAGGACCCAACCGCAAAAATGAGTAAATCCGACACGAATCAATTAGCTACAATTTATTTATTAGACAGCGAAGAACAGATTAGGGAAAAAATTAAAAAAGCGGTTACCGATTCCGGATCGCATATTTCCAAAGACCAGGGTTCGGCGGCTATTTCAAACTTACTTGCGATTTATTCGTCATTCAAAAATCAATCATTAAATGAATCGATAGACGAGTTGGACGGAAAATTTTATTCGGAATTCAAAACTTTACTGGCTGATGTAGTGGTTCAAAAATTGTCAGAAATTAGAACACAATATCAAGAAATTAGAAACGACAAAGGAGCCCTTCGAAAAGTTTTAGATGAGGGCAGAGAATATGCCGTTAGCAAATCTTCAGAAACCCTTACGAGGGTTAAAGAATTAGTGGGACTTTAACCTCAATTTGTGCTATAATCCCTAAAGCTATGGCAAGCCCGCAGAAACCTAAGAGAGCAAGACATTTTAAATTAAAAATGAAATTATCGTGGAAGAATTTAATTCTTTACGCTTTTTTAATTATTTTTACCGGATTTATCTTACTTGGCATTACTTCTCCAACCGGTACATCCTTGCAGGGTAGTAGCGTTAAAACAGTTCCTCTGTCTCAACTCATTTCCGATGTTAAGCAGGGTAAGGTTTCCGAGCTTAACGTTTCCACAAATAAAATCGATGCCACCGAAAAGGGGGCTACAATCGAAAGTTCCAAAGAAACGACAGCCGATGTCTATCAATTATTTCAAAATGCCGGAGTTAAGCTTAATAATACAAAAGTCATCATCAAAGACGATACCACTTTAAATAACTGGATTAATATTTTGTCCGGCGTATTACCGATTCTCTTAATGGTGGCGTTTTTCTACTTTATTTTTAGACAAGCCCGCGGCGCGCAGGAAAACGTTTTTTCCTTTGGTCAATCCAAAGCAAAACTTTACAACAAAGACACGCCCAAAGTTTCTTTTAAAGACGTGGCCGGAGTTGATGAGGCAAAACAGGAGTTAACCGAAGTTGTAGACTTTTTGAAAAACCCGGGAAAATATAAGGCAATGGGTGCCAGAACCCCAAAAGGAGTTTTAATGATTGGCCCGTCCGGTACCGGAAAAACGCTTTTGGCAAGAGCCACCGCAGGGGAAGCCGGAGTGCCGTTTTTCTCCATGGCAGGATCTGAATTTATGGAAATGCTGGTGGGAGTTGGTGCGTCAAGAGTTCGTGACCTTTTCAACACTGCAAAAAAAGCCCAACCGGCAATTATTTTTATCGATGAAGTTGATGCCATCGGCAGGCAAAGAGGATATGGTTTAATGGGCGGACATGACGAAAGAGAACAAACTTTAAACCAGATTTTAGTTGAAATGGATGGTTTTGCGCCGACAGAGCAATTAGTTGTTATTGCTGCAACCAACAGACCGGATGTTTTGGACCCCGCACTGGTCAGACCGGGCCGATTTGATAGACGGGTCGCTTTGGAACTTCCGGATGTTAAGGGAAGAGAAGCAATTCTTTCAATCCATGCCAGAAATAAGCCGTTTGAAAAAAAAGTTGAATGGGAAAAAATTGCCAAACGCACAGTCGGATTTTCCGGCGCCGATTTGGAAAACATGTTAAACGAAGCGGCGATTTTAGCCGCGCGTTTGGGTAAAAAAGCCATCGACATGAGCGATTTGGAAGAAGCAGCTACCAAAGTTAAATTGGGTCCTGAGAAAAAGAGATTACAATCGGACGAAGACCGCAAAATGACTGCGTATCACGAGGCCGGACACGCTTTGGTTTCCTGGTTTATGCCGCACATGGATCCGGTTCACCGTATCTCAATTGTTTCAAGAGGAATGTCTTTGGGACATACTATGATGGAGCCGATGGATCGCGTTCACGAAACAAAAACGCATTTAATTGAGCAAATTGCAGTTATGCTTGGCGGCAGGGCTGCGGAAAGTTTAGTTTTTAACGAAGTAACAACCGGCGCGTCCGATGATATTGCCAAAGCTACAGAAGTAGCTAAAATGATGGTAACCGAATATGGCATGAGCGAATTAGGGCCGATTAGTCTTGAAAGCGACAGTAGAAATCCCTATGAGCAATCGCAAGTCTCAGAGGAAATGTCTGCTAAAATTGATGCTCAGGTTAAAAAAATTACCGATGAGGGTTATAGGCAAGCGTCGGAAATTTTGAAGAAAGTAAGAGAAAAATTAGATGTTTTAGCCGAGGAGCTTTTGAAGAAAGAAACATTGGAATCGGAAGAATTTGCTAAGTTAATCGGAGCAAAACCCGCCTTCGCCAAGGCTTCGACGGGCACGCCCGCAACTGTCCCCGCCAAAGCTTAGAACTCGTTGACAATAAAATTCACGTGTGAGATTATCAATTTGTGAGTAAAGCAACATTTTCCAAAAAAGAAGCAATTAAGTTCGGTTTTAACCTCGCAAAAAAGAATCTGCTGTTTTTTATCGGCGTTTTTATTATTATTTGTTTCTTTTCAATACTTTCGAGTTCCTTAAAAAATATTGTTAATCCGCAAAAAGAGGTTCTTTTATATTATTTCCTCTACATCGTTTTATTTATAATTAATTTAATTCTTGGAATGGGACTTATTAAGATAGTCTTAGAATTTGTTGACGGAAAAAAGCCAAAATTTTCCGATCTAATTTATTACAAACCGGTGGTTAAATATTTTGTCGGAACAACCATCCAGGGGATTATTACTGTAGTTGGATTTATTCTGCTAATAATTCCGGGAATAATTTTCTCAGTTAGGCTTCAATATGTAAGTTACTTGATTGTTGATAAAGATTTGGGTCCGGTTGAGGCAATTAAAGCAAGCTGGAATATAACCCGGGGCAATACCTGGAATCTATTTTTCTTTGGCATATTAATCGGCTTAATCAATATTTTAGGACTGCTTTGTTTAGTTGTCGGATTATTTATAACGGTTCCGCTAAGCGCGCTTGCCTCGGCTTTTGTTTATCGCAAGCTCCTCTTACAATCTAAGGCTGCCTAAGTTATAATTGTTTCATGAAAAAGCTCGTTTTAATCGACGGTAATGCCATAATTCACCGGGCTTTCCATGCGCTTCCGCCTCTTTCCACCGGGGATGGTATTCCAACTAACGCGGTTTACGGATTTTTTATGATGCTTTTAAAAATTGTCGAAGATTTAAATCCGGAGTATTTAGTGGTTTGTTTTGATAAAAAAGCGCCGACTTTTAGAAAGCAGCTTTATGTTGGCTATCAGGCGACAAGACCTGCTCCATCCGATGATTTGATTCCACAATTTGATATGGTCCACAAGGCTCTGGACAACGCCAAGATCACGCATTTTGAGGTTGACGGATACGAAGCAGATGATCTGATCGGGACGATTTCAAAGCAAGCTAAAGAAAAAGATTTACAGACGATTATTGTGTCGGGGGATAGGGATTTGCTGCAGCTAGTCAACACTAGGGTCTTAATGCTTGCGCCAATTGTCGGCATGACCAAAATGACAATGTTTGATGAGACTAAAGTTAGGGAAAAATATGGTTTGGAGCCTTGGCAAATCGTTGATTACAAAGCGTTTGTGGGCGATGCGTCGGATAATTATCCCGGCGTTACCGGTATTGGTCCTAAAACCGCCGCGACACTTTTAACAAAATACCAAACTTTAGAGGGGGTTTATGAGCATCTTTCCGAACTTTCGCCGCAGATTCAAATTAAACTGGCAAACGATGCAGAGCAGGCAGCGTTGGCGAAAAAATTAGCAACTATTCTTTTGGACGCGCCGGTAAAATTTGAACAAGTACAGGCTGAAATTGGCAAAATTGACAAAAAAGAATTAAAAAAAGTGTTTGAAAAATTCGGCTTTAAAAGTTTACTAACCAGAATTGAAAAAAAAGAGGCACTTAAAGTTCAGGATCATTCAATAGAAAAGGCGCCGAAAGAAAAAAATGACAGCGAGCAAATGAATTTGTTGTGAAGATTTTAAAAAAAGACGGACTAAAATACTTAGATGTGGGAGAAGGAGAAATCGTGCTTTTTTTTCATGGTTGGGGAGTGAGCCCTTTTTCCTGCCAAAACATCATCAAGGCAATAGCCGAAAAATACCGGGTGATTGCTCCGTTTTTCCGCTCGTTTGCCAATTTTAAAGAAGACGAAAAAATAATTGAAAATTTGGTTTCCGATCACGAAAAAGTAATTATTATTGGGCATTCTGCCGGCGGAATCTCGGCGGTTTCCTTTACTTCGCATTTTCAAGCAAAAACCAAAGCGCTAATTTTAATGGATAGTTTGGGCGCGGTAACAGATAAGGCGATGTCTAAGTGGACTCGCAGATGGTTTAAAGAATCTTTGGATATTATTATTCATCCGGACAGTCTTTCAAAAACTTTGATTAGGGATTTTTTCTATCAAATGCATGCGCCTCAAAGGCTACTTAAAGATTCCCGGTATATTATAAACCAGGATATTAAATTAACGCTTAATTGTCCGGTTTTAATTCTTTGGGGAAAAGAAGACGAGCTAATCCCGATTGAAAACGGTTATAATTTGCAAAAATCTATTAGCGGATCTACATTAAAAGTGGTTGAGGGAAACCATTATTGGTTTCTAAAAAATCCGCATATTTTTATGCGGGAAATGGAAGAATTTTTAAAATAAATATGAAAGTTGCATTAGTACATGATTACATAAAAGAGTATGGCGGGGCAGAGAGAGTGTTGGAAGCGCTGGTGGAGATATTTCCCGATGCGCCGGATTATACTTCATTGTGTGAGGAGAAATCCGAAAGGCATAAACACTTTAAAGACAAGAGAATCATTACATCTTGGGCACAAAATATACCCGGTTTTAAAACCAGACTTTATAGTCCTTTACGTTTTTTAACGCCCTTAATTTGGAATAGTTTTAACCTTTCAAAATACGATTTGATAATTTCCTCTTCCAGTTGGTATATTGCCAAAGGTTTTAAAAAGCCAAATGATAAATTTACGGAAATTTGTTATTGCCATACGCCGCCCAGATGGTTGTATGGATATAATACGTCGGTTAATTTCCAGAAATACTGGCCGGTTAAAGTTTATGCTTTAGTGATCGGGCATTTTTTAAGGCTTTACGATTTTAAGAGAGCGCAAAAAGTTGATTATTTTATTGCCAATTCCAAAGAAGTGCAAGCCCGCATTAAAAAATTTTACCGTAGAGATTCTACGGTTATATATCCTCCTGTTTCATTAAATGGCGCTGAGATTGCTGAGGTCGCTCACGAAAATTCTCTTGTGTCGGCACGCGATAAAACTAAATCTAAAATTACAATCAATCCCGCTAATGCACGGCAAGAGAATTTTGTAAGCTCCCCGCAATCTGATGATGTTGCTCCTTATTATTTCATCGTCTCAAGAATTGTCGGGGCAAAAGGTTTGGATTTGGCAGTTGAGGCGGCTATCAAGATGGGATTTAAATTAAAAATCGCAGGATCGCCGGCAGGATATTCATCAGAAAATAATAATTTGATCAAAAAATCACAAAATAAGGTCGAGTTTTTAGGGCAAGTCAGCGATGAAGAACTAGTCAGGCTTTATGCTCAGGCAAAAGGCTTTTTAGCTTTATCAAAAGACGAAGATTTCGGAATTACACCGGTTGAGTCACAACTTTGCGGTACGCCGGTAATTGCCTTTAACGGCGGGGGATATAAAGAAACCGTAATTAATGGTAAAACAGGCATTTTGTTCAACGATTATTCTGTAGAGGGTTTAATAGAAGCGGTCAAAAAATTCGAAAGTTCAAAATTCAATTCTAAAGATTGTGTTGAACAAGCCCAAAAATTTTCAAAAGAAAGATTTGTAAGAGAAATAACAGAGTTTGTTAAGTCAAAAGTAAAAAATAAATAAGTTGAGCGCGCTTTTGCTCGCATTCTTGGTTCGAAAGTTTTCAAACGCAAGCGTCCCTGCGGTCGGACGCTGTCCGCCCTCGGGATACGCCAAAGGTCTAGTGAAAACGTTTCTCACAAGAAAGCTCGCCGCGCTTAAGTTAGGAATTAAAAATTTTTAAATTATGCCGGAATTACCACCCCACGTCGCTAAAGCTATGAGGGGCAGGGAAGTTTTAAAAGGAGATTGATATGCCAGAACTACCTGAGGTGGAGACCTTGAAACTTGGGTTAAAAAAATATCTTGCCGGACACAAAATCGAGGATGTTGATCTCCGCGTGCCGAAGATCTTCCAGGGCGACGTTAAAAACATCATCGGCGGGAAAGTTATAGATGTTAAAAGAGTAGGAAAGGGGTTAATTATCGAACTTAGTAATGATTACGATTTGGTGGTTCATTTAAAAATGACCGGACAGTTGGTTTTTAGGGATCAATCAACGAAAAAATTTACGCTTTCCAAAAAAATCGGTGGCGAAAAACTCCCTTCAAAATATTCCCACGTAATTTTTACTTTAGACAAAAACGCTAAGCTATATTTTAACGATCTTCGAAGATTCGGGTATATCAAAGTAATCAAAAAAACAGATGTAAAGGCTTTACCATTCTTTAAAGAGATGGGGCCGGAGCCTTTCGATAACCCGGATTTTGGGCAGAAAACTCTAAGTTTTGAAGCGTTCAGTTCAATCCTCGCCAAAAGTGGATTGGCAGTAAAAGTATTATTAATGGATCAGAAAAAAATCGGCGGAATTGGTAATATTTACGCCAACGAAGCTCTATTTAAAGCCGGAATAAATCCAAAAAGACCTGCAAAAAAAATTTCAAAAGAAGAAGCAGAAAAGTTATACAAAGCTATTTTTGAAGTAATTAATAAGGGATTAAAATATGGGGGATCATCGGATGAAAATTTTGTGAATGTTTTGGGACAAGACGGGGAATATCAGCAGCATTTTTTAGCTTATGGACAAGAAAAGAAAAAATGCTCCATTTGCGGTGCAACCATCGAAAAAATCCAACTTGGTGGTCGCGGAACCTATTTTTGTCCCCAACACCAGAAGTAATCATTCATTTAGAGTATTAGAGGTGGGATCATTAGATATTACTGTAAATTGGCCTTCAATAATTTCATTTTCATAATAAGTTAGTCCACGACGTCTAAGCAATCTTTTTAGATCATCGTGTTTATCCTGATAATAACGCGCGACTGCCAAAATACCCCCCGTTACTAATATTTCAGCTATGCCCAAATATTCAAGACCGCGTGCAATATCTATTGGAATCAATTTGAAGATATCTGTGACATCGCCAACTATTTCAGTTCCAAAGGCAATTGCTACCCCGGCTGCGGTTGTTTTCCAAAGCTTTAGCGCTTGATTGTCGTAATGAGCTAATTGTTCTTCCCCCGGAAGCCTTGTAATCTTTTGAACCGTTTCATTTCCCGCCACCTGCTGAATAATAACATTATCTATATTGGGATTCAACTAACATTTCGGTTGCTTTTCCCTCTAATTAATGGTAGTATTTACAACTAGTATTATGGCATCTAGAGATAGAATCATAATGTCAATCGGAGGCTCCCTCGTTGTTCCGAACGGTGGGATTGACACGAAGTTTTTATCCGAGCTTAATGCTTTTATCCGCGAACAACTGACGAAAAATCCAAACCGTCAGTTTTTTTTGGTTATTGGGGGAGGATCAACAGCCGGCCACTATATTGATGCGGGTCGGGAAGTAATCGGCGGAGAATTAACCCGCGACGATTTGGATTGGCTGGGAATTCACGCTACTAAGCTCAACGCGCACCTGGTCCGCACGATTTTTAGAGACATTGCCCACCCTTATATTATTAAGCACTACGAAATTATTAGAAAAGTTACCGAGCCGGTGGTGGTGGCGGCGGGATGGAAGCCGGGATGGTCAACCGATTACGACGCAATCATGCTTTGTGAAGATTACGATGTTAGAGAAGTAGTAAATTTAAGTAACGTTTCCCAAGTTTTTGACAAAGATCCAAGAGACCACAAAGATGCTAAACCAATGAGCCATGTTTCGTGGGCAGATTTTAGAAAAATGGTCGGGGATGTCTGGGTGCCAAGAATGAATACGCCTTTTGATCCGGTGGCGGCTAAGAAAGCCGAAGAGTTGGGTGTTAAGGTAACGGTTTTGTCCGGAGCGGATTTTGATAATGTTAGAAAATACTTTAATCACGAAAAATTCCTCGGAACTGTGATAGAATAGCTTCAAGAAACGTTCGCGCTTAGGTCTCCCGTTTAAGCGGGATCGCCGCGCTAGAATTTATGTTAAACTCAATTTCTCTACAAAATTTCCGGAGCTACAAAAAAACTGAGTTTAGTTTTGAGGATTCCACTTTAATTATTGGTCCAAATACCTCAGGAAAAAGTAATCTGATCGAAGCAATTTATCTTCTTTCCACCGGTAAAAGTTTTAGGACCGACAAAGACGCGCAGATGCTTTCCTTTCAGGAAGAAGTAGGAAGAGTAAAAGGCAAAACAGAAGAGGACGAATTAGAAGTGGTTTTAACAAACGGAATGGTCGGAGATTCAGGCTCGCAGTATAAAAAATTCCTGGTAAACGGAGTTGCCAAAAGAAGAGTGGATTTTGCCGGACATTTTTTAAGCGTGCTTTTTTCTCCCCAGGATTTGGAAATTATTGTTGATTCTCCATCCTTAAGGCGGAATTTTTTGGATGAAATTTTAGATCAGGTAGATAGAGATTATAGGGTTGCCTCAATAGCATATGTTAAAGCCTTAAGACAAAGAAATGCGCTTTTAGAATTAGCCCGGGAAACCGGCACAAGAAACGAAAAACAGCTTGAATATTGGGATAATTTGGTAATCGAAAACGGCAGTTTTATAACTGCAAAACGGGAGGAATTTATTAATTTTTTAAACGCGTCAACTAAGGATATTTTTGATTTTGTGGTTGAATATGATAAAAGTGTAATTTCAAAGCAGAGGCTTTTGCAGTATAAAGCGGAAGAAGTGGCGGCCGGTATAACCTTGGTTGGGCCGCACCGCGATGATTTTTCGATCCACATGTTTGGTGCCGATAAGACAATCCACGATGTTAAATTTTATGGCTCCCGCGGTCAACAGCGTTTGGCAATTTTACAACTTAAATCTTTGGAGCTTTTGTATGTTGAAAAAATTTTAGGTAAGCGGCCGGCTTTAATTCTTGATGATATTTTTTCCGAACTTGACGAAAATCACATCGTAATGATTTTAGAAGAAATCGGTAAACAACAAACAATCATGACCACAACTCACCGCGAATTTATCCCCGCAAAACTGTTAAAATCAATGAAGATAATTAGTTTTGTGAAATGAAAAAACAAAATGTCGAATTTAAGGTAGGGGAAAATACGCTCAGGGGTTCATTATTCATTCCCGACGGCAAAGGCCCGTTTCCGGGTGTAGTTTTCTTTCACGGGCGGGGTTCGACAAGAAAAAACTATCTTCCGATGGCTTCAAGGTTGGCCGAAAACGGGGTTTTAACGTTGGCTTTTGACTTTCGCGGCTGCGGAGAAAGTGACGGGGAGTTTGAAAATCAAACTCATAGAATGGGAATTGAAGACGGAAAAGCGGCCTTAGAATATATTTTAACGCAAAATATTGATAAAAGTAGAATTGGAATTCAAGGCACAAGTTTTGGAGGATTTGTAACAGGTATGATTTTGAATAATTACGATTTCATAAAATCGGTGGTTTTAAGAGTACCTGCTGTTTATTCTGATAAAGATCTTGATATTAAAGCCCGTATTGAGAAAAGTCGTTTTAAGAGTATAGAAAACTGGACTAATATTAGTTCGTATAAAGGATTAGAGAAATTTAAGGGGAGCTTATTGGTAATCGAATCAGAGAAAGAAGAAGTATTATTACCCGAAGAAGTTAAAGACTATTATAATGTAGCTATAAATGCAGCAGAAAGAAAGCTATTTACACAAAAAAATGCAGG
>Ga0182027_10002321_pt1 | contig 30968 bp, 35 predicted proteins | sample 712E1DmetaG_FD_121300 | JGI IMG/M metagenome (GOLD analysis project Ga0182027, IMG submission 121300) | Permafrost microbial communities from Stordalen Mire, Sweden - 712E1D metaG (Illumina Assembly) | ecosystem: Environmental > Terrestrial > Soil > Wetlands > Permafrost | place: Sweden...
ATCCTTTGGCTTCATAGATCTCCTGTTCTTTGTTTGTTCGCTGCTTACAAAGTAACAGTTTTTTCCAAGATCTATGGAGCTTTTTTTATTTTTCCTGTCGCATTAACGATTACAATCTTTAATTAAGTTTCATATATGAGCCAGCCTCTTAGTCACACGGCCCACGGCCTCTTGAAAAATTAAAGGAGGCGGCAATAAACTTAAAACAATATATGCGGACTCGGTCATATCGAAAAAATACCCCGGATAAACCAATACGTGCTCCTCTCGAAGAAATTCTAAAACCCATTCTTCTTCTGATTTAACCGCGGGAAGGCGTAAAATAGCATACCACCCTCCCTGAAAGGACAATAAAGATGTCGCTGGCGTACGCTCGTTGATGTGCGCTGACAACCATTGTTTATTTTGTTTGACCCGTGAGATGATTTGCCGCTGCATATCAGGCGCACAGTCCAGCCACGCACTCAAAGCATTTTGCACCGGTGTGTTGACGGATAAATAAGTGTCCGCGATGATTTCCAGACGCTCGCGCACATCTTGCAAATGGGCTTGCGGGCCTGAAGCTAAAATCCAGGCGCATTTCATTTGCGGCAGGCCCAATGTTTTTGATAAACCACCCAACACGAAAGTCAAAACTTGTTTGTTACCCGCACAACTGACCGCATCACCAGGATATAAGGCATATTCAAAAAAAACTTCATCCGCAATGATACTCATGGCCTGTTGGCGGCAGAGTTTGTTTAAAAAATTCAAGTCCGTCTGACTGATATAAGAACCTGTCGGATTATTAGGATTAACCAGAATGATGGCACGGGTATGCTCATCCACGGAGCGCTCCAAAGCAGGGCCGTCTAAATGCCATTGGCCATCATACACCAGCGGATAATAATCAAATTGCACATCATTGATTTCTAATAAAAATTGAAACAACGGATAACTGGGCCTGGGGATCAGGACTTTCTCTCCGGGATTGACTAAAAGCCGCAGTAAAAAAGAATAGGCTTCAGAAGTGCTGGCGGTCAAGATGATGTCTTCAGGCTCTATCAAAACTTTTTGACGGCCATAATGACGAGCCACGGCCTGACGGGCTTGGGAGGCCCCACAGGCATCAGGCTTATAATAAAAATTCTCCGAAGAACTTAAGCGCGTCAGCATGCCTTCAGGATACGCAAATTCACAGCTCGTCGGATTGGAGGCGGTTAAATCCATCACAGGAACATGCCGGGCCTCTAAATCCTCAAGAATTTTATTTAACGTATTAGGCTGGCGGCACCAATTGGTGCGAAGGGCGAAAGAAAAATTATCCATGGGATTCTTTAAGACGGGCTAAGTCCTTCTCCTTGGCCTGGAGAAGTTGCTTTAATTGGTCAAATTCAGATTTAGCCACCCACTGAATGTCCGCACGTTTTTCTTTAAGTTGCGTATTGTCAGATTTTAATGCCTTAATCTCTTGGGTCGCGGCCTCCAGTGTCGTTTGCTGGCTGGCGGCCTTGACGGACAATTGCCTTTTTTCCTCGACGATTTGATCGTGTTTGATCTTAAGCTCTTGGTATTCACGCTCCAGGCGCATGCGGTGAGAATGCTCTTTTTCCAGCTCGCTTTCCGTACGGGAAATTTGGGACTGAAAGTCCTTTTCATGAGCTTTAAGTTTCTCTAAGCTCATTTGCTCTTTTTCGCGCCAGCTTTTTTCCAAGGCCAATTTTTCACCCATGTCCTTGATCTGGGCCTTATGCCCATCTATCTGTAGCTGGACGTTCTTTTGGTCCATGTTCATCTTTTCAATTGCCCCCTGCAGGGACTGATTATGTTTCTCCCAACGCTCGGCAATGGCCTTCCAGTCTTTACTGGTATCTACAACCGCCGCCGCCATAAGCATGGCCTTTTTTTCTTTTTTCTTTTTGGCTTTGGCGGTCTGCTCAGGCAGCAAATAAATAGCAATGGCCAAACCCATAAGAACGACAAAACTAAAAATAATAATCCAAAACATCGCGCATCCTTAATAAGGATAAAATTAAAATAGGGATGTCTCCCTATTGTGTTCTACACATTCACAGACAAAAATAGGGAGACGTCCCTATTTGACTAAATCTTTTTTAAACCGTGCGGCAAAAATCTTGATCTGTTCAAAATAACCGTCGATAGCAACAACCACCTCCGGCATGCCGTCGGTTTTGCCTTCCTTAGCCAACATCTCTAATTTGAGACACGCCGCATGCAGAGACTTGGCAGAAATATTACCGGAAGACCCTTTCATAGAATGGGCGACCTCTTTGATTTTAGCGATGTCCTTCGCGGTAATGGCTTCCCCTAAGGCTTGACGCTTTTGTACAAAGTCCTCTTGATAAATATCCAAAAGCTCATCCAGCAATTCTTTGTCATCCTGGACACGCTCCAGAACATCTTTTAAATCAATAATTTCTTCGCTCATAAATACCTTTCTTGATTGAGACCCTTAAGTATCTTAACTTTTAATCCGCTGAGTGACAAGTTTAACTATTTCTTCATAAAGTAAATGGCGGTCAACCGGCTTAGATATATACCCATCCATTCCCGATGCCAGATATTTTTCCCTATCGCCGGTCATAGCATTGGCCGTCATGGCAATGATAGGCACATGTTGACCGGTTTGCTTTTCTTCCCGGCGAATGACTTGAGTGGTTTCGATTCCGCTGAGCACGGGCATACTATCATCCATCAGAATCACGTCAAAGGTTTGATGATTCAAAATATTTAATGCTTCCTGACCATTATCAGCCGCTGTCACTTTCCAGCCGAATTTTTCCAAGATCCTTACAGCAATACGCTGGTTAACTGTATTATCTTCCGCCACCAAAATACGCAAGTGATGCAATTCCGGCGCCAGCAATACCCCATTGCCTTGTGTCTGGGGCTTCTGGGCGGCAGCCGCATTTAAAACCAAATCAGGGCTAAAACTAAAAATCAGCGTAAAACAAAATGTGCTGCCCTTGCCTTCAACACTGTCGACTTCAATATGCCCACCCATCATTTCTACTATTTTTTTACAAATAGCCAATCCCAAACCGGTGCCCCCATAACGGCGGGCGGTGGTATTATGCGCATCTGTAAAAACTTCAAAAATATGGGGCAAATTTTCACGAGGAATGCCAATCCCGCTGTCAATCACTTCAAAAACCACTTCACAGTCTTTGTCCGTCAGTGCTTTTCTGTTCACATTGACCTGCACCCTGCCTTTATGCGTAAACTTGATCGCGTTATTGATCAAATTAACCAAAACCTGACGAAGCCTGACAGGGTCCCCGATCAAAAGCCGGGGAATCCCGGGATCTATGGACCAGACGACATCCACGCCCTTGTTACGCGCTAAAATCATCAGCCCCTTACATACATTCTTAACAATGTCCGGCACATTGATTTCAATGTCTTCAATCACCACCTTGCCGGCCTGGGCCCTGGAAAGGTCTAATATATCATTAATCAGACCCAACAGATTATCAGCGGCATCTTTGGCCACTTTTAAATTGTCTTTTTGTTCTTCGGTCAAAGGCGTGTCCAAGGTCAGGTCAATCATACCGATAATAGAATTCATCGGGGTGCGCACCTCATGCGACATTTTAGCCAAAAAAACGCTTTTGGCGTTGTTCGCCTCTTCCGCGGCTAATTTGGCCTGCAGAATCATCTCTTGGGACCGCTTGCGTTCAGTAATATCCTGAAACATCCCCACGGAACCGATCACCTGGCCCTTTTCATTTTTGAGAATATTGATAGACAAATCCACGTCAATAACCGTGCCATTTTTGCGGATGACCTTGGTTTCCAGGTGATGTTTAAACCCGCTTTTACGTATATTTAAAGAACGGATGATGGCCCATTCCCGTTGCGGATACAACGTATGAATCGGCCTTAACAGAAGGTCCTTCGGGCTCATTCCCAAAAGCCCCTCAGTAAATTTGTTCCAAGAAACAATCCTTTCCATCTCATCCGTCATGGTGATGGCCGCGGCGGAATTGTCCAGAATAATGCGTAATTTATTTTCCGACTCACGCATCTGATGCTCGGCTAATTTTTCACGCGTGATATCGTAAAAAACACGGATGGACCCGATCGTCTTGGCTTTACTGTCTTTTAAAACAGATATAGAGGCGCTGACATCCAGTAAAGAACCGCCTTTGCAAATGACCTTGGCATCAGTACTGGAAAGCATCCCTCGATGGCGTATGACCAAAGCACGCATACGCTTCCACTCTTGGGCAGGATAAAGGATGCTGACAGGTTTATTGAATAAATCCGCCTTGCCCAGGCCCAGCATCTTCTCGGCCATCGGGTTCCAGGCGACGATCCGCTGCCGACTGTCAGCGACCATAATCGCGGCCGGAGAACGCTCAAAAACAATTTTAAAAAGATTCTTAGACTCAATGAGGTCGCGTTCTAACTGTTCTTCAAGCTTGACGGTTTTAAGTCTGCTCATACTTTATTTTTAGTCAATTGAATGTTTTTGATAATCGCCACCATATTGTAAATCCCTATGACCGCAGCTAAAATAATCAAACAAATTTTGAACATCGGCGCCCAATCCGCGTGAAAACCTGCCGGTCTAAGGGCATGTAAACCCCAAGCGAGCAAAAAAACAATAATCAGGATAAAAAATCCGCAGATAAGAAAAATAAACAGCGAAAAAAGACAAGAAAGCAAAACAACAAAAAGGTTGTACGTCCATAGCCTACCTTTAGCCATTTTACTGGCCGCAATCCCGATACGCAGCATAATATTATATTACCATCGAAGTTTCAGCCTGCCAAATAATATAGATTTAAATCCCCCAACGTCTTTTAACGTTCGAATTTAACCACGTTTTGCCACCACGCGTGGCTGTCCCATGAGAATAACTGCTTACATAACTTACGGGCAGTCGGCGTCTTTAAGTGGGCTGGAGCCCGTTTTAAAAACGTCCGTGCCACAGGATATCCATTATCTATATATTCTTTAGCCTGAATCAAGCACTCCAAAATGTCCGCGTCGCGGGCAACAATGCTTTCCCTAGAAATCTGTCGATCATAATCCTCGCGCATAGTCTTTAACGCCCCTTTGACCCGTTTTTCCAAATTAGCGATCTGATCGCTGAAAACTTTTTGTTCAGCAGGACGAAAGTCGATATAATGATGCCCCATTTTATGCAAATCATTGATGCGCGCCTCATGGATATCATTAAAAAGCGTCTGACTCACAACCCGGAAAGGATCAACCCCCTCGCAATGGGCAATATAATAGCCAATAACCGCACAACGGAAACAATGCTCGGCCACTGTCTCGGGATTTTCGATACCGGCCACCCACCAGCCGGAGCGTTTAACCCGTTTTAAGAGTCCTGCCTCGGCAAAGAAATTCAAAGCGGCAACTTGAGGGTTAATCTTCTTATTTTTTTTGACGGATGATTTCATAGCACACCATAGATGTCGCATGGGCCACATTCAGCGACATGCGTTGATTTTTCATAGGGATCATCACTTCCAAATCTAATTTTTTACGGATGATATCCCTGACCCCTTTTTCCTCTGAGCCCATCACGAGCCCTAAGGGAAACTGTAAAGCAACTTCTGTCAGACTGCGGGCCTCTTGGACCGCGGTACCGATAATCCAAAAGCCTTGTTTTTTGGCTTTTTCAATGGCCTGGCCCAAATTAGCCACCCGTGCGATACTCAAATAATTTTCACCGCCGCAAGCCACCCTTAAAACAGATTCGGTCACGCTGACCGATTCGCTCGTCGGCAGCACAATATCAAATACGCCCAAAGCGCCGCAGCTGCGAATAATGCCACCTAAATTCTGCGGGTCGTTTAAATTATCCAAAAAAACCGGCGTACGCTTTTTATCCAGGGCATGATCCAACAATTCATCGATAGGCACATAAGCAAAATCGTCGATATCCGCCAAAATCCCCTGAGTATTAAAATTTTGGGCCATTCTCTGGATCTTAGAATGCGGCACCGTCGATACGCTAATCCCCCATTGACTGCATTTTTTGCGGATGTACGCCAAATCCACGTGATTTTCATCAATCATGATCCGGCGTATCGATTTAGGATTCGACTTCAGGCGTTCAATGACCGGGTTTTTACCGTAAAGCTTCATACTGTCCCATTTCTGTCCTCATGTGTCATTGCGAGGAGTGCTTTTCACGACGAAGCAATCTTTTTCCCCTCATCCCTGCGGGGCCTGTCTGGTCTCATATCGACCACTATCGTTGGTCGTCGGCCTCTGATTCTGATCATCGGGTCCTGCCCTCGGGTTTCCCCAGCGTGCTCGCCAAAGCCTGCGCTCGCTGGGGATGCCCCTCCCTCGGTCACCCGATGATAAGCCATTTAATTTACAACCCGCTCCTTAACATCAAGTCCGAGCCACCCGCCGAATAAAAAAAGTAGTCCCTGTCCCTACTTTTTTATCCCCAACCGCAAATAGAAAAGCGGTTTTAGTATACTCCACCAGCTGATAAACGGAATCATTTTTGTATAGCCGCCCAGTTTTTTAGGCGGATAGATCTTGGTCACAAATACTTCTTTGAATTTATAGCCCAGGGTGATCACCTTCCATAAAATATAAGGCTCCAGCTCATAGGTATTCAGCCATTCTTGATTGAGGTTGATGCGTTCATCGTTAAAAATACTAAGCCGTATGGCCCGAAAACCATTGGTGGTATCTGTAACGTGACGGCCGGTCAACAGTGAAAACACCAAGGGGTGAAGCCGGGTGGCTAATTTACGGTAAAAAGGCATTTGCCCACCAGACCCGACTGAGCCCAAATAGCGCGATCCCTGCACCAAATCATAACCTTCACGCACAATAGGCCCAAGCAACTGCGGGATCTCTTCGGGGTCGTCTTTGTCATTGCCGGCCATGATTACAATAATTTCATAACCGTGTGTGCGGGCATAAGTAATACCGGTACGGATGGCGGCCCCCACCCCGCAACGCTGGGGATGTTTGACGCTCAAGACACCTTTGTGGCGATATCCGGCAATCATTTCACTCGTGCCGTCATCAGAACCATCATCGACGATCAGATAATCCGCTTGGGGTAGCATTCCGCTTTTAAGAAACCTCTCAATAACATTACCTAATTTAATTTTTTCATTGAAAGCCACCGGCACGACTAGGACTTTGGGCATCATAGAGGGACAATCGTATTATTGTTGATTTGGTAGGAAGCACTACAGGCACATTTTAATTCATCATTTAACGTGCGGCCGCAACAGCAGGCATACCCTACCAGCCGCGCGGGATTGCCGACGACAATGGTATAGGCAGGAACATTTTTGACAACCACACAACCGGCACCGATGACCGCATAAGTCCCTATAGTGACTCCGCACATGACCGTGGCATTGGCCCCGATGGTTGCCCCTTTTTGGACTAAAATCTTCTCCAAGACCCAGGCATCCGCGCGATGGCTGCGGGGATTGCGGTCGTTGATAAAAACGACCCCGCTGCCTACAAAAACATCATCCTGCAAAGTCACACCGTCAAAAACCGCCACCCCATTTTTCAAAGTCACATAATTACCGATGACAGCGCCACGTTCGACATAACAGCCGTCACCAATATTACAATGTTCGCCGATGACGGCCCCTTCCAGAATATTGGCATTGGCCCATACGCGGGTTGCCTGGCCCACTTGCGCATCCGGATGCACCAGCGCTTTTTCATGTTTAAAGAAGCTCATAATGCCACCCGCTCGCCTTTGCGATTAATGGACTCTCCGATCGCCACCAAAGTACGCACCACATCTGCCGCGCGATTGGCATCCGCCAATGACGGCGTCTGATTCTTTTCAACGCACTGTATAAAATATTGCGCCTGGGTCTTTAAAGGCTCATTAAACCCTATTTTAGGAATGGTAATGCTCCCCTCCCGGGAAAGCAATTGAAATTCTCCGTACGTTTCATAATACACAGAAGTTTTTTCGACATGTTTATCGTAAAGTTTAATAGGCCCTTCAGAGTCCAGGTCATCCCAGGACACCATTTTCTGACTACCGACCACCGTAATCTGGCGCACTTTTTTGGGGTCCAGCCAACTGACATGAATATTGACCATAATATTATCAGGGTAATCGAGGATGGCGAAACCCAAATCCTCCAAATTGCCTCCCAGACATTTATGGCCGCGCGCTGAAACCGATACCGGGACGCTATCAAATAAAAAGTTAAAAATAGAAATATCATGCGGGGCTAAATCCCAAAGGGCATTCACATCATAACGGAATGGCCCCAGATTGGTACGCTCGGAATGAGCGTAATGCACGCGGCCAATCTCTCCGTTGGCTATGTACGCACGCAAGTTAACTATACCCTGATTAAAAACAAAAATGTGCCCGACCATCAATACCCGGCCCACACGACTCGCCAGAGCGCCCAACGTTAAACATTCTTCGGCGCGCAAAGCCAGGGGCTTTTCGCACAGCACATGTTTACCGGCCTGCAAGGCTTCCTGGGTAATTTTAAAATGGAAATTGGTAGGCACGGCGACCACCACCGCGTCGATGGCGGGGTTAGCCAAAATATCTTTGTATTCTTGGGTCACTTGAATGTCCGGGAAAAGTGTCGCCACAGAAGACAAACGCTTCTGGTCCAAATCCGCGCACATCAATACTCTGGAATTCGTCAATTGAGAAAAAATACGGATATGATTCGGTCCCCAATGCCCACAGCCGATAACGCCGATAGAAAGCATCCCTTTGCTACCCCCTCCCTTACCCTCCCCACAAGGGGGAGGGAACTAAAGGATAAATTTTAACCCATTATACTTAAAACCGGTCTAAAACCCAAAGTCTTTCTTTAAGGATTTATTGATTGCTAATGACTGCACCTTTGCAGTAAAATATCCCGCATATGTCCCGTTTAAAAAATATTTTTTGGGTACTTCTGGTCCTATCGGCACTGTTTAATCTCTACCAGGCCTATGCTCAGGCCATAAGCCAGCTTAATGACCGCCAAACCATTCCTCTGCACAGTTTAGGGTATCAATTCATCGGCCTGGAAAACGTTTTTAAAAATATCCGCACAGTCGGCTATTATACGGATAAAGACCTCAATAATCCCTTGGCCATCGCCCAATTTGAACAGGCCCAATACATGCTGGCACCAACGGTATTAGACCTCAACCATACCCAATACCGCTGGGTGATTTTTGATTGCACCAGCCTACAGGTGGCCAAGGAGGCCATCCAACGCTTAAAATTAATTCCGGTCAAAGCCAACCACGGCATCATCTTGGCTTTAAACCCTTATGGTATTTAAATGGTTTATTTAATTGGTATTTTGATAAGTTTATCCGCAGGCTTTCTTCTAATACGTCTGTTAACAGCCGGACGCCTAAATCTTATTTTGCACATTCTATTAGCTCTGGCCCTGGGTTTAGGGATAGATGGTGTCGCGGCTTTTTATACGCATATTCTTTTTAATCAATTCAACCGCTGGATACCCATAGGAATTGTGGTGTTGGGGATAATATCATGTGTGGTGTCATTGCGAGCCCGAAGGGCGAAGCAATCTCTTAAAAACGAGATTGCTTCGTGGTCTCATGCCGACCACTATCGTTGGTCGTCGCTGAGAAACGCTCCTCGCAATGACACAATAATAAAACATGCCTGGGGACTGCTGACCTTAGGGGTTCTGGCAATTCCTCTAACCATCAGTGCCTATCATTACCCTCTGGGCGGATGGGACGCGTGGTCCTGCTGGAATTTGAAAGCAAAATTTATTTTTCTCGGGGGACAAGACTGGAAAAATATGTTTCTCCCCGGTCTTTGGCGCAGCAATACCCATTATCCCTTGCTTTGGCCGCTGATCAACGTGTGGTTTTGGGATTTAGGAGGGCAATTCAATCAAGCGGTCCCTATGTTCAATAGCATTCTTTTTGCGCTTTTAACAGCTGGTATCCTGCTATTCGGCCTTTTGGAATTGACGGGCGTTTTATCTGTTGCCATAGCCGCAGCCGTAATCGTGACGGCTTTACCTCTTGGTGTCATGTTGAATATAAGCCAATATAGTGATGGCCTCCTGGGACTTTTTCTATTATCGGCCTTTATGTGTTTGCTGCTGGCGGAAAAGCACAACAACCCCAAACTAAAAATTTTATCCATGATTTTTCTGGGACTAATTTGCTTTACCAAAGACGAGGGGATGATCATTGCTGTCATTGCCGCGTGCCTGGTCCTCTGGCAGACGTACTCCCATCTTCGTCATTCTGAGCCCGAAGGGCGAAGAATCTCAAACCTTATTCTCGCATTTATCCTCGCGGCCAGCCCTATGATCATCTTCTCTGCGGCTTTAGCGCCCCACAACGAAGCCTTTATCAACGGGCTCACATCGATGGAAAAACCCGCGAATTGGACGCGTTTGAGCATCATTTTGGTTTACCCCTGGTTTGAAGCAATCAGCGGCAAATGGAACGGTTTATGGTTTTTAGTGGTGAGCGGCGTTTTATTAGCCGGTAAAAAATTGTGGCAAAAAACTCTTGGAGTGATAGGTATCAGCCTGGCGCTTTATCTGGGAGTGGTGATGGCCTATTATGGCATTAATACTTTTTTTGAAATCGGCTGGTGGCTTGAGAACACCCTCTCCCGCGTCCTCTTTGTACTGGTACCGACGATAGCCTTATGGATTGGCCTTGGACTATACAATTCATTGCCCCTGGTTCAACCCTAAAAATGCCGCAATCCCTTTAAGCGGCTGGACACTAATAATCACCGGCACAAAACCAGGGGCGTTTTGCAGTTGTTGAAGCATGCCTGGATCAAGGTGGAATTTAATCCCTTCACCGGTGTTTTGAACTTCTAAAGGCGTTTTGTTAGTGGTAAAATCTATCCCCCCTTTTTCCGTCTTCATCGCTTGATTCTTATAACCAGCCGAATCTTCCTTTTTACTGGACTGATGCTCTATAAAATCATCGACCCCTGTAAGATCAATAATATCGCCTGGGTCTAAATGCCCCAATTCTATGCCTGGATTATGCTCTTCTATAAAATCTAGAACGCTTAATAGATCAGAAGGAGGTTTTAAATGATGCCTGCCAAAATAAATTCTTAATATTGTAAGAATGGAATCGGCTCTTCCTTCCTGACTTCCTATCTTTACCTTCGAACGCGAACCTTCAGAATAAAATTGTGATGGGGCATCTTCTGGTGTTGTATTGATTGTTTCTAATTGGCTCATCACATCACCCAACCCATACCCACCCGGGAAAGAATAATCACCATATGTTTTTCCTGAACCGGGGAAATAATATAATCTTACGGTTTTCTCTCCTGTTGTCGAACCTTTCTTATCCCAAGAAAATGCTTTGGCGACATAACCAATAAACGGCGCTAATTCTTTATGCGCATTATATAACGATACTACCTTTTCAGGATCACTCACCCATAATCTAGCGACTTCACAAAAGGCCTCTTGGGGACTGTTACTTTTATACGCATACGTAGCATCTTCCCACATTTCCGTTAATCCTAAAAAACTCTCCCGATGTTGCGTGTAAACATCCGTAAGAACTTCTTTGGCGTGTTCATCCAAAACAGACTGCCAATAATTATGAAAAACTTCATGAGAGAATACTCCATTGTTTTGGCCTCGTTCTCCAAGCACCACTTCTCTGGTTGATGGCACAAAGAAACCAGCTGAATTTTCAGGACGGTTAAGACGTTCATACTCCTTCTGTAACGGCAAGTATACCGCCTGCAATCCAGAATACAAATGATCAGGAAAAACTGTTAACCGCCACGGTTGCCCTTCGCCATAAAAGGGAATAGTGGAGTCCTCTGTGTATAAATACATATTGACACCCGCAGCAGTGGTCGATACAAGTTGTTGAGAAAGCGGTAAAAGTTGATCACGGAAAACTTGATTACGGGAACCGTTTTGCACCAAAAGCATCCCTAGAAGTGCTGAATATGTAAAAATTCGTTTTGAAGAAATCATCGCCCGGTCCCCCCGATCCAGTTGGGTGCTGTTCCCCATTCTTTCGATCACAGCCCGCCTGTTTTCATCATTCAACCGCTGCAAAATACCAAACTTTGCTGCTTCAAACCGTTCATGGGAAATATGACGACTTACACTGTTTAAAATGTCTGGCAGTCTTTCCCTGGCCCTGATTCTTGTTTCCTCAAATCCACGAAGAAAAGCATCGATATAATCTTCATTGCCTTGTCTTCCAACTATAACTTTTAAAAAAGTATTGACATCGCCCTTATCCCACGAAACTACACCCTGCCTCAAATTATCTGGCACATCACCAAACATATATTCCTGGTCAATTCTTATAAATCCTTCTGCGGTCAATAAGAAATGCTTCATCATAGCATCCCGTGAGTCCAATATGTCCGACACCCCCACAGCAGCCCCAAGACTTCTCATGCGTTCTTTGACGGCATCCGGCGTTCCTGACAAAACTTTTGCTAATCCCGGTGTTAAAAATCCGTTTTTTGTTTGAAGTGCAATAAGATCACTTTCGCGATATTCAATCATGGCCCATGCCTCATCTGCTTGCGCTGCAGCTTCACTTTCAAGCTGCGCCACATGATAGGTAGGGACATTCAGAATACCTGCCACCTGCGCACCTATGATGTCATAACCGATATTTTTCTTCACCATCCACTTCACCAAAACCCGTTGTTGTTCCCCGTCAACTCCACGTAGTGTCATTTCAAAAATTGGGCTCTTACCTGTTCCTCCACCCTTCGTATAATCGCTTTCCCGCTCATCTATACTTTCAATTGTAAATGTCTTCTCATTGAATGTTATAGGCATTCGTTCTTTCATCTTCTTTGATAGTTCCAAAAAACTCTCCCATTGTGTATCATCACTTCCCCAAGCACCCAATCTCAGAAAGACTTTAACGTTCTGTTTTTGTCCAAAATGCCGCCAATCCGCTAACAGTTTATTGAGCCTGTACTCCGCCGCATAATCAAAAAATCTCACGTTATAAACAAAGGTTGGATCCATCAGGGGGCTTATGGCTTCCCTATCCCTTCCCACATCTTTAAGAATTTCGTTGGCGACATAATTCCATCGAACAATAAACGAAAGCAGGCTATATAGCGGCGCTGGCATTTCCCCAAATTTTCCCAAAGCATATTGTTGCTTCAATTCGATTCCAGCTTCTTCAGCATATAGGAAATATTTAAAGCGATCTATAGATGTACTACCCATAAGATCCCTCTCTCTCGACATTTTAGATAGAAAGTCAATAAAAAGAGGAAGAAGGGCTTCGGCGAATTGAGGGTCTTCCGTCATTATAGGGTCTAAGATTGGTTTAAAAACTTCTCGAGCTTCTTCAATATTGGGTTGCGAATTTGGAACATTTATGGGAATGCTGATGGCAGAAACGCTCCTTCGCTCGAGAAAACCTCGTAAGTCAGAGCCCTGATATTGACTTAACCCGGAGATAAAATTCTTATCGTTGAGTCCCTCACCTACCAAAAAATCGATGCCTTCTTGACGCAATCGTTGGACAAAATGGGTATTGATCCCGGCATCCCTAAAACGCTTTTGACCGTGAAATAGTCCCTCATTGGTAATACGGACAAATGGATGGACCACCGGAACTGCTGGCCTTATTTTATTACCTAAAGATCTTTGCACCAATGGTGGTTGTGTCCGGGGAACCCATGATGTTGCCCTTCCTTCTTGAGTCTCAGACAATTGGGCTCCAATAAATCGTGACTGAATTATCATGGCCCGGTCATTGCCGGGCATTTTATCTTGATCTTCAATAGAAATTTTCTCCGTATATTCTTCAATTGGGGCAACGGCAATATTGGTTTCGCCAGTATTACCAGTTAACCCTGAAAGGGCAACCCCGCCAGAGAAATATTTTCTGGGAATGATCTGTTGCGTTAAAGGATCTTGTTCTTCTTTGATGTAGTTGTAAACGCCTTTTTTGAAGGCTTTTAAATATTCCTGATATAGCCCTTCAACATCATTCTTAAAATTGATTCCCGCTTTCGCGGGAATGACAGTAGAAGTATATTGAACACCGGCTACTTTATTTTTATCTGCGTACACTTGCGCTAAAATGCTGTCTTTAATTTTCTTCTTGTACCATGTGGCTAATATGAGACTGTTGTAAACTTGTCGAAGCTTAGCGAAATTTTTGTTTTCGTTGACTTCTTTGGTCAGTTCTGGGATGACTATCTCGCGGACGATTTGGGAGCCGAGGGCACTCGTGGCTTGTACGGCGTTGGGGTGGTTTCCCTGGGATGCTTTCACATTCACTGCTTCATTGCTTGGCAGGCGGCTTGAGGACACGTCCCCTTCGGGGACATGTCCCCTGATCGGCAGCGCTAACATGTCTCCTGGTTGGCGTTGGTTCTTTTCAAGGGCTAAATAATCCTCCTCAAGCATCACTTTCAATCTCGACTCCACTATATACGCCGTACCTGCCTTGACATTTTCATAAACAACGGCCTTTTCAGGAACAATCCAAACTTTATTAAAAGTGTTAACCGGAATATTGGTCGTGCCGAATTTCTTCTGGGCCTCCTCATATATCCTCTTCCAGAATTTCTTACCTATTTCATCCTCTGGATAAATCAAGCTGGCTGTAATCTGTTTGAGCATGTAGTCTTCTGCCAACAGGTCTCGCCCCATTTCCGTTAATCCAAAACTTTGAGGGATGATGCGGTCTTTTTCGTAAGGACTAAGATTAACCCAGAGGTCTTTCTCAGGGATAGTTAAGCTGGCTAGGAAGTATTTGATGAGTTTGGTGGCTTCTTGTTTTAAACTCCCCCTATCCCCCCCTTTAACTAAAGAGGAGGAATCGCCTTTGTCTAAAATAAAATCGAACCTAAACGGATTATCGGGATGAACCTTGATGCCCTTTAATAGGGGAGGATTAAACTCTGGACTTAAATGCACCCTCACCCCGGGAGCCGGCAAACGAAAGTCCCCGCCTGCCCCGCCTGCGGAGCCTAACGGCGAGGCCAGTTGAGCTTGGGCCAAAGGCATGGGACCAAGTATATTGGCCAGGAAAGCAATTAAAATAAAAACATGGATCCATGGGGCCCTTGTTCTCATACTATAAATATGAAACATCTATAGAACAAAATCAAGGGCGGAAAGGCTATTTCAAGAAAACGCTTTCTTTAAAATCCATCGTCGGTGAAATACAAATTTGCTATGGATTTAAACAAAATTTATTAATAATTAAACACAGAAAGGTTGGCACACAGCGAAAATCCCATCCACATGACGAGCATCAAAGCAGATGAGAAGGAAGTTTAATGCACGCGCCTTTTATAAGCAATTTAAGGCCGTTTGATGCTTTTGATTTTATAGTTTAATGTCCCTGCCGGCACTTTGATCTCCAAAGATTCCCCCATTTTATGGCCTAATAATCCCTTGCCGATGGGCGAAAAAATGGAAATTTTATTTTCTTCGTAACTGGCTTCTTCGGGAGACACTAACATATACGTCAATTCTTCATCGTTATCTAAATCCTGCATGGTCACAATGGCGCCGATAAAAATTTTATCGGAGGGGATATTTTCATTCTCGATAATACGCACATTCGAAAGCTTGCTCTCCAATTCAGCGATGCGCGACTCATTATGCGCCTGCGCCTCTTTGGCCGCGTCATATTCGGCATTCTCGGAAATATCCCCCTGGGAGCGGGCCTCACCAATAGCCTTGGCGATTTTTTGGCGTTCAGTGGTCTTCAAGGTTTCCAATTGCCCCTGAAGTTTATGGAAACCCGCACGGGTTAAATAGACTTCATCCGCCATCTTACATCGCCTCAATGGCCTTCATCATAATCGGTACAACCCCCTGCGCTTCCTCTTTGCTCAAACGGCCCAATTTGGTAAAATTCCACTGGCCGTCAATCTGGTTCTCGCGGGTAACCTGTAATTTCTTGGGGGCACCGTTATAAGAAAAAACTCCGACACTGATACGGGTATTCTGAAAATCCAGCACTTCTTTAAACGAAACTACATCCAACGATTGATCGTAAGGCATGTGATTGTCCTTTCTGATAGTTAAAAAATTACGTTAACCCCGGCAGATTAAAACCGGGCATGTTTTTCATCTTGGTGGCCGCCGCCTGCTGGGAACGTTTCACCGCGGTATTCAGGCTTCTCAAAAGATCCATCTGGATACGATTTTTATTGCCGGCACTCAAAAGGCCTTCTTCGATTTCAATGGACTGGAATATCTGCGCCCCATTGACAACCACCTTGATGCCGCGGGTCTCCTGGACCTCTATAATAGTGGCCTCCAACTCTTTTTTGAGTATGTCCGCCTGTTTTTTCATTTCCATAAGCTTCTTAACTTGATCGAACATGGCAACTCCTCTTAACAATACCCCACGCTTTGTCCCAACAAGACTGGCGGGATTTATAATTTATATACTTTAATAAAAATACTTTATACTCTATCTTTCGATTTTTTGCAAGCAAGATTCTTGCTTAGAAAGTCCGGTTAAACGGATTAATGCAACCTAAAAGCCAAATCATACAAACTGCTGACCAAAAATCTTTGTAAAAATATGATGATAAAAAAGACGATGATCGGTGAAATATCAATACCCATAGGGGGCAGCAAGCGACGTATGGGCTCAAGCAGCGGATCGGTCGTGCGCACCAAAAACTGGACTATCGGATTAAACGGGTCCGGATTGACCCAGCTTATCAACGCACGGATTAAAACCAACCAGTACATGATGGTCAAAAGAATATTGATGATGGCCGCCAACGCGTCTACAAAATTGCCTAAGACAAACATAAAGTGTTCTCCTTAAAAGAATTTAAATAAACTCCCTTCCAGCATTTTTTCCTCAAACCGGTTAAGGATCTTTCGTGTCTTAATAGAAATATATTTCCATTCATGCATCACATCCTGGATCCCGTCGCTGGTCGCCTGCAAAGAAATGGCCGTGCGGGTAAGCACCGCGGCCATATCCTCCACGTCCAAGGGGTCCTCCCCGATAATAGGCGCGGTCAAATCAAACACTTTAAGGGAATGATCCTCGCTGATCTCAATGAATCTCTGTCCCAAAACACCCTCAGTCCTGATGCTGATCCTGGAACATTTACTAAACTCAAACTCATATTTTTTAAAGATATCCATGCGCACCTTGAGGCTGCGTCCTTCGATAGGCTGGGTCAAAAAATCCACGGAACCGACAACGCCCACGTCAACCCCGGAAATACGAATAGGCGAACCTTCCACCAGGCCGCTCACCTCATTAAACAGGGCCAAAACCTGGAATTTGGGTTCTGTGAGCCCTCGGTCAATCCCGATAATAAATACGCTGACTACAATCAGGGCCAATCCTATGATAAAGAATAGCCCCGCCGCTAATTGTTTCATCTGTCCACCGTTATTTTCCATAGACCTCCCTGGCCCTTAAGCCATTCCTGCCTGCAAGAATTGACGTACAAAAGGCTCACTCGATTCTTTCAACTGCTGCCCTGTGCCTATAGCCGCAATGCGACGTTCATCAATAATGATCAACCGATTGGCAATGCGCAATGAGTTGTTCACATCATGCGATGTAATGACCGTAGTTGAACCTATCTGCCGGGACACATGTGCGATCAAATCCGATATATCGTGACTGCGGATAGGATCCAGGCCTGAAGTCGGCTCGTCGCACAACAGCACACGGGCCCCCAGGACAATGGCCCGGGCCAGGCCGACCCTTTTTTTCATGCCACCGCTGAGCTCGTCAGGAAATTTAGATTCTACCCCATCTAAATCCACGAGGTTTAAAACCTCCTTCACCCGTAAGGCTATCTGTGAGGTTTTCAGTTGAGTGTGTTCCCTCAGGGGAAAAGCCACATTATCAAAAACATCCATAAAATCGTACAACGCTCCCTCCTGAAATAAATACCCCATATTGCAGCGCACTTTCAACAATTGATCTTCCCTTAAAGCATCTATGTTGACCCCATCGATGATAACCCGGCCTTTGTCCGGACGGAATAAACCGATCAAATGCTTTAACAGCACCGTTTTGCCGACACCGCTTAACCCTAAAATCGCGACAATCTCCCCGCCGGTGACATTAAAACTGATGTCCTCAAGGATCGGCTGGCCCCCCAATTTTTTATACAGACCTTCAACTTTAATCATTAGCACGACGCTCAAAATAGCGAAACTTGTTTTTATCAAATTTGGTGTAAAGCCGCGCATAGGGTTTGGTGGCTATTTTTTCCACAAAAACCTGCACGCCCCTGTACTCACCCACCTGATAAACTTCCGCATCCTGCAAGACCTCATAGTCATTGACCGGATACCATTTATGCCCGTCGAATTCTATAGGCTCACCGTTACGTATCCATCCGGCTTCGATGGCGGCAACGGGATAACTTTGTATTTGTCCGCTATTGTCCGTGCTCGTGACACACCCGCCCCCGAGGCAAGCCATTAACCATACCCCTAAGACTAATGCCCTATGCTTATTTTTCATAGATTTAGCCCCACAATGTTAAAATAATTTTGGTTAAAACCGTATTGGAAAGAATGACCGCGATATAGGAATACGCCACCGCACGAGTGGTAAAACGCCCGACACCCACGGCCCCTCCCTGGGTGAAAAACCCCTGATAACAACAAATCCAGCCCACAATCACGGAGAAGAAAAAAACTTTAATAAACCCGCCAAAGAAATCCACGTAACCGACCGCATCCAAAGTCTGATGAATATAAAAAACACCCGGCATATGGGCCTGGGTGACCGCGATCATATACCCGCCTAAAATTCCCAGGATCTCGGATATGATCACCAAAAGCGGCAGGACCAATACGCAAGCCAGGAAACGCGGCACTACCAAAAACTCAATGGGGTCGACCCCCATGACCCTTGTCGCTTGAATCTGATCCTTCGTATTCATCGTCCCTAATGCCGCGGTTATGCCCGCCCCGGCTTTCCCGGAAAAAATCAAAGCGGTAAAGACGGGACTCATCTCACGCACCAAAGACAGGACCACCAAACGGGCAATAAACTCTTTGGCGCCAAAGCGCTGTAACGTAATAAATCCCTGTAAACCCAGGACCGTGCCCGTCGCCAATGAAGTTAACATCACAATGACAATCGACTGCACCCCCTGCTCGTACATTTGATTGAGTACGTCTGTCGCCCTGATACGGCCACGGACGATCAAAGAAACGATGTCCCCAAAAAAGAAAATAGCTTCACCGATGCTGCTCAAATAATTAGAAAGTCTTTTTACCACAGGTGTCAAAATCATTATTTTTCTTTCAGCCAGATGGCAGACAACTCTTTGTTGATTTTCTCCTGACGGCTTAAAGAAATATATTTTCCATCGCGCTGGTGGGACCCCAAGGCCCTCTTGGCATGAGTAAACGCTCTCACACTCATGACCCTGGCCCCGAGTGCCCGCGTATACAAAACAATATCCTTGTCATCGCTGACAACGACACAACGTTGACGCTCAGTGTCCTCTTCGACCATGAGCTTGATCTTATCGTCCGCAGAGCCTTCTGAAAAAATCACCCGTGTGGCCCCGCCAGGGGAAGCGCCAAAAAAATCCGGATTACCTGCCCCGCCGCTTTCAAGGCGGGGGCCGTCAAAAACCACGGTCAGGGTATTATTCACGCTTCCCTGAGGGTGTTGTGTCTCAATCCATCTCATCAGCCCACGACGCCCTTCTTCAAGCGAAAGGTCATTGAGGGCCGGGATTTGCTTGAGAATATTGTACCCGTCCAGAATATAATGTAGTGACATATACCAATCCGCCTAAAAGTCCGGAAATGATCGTAAAACCCGAATTAATAAGACTTAAGCCGCCCGCCACCTCTTTAGGCACTCCGACCAAAAAAAGTAAAGACACCCACCCGATTTCCCTGAAACCCAAGCCCCCGATGGACGGCAACGACGTCACCACACACACAATGGGCGAAAAAATAATAAAATAAACCAAAGCAATGTTTTGATGCATACCTTTGGCCGTCAGATAAAATTCTATCGCCAAAATAATCTGGGCCACGATGGAAATAAAAATAGATTCCCAACCCTGGCGTTGCCTGCCTTTCAAAAGCACAATATCATAATGCAATCTCATTAAATTGTCTTTGACCTTAGGCCACATGGCAAAAGCCGTACAGACAAAAGAAAAAACCCGATGACTAAAAAGCATAATCGCAATGCCTAAGGAAACGATACTCATCGCCGCGATCGCTATAAGGACTAATCGACTGGCGACGATGGCGTGGCCGAAGGAAAAAGCGACTGCGGCCAGGATCACTATACCCGCAAACCCGCTTAAACGGTCCAGTACAATAGAAGCAAATACTTTGGGCTTATGTCCAGTTTCCTGGGCCAATCCTAAGCCCCTAATCACATCACTGCCGACGGGTGAAATGGGAAAAAGGCTGCAGAAAAGCCCTATAAAAAACCAACGCGTACTGGGTAAACGCTTGGCCTTAAGCCCAACGGCTTTCATTAAAATCCGCCAACGCCATAAAATTAAAAAATTGATCGAAAAAAAGATGATCCCAGCGGCGGTCATGTAGCGCATGTCTGCGCATCTTATGACTTCCCACATATGCCTGAAGTCAATGGTCATAAAAAGCCATGCCAATAAAGCCAGACTCAAAAAACAAGGAACTATAAACGAAAAAATATTCTTCAACTTCTGTATCATCAGACTGTCGCCTCCATATTATCCAAAGCCGCCTGCCCCGCCGCTTTCAAGGCGGCGGCCCGATACCCCTTCTCGGCCATATAAGAACTGCGCACCAAAGGCCCGCTTGCCACATGCACAAACCCCATATCCATCCCTAGGCGACGATAACGTTCAAAATCTTCCGGGCGCACAAACCGCGCCACTGCCCAATGGCGTTTGCGCGTCGTTGGGGCCAGATATTGACCGATGGTTAAAATCCGGCAACCGGCCTGGCGAAGTTCAGCCATGACCTCCACAATTTCTTCGTCACTCTCGCCCAAACCCACCATCAAAGAAGATTTGATAAAAACTTCGGAGTTAAGCTCGCCCAAACGGCGCAAAACCTGTAAAGAGCGATCATGTAGGGCCTGTGGACGGACATCAGGACTCAGGCGACGCACAGTTTCGATATTATGAGCAATCACTTCAGGGGCCGCCTGGCTTAATAATTTTAAAGATCCTTCTTTAGCGGAAAAATCCGGGATCAAAACTTCAATTTTAACCGCGGGGGAAAGACTCCGTATAGCTTCAATAGTTTTGACAAACGCCGCAGCCCCCTGGTCCTCAATATCGTCGCGCGCGACAGACGTCACCACCACATACCGCAAGCCTAACTGTTTAACCGCCAAAGCCACCTGATAAGGCTCTTGGGGGTCGATGGCCTCCGGTCGTCCGGCGGCCACCGCACAAAAACGGCAGGCACGCGTGCACGTGCCCCCTAAAATCATAAAGGTCGCCACTCCCTGTTCCCAGCAGGAGCCCATATTGGGACATCGGGCGCTTTCACAAACCGTATGCAGACGTCCTCCTCGAAAGAACTCTTTCATTGTCCGGATCTTATTCATATCCGGAATTTCCTGCTCAAACCAGGATGGAAGCATTATCATCCTTACCCCCGCCTTTGGCGGGGCAGGCTAAAACTTTGGCCGGATAAGAACCGTCCTTCATCTGTGACAATACTTTCTGACGCTCTTTAGCGGGAAGATAATCCAGGATCAATTTGCCCTGCAAATGGTCATATTCGTGCTGGAATACACGCGCGACCAGACCGCTTAACCGCGCCTGGACATGACGATTTTCTCCGTCGGTAAATTCCACCCACACGATTTTAGGACGTTTGACATCTACCAGCACATAAGGGACGCTCAAACACCCTTCCTGCACCACTTCCTGACCGGAAATACTCAAACACCCTTCTTGCATCACTTCTGATCCTGCGCCTTTAAGAATTTTGGGATTGATGGCCGCGAAAACTTCTTTTTCGGTATTCACCACAAAAATCTGTTCATTAATGCCCACTTGAGGGGCCGCCAATCCCACTCCCTTGCACGCGTTGACGGTCTCGAACATCGCCGCAATCAACATCCGCTCAACCGCCCCCACCTCTTTGACCGGCTTGGATTTTGCCCTCAGGCATGGGTCGCCATAAAGTCTGATTTTTAAAACCCCGAATACCATATTAATCCAATGTCATTCCCTTGATAAGCGGGAATCCATTTATTAGGACTTTTTTATTTTATTCCCGCCGTTGAGATAGACGATCTTAGGCTGCCAGCGTCGGGCTTCTGCGGCCTCTATGAAAGCATAACTTAAAATGATCAGCCGATCCCCGACAAGCCCAAGACGCGCCGCAGGCCCGTTAAGACAAATAACGCCGGAACCCGGATTGCCCGCAATTACATACGTTTCCAGACGGCTGCCGGTACTTTCGTTGAGCACATGCACTTTTTCTCCGGGAATGAGGCCGGCCTCCTTGAGGATATCGGCATCAATCGTGATACTGCCTTCATAATGCAATTCAGCCTGGGTGATAGATGCATGGCCTATTTTAGATTTTAATACTTCTATCAACATGCGAACTCCTGGTTATTCTATAAATGAGGGTTAATCTTGGCCAAAATCTTGTCCTTCGGCATGGCTCCCACCCATTGGTCTACCGGCTGCCCGCCTTTAAAAAGAAGCATAGTCGGAATAGACATGACATTAAACTGCCCCGCTAAATTGGGCGACTCGTCCACATTGACTTTGGCAATTTTCATTTTTCCCTGAAGCTCGACGGACAGCTGGTCGATAATGGGGCCCACCATTTTACAAGGGCCGCACCATGGTGCCCAAAAATCCACCAAAACCGGCAGTGAAGATTTTAACACCTCGGCCTCAAAACTCTTTTCATCCAAATGTAAAGCGCTCATAAAAACCCCCTCTATGAAAAATAAAAAGTCCCAAGACTAGTCTTGGGGATATTGTAGATTTATTATATATTCGTTAGGTATTTATATCAAACATTTTATCTACAATACCTTCTTGGCTTTCAAAAAAAATTAAAAACTTGAAATATAGAACAGGGTGGATAAAAGCTTTTGAATATGGTAGATTAAATAGTATGGAAGACTTGAACAAACCTAAAAAAATTCTTGTAGCGGATGATGATATGGACATAGTGTACATCATCAAATCAACCCTGGAGAAAAATGGTTATGAGGTCATCACGGCATCTGATGGCAGTCAGGCCTTAAAGCTCATTAAAACCAATGTCCCTGATTTGATGATTGTTGATCTAACCATGCCGGTGATGAACGGATGGGCCTTTAATATGAAAGTCCGTGAAGATAAACGTTATAAAACTACTCCGATTATTATCTTAAGCGGACTACTGGAACGCGAAATCTCATCTGACAAAATGGAAGATGGTCTCACCTACATACCTAAACCATTTGATATATTTAAGCTAATGGATAAAGTTAAAGAACTCTGCCCTCCCCACGACCAACGATAGTCCCCGGTATGAGGGGACTGCTAAATAATCCGAAATAACCTAAAAAGTTTGCTTTATGCCGAAAAACCGTATATATTTTGATTAGGAACAAATGGAACATTGAGAACAAATAGAACAGCTGGGGCTGAGTATGGACACCGAAAAAAATGCAGAACGGCCGCTAACTACAGGACAAATCGCCCAATACTGCCACGTTACCCATAGAGGGGTCCTTAAATGGGTTGAATCCGGTAAACTAAAAGCCTATCGTACCCCAGGCAAACATAGCCGGATAAGTACCGAAAATTTCTTAAATTTTCTTAAAAAATATAATATGCCGATCCCTGCTGTGTTACAGCATTCAGCCGCAACCAACGATAGTCCCCGGCAAGAGCAACTCCCCAAAAAAATCCTGATAGTTGATGATGACCGCGGTATTGTGCATTGTTTACAAAGAGCCCTGATGATAGAGAACAACTATATTATAGAAGTGGCCTTTGACGGATTCCAAGCCGGTAAAAAATTTTCCGAATTTAAACCTGATTTTATTATTTTAGATATTTGTATGCCAAGCGTGGACGGTTATCAGGTGTGTACTCATATACGCCAGGACCTGAACAATAAACATGTTAAAATCCTGGCGATTTCAGGTATCAGCGGGCCTCAGGAAATCAAAAAGATTATGGATTTAGGAGCCAATGATTATCTACAAAAACCATTTAGTAATGAAACATTGCAACAGAAAATCAAGGATATGTTATGAAAAGCCTCACCACTCGTTTCTCGGTCCGTTTCTTCACAGCTATGCTGATATTGGCCGGGATATTACTCGTGGTCCTTGCCATCTATGACTATAGGGCTGAAAAGACGATAAAACATCTGCGAGATCATTCCGACCAGCTTGAACATTTTAGAAATGACATCATCAATTTCGATGAAAATTTAACAACCGCAGCCCGTATGGCTGCGGCAACCGGAGACATGGAATGGGAAAAACGTTTCCACGAGTATGAGACCAAACTGACTGGCGTCATCCATCAAGCCATCCAGACATCCCCAGAAATTTACCGCAAAGAAACAGACCGCAACAATATCAGTAAAGTCAAATTATCAGAAATGGAACATAACGCTTTTTCGTTAATCCACCGCGGCCAAGGCCCTGCCGCCATGGCCATTGTATTTGGCAAACAATATGAAACTCAAAAAGACGCTTATATCAATGCCATCAAACGGTTAAATGACCTTTTAAAAGAGCAGATGCAAGCAGCTTTGGATGTGGAACACAGTAAAGAATACCTAGGCCAAATCTCTTTTATTACCGTACTTTGCCTGTTGTTGTTGTCATGGCTGATTATTTTGCGTATTGCCCGACGGACACAGGAAGAATTAGTAGAAAGTAACCGCCAGCTTTCCCTACGTACTGGCCAATTAAACGAACTCACCCTGACCCTTGAAAAAAAGATACGCGAGCGCACTGAAAATTTGATAATCCTCCAGGCCCAGTTATTACAAGCAGAAAAATTCTCCGCCATAGGCCAACTGGCGGCCGGGATTGCCCACGAAATCAATAATCCTGTCGGTTTTATCAACAGTAATTTACAGACCCTGCAGAAGTATGTGGTGCGTTATACGCAATTGCTGGGGATCCTTGACACATTGGAAGAAGCTTTTAAAAACAATGCCCCGCAACGGCTTTCCCAGGCCATGGCCTCCTTTGAAAAAATCCGCCGGGAGACCAATTTCGTTTTCATCGACAGGGACATCGACAATTTGCTTAAAGAATCCAGTACAGGGATCGAAAAAATCAAAAAAATTGTAACGGATCTGCGCACCTTTGCCAGTCCCGATGGCGGCGTGATGGGCTGCGTTAATATAGAAGCGCTCATGGAAAGCATGCTGAATATCGTCCACAATGAAATCAAATATAAGGCGGAATTAAAAAAAGAATATGGCGCCCCGCCTGCCATTGTCTGTGACCCACAGAAAATCGGCCAGGTCTTTGTCAATTTATTGATCAACGCGGCCCAAGCCATTGAAGGCAAAGGGACAATCACGGTTAAGACATACACTACAGACGAATATGTTTGTGTAGATGTCACGGACACGGGTTGCGGGATAGCCGCAGACCATATTACCAAAATTTTTGATCCGTTTTTTACTACCAAACCTCCGGGGACCGGTGTGGGTTTGGGGTTGAGTGTCAGCTACGATATCGTCCGCAAACATGGCGGGACAATCACATTTAATTCAAAATCAGGTCAAGGAACAACATTTACGGTGATGCTGCCAAAAGGGGAAACATTATGAAAGAGATTAACGTTTTATTCCTGGACGATGAAAAGAACGTGCTGAATTCCATTAGCCGTGTATTTGAAGATGAACCTTATGGCTTTGCCGTCACTGATTCTTTTGTTGAGGCCATGGCTATTATGGCGCGTGAAAATATCAAAGTGGTTTTAAGCGATCAACGCATGCCGGATATGACCGGCATTGAGTTCCTGCGCCAAATTAAAGAGCGCTACCCCCATGCGGTACGTATACTTTTTACCGCGTATGCGGATTTATCCGCCGCGGAAGCCGCTATCAATGTCAGCCAGGTCTATCGCTTTATCAATAAACCATGGAATCCGGACGAATTAAAAGCCTCTGTGGCCGGAGCCATTCACTATTTCGATGTAGTGGCGGAAAACCGGCGTCTATTTGAGGAGACAAAAATCAAGAACGAGGAACTGAATTTAGCTAATTGTAAACTCAAAGCTCTCTACGATGTCCAAAAAGAATTCAGCTCAACGCTTTCCCATGAATTAAGAACGCCTCTGTCCTCCATCAAAGCCGCTATTGATATTGTCATCAGCGGCACCGTTGGAGAACCTACCCCCGAACAAAAAGATTTCTTAGGCAGAGCTAAATCCAATGTCGATAGGCTCAATCGTTTAATCAATGATATCCTCGATTTGGCGCATATGGAATCCGGCCATCTCACGTTAAACCGGAAGCCCGCCGACATCAATACGATCATTCAATCGGTGACCCAAATCCAGGAACCCGTAGCCAGTGCCCGCGGATTGTATCTAAAAACATCTTTGGGGCCGAATATCCCCCTGCTATCTTTAGATCAGGACAAAATCATCCAGGTGTTAAACAATTTGATCAATAATGCCCTCAAATTTACCGAGACCGGAGGCATTACGGTTTCAAGCCTGATGAATACAGAAAAACATCAAGTCGAGGTGCGTGTGCAGGACACCGGACACGGTATCAAAGAAGAAGACCTTGTTAAGCTCTTCCAAAAATTTCAGCAACTAGGCGCATCCCATCAAAGACAGGCCGGCACGGGCTTGGGATTGGCGATTTGTAAGGAAATCATCCGTCAGCACACAGGCAGTGTCGGGGTGGAATCTAAAATAGGCCACGGGAGTTGTTTTTATTTCATACTTCCCCTCGAGCAAAGTCATTAGCCCCGCACCCCCGCCTTTGGCGGGGAGCGGCGGGGTCCAGTTAGGAGAGTAGACCTATGGATGCCGCTAAAAAAATCCTTATCATCGATGATGAAATTGACTTGACCCAAATGATCGGATTTCAATTTAAGGCCAAAGGCTTCCACGTGCAAACAGCACCTGATGGGCTTGCCGGGCTGGAATGCGTCGGCTCCTTCAAACCGGACCTGATCATTCTGGACATCAACATGCCCCGTATGGGCGGCATCGAATTCTATAGTAAAATTTGTGACTCTAAAGGGGCGCCTCTTTATCCGGTATTGGTCTTGACCGCCCGTGCCAATATTCAGGGACTTTTTCAAGACCTGCACATCGACGGGTTTATGGTCAAACCTTTTGACATCGACCAATTGGTCCATGAGGCAAGCCTCATTATCAAAAAAAGAAGCCAGGAAGCCCTTATCCCCAAGATAGAGCTTCCCGGCAGGACACGGAAAATCTGCATCGTTATGAAGACAAAACAACTTTTGATCAGTTATGCGGCTTGTTTCTCAATGCTGACTATACGGTCATACCGGCCAAAAACGGTGCTATGGCCATTGAAAAAATGATGAAAGAGGTCCCTGATGTAGCTTTAGTGCATTTAGGTCTCACCGACATTCCCGGCGACATAGTTATTTTCCGGCTTAGCCAAATGTCTAAAACAATGGAAGTCAAATTTATTTTATACTCCTCCAAAACTGCCCAACATGATCACCAGGTGATGGAGCGTATCAGTACCAAAACGGGCATATTGACTTTTGTCGAATATAATCAGTTAGATGAACTTGTGAGCACGGTGGCAGACCTCTTAACTAAGCCCCACAACCGGTCAATGAATAAATAATCGGCAGATCTGGCCGGTCAAAATGCCGTTATAGGCCCCGAGGCTATGTCCCAAAATGGCCAAAAGCAGTCCTACAGAGGCAAGGCCCGGCTGGTAAATTTCCGCTACCATCGGCGCCGAAGCCAACCCTGCGATATTGGATAAAGATGCAGTAGCGACTAAAAATAACGGCGCCCGGATCAGTCGGGCGGTCACCAGCAATATCCCCACATGGATCAGAATCACCACAACACCCGCCACGATGAGAATCCCGGCCACAGAAGCATTATTTAAACTGGCCCTGGCCCCAATGGATGTAAGGACAAAATACAACAACCATTTGCCGAATTTATTGGCCCCGCTCTCCTGGATGCGAGCCAAGGGTGTCTGTGACAAAAAAATAGCGAGTGTGGAAACCAGAATAATGGTCCAGGCATACGGCGATAGAAAATCCTTGCCCGTCGGTAAATAGACAGATGCGGCCTGGGATAACCTGCCGACAAAAAACGCCAGCCCTATTATCAACATCGCCTTTCCCGGATGAATGGACTCTTCTTTGTGTTTGGAAAAATGCTTAGGGTGGCGGGCTAAATCATCTAGAATCCTCCTGTCAGAACCATTCCAGCTGTCAAATCTGTTTTGCCGCGCGGCAACAGCCACCAAAATACCCACCCACACATAAGGCACGATCGTATCCACAATGACCATGGGCAAAAAAACAGCATCGGGCGTATTCAAAGCTTCTTTGACCGCAACCATGTTGGCGCTCCCACCGGTCCAGGAAGCCGCCAAGGCCCCGAACCCTCCCCAAAATTGCGGACCAACAAAAGGCTTAAAAATCATGAAACTCACGACCATGCCCAGCATAATGCCCAATGACCCGGCAAAAAACATCACCAACGCACAAGGCCCCAGGCGGGCAATGGCTTTAATGTCCACGTTTAACAACAGCAAAAAAAGCGCCGGAGGTAAAAAATATCTGGTGATCCCGGCATATAACGGACTTTTAGCGTCTATAACCCCGCAGGTGGATAACAGCATGGGCAAAAAATAGATCCAAAACATCGAGGGAAGAAAATTAAACCAGTGCTTGGTGCGGGGGTTGGCGGCTAAAAACAGGATACTGAATTCAACGGATAAGAGGACGAGGATAAGAAGTAACGGGTTATGGATCATAAAAAATTTCTAGCATATTGTAAGGGATAAATTCATTCTTTTCGCTCCACGGGTCGATTTTTTAACGCCAAAGGTCTCATGCTTTATCGGTGGCTGAACAACTCGCCTTCAGCTTCTCTAGAAGCTTCAGGCTCAAACAAGTTCAGCCATCCCGCGGCCCAAAGCCTCGGGATTCCCTCTAAGCATGAGCTGCTTTGGCTAAAATCGACAGTGTCGCTTCAAAGAACAAATTTATCCCTTACAACGCGTATGCACATTTATGCCAATACCCGCTTTGACCCTACTTAAATCATATACGCCTTGAGGCGATAGATAGGGATTGCGGGCGGCTTCCCCTTTGATAAAAAACGGCGTATCCAAATCTATAAAATCAAAATAACCCAAGCCCGCGGCCACGTGTGCTGAGGCGGTCATGGCTAAATTGGATTCCATCATCCCACCCATCATCAGTTTGACGCCCGCGGCATGGGCCAGTCGGCTAATCTCCAATGCGTGCACTAGTCCGGTTTTCATCAGCTTAACATTAATGGCTCCCGCCGCTTTTTCTTTGATGATACGCATAGCATCAGCAAGCGATGAGGCGCTTTCATCCGCGCACACACATACCTTAGATTCGCGCGTCACCTGTTTTAGGCCTTCCCAATCCGCACGAGCTACGGGCTGTTCAATCAAATCCGGCACAATCCCCGCCTTGCTTAAACGTTTTAAAAACTGCAGGGTTTGGCGCGCTGAATATCCCTGATTAGCGTCGAGAATAATTTGTGCGCGCGGGAATATACGATAAACCGCCTCCACCCGTTTAAAATCCATATCCATGTCACGGCCTATTTTAATTTTAAAAGCACGAAAACCCTGCGCTTTAAACACCTTGGCGCGAGCCTGTGTCTCATCGAGATCAGCAATAACAACAGTAATATCTGTACGCAAACGTTGGGGCTTGGAGTTCCACAAACGCCATAAAGGCATCCGCAAATACCGTGTTAAAGCATCCATGATGGCCATCTCAACCGCAGCCACGGCACTTTGATTATGGGGTAAACGTTCATGCAGCTGTGCCGAAATATCCAAATAATCCCCTACCGCACTTCCTTTAAGCCAAAGTCTCAAGTCTTTTAAATTCTTAAGGGTCTCCTCAAGTGTCTCACCGGTGATATGCGTGGCTGGCGCGGCCTCGCCATAACCTTTGGTGCCGTCTTTTAATTCTATGGAGAACAAAATACTTTCCAAACGGTCGTGCTGGCCGCTGGCCACACGAAAAGTCTGGCTTAAGGGAGCTTGAAAGAATTTAACAGAAGTTTTAACGACAACGGATGGGTTATTCAATAATCACAGTCCTTGTTATACGTCTCAGCAGAGACCCTTTTTGGGTCCCTTCTCCCAAGGACAAATCACAGATGATCACACGATCAATGGCGTAATCAACTTCTTTTTTGTCTACTGTTCGTTTATAGCCGGTGGTGCCATGAATAACGTAAGGCTTGCCGTTGAGTGCGCCTAAATAAAGCATAATATGTCCCTTCATGGCCAAAAGAGTACTGGCGGCAGGGGCCTTAAGGATGGCCGCGATCTTAATGTTAGCATCACTTTTTTCGTCAAAATCAGATCTAATATTACTGACTTGCGCCTGGTCTTTGGAATCGCGCGGTAACATAATCCCCACCGTGGCAAAGACCATCTGTAAAAACCTGGAACAATCCTGCTCGCCGTACATATCCCCCCAGCCATAAGGCTGATTGAGCATCGCCAACGCCTGTTTATAAATATTGCGCGCGGTATACGGTAAAAATCCCGGATGCACATCTTCTTCATTCATGTAAGCTTCTTTGACGGCCAATTTCCCCTCGGAGTCCATCACAGGGACATTGACCGTTGCGCGACCGGCGTCAATGCCTGACAAAGGCAGACGCATCCCCATACGGATATAATCATAATAATCGCTCATTCCTTCATTCAGAAAAATATCCGCCTTAGGCTTAATCACAACCGCAAAATCCTTATCTTCCGCAAATTCCCTGACCTGATGGATATCGCCCAAAGCAATATTCTTGACCTCCACCCATCCGTCGCTGATAGCGGTGA
>Ga0182027_10002322_pt1 | contig 30966 bp, 26 predicted proteins | sample 712E1DmetaG_FD_121300 | JGI IMG/M metagenome (GOLD analysis project Ga0182027, IMG submission 121300) | Permafrost microbial communities from Stordalen Mire, Sweden - 712E1D metaG (Illumina Assembly) | ecosystem: Environmental > Terrestrial > Soil > Wetlands > Permafrost | place: Sweden...
GCCTTTTTCGAATTACTGGCAAAAAGCTGAAAATATGTTTTTCCACAGCAATCGGCCGGCCTAACAAAATCAGGGCAGTTAATTATTTAACCGCCCTGATGGAAGTACAACCGAATCCGCTCAGTTTTAAATATTTTAGATACCGCAGATTATTGGTGTTATAAAACCGCTAAAACTTCTTTAGTCGTAACCACGCTCGCCTGACCGGGAAACACTTTCTCCATCAGGATGCGATTAACTTCTTCACTCGGCGGGTTGGCACAACAATCCGAAACGACCACCAGTTTATAATCCAGATCTGCGCCGCAGCGCACGGTGGTGAGAACGCAACCCTGGGTGGCAATACCGAAAAGCACCAGAGTGTCGGCGCCGAACTTCTTGAGGACTTCATTGAGATTGGTAGTGGTAAACGGCCCGGTGCGTTTTTTGGTCAGTACAACCTCGCCTGACCTGGGAGTAACATCCGGATGAATTTCCATTTCCGGGGTTCTTTCTCCTCCCCGCACCTCAATATATATTACGGGGATACCGTCTTTGCGGGCTTTCGCCAAAATGGAATTGGCTTTTTCCAGAATTTCCTTTCTGGCGGGTTCGGATAATTCATTTAACATCCGGTTCTGATAATCCATGATAAGTACTGCAGTTTTCTTTTTATCAATTGTCAATTGACCTGCCATATAATTGTTCTCCTTTTTTATGTCTTAGAGTTATTTTACCCGATTCTATAGTTTAATGGCACTATTTGCCGGCAACTTTCCAATTGTTGCCGCTTAAATTACCACTGGGTTTTTTAGAATAGACCAGCGGGCCGCCGCGCACTCCCTCGGCAGAGGCATCGATGCTGATGACCTTGGCTTTACCTTTACCGACGTTGGTGATTGCGTGCCGGGTGCTGGAGGGACAATATATCAAGGTGTCCGCGCCCACAGTTTGAGTAATATTACCGACGGTGGCCCGAATCCGGCCGGAAATGACATAATATACATGGTCGACAACCGGCGGTTCATGATAATGTTCTTCGACGCCGCCGCCGGGAGAGAGGATATCCAGGTTAAATTTGATATGCTTTGAGGCATCGGTACCCGGGATGGGCGGCTCGGTGGTCCGGCGCAAGAAATCATAAAACTCCGTCGCGACATTACCTTCGAAACCGCCACCGTGAACCGCCTTCTTTTTCGGCAGGATAAATCCCTTCTGTTCACCTTCCATGATATTCCTCCTTTTAACTCATGTTATCTGTTTTATATCGCATGGATAACCTAAATGTTAAAAAACGGTTTCGGGTCCGGTACCTTCTTTTCTACACCGGCAGTGACCGGAAGCCATGATGAGGTGATATTGCGGGCTTCTTCCGAAGCCAGGAATAAAACCGCAGCGGCGATATCGTTGCCGGTTATTTCCCGGTGGAAGAAATTGTAATCGTAGGTTGCGCCGGGCTTGAAATTCATCCTGGTCGGCACTCCGCCCGGACAAACCGCATTGACGTTGATATTATAGTAAGCCAATTCGACGGCAAGGGATTCGGTGAGCCCCAGAACGGCATATTTGGTGGCGGAGTAAACAGAGATTGTGGCGTCGCCCTGCAGACCGGCGCCGGAGGAGATATTCACAATTTTGCCATATTTTTGTTTGGCCATGTAAGGAATCGCAGCCTGGCAGCAAAAAATGCAGCCGTTGACGTTGATATCAACAATATCGCGGATCTGTTGTTCGGTGTAATTAATTAGAGGGCCGTTGAGCAAAATGGCGGCATTATTCACGAGGATATCGATCTTCCCGAAATGGTCAACCGCAGTTTTTACCAGTTTTTGAGAATCGTTGTAATCGGACACGCTGCCGAAAAAGGGAACGGCTAGCCCGCCGGCAGCTTTTATTTCCGACGCGGTGGTGGCGGCATCCCCGCCCTTGGTCCCTTTCGCGCGGTTATTGGTCACAACTTTGGCACCCTCAGCCGCGAATGCCAGGGCGATTGACTTACCGATGCCCTGACCTGAACCGGTGACGACAGCTACTTTACCTTCAAATCGCATGTTGTTCTCCCTTAAAAATAATGGCGTTTTGCACGATATCCGGATTTTCTCCGTTATTATTATAGCGTCCGGTCTCTTACAAACAGAGCAACCTTAATAGTAAAATGCCGGATATAACCCTAACTGAAGTTAAATCTTTCCTAAAAATTGATAACACAATATACGATAACAAAACGGATTTTATTCTTTTCCAGTTTTGATTTTCTTAACTTTTATGCCATAACGTCCGACGCCGCCCCTTAATCTGGGGTCAAGCACATCTCTCAAGCCGTCGCCCAACATGTTGACGGCAAATACCAGAATGGCCAAAGCGAGACCAGGGAATAAAGCCATCCACGGGGCGTGGAACATATATGTGCGTGCATTGCCGCTGAGCATTCCGCCCCAGGTGGGGGCCGGCGGCGGGATGCCGAAGCCGAGAAAACTCAAGCCGGCCTCGGAGAGAATTAACGCCGGAATTCCCATGCTGAAGATAATGATGATAGGCGCCAGGATGTTGGGGAGAACATGTTTGATAAATATTGTTAAAGTGGTGTCACCGGTAGCGACGGCTGCCTGAAGATAGGTATTCTCTTTCATCGTAAAAACAACGCCACGGATAATTCTGGAACCGCCGATACCCGAGGTTATGCCTAAAATGAAGATGATTTGCCATAAACCCGTGCCGGTTAAAGAGAGCAATAGCATGAGGATGACTAAACCGGGGAGACAGCAAAAGGCGTCGACGAATCTTTGCACGATCAGATCAAATACGCCGCCGATATAGCCGCTGATCATACCGATGATGGTTGAAATCAGGACGCTAATAAAGGTGGCAACCAGTCCCACGACGACGGAAACACGGGCTCCGTAAATTACCCGGCTCATGATATCCCGTCCAAGATTATCGGTGCCCATCCAGAAATGGATTGACGGCGGCGACATCACATGCTTCGTCATTTCGTTCATGCCGTAAGGGGCCAGGAATGGGGCGAAAATCGCGACGCATGCCATAAGAAAGGTGATCAAAGCGCCGAAAGTGGCAACCGGCTGTTCGATTACCATCCTTCTTACAACATCCATCAATTTGGATTCTTTCTTTTTCTTTATTGGTTGCTCGGCCACGGTATTACCTGCTTTTAGTGTCTCATTAAGTATAGTGAATGCGCGGGTCCAAAAAGCCGTAAGTAAGATCGGTTAACAAATTAATCAGAACCAATGCAACTGCATAAAGTAGTAAAACAGCTTCAATGGTAACATAGTCCCTGTTGGCGATAGCGTTGATTGTGAGCAACCCCAGGCCGGGCAGGTTAAAGATACTCTCGATAATGACCGCTCCCCCGATTAAATTGGCAAGTTGCCCGCCGATTAAAGTAACAATGGGGATCATCACATTCTTCAACGCATGCCGGGTGACAACGACCCTTTCTCTGAGCCCTTTTGACCATGCGGTACGGATATAGTCCTGCCGCATCACTTCCAGCACCATGGTGCGCGTCAACCTTGTCGTCATTCCGGAGAAGCCCATGCCCAAAATAATCGCAGGCACGAGAAACATCTTTAAATTACCGATGGGGTCTACCTCAAAACGGATGAGTGTTAAGGGCGGCATATAACGCCACCATATGGCCGGATATACAATCACCAATGTCGCAATCCAGAAGGTGGGGACTGCTACGCAAAATATCGAAAAAGTACGTCCGAGATAGTCGCCCCAGCTATTTTGCCGCAAAGCCGAATAAATACCGATCGGTATCGATAATAACTGGGCGATGATTATCGAAAATAAAGCCAGCTCACCAGTTACCGACCATCTTGTTCCTATTTCGTCCAGTACCGGGATTTGCTGCCACATTGCGATACCCAGGTTGCCGCGAACGACTTGAGATAGCCAGCGCCAGTATTGAACGATGAGTGGAACGTCCATGCCGAGCGCATGCTTGATTGCCTGTTTACCGGCCTCAGTGACGGTGCCATACATTCCATAATTCGAAACCATTATATCGACGATGCTGCCGGGGATAAGGCGTATGGTCATAAATATGATGATGGTAACGAAGAAGACGGTCGGTATCATCAATAACAAGCGACGGATAATGTATGAACGCACATTAAACTCCTGAATAACAGGGCTTTTCTGGCTTGGAGGTTAGCATACTACTTTTTGTTTGTCAATAGAGTAAAAAGCCATTTTTCACATTGTTCCGGTATCAGGATATACATTATTCAAATGGAAAATACAACAAACAAAATATACTCCGGGCAAAAACAATTTAGTTGTTATATTAATAAATAATATTTTATTTGTAATTATCCTGTGTGAATGTAAAACAGAGCTGAATTACCCGTAAATAGTGCTATTGACAATTATTGGATTGTGTGATAACCTCCACCCCAGAAAATCTTGGGGCTGCCCGAGCAAAGAGGTTTTTGCATCAAAAATAATAGAAAGGAGAAAAAGGTGAAAAGGAGACAATTTTGGGTGGGGTTGGGGCTGAGTTTCCTGATGGTAGCGGTAATGGTCCCGTCTTTGTTGTTGACTTCCTGTACCAGTAAAACAACTACAACAACTACACAGGCAGTGACTGTTACTACTACGACAACCGTCGCCGCAAATACACCGGTGTACGGCGGAACCATGACCATGCTGAACGACCTGTGTGCAGAAGATCCTCCCTCTTGGGACATCGGTACCACGGAAAACGGAGGAGTCACCTCCGTTTACATCACGCCGTATCTTGAGCCGTACTTTAACGGCGACATTGATACATACGGACCCAGAGGCAGTAACGCATTTTCATTCCTGTTCCCGCAATTTATTCCTACGCAATATCTGCATGGCAATATCGCGCAGAGCTGGTCTTTCCAACAAAGTCCGTTGTCCCTGACGATTACCCTGAAACAGGGAATAATGTGGACGGGGAATTCCAACATACCCATGGCTGCCAGAGAACTGACGGCGGCGGATTGCGCTTTTGCCGCAACACGCCAATTCACGGCACCGAGTATGGCGCCTTATTTTACCTGGATTACAGACTGCGTGGCAGTCGACCAATATACCTTCAAGTATGACTTTGCATCTTATAATGCCCAATGGCAATTCTTCCTGTTATACGGCGGCGGCCTCGCATTCCCGTTCGCGCCGGAATCAGCCAATGCTACCGGCAACGGCGGCAGCGCCAACTGGAAGAACGCAGTCGGCACCGGGCCCTTTATGCTCACTAATTTTGTAGACGGCGCTTCGTGCACGTTTACCAAGAACCCGAATTACTGGGGCAAAACAACCATTGCCGGTACATCATATAACACACCGTTTATTAACTCGCTGGTCTTTTTAATTGTTCCCGACACGTCAACCCAGCTGTCGGCGATACAGACAGGCAAGGTTGATATGTATACCCAGGAGAGCCTGATCAATTCCTCGACGTTAACCCAGCAGGCGCCCAGCCTAATCCAGGAAAAATGGCCGGCGGATAATATCGATGTCTTGCGAATGAACAGGTTGGGCAGCGGACCACTGCAAAACCTGCAGGTACGCCAGGCACTAACCGAAGCCACCGATTTCGCTACTATCGCGCAAAATGTCTACGGCGGCGGCGACATTTTCACATGGCCGGTCCCCAGCAGCAGCCCTTCATATACTCCGCTGAACAAAGAATCTGCACAAATACAGGCATTGTATAGTTTTAACACCACGGCAGCCAAGCAGATGCTGACCGCGGCCGGTTATCCCAATGGCTTTACCGTCACCATCACGGTGGATTCGGCAATCGCGAAACAAACCGATGAAGCAACGATTATTGCTAACGATTGGGCCCAGATCGGTGTCACCGTTCAGATCGTTCAAATGAACGCCACTGCGGAATCTGCCGCCCGGGACAATTTGACCTATACCGGGTTGATAGACTTCGGACTCTCGATTGCGGACCCGACGATGTGCGTCTCATATTATGAGAACAGCAACATGAGCGCCATTTACGCTAAGGGTGAACCCCTGGATGTCCTGGCAACTGCAATATTGCAGGAACAGGATCCGGTCAAGCAGCAGGCGGATATTACTGCATTCTGTCCGCAGGCCATAGTTGACTGCGGTATCCTAGCCATGCCCAACGCTGACATCGTCAATTGCTACTGGCCGTGGCTGAAAAATTATTACGGCGAAGTTGAATCCGCTTATCACAGCCAGATACCGATGATCAGTGAATTGTGGATCGACCAGGGTCTGAAAACTTCATTAGGGTATCATTAAGACTTAAACAGACTTCACAAACACTAAAAACTAGTTGGCATCATTAAGGAAGGCGAGGGGTAATTCCCCTCGCCTTCCCGATATTATCAGAACCCGGATTATCGTTTTCGGAAAGTTCCAAGATAAAAGGAGACTCGCATGTCGAAGATCGTGCTGATCGGCGCGGGAAGTCATGTTTTCTCAAGACATCTGATCACAGATATCCTGACTTATCCTGAACTCAGGGAAAATACGATTACATTGATGGATATCAACAAAGAACCGCTGGATTTTATTACCGCCTTCGCTGAGAAGATAGTCCGGCAACATGGGTTCGGGACGAAGATAGAATCGACGACCAATCGTCAGAAAGCACTGGAAGGCGCCGATTACGTTTTCATCACGATCCGGGTTGGAGACAGGAATAATTCCCCGGACGACCGTAAAATTATCACGAAATATGGCGTCGAAGGTTCGCCGGATACAGTGGGAGCAGGAGGAATATTCTACGTGTTGCGCAACGGACAGGTCATCCTGGATATTTGCAGCGACATGGAACAATTATGTCCGGACGCATGGCTGATGAATTATACAAATCCGATGTCCATAATTTCCTGGGCGGTCAGCGATTACACGCGGATTAAAAACGTGGGTTTGTGCCACAGTGTGCCGAACACTACCGCGCAACTTGCCAAATACATGGACGTCCCGTATAACGAGGTCTCCTGCTGGGTAGCCGGAATCAATCACATGGCCTGGTTTCTGGAATTAAAGTGGAAAGGGAGAGATGCTTATCCGCAATTACGGGAGAAATTTAAAGACCCGGCGGTCTATTCCGGGAAAGAAACGGACAACTGGCAGGTGCCGGATATCGTGCGGGCCGAAGTTTTCAAGAATTTCGGCTACTATGTTACCGAATCCAGTATGCACATGGGGACTTACGTGCCATATTTCAAGAAAAGGCCGGAATTGATTAAGAAATTTAAATTGGCCGAACCCAGCGCCGCGCAGTTGGAGGCGCCGCGCAGGCAGCAGGACGAAGAATTACGGCAGCAGCTGAGCACCGATTACAAATTCCCGCTGGTTCACAGCGGGGAATACGGTTCGATTATTATTAATTCCCTCGAAACCGGCAAGCCTTCCCGGATTAACGGCAACGTTAAAAATAACCACCTGATTACCAATCTGCCGGAGGGATGCTGTGTGGAGGTGCCCTGCCTGGTAGACAAGGAAGGTATTCACCCCTGTTTTGTCGGTGATTTACCGCCGCAACTGGCCGCTTTAAACCGGACGAACATTAATGTCCACGAACTGGCGGTACGGGGAATTGCGGAAAAAGATAAAACTAAACTGTTTCAGGCGGCGCTGCTTGACCCGTTGACCGCCGCAATATTAACGATTGACGAAATCAGGGAAATGGTGGACGAACTGTTCAAGGCAAACGAGCAGTATTTGAATGGTTTTAAATAAATTTGAGTGTTCCGGGTAAGTGCCGACGATTTGCCCGTTAAATGTAAACGTAAAAATTAATCAGGAGGGTTGACAATGGCTGATAATAAACGCCTATTTACCGTAAACGGAAAACCTTTTTATCCACTGGGAAGGCACCGCATCTACATGGGCGGTTACAGCGTGCGTGACGAAGCCGAGATAGAGGCGAATATGAAAGCGGCCAAACTTATCAACGGCAATACCGTCTGCCTGGCGATTTTCTGGGACCAGCTCGAACCGGAAGAAAATAAATTTGATTTTTCGAGCGTGGATATGATTATCTCGCTGGCAAGAAAATACGAGCTGAAACTGATATTTTTGTGGTTTGCTACCTGGAAGAACGGGGTGATGGACTATGCGCCGGCATGGATGAAGGCCGATGCAAAACGTTTCAAACGGGTGGTTGCCACCAACGGCAAACTGATCTGGGTACTGTCATCGCACTGCCGGGCAAATCTGGAAGCGGATAAAAACGCTTTCAAAGCACTGTGTCGGCACCTAAAAGACATCGACAGCGCGGAGCAGACGGTAATCGGTTTACAGGTGGAAAACGAACCGGGTATCCTCGGCAGCGACCGGGATTACAGTCCTGAAGGTCAGGTCGTATTTGACAGTCCGGTACCGACAGCATTAATCGCCGCGATAAAAACAGCCGGGAAAGGCGATATGTTTAATTTGTGGCAAAAAGCCGGAGGTAAATCATCCGGAACGTGGCCGGAGGTATTCCGGGACGAAGCGGCGGAAATCATGACTGCCTGGAGCGTGGCGACTTACATTAATGAAGTAACAAAAGCGGGAAAGTCCGCTTACAATATTCCGATGTTCATTAACGTCTGGGTGAGTTCACTGGTCTGGTGGCCGGTACCGGGGGAATGTTATCCTTCCGGTTGCCCGGTGACCAAAGTCCTGGATATTTTCCGCTGGTTCGCGCCGGACGTAGATGTAATCGCGCCGGATAATCCCCACACCAATATCAGGCAGCGCTGCGAAGTAAACGCGAAATATACGCGTGCGGATAATCCGCTGTTCATCGTGGAAGCGCCCGGCGAAGGGATGTTCCATGATATCGCCGATTACAATGCCATCGGCTATTTCTTACATTACGAACAAAGACCGGATGGGACAATCCCGCAGGATGATTACAGAACAATTAATATCGGACGGTGTGTGGCAGCCGCCATCCCGCTGTTACTCAAATACCAGGGGACCGGCAAGGTTCAGGCGGTGGAGCAGGAGGAGGGGATGGAGCATCACGGATTATCCGGGATGCAAATGGATTTTGACGGCTACATGGGGCTGGTGGAATTCGGAAACGATTACGGGAACCAGCCAACCGGACGCGGCGCCGGGCTGGTAATTCAGGCTAACCGGAACGAGTTCTATCTGGTCGGCGTTAATTATAAACTGACTTTACGTGCCAAACCGGCAACGGTGGCCCTGCTGGCCGGTAACGATTTATCGCATACCAGTTTCAGCAATTATTTCGTCAGCGTGGATGAAGGCCATTTCGACAAAAACGGGGAATTCGTCAGCGACAGGCGCCGCAACGGCGATGCGGTGCGCGGCGGCATCTGGGTGGGAGTGAACGACGGCATAATCCGCATTATCACGTCAGATTGACCGCTAATTTAAAAAGAGGAGCATTTAAAATATGGCAAATATCAAACGTGTATTTACGGTAGACGGGAAACCATTCTATCCGCTAGGCTGCGAATCCCTTTACGTGGCCGGTTACAGCGTGCGTAAAGCGGCTGAAACAGAAGACGCTTTTAAAGCGGTAAAAGATGCCAACTGCAACACTTCGATGATTGATATCTACTGGGATCAACTCAATCCCAAAGAGGGGGAGTACGATTTTTCGAGCATCGATGCATTAATTTCAGGTGCCAGAAAATACGGCCTCAAGTTAATCCTGCTCTGGTTCGGCACCTGGAAGAACGGGAATATGGACTACGCGCCGGCCTGGGTGAAAAACGACCGGCAGCGGTTTAAGAGGGTAAAATCGTTTTCCGGCAAAGAATTATGGAACCTTTCCTCTTTCTGTCAAGCAAACCTGGATGCGGATAAAACCACATTTGCGGCTCTCTGCGGTCACCTGAAGGCCAAAGACCGGGAACGCACCGTGATCGGGTTTCAGGTGCAGAATGAGCCCGGCATTTTGGGCAGCGACCGCGATTACGGTCCGGAAGCACAGGCGGTTTTCGAGAAACCGGTGCCGGCTAAATTTGTAAATGCGATGAAGAAGGCAGGGAAAGGCCGGGTTTATAATATCTGGCAGCAGGCAGGTGGGAAAAATTCCGGCACCTGGTCGGAAATGTTCGGCTGGGAAGGCGGTGAGTTCATGACGGCCTGGAGTATTGCCGGCTATATCGATAGCGTCGCGGCGGCGGGGAAAGCCGTCTATGACCTGCCCATGTACATCAACGCATGGCAGAGCGGACAGGGCTGGTGGCCGATTCCGGGCGAGTCATACCCGTCGGGAGGGGCGGTGATTAAAGTGCTGGATATCTACAAATGGTTTACGCCGCACGTTGACTTGATTGCGCCGGACAACTATCAGGATAACCTTAGGGCGTTTGAGGCGGTTTGCGCGGCATATTCCCGCGAGGACAATCCGCTTTTCGTGCCGGAATCAGTGTTGAAAGGCCCGCACAAACTGCGCGCGATTGCCGAATATAACGCCATTGGTTATTTCGGCGAAATCCGGACGCTGCTGGGCAAAGACGGCAACGCCGACCCGGAATCAGAAACACAAAGAAACATTTGCCAGTGCATTGCGGCGGTCATCCCGCTGCTGTTGAAATACCAGGGCACCGGCAAGGTCTGTTCGGTAATTGAAGAAGACGGCCTGCCAAAGCAACTTTTCGATTTTGACGGCTATATGGGATTGGTGCAATACGGTCCGCTGATGCATTTCCTGGTCAGCGAAAAACGGGAACGGCCGGCGAGCCCCCGCGGCTGGGGATTGGTTATCCAGGCAAGTAAGAAAGAGTTCTACCTGGTGGGAGACAATTTCCAACTTTATTTAAGGGCCAAACCGACGGTTAAAATGCAGCCGCCGGCGTTAAACGGCGATTGGCGTAATACATCGTTAGGCACCTTCATGAGCGTAGAGGAAGGACATTTCGACGAAAAAGGTGAGTTCACCGCCGAAAGAAAGCGGAACGGCGACCAGGTCACGTGGTGCGGTTTATGGGCGGAACCCAGCTGCGGCGTGATACGGGCGATAACCTGCGACTAAACAAAACTTTTAGAGAATAAATAGAGGGCGGTATCAAAGCTTAAATCTTCGATACCGCCTTCCTGCCTTGTTAAAAAAAGAAACGGTGATAAATAGTTTTCAGCGCCCCATCGATTTTTTCAGATCGCGGTCGATCCAGAAACGCGCCAGGTAGAAACTCAACATCGCCGGTCCGGAACCGTGGGCCCAGGCCGAACCGAACTGGCCGTTGAAGCCCTTAACCCATGGTTGACATAACGAATACGCTTTCGGCTGCAGCAAAGCAATCGTAAAATGCTGCCGAGCGACATATTCATTGGCCTCCCGGATTACTTTTTTCATCGCAACGACACCGGAAGCCGCCAGCGCTCTGGGCATGAACGCATTAAACACGGGGTCGTTGACCATGGCCCAGTTGCTGCGCCCGCCGGTCTGGAACAACGCCAGGTCGTGATTCGGGGCAGAAGTATGGCCCAGCGGGCCCACGGTGCGGTGCGCCAATTGGTTATGTTTGTGGTCATGCGCGACAAAGGCGTTCCATTTAGCTGCCGCCATTGTCCGTATTTCCATGTCTACACCGATTTGAGCAAAGTACGCCCGGATGATTTGCAGCAAACCCATGTCCGAATCAGACTGGACAATAATATTGGTCTGGAATCCGGCAGGATAACCGGCATCGGCCAGTAGTTGTTTCGCCGCTGCCGGGTTATACGTATATTCATCTTTTAAATCCTGCGGCCACTCTTCCCAGGGGAAACCCCAGCCATCCATATATCTTGAGGTTAACGTGGCCGGGTAGGGCTCGATGGTACCGCTGTAATACTCCTTAGCCAACGCCGGCAGGTCTATTGCCAGTTGCAATGCCTTACGAACCCGGATGTCACTAAAGGGCGGCATATCGTTTCTAGGTTCGATAGAAGCCGCATTGGAATCAGGGTGCGTGAACTGTAGAATCTCCGGGTTGGTCTTTCGCATGGATTGCGCCTGCATTGGAGAAATATGGTCGATGATATCGATTTTACCGGCGCGCATCGCGGCCACCGCGGCAGCATCGTCGGGAATGATCAGGTATTTAACCGAATCGAAGTAAGGGAGTTTGTACTCGGGGTAACGTTCATCCTTTCCCCAATAACGGGGATTTTTTATCAATCCCGCATAATTACCCTTAACGAATTCCTTTAACATAAACGGCCCGGTACCGACGGCATGGTGCCAATCATCCAGGTTCCCCCATTGTTTGACCGCATCCGGATTTTCGAGGCACATCGTAGGGTTCACCGTGTGGAGTGTCTCGACAATGAATTCGGGATTGGGTGTTTTAAATTTGAAAACGACCGTATACCGGTCAGAGGCTGTGACCGAAACCAGGTCTTTGAAGGCCGCATCGGCAATGGGGCCGGGTTTGGTAAAGCCGCCGCCAAGACCTAACATCCGTTGGTAATGAAACACGACATCTTCAGCGGTAAATTCACGGCCGTTGGCGGGCGGGATATCCTGCCAGTGAATGCCGCGCCGCAAGTGGGCGACATAGGTATCCGTACCCGCAAATTCCCAGCTCTCGGCCAGCCAGCCTTTTTGATACTGGGATGGACGCCAGTGCGGTTTAAAATCAAAAACAGCCGGGTCCAATGTCCAATCGTCGGTAATGAGCATTTCCAGCCAGGCAGAATGGATATTGCCGAACACTGCATTATAGGGGTCAAAATTTTCAATTTCCCAATTGGCACGGACGACTAATTCGCCGCCGTATTGCGGCTTGCCAAGTGTATTCCACCAATTTTGGACTTTAGCGGCCATACTTTTCTCCTGATATGAGGATGATTAGCAAAAGGGTAACAAAAAAAAGCGCATATTACAACTGGCTTAAAAATATTTATGGACATGACGGTTAAAACAGCCGGTTAACGAGCTTTGACAAACAGAGGCCCGATGCAATAACATACAGGCAAAAATAACTGGAGGCTTTTAGATGAAATTAATCATCGATTCGGCAATATTTAATCAACTGGATTTATACGGTGCTTTGCAGCACATCGCCTGGGCGGGTTACGAGGGAGTCGAGTTGGCATGCCTGGCAAATTGGGCAAGGCACATCGAGTTGAATACCAAAAAATCCTATCTGGATGAAGTGAAGGCAACCGCTAAAAAACACAACCTTGAATTGTCCGCAATCCATCCCGATGTCGGCGTTTTGCCGGGAGAAGATAAAGTTTTTTCGATGATGACGATGTTCGAAATCGCGCAAAAACTGAATATTCCCATCATCGCGATCCGCTCCGGAGGAAAATCCGACGACAAAGAAGCGATGAAAGAGGAAATAAAATATCTTAAAACCCTGACAAAGGGGGCGGAAGACAGAGGCGTCACTCTGGCGCTCAACCCGCATACCGGCGGTTCAATTTATAACACCGCTACCGTACTGACTCTGCTGGACGGGATTGATTCTTCGGGCCTGGGGATAATTTTGGATCCCAGGGAACTGACCAAGGCCGGCGACAACCCCTTAACTTTCATTTCGAAAATCAACAAAAAAATCGTGCATACCCATTTCCGTGACCTCCCCAGGGGGCAATATGAAGCCACTCCCGAAGAGCAAATTGTCGGGCGCGGCAGTCTGCCTTTCCCGGAAATTCTGAAAGCCCTGAAAAAGATCGGGTATGACAAAGACATAGATGTTTTGATGATCGGGGCTTTCACTTTTCCGCTTTCAAAACAGATGGGGTTAGCGGCGGAGTGCCGGGGTTACCTGAACCGGTGCCTTCGGGAATTGAAATAGGAAATGTTACAATTTTGTAATCTATAAAAGCAGGATGTAATTACTTCTATATATTAAAATTGATATGATGGAATCGATAATTTGTTATGGCATAGAGGCGACATTGTAAGGAGCTAAAAATGGCAAAAAAAAATAATACCCCCAAAAACAAGCCGGAAAAGAAATACGACAATGTCCGGTGTCAGAAGTGCGGCCTGGAATTCCCTGATGATGTATCATCTCCGGAACATCAGAATATACCATTTGTCTGGGACGATAAAATCTTGTGCAAAGATTGTCTGGTGATGTCCGGCGGTAACCCCGCAAATGCGCGAATCTGGGAGTCTTTCCATCGTGACGATGAAAAGGCTAAACCGCACGACTGGTAAACGCTAAAAAAACAAGGGCGGAAATCCAACATAATTCACGGGAGCGGCTGCAGTACTGCCCGTACCGGCGAGCCTTCGACTCCGATTAACCTGAGCGGCAGGCAGACCAGATTGTAATTGCCCGGTATTACGGCGGAAAGGTCCAGCCCTTCCAGCAGCCAGACGCCGGCGATGAGAAATATTTTATGCGTCTCCGGCGGCCCGCCGACGGATAAATAATCGATGCCAACCAGCCTGACTTCCGCATCGGCCAAGATTTGCGCAGCATCCGGGGCAATATAAACAAAGTCCGCCACGAAAGCATCGGTTTTCCAGCACCGGGCGGAGTTTTGAGTTTTAAACAGGACACGTTCGCCGCGTTTGAATTGATACTGTTTTAATGCTTCAGCCCTGACCGCTGCCACGTCATGGATTTCGATGACCCGGGCAGGCCCGATAGCGTCGCTTAAGGGCATTTTGTCAATCGTTTTGCCGTCAATAATGCCGTGCCGGGGCGCATCAAGGTGGGTGCCGGTATGAATCCCCATATGAATTGTGGAATTATTGCCCATATCGCCGCGTTCCATGGATGCGCGGCGCTCGAATTGGGGTTTTTGTTCATGCGCAAAAACCGCCATTTTCTCACTCACAGGCACGCTGACATCAATCCAATCAGTACCGCTTATGATTTTATTACTCATATCAACCCCCTTGTCATTTCATCCGGAAGTTCAGTGGAGATAAGCGCCGGCATTGGGATAAAGCGTCTGGCCGGTCACAAAATCACTCAATTCAGAAGCTAAAAACAGGACGGTCCCGAAAAGGTCTTCGTCAGTGGGCGGCTTCTTAATAAACTGTTCGCTTAACTGGCTGCCGTAGGAGACGCAATTGACGTTGACGTTGAATTCTCCAAGTTCTTTGGCCAGGCTGCGCGTCATCCCGATTAACCCGGCCTTGGTGGTCACATAATGCAACCAGGGGCCATAGCCAACATCCCAAGCCTGTGAGGAAGTCATGATAATTTTCCCTTTCTTTTGCGCTTTCATGAACGGCGCTACGGCTTTGCAGCACAGCCAGGTCCCGCGGAGATTTACGGCCATAACCTTGTCCCATTCTTCAACGCGGATCTGGTCGAATGGGTTATTCCTCTCCGTATCAGAGCCCTTATAAGCAGCGTTATTCAAGAGGATATCAATGCGACCGTGTTTTTGCGCGGCAACGTTGGCCATGACCTGCGTATCATGTTCGCTGGAAACGTCGGCCTTAATAAACTCGGCGTAAAAACCTTTCGCCCTTATTTCTGCGGCCACTTTATTCCCGGCAGTTTCATCACGTTCGGTGATAATGACTTTAGCTCCGGCTTCGGCGAATTTATGGGAAAGTGTAATCCCGATTCCTTTCGCACCACCGGTGATAATGATTACCTTGTTTTCTACCAGCATATTTACACTCCTGATTCAAGATTGACAGCATTTTAGCCCTAAATTCCGGTATTAAGGGTACTACAACTATATTGTCTAATTCAAATTTTAGTTTACAGGAGCGTTGAAGCCGTCATATAAGAGGAGAAATAAAATCATTTTGACTAATCCAATCTGTGTTTAGCCATATTTTTGTGTTTGGTTTTAATCAAGCGTCACCTATTTTAAGGCAATTTTAAGTATTGACTCCCATAATTTTTCCTGTTACCCTTATACAAATATTATCTAGCGCATCCTCCTCTTCCTTTTTTTTGATATTTGTTTTTGGGCAATAGCAAACTCCAGACGGGAGACCATACCGCAAATTTAACAAGTTTATTCCGGACAAAATTGGGAAAACTCAACAAAATAATTAACAGGCATAAATTAGTATTGGAGGGTAACAATGGCACAAGAAAAGAAAACAAACGAAAGCATCAATAGTTGTTTCCAAATCATCACTATAATCGGTATTAGTCCGGAATCATGGGAAAAAGCTGCGGCATCAGCCGTAGAACAAGCGTCAAAGATATCCCAGGTCGCGGCGACCGAGGGGATAGAATTGACAATGCATCTGGAGAACGGCAAAGTAGGAGCTTACATTGCAAAAGTCAAACTCGCCGTAAATATGGCAGCGAACCCTAAGTAAAAACACCGGAGTCAAATGGTCGAAATACCCGGAATCTATCGCGTTATCTTTGATCGAGTGAAATATTAATCGGTTAGGATGGTAAGCAAGATGTCACAATATAAAATGTGGATCGGCGGGAAATGGTTAGATGCCGAATCTGGCAAGACTTATCCGGTTTTTAATCCTGCAACGGGAGAAGAAATTGCCCAAGTGCCACTTGGCGGTTTGGCAGATGTCGATAAAGCTGTCGCTGCCGCCCGGAAAGCGTTTCCAATCTGGTCTAAAAAATCACAAATGGAACGCTCGGATACCGTCTTGAAGATTGCCGCGTTGCTGCGGGAAAACTCCAGGGAATGCGGCAGGATTGATTGTCAGGAACACGGTACCCCCGCGAAAATGGCTGATTTTTTAGCTGCCGACACACCGGGGTGGTTTGAATGGGCAGCTTATAACGCAAGGTCCATGATGGGTCACACTATTCCCGTGAGTTCTGAAACGGTGGTCTATATGCAGCGGGAACCGGTCGGCGTTATTGGTATTATCACTCCATGGAATTTACCGCTTCTGATGATTTTTCAGAAATTAGGCCCTGCCCTTGCCCTGGGTAATACTTGCGTCATCAAACCACCCAGCGTTAATTCCCTCGGGGCACTTAAGCTAGCTGAGATACTTGAAAAAGTTAATTTACCGCCGGGAACCGTTAATATTATTACCGGCCCGGGTGGGACCGTGGGTGAAGCTTTGGCTTCCCATCCCAGGGTCGATATGGTTGCGTTTACGGGGAGTTCCGAAACTGGCAAGAGAATCATGACTTTGGCGGGTCCGACCGTAAAACGCCTGCAGTTGGAATTGGGCGGGAAAAATCCGGTTATCGTTCTGGATGATGCCGATGTAAACATGGCGGTTAATGGGATGGCCAGACAGCAATGCTTTAACTCCGGCCAAATCTGCGGATCACCGGGCAGGTTTTACATCCACGAAAAAGTTTATGACGAATTCGTCGAAAAGTTTGTCACCGCGATGAAAAATATGGTGGTCGGTGACCCTAATGATGAAAAAACGGCGCTGGGCCCGCTGGTAAGTGCGGCGCACCGCGATAGAGTAGAAGCTTACATCAAATCAGGGATTGAAGAGGGCGCAAAACTGATACTCGGAGGGAAAAGGCCGACGGCTCCGCCTCTGGATAAAGGCTTCTATGTCATGCCTACAGTTTTCACCCACGTAACCCAAAACATGAAAATCGCCAGAGAAGAAATATTTGGTCCCGTATCCTGCATTATGGAGCATTTTAACTCAGACGATAAGGTTATCGAGCTGGCCAATGATAATGTATATGGGCTCACATCCTGGGTCTGGACAAAGGATATGGCCAGAGCAATGAGATTTGCCAACGAAATACAGGCCGGCACGGTTGTCCTGGGGCAGGGGCGCGGCGGAGGCCCTGAATTTCCCTGGGGTGGCTACAAAGAAAGCGGCATCGGTAAAGAGGGTTCTTGGTACGGCATGCTGGAATTTACCAATTTAAAATGCGTCCAGGTGGATTTGGTCCCACCTCCAAAATAATTAGAGGCCCGGTTCTTGAGTTGGATAACTTTATGGGATTCCGCTGACATATTAATTTTCCGGCGGAATCCCATTCGTATTTATTCTTGCACATAGGAGAAACAATCGGGCTTACATTAACAGAATACCGTGTCAAAAACGCAACAATATTTAAATATCTATTTTATTTGTCGAATGTTCTTGTGGCATTAACGCCTAAAAATTCATGGTGTTAGGATCCCGCCCAAAACGCCGGGGGGCCTGATCCAAAGCATTTATGGTTTTGATGTCATCTACGGTTAATTCGAAGTCGTAGAGGCGGGCATTATCGGCGATCCTGGTTTGATGTGTCGATTTCGGTATGGTAATGATGCTATTTTGTAAATTCCAGCGTAAAATTACCTGAGCGACAGATTTGCCATATTTCCCGGCTATCATCTTAAGAACCTGGTCATCAAGCAGTTTCCCGCCGTCCCCACCCAGCGGGCTCCACGCTTCGCAGGCAATCCCCTGGGTCTCACAATATTTGATAAGAGATTGTTGCGACAGATGCGGGTGCAATTCAATCTGATTGACGGCCGGTTTAATTTTAGCATTGCGCAATAATTCAACCAAATGTTTTTCCGTGAAATTGCACACTCCGATTGCCCGCGCCCGCCCGGATTTATAGATTTCTTCCAGACCTTTCCATGCTTCCAGTGTTTGACCGGCAACCGGCCAATGAATCAGATACAGGTCGATATAATCCAGCTGCAGGAGATTCAAGCTTTTTTCGAATGCCTTTACTTGGGCGCCCGGAAGCATATCTTCATCGGGTTTAAGTTTCGTCGTTACGAACATTTTCTTGCGATCGATTCCGCTGACACGAATTCCTTGTCCAACACTTTTCTCATTCCCGTAACCCGCGGCCGTATCGATATGCCGATAGCCGGCCTCTATTGCCCAACGCACGGCGTTAACCGTTTCCTCATTATCCTTACTACGCAGCGTGCCAAATCCTAAATATGGGATTTCAACTCCGTTATTCAACTTTTTAGTCGTATTAATGTCCATCTGCGGCAAACTCCTCTTGAAGTAGCTTTACTTTCGATATATTGCGCAAAATGAATGCATTCTATACCGATTGTCTGCATTATTGCATATTCATTGTCGAAATAAAAGAGTAATGCTTTACACACTCCCGGACCTGCTTATTTTTTGGCAACTTACCCGTCTAAAATTTCTGAAAAATATCCCAATCGTTTTTTTAACGGAAGTCTTTACACCGGCCGTATGGAGGAAATTAAGCGATAACTAATTTAAACAGTTGGGTAGTAATAAATTTTACCCTGTTGTATCTAACAAAAAAAATATTTTGGGAAATTCACGGTTTGTGGTATTTTAGATAGATATTTTGTGATATAATAGCCACCAAATAAGAAAATGGCATAGGATGGAAAAAGATGAAAAAATTCTATCTAACCATCGCTATCCTGGGTATGCTGGCAGTATCGGTTTACGGTTGTTCCTCGGCGGCAAGTACGACCGCTCAAGCCACCACTACAAACGTTCCCGTTTCAACAAGCTCATTAACCCCCATACCAATGACAACTTTTTCTGCTCCCACAGAGCAACTGCTCGATGCGGGGTCATCAATAGTGGTTCCAACTGATGGTGTCAATGTGCCAGCCGGAAGGCACTTGAACTTAAGTTGGGCAGCTAACAATAATTTGAACGGCTATATTTTCAACTCCGCACAATATAATAATTTCCTGCAGTCGAAAGATGTTTCGGCATTTATCCAAAATGGGTACGGCAGCCAGACTTCGTTCACGGTCACCATAACCGCCAGCGACACATATTACGGGGTTATTGTTAATCCGGCTGCTGCGGGCGGAGCATCGGTGCAATTATACACGGCCGCATTAATCGAGCAGTGAGCATTATCGTACTTCCCATAAAAAAGCGAAGAAACATAAGACAATTTGTAATTCGTCTGACTCTAATAAACTTATCGCTTGTATTTCAAAAGTGCGTTGAAACAAATTAAAAACCTGCACTTGAAATCTTAATTTTGAATATTTTGGAAAAAATTAGGAACGGGAAGGCTTCCCAAATCATTGAACGTAATACATATTGCGGACGTTGCAAATAATCCTCCCCGTGAGAAATAAAAGGACTAAAACGATTAATCCCAACCGAGGGTCAATGCGCTATTTCCGGATTGTAGTTTGACAAATCAGCTGGTACAGAATAGATTTAGCGTAAGAAAAGCAAAGGGCAGGATGATTTACTAAGATATTGTAATTCCAATATGATTACCAATAAATTGCCATCACTTCTTCCAAACAAAGCTCAGCTATAACCAGAAAGGAATTACAGTCAAAAAATAAGCGCCAGGGTTTAGTGATTACCGGGGGAACACATGTCATTTAAAAAAAACATGTTATCGCCTATCGGAAATGAGACCGGCGACAATCAAGAAGATGTCTGGATACCGGCTGTTTGTCACGCTCAGTGTGTAGACCAGGGCTGTTTAATGAAAGTCCACCGGGTCAACGGGGTTGCGGTAGGGATCGAACCTAATACGGATATTGAAAATTATGAAAAAGTTGTCCGTAATCGGGGTAAGTTATGTCCCAAACCTTATATGCTGCTGCAAAAAGTTTATAATCCCCACCGCATAAAGACCCCTCTAAAAAGGACAAACCCTGAAAAAGGAACTGGTGTGGACCCCAAATGGGTAGAAATAAGTTGGGACGAAGCGCTTAACACCATCGCCGAAAAATTAAAACAAATCCGGGGCGCTGATACCATAAAACTGGCCGAAGCCCGCGGAACAGCTTCAATACGTAATGAAGGCTGGTGGGCATTTCTCCGCTCCTTTGGTCCTACCCAGGTACTATGGGGCGGGCGTTCAACTCACTGCCGCCAGGCACAACATGCCTTTGGCGACAGGATACACGGAGGGTCTGCGTGTGTTCCTGATCTCGATTATTGCAATTACCTGATAATCTTCGGCGCCACCCCGCGGCCGCAGGTGGGGCTGCCGAGAATCCGGTATTCGCCAAAGCCCGCGAAAGAGGCATGAAAATAATCGCCATCGACCCAGTACTTTCAACAACTGCCGCAAAAGCAGACGAATGGCTGCCAATAAAACCAGGCACGGATTGCGCTTTCATTTTATCCATGATTCACATAATACTTCATGAGCTTGATATTTACGATGTAAAATTTTTAAAAGAAATGACGAATTCCCCTTACCTTGTCGGCCCGGACGGCTGCTGGCTGAGAGACAAGAAGACAGCCAAAGCACAGGTGTGGGACCTGACGGATAACAAGCCGAAGATTTATGACGATACGGGCATTAAAGAGGTCGCTTTAGAAGGTTCATTTGAAATTGAAGGGATTCAATGTAAACCGGCATTCCAATTACTCAAGGACCACATTAAACAATATACCCCCGAATGGGCAGCTGGCATCACCGAGATTCCAGCCGACAAAATCCGCCGGATTACCAAAGAGTTTGTAGAGGCAGCAAGAATCGGAAGCGTCATCGAAATCGAAGGGGAACGCTTGCCGTTGAGACCGGCGACGACACATGTCGGACGAGGTGTCACAGGACAGGTCCATTCCTACCAGACAGTATTAGCCGACCATATCCTGGCAATTTTAATCGGAGGACTTGAAGTGCCCGGCGGACATATGGGGGGCGCCACTTTTGCAAAAGGCGTTCGGACAAAAGAAGGTTTTCTCTTCAAAGGCAACGGGATGAGCAGCGGGATAGAGGCAGGAGAGGACGGAATGCAGGATACACATCACCGTTCTTTTCAATGGCCGCCGATCAGTTACAGCGGCTGGGAAATGTTGATTCCATTCATGGATGACCATCCATATCCCAAGCCTCCTTTTCTCAATCCTGCCGAGAGCCTTTACAGTATGGACCACCTGGACTGGCTAAACCTGGTGAATCCCCCCAAGGGATTACCTGTTCCGCCAATACCTGAAGTTTGGATCAGACACCGCTGCAATCCGATATTGGCATTAGGTGAATCGCAATATGCCATAGAAGTATTGAAAAAGATTCCATTCACCGTGAGTATCTCGTACACAATGGACGAAGTAACCGATTTTGCCGATATAATCCTGCCGGACCAGCTTGAACTGGAGAGCCTTGTGCCGATATTTTCAATTCGGGAAGCCGGGCACCGGAAGGGCTTTATGATGCCCCTAAATCAACCTATTGTGGAACCGCTGCCTGATATCATGAACGTTAACGACGTATTAACCGAGTTAGCGGATAGAGCCGGGTTTCTCGGTGAATTTAATAAACAAATGAATAAAGTAATTGGCTTTAGTGAAAACGACCCTGAGAAGTTAGAGCAAGATAAGAAATATAAATGGTCAGAAGTAGTCGACAAAAAGTGTAAGTTCTATACCAATGGGAAATATGGTCTGGAATGGTTTAAGAAAAATCACATTCTTGTAAAGCCGGTCAGCGTTGAAGAACAGTATGACATTTATTTCAATATGAAAGCTAAAAAACTAAGATATCCGGTCCCTTATATGGAGGTAGTTAAGCGAACGGGGGATGAACTTAACCGTAATTTGATTGAAAAAGGTATTGACTGGTGGCCGACGGACGAATATACCGCACTGCCGGTATATTTCCCGCCGGTTTTAGAAGACGCACCTCCCGAACACGATTTTTACGTGGTTAATTGCCGCGTTGCCCCAACCTCCTGGGGAGCAAATGTCGGTCTCCCCTGGGTGAATGAAATTTCGGCACAACTGAGAGGGGTAGGCAACGTTTTAATGAATGCGAAGACGGCTAATATCAAAGGGATAAAAGATGGTGACGAAATCTGGATTGAGTCTACAACCGGCAAAATAAAGCAAAAAGTTAAGTTGTGTCAGGGGATACGCCCCGATTGTCTGCTGATATCCGGGCAATTCGGTCAATGGGCGATGCCGGTGGCCAAAGAAACGAAGCGGGCTTCCATTTCCACGTTACTACCGATTAGTATTGCATGGACCGACAAAATGACGGGTAACCAGCAATGGATTGTGGTCAAGGCTAAGATTTATAAAGATAAATAAACAGCAATTATTGAATAAAGCCTGCTTAAATGATAATCAGGGAATTTTCGGGGGTAAGGGAAAATGCAGAATGAGAGGGGAAAATTGTTTGTTGCCGAATCTCCGAGCTGTCAATTAGTTAAATCAGCCGACGAAAAAGTTGAAAGAGTCGATATTTACCGCGTTGACCGGGATAGCAGACAAGCCGGGGAAGATATTGTTGTTAAAGAATTGCCGTTAACAATTGTGTTAAATGGACGTGAACTTGTTACTCTGCTGTGTTCACCCGCAAATCTGAAATATCTGGCAATCGGTTTTCTGCTGTCAGAAGGATTGCTCCGCAATAGAAACGATATAAAGAGCATAATAGACGATGAGCAGCGGGGTATTGTGCGTGTTGAAACCGTTACAGATTTAGATGGAGAAGAAGAACAGGTTTTCAAACGTATTATCACCCCGGGTTGCGGTCGAGGCGCCGCATTTTACAGCGCCGCAGATGCAGCCGGGATGAATGAGGTTAAATCAGAATTACAAGTCAATGGAGCCGAAATATTAGAGCTTATGAGTAATTTTCAGCATCGTTCCGAAACGTACCGGTCGACCGGGGGAGTTCATAGCGCGGCGCTTTGTGACAATAAAAACTTGAATGTTTTTTCTGAGGATATCGGACGTCATAATGCCATCGATAAAATCTTTGGGCAGTGCCTGTGGGAAGGAATTCCGACAACAGACCAAATTATCCTTACCAGCGGCCGGATTTCATCGGAGATTGTGATTAAAATTGCCAGAAATAACGTCCCTATACTGGCTTCGAAATCAGCGCCCACCAACACTGCGGTGAAGTTAGCTGATTTGCTCGGTATTACCTTGATCGGGTTTGTCCGCGGAACGCGTATGAACGTCTATTCGCAACACCGGAGAATTATATCGGACGCCTGAGACTGTATCTATACCCCGCCTCAAAAACAAGTCATTAAGCTTAAAAGGATAAACAGCAAATCAATTGATAATCAGGAGCGTATTTAATTAAGGAGCTTACCCTATGAATCAGACCGATAGGCAAAAAAGCTGGGGGTGGATGATTGTACTCTATATTTTCCTTGCCGGTTTGGGCGGCGGCACTTTTTTATTTAGTTTTATCCTGCTTTTTATCGGTAAATATGAGCCAATCGCCAGAATCGGCGCACTCGTCGGGCCATTGGTCGTATTGTTTGCTTCCGCTTTGTTGCTTTTCGACCTCGGTTCTCCTTCCCGGGCCTACCGCCTTTTTACCGCGCCAAAAACACTAATGTCTTCGTGGATGACAAGGGGAGCCTGGATTTTAACCGCTTTCATTATTTTCGGTTTAGCTTACGCGGTACCATCCTTTTCTCTTTTTCATTGGTTACCCTGGAACCAGGGCTCCGGATTGGGCCATGTTATCGGTATCGTGGCAGCGGTTTTATCCTTAATTGTTCCGATTTATCCCGGGCTGCTCCTCGGCGTGATTAAAAGCATTCCGGCATGGAATACGTCCGCTTTACCGCCAATGTTCTTTTTATCCGGGCTCGATACCGGTATTGCCTCCCTCGTATTGGTGTCTATGTTCCTTTCAACCGCGATAGATGTGAGTGGATTCCATTTGTTGGGCACAATTGATATCATCCTGATTATCCTTTTGCTTATCGCTCTCTTTGGCTATATCGAAATCGTACGTCAATCGGGTATCACTGCAGCGGCGTCCATTCGTTTGCTGAAAACACCGCTTTTCATCGGCGGAGTCGTTGCCGCCGGTATGATATTGCCACTGGTTTTAATGATTATCAGCGTTTCAATACAGAACATCAGCATTATCCGCCTCTTAGATGGAATCTCGGGAGTTTTAATCTTATTAGGCGCTTTGTTGTTGAGATTTAGTGTTGTTAATTCCGGTATCCACCGGCCGGTGGAGTTTTAAAACAAGATACTATATTTTATCCTTGCCTTTTTACTTGATTGCCGTAAGCAACAACTTGGAGGTCTAGATGGCAAATAAACAAAAAAAGCCTGCTGAAGCCATTATCGAAAAGAAAGAAGCGGTACAAGAAGACGTTTGGATCCCTGCAGTATGCCATCTGCAATGTGTTGATCAGGCATGCTCGATGAAAGTACACAGGGTTAATGGAGTCGCCGTTGGGGTTGAACCCAATCATGATATTAAAGATTTCGAAAAGCTGACAAAAGGACAGGGGAAACTATGCCCCAAACCCTATATGCAGCTGCAAAAACTCTATAATCCAAATCGAATTTTGAGCCCTTTAAAAAGGACTAATCCGGAAAAAGGTGTTGGAGTGGATCCCAAATGGGTTGAAATCAGCTGGGAGGAAGCCCTCGACACAATCGCTGAAAAATTAAAAAATATACGAGGGGGGGATACGATTAAACTGGCGGAAGCCCGCGGCACACGGGTCATTTACAGCCAGGGCTGGTGGTCATTTCTTAAAGCATTTGGCCCCACTCAGCCTCTTTGGGGAGGACGCTCGACGCACTGCCGTCAAGCACAGCACGCTCTTGGGATCTTTATTCATGATGCCGGCGGATGTGAACCTGACCTCGGCTATTGTAATTATCTGATAATCTTCGGTTCTAATCCTGCAGCTTCAGGCGGGGCTGCCCAGAATACAGTTCACGCAGACTCCAGAGAGAGAGGCATTAAAGTTGTTGCGGTTGACCCGGTACTTTCCCCGACAGCTGCGAAAGCCGACGAATGGTTGCCGATCAAGCCGGGGACCGACGGCGCTTTTATTTTAGCCATGATTCACATCATGCTGCACGAGCTCAATACATATGATGCTCCCTACCTCAAAGAAATGACTAATTCTCCTTATCTCGTCGGTCCGGACGGATACTGGCTCAGGGATAAGGAAACCGGAAAAGTGTTAGTCTGGGATTCTATCGACCAAAAAGCAAAAACTTATGATACTGTTGATATTAAAGATTTTGCGCTGGAAGGAAGTTTTGTAATAGAAGGGTTACACGGCAAACCTGCCTTCCAGATGCTTAAAGACCACGTCAAACAATACACGCCGGAATGGGCTGCCTCTGTTACCGAGATTTCTGTCGAAAAAATAAGGAGAATAACAAAGGAATTCGTCGATGCCGCCAAGATCGGCAGCACGATTGACATCGACGGCGTACGGTTGCCCTATCGCCCGGCGGCGACACTTTGCGGACGGGGAGTTACAGGCCAAATTCACTCATACCAAACCATATTGGCCGACCACATCCTGGCGGTCTTAATCGGCGGGCTTGAAGTACCGGGCGGACACATGGGCGGCAGCAATATGATGGACGGCGTTCGAAAAGACGGAATCCTTTATCGGCTTTTAACCGGCACCCGCGGCATAATGGCCGGCGAGGACGGAATGAGAAATACCCACCACCGGGATTTCCAATGGCCGCCCATCAGTTACAGCGGTTGGGAAACACTAATTCCGTTCATGGATGACTATCCGTATCCTCAGCCGCCGTTTGTGAATCCTGCGGAAAGTGCCTACAGCATGGACCAACTCGACTGGCGAAACCTGGTAAATCCTCCTAAAGGATTACCGGTTCCGCCCTTACCGGAGGTATGGCTGAGACATTGCAGTAACCCGATACTGGCGCTTGGCGAGCCGAAGTATGTCATCGAAATCCTGAAAAAAATACCTTTTATTTTAAGTATCTCTTACACAATGGACGAAATAACTGAATTTGCCGATATCATTCTGCCGGACAAACTGGAATTAGAGAGCTACATTCCCTATTTCGGTACACGACCGGCCTGTCAGCGCAAGTACTTTGTCATGGCATGGCATCAACCAATTGTTGACGCGCCGCCCAAGGTCTGGGACCATTGTGATATCCTGACAGAATTGGCTGACAGGGTAGGGTTCCTCGATGAATACAATGAGGAATTGAATAAAGAGATCGGCTTTAGTGAAAACAGCCCGGACAAACTGCTTCCCGGCAAAAAATACACCTGGGCAGAAATAGTTTCGAGGCAGTGCAGTTTCTTTACGAACGGAAAATACGACCTCGAATGGTTCAAGAAAAATTCGATGCTGGCCCGACCGGTCAGTGTGGAAGAACAATACGACATCCATCTGGGAATGAAAACTAAAAAACTGAGATATCAAATCCCCTACATGGAGGTGGTAAAGAGGACCGGAGACGAGCTTAAACGAAATTTAGCCCAGCAGGGGATTGATTGGTGGCCGACGGATGAATATACCGCCCTCCCCACCTATTTCCCACCGGTATTAGATCAGGTTCCTGCTGAATATGATTTCTACGTGGTCAACTGCCGTGTGGCGCCGGTATCCTGGGGAGCGAACGTGGGAGTCCCCTGGGTGAACGAAATCTCCTCCCAGTTGAAAGGGGTAGGTGACGTTTTAATGAATGCTAAAACTGCTAAAAAACGGGGAATAATGGACGGAGATATGATCTGGATTGAATCGCCTGCCGGTAAAGTGAAACAAAAAGTTAAATTGGTTCAGGGGATTCGTCCGGATTGCCTGCTGATATCCGGCCAGTTCGGTCAATATGCTATGCCTGTCGCAAAGGATACGCATCGGGCCACCATCAATACATTGGTATCGGTTAATGACGATTGGACCGACAAGCTGGTGGGTAATCAACAATCGTTAGCAGTCAAAGCCAAAGTTTACAAGGCAACTTAGGAAAAGGAGATTGGCAATGAGATACGGAATGGTTATAGACCTGAAAAGTTGTGTCGGCTGTATGGCCTGTACGGTGGCCTGCAAGGCAGAGAACCAGACCCGCCCCGGCATCTTCTGGAATATTGTAAAAGACCAGGAATTCGGTGAGTATCCCATGGTCACCCGGGTATTTTTACCTATGCCTTGTATGCACTGTAAAGAAGCCCCCTGCGTCAATGTTTGTCCTACCGGAGCCAGTCACCGCCGTGAGGATGGTATCGTTATCGTTGATTATAATAAATGTATCGGGTGTAAATACTGTATTGAGGCCTGTCCCTACGGCGCCCGTTATTTTAACGGGGAATCCGCCGGTTACTTTGGCACTGAGCTTACGGAAATGGAGAAGATTGGCTTTTCACGTCACAAAACAGGGGTAGTAGAAAAATGCACCTTTTGTGTTGACCTTGTTGCGCAGGGCAAGGAACCGGCCTGCGTCAAGACTTGCATTGGCAAAGCCAGGTATTTCGGAGACCTTGATGACCCGGATAGTAAAGTTTCACAATTAATCAAATCCCGGCACGGTACACAATTACTAAAAGAATTGGGGACTGACCCTTCGGTTTATTACCTTCCGATATAAAAGATTTAAATATAGCCTTAATCAACATAAATTAACAAACGTCCAAATATTCGTAGCAATACGACAGAATATTAATAGATATTAATTTCAATCAAATTGGACAAATCACCGATATAGCAGAATGATAAATAATGAGCGCTTTATCTTCAAAATCAAGGGCAATGCTGTGAAAAATAAAATGTCCTGGTGGGAAAAACTTGGCAGGCCGCAATACGGCGGTGAAATGGTGATACGGGCCAGCAGGAACATCGTTAACTTCGATCCGTACTTTGGCGTTGGGCCAGTGCATATCGTTACAGCGTGGATGGAAAGGCTGGTGGCAGATGACTGGACGGTTGATCCTACAATATTCGACTATAAACCGTTATGGCATCCTTCACAATATCTAAAAGGACAACTGGCGGAGAATTGGGAGTTTACGGCTCCGAACACTTATGTTGTCCATTTACGCAGAGGGATTACATGGCAAGATATCCCGCCCGCAAACGGACGCGAGTTCGTGGCTGACGATGTGGTGTTTCATTTTAATCGGCTGTTCGGTTTGGGAGGAGGATTCGCAAAACCGAGTCCTTACCAGGCTGCGGTTAATGCCTTTCAAGATCTGATTTCGGTTACGGCTACAGACAAATACACAGTCGTTTTTAAGTTTAAGATATCAAACCCCGAGATCATAAAAGAGACAATGCATGCGGTTGATTTATCTTTGTGTATAGAAAACCCAGATGCGGTACAGAAATGGGGGGATGTCCGAGATTGGCATCACGCCATCGGCACGGGATCATTCATACTAAAGGATTTTATTCCAGGCCAATCTGCCACACTTAGCAAAAATCCTAATTATTGGGGACATGACGAACGTTACCCTGAGAACAAACTTCCGTACATTAATAATGTCAAATATCTATATATACCCGATGACAAAGAAGCCCTCGATGCGATGCGTGCCGGCAAAATTGATGTCATCGATTGTGTCTCGCCGGTGCAAGCTGAGGAAATGCGAAAAACAAACCCTGAAATAGTACAGGTACTGACTCCGCTGCCTCCGACTATTTCTCTGGATCCACGGATTGACGTAAAACCCTTTAATGATATTAGAGTAAGAAAGGCACTGCAGAAAGCAATAGACTTACAGACCATAGCTAAAACTTATTATCATGGTCTTGTTGAACCATATCCCGACACATTGACTTCAAGATATATGAAGGGTTGGGGGTTTCCATATGAGGAATGGCCGCAAGACCTTAAAGATGAATATAATTACGATCCGATGGCGGCAAGGCGACTCCTGGCCGAGTCCGGCTATCCCAATGGTTTTAGGACCAATTTAGTGGCTGATGCTGCCGGAGACATGAATCTGTTGAAAATAGTACAGTCATATCTCTCACAAATCGGGATTGATATGGAGATACGCCCGATGGAAACCAATGAATGGAATGATTTTGTAATCGGTCGAAAACACGACCAGATGGTACATCATCCGGCAGGACATTTGGGGCACACTTCATCGCCGCTCCGGGACCTTTACCGGTTCCGGACGGGATCTCCAGACAATTATGGAATGGTTAGTGACCCTGTTTTTGATGCTTTGTATGAAAAAGCCCGGATGGCGACAACACTTGGAGAAGTGCTTCAAATATTCAGAGATGCTAACGAATATGTCGCGCGGCAGCACATCGCTATCTCTGTGCTTCAACCGATGGCTTACTCCCTCTGTCAACCCTGGATAAAAGGTTTCAATGCTCAATTCGGTTCGACCTGGGGAGCAGCGGCGGGCCCCGGCATGTTGAGCTTCTATCTGGGGCGATTCTGGATAAATCAGGATCTGAAGAAAAGCATGGGGCATTAAATATCCGCCTACATCAAATCGAATTATAAGGTCCTGATGTTTAGCTTTAATTAAGGTAATGTAAATGTTTGATTAAATTTTCAGTAATATTGACTGAAAAGATATTTTAAATAATTACCAAATATGCCACAAAGTAAGTGACAAAAATATAAAATGGAGGTGGACCGATGAATCGCAACCCAATTAAACGATTGGTCGCAGGTTCGATACCCGCCGGGTCCACTTTCAGCTTGCTCCTTTTCGTCCGATAATTCTTAGCCTTCAGGCATTCCTATCAATCACAGCATGCGGCGACCCCACATTGCCATCCCGGCGTTTTGCTGCCTCTTCGTCATCCAATCCCAAAACATTCAAGCCTGCTCCTCATTTTGCCTGTATGCGGCACGCCGGAGACAAAGCTGTGGGAATGAGCACGATTTACGTAGGCTAGTTAATTTATAGGTATCTCGACGGATGATATTTAAGTATAGATACGAATATGTGCAACCCGCACGCTCTTATAAAATTAATCACAAGAACAAAGCGTAAGGATGGATTATAAGGCTCAAGATGTTGATTAGCGTTATCCATCTGACACTTATTTTAACTCCGGTTTGCGGCGTAGCGGCTACTGTATCCGCCGCTAAAGTTACCGTAGGTCAGGGACTAAAGAACGGCCGTTGATGCGGCCTGGATAAAGTAAATGCGGATAAAAACAGGAGGGGATTATGGGGCTGATATTAGGCATCGGGATAGTTCTATTGATTCTGTGGGCATTGGGACTCTTTGTTTTCAGTTGGGGTGCAATTATTTATATTGCACTGGTAGTCGCCGTTATTTTAATCGTAATCTGGCTTATCCGCGCCGTATTCAGAAGGGCATAGGCTGCCAAACTTTATTATTCTGAAGGGAGGTGTGAGATGACGGTATTATTTAAAAAATTACTATTCAAGGCCCACTGCTTACTGGTGAGCAGCAAACTGTTAATTTCACTTAATATCCTAAACCGCTCTTCATCCTGCCTCAGGACGTTATCCAGACGCATCCGTTCGGTAATGTCCTGGGTTGTTCCGATATACAC
>Ga0182027_10002323_pt1 | contig 30950 bp, 35 predicted proteins | sample 712E1DmetaG_FD_121300 | JGI IMG/M metagenome (GOLD analysis project Ga0182027, IMG submission 121300) | Permafrost microbial communities from Stordalen Mire, Sweden - 712E1D metaG (Illumina Assembly) | ecosystem: Environmental > Terrestrial > Soil > Wetlands > Permafrost | place: Sweden...
CCCAGCAGGAAGTGATTCGGTTGTTAATTGACCACGTGGTTGTCGGAGAAAATGAGATCGTGATCAAGCACATCGTCCCGACTGACGATGATTGTCGTTTGAAACCAGGACGTAGATGAACGCAGATCAACACAGATTTTTTGATCTGTGATCTACTCCGTACTCAGTCTCGCCGTAGCACCGCCGTCAATGACCAAAGCCTGCCCTGTCATAAAAGACGATTGCTCATTATCGGCAAGGAAATAAATCGAATGGGCAATTTCCTGCGGCGTACCGACGCGCCCATTGACGGTTTTGCGAGCCAGGTTATCCAACCTTTCCTGCATTCCGCCATGTCCTACATGACCGCGTTCCAGACCTGCGCGCAGCATGGGCGTATCCACCGCACCGGGCAGGATCGCATTGACGCGAATATTATCGGGCGCAAACTCAATGGCCATGGCGCGCGTCAAAGCCAATAGTCCGCCCTTGGAGGCGGCATAGGCAGCGATATTGGCGGAGGTTTGGACGGCATGAACCGATGAGACATTCACGATCGCACCGCCATGTGCTTTGAGCAAGGGGTGAGCCAGCTTGGCGCTGAGAAAGACCGAACGCAGGTTGGAGGCCATGACCGCATCCCATTCTTCAACCGTCGTTTCGATGAGCGGCTTGGCAATTTGCATGGCGGCATTATTGACCAGCGCGTCCAACTGATCCGTAAACGCATGAGCCTTTTCAAAGATGGCGTGCATGTCTTCAGGGCGCGCAATATCCGATTGAACAAAGAGGCCATTTTCTGGAAAGCCGTCACCGAACGGGTTTCGATCCACGCCGATGACATGCCAGCCCTTTTCAGAAAACAACTGCACGGTTGCCCGGCCTATTCCGCCAGCCGCACCGGTAATCAACACGATTTTCGATTTGCGATTTATGATTTTCGATTGTGGAGTCATGGTCGTACCTGCTTATCACTTGAGTTCATCCCCAATCCCTCGAGTAAATTTCTGATCGTATTCCAATGCACGCGTTCCCAGGCAGCAGGACTGGAGTTGGCATTATGAGGCGCTACCATGACGTTATCCATTTTCAAAAGCGGGCTATCCAACGGAAGCGGCTCCATTTCAAAGACATCCAAGGCAGCCCCGGCGAGGCGACTGGCTTGCAAGGCTTCCACCAAGGCTTTCTCATCCACAATGGGACCGCGGGCAGTGTTGATGAGAATTGCATCCGGCTTCATCTTCGCCAGGGTACTGGCATTGATCAAATGATGGCTGGTCGGGTTTAAATCACAGTTGATGGAAACGAAATCGGAACTCGATAATAGATATTCGAGACTCGTCATCTCGATCCCGGACTCGGTGATAAAGACATGGTCAATATCAATAATATCATTGCCGATCACTTTCATGCCAAAGGCGCGGGCGCGGCGTGCCACCGCCTTGCCGATATTGCCCACACCGATCACGCCAAGCATACATTCACTTAAGGCTTTTCCGGGCAGTTTTTCCCAGTTGCCGTCCTTCATGGCGCGATCCATCCACGGCTGGCGGCGTGCAAAGGCCAGCAGGTAACCGAAAATAGTATCCGCCACAGCGGTGGTGAAGGCATTGGGAGTACGCGCCACTTTGATGCCGAGGTGTGCGGCGGCTTCACTGTCAATCGAGTCGATGCCGGTACCCCATTTCGAAATGACCTTCAAGCGCGGCGCACAGGCTTTGAGAACGCGTTCCGTATAGCGGTCATCGCCGCAGACAGCGCCATCGAACCGGCCGGCATAGGCCAGCAGATCGGCCTCTTCCAGCCGTTCACGCACTTCAGGGACAATCAAATCAATGCGATGTTTCTCGAACACCGGTTTAAAGCGTTCGAGAGACTGAATCATATAGGGAGCAGAAAACAAAATAGTTGGCATTAGTTAGCACCGCAAATGAGTTGATAAACCAAGGCGTAATTATATGGGGCTGGATAAACTGATCCTCTTTTTAATTGGCCGCATAAAAAATATCGTGCTTGTTCATCAGAGCGAATAATTGAAGCAGCATGTCTCGCATCTTTAATCCGGCTTAATGCAGCATATGCTTCCAATGAAGGCATCCATTCGGAGACATCGTCTGGAGTTAAACCTTTATTGGCGGCTTCATCGGCCAGTTGCGCTACTAATTGCCAGTTGCCCTGCTGTCGCGCTAAATCCATTTTCTGATAATAGTAGCACCATTCGCGAGGGTGTTCACCAGCCAAAAATTTGGGAAGCGCAACAGGCTTAGCCGATGTATCAATAAAGCCGATTTGAGAATAGGAGGCTACATCAGTTACCAGGGAATCATCAACAAACCCCGGTAATTCAATTTGGCGTCCGTCCAGCACATGGAGGCAAGACTGAGAACTCGGATAAACAACAATCAGAGGGCTTTTGTAATTATCATCAACCAGATTGCTTCGGTCATAATGTTGCTGATCTTTTTGAGCTTGGATGTTAACAGCTGTGGCGGCATTCAAAACCTCTCCTCCAATCTGGAGGCTTTGCCGAGGGTAATAAATCATATTTGCGGGACCATAGATTTCGTAGCCTTCGGCATAGGCGGCTTGGGGCATCACGGCAAACAACAATGTGCCGGGTTTTAGATTCGGCGCACGCCAGACCATCTGCTGCCACATATCTCGTTCCGACATCCAAAAATCACGATACCCCGCCGCGCTAAAATAATGAACCATTACACTCATGCCAATTAGAATTAGCAATAAAACCTGGCGGGCCGATCCATGAAAAAACTGGAAAATGAGACCACCAATTACCATTGCTGCCCCCATCGAAGCCCCCAAGGTGTAACGATCCCACTGACCAGAAAACTGTACGTTGCGTCCCGCTATAATTATTGGCAACAGAGCGAAGATAACGATAATGAATCCCATCCAAACAAAGTGAAGATCATGACCTGCTTGCAACGCGTCGGTGGCGGTATCTTTTTCAGGCGGAACTCTCCTAAAAAAAAGAAAGGCGAAAATTACCGTCAATAAGCCCAATCCCACGCCAGCGATAAAATCTCGGTAATCGCTTGCAACCGTAAACTGGTAGAAAGGTACGACCCATGCAAAAAATGTGGTCGCAATGATGCCTTTCAAGGTTTCGATAATCACCGAAAGAACCGAATGTTGAGGGAAAGTGCTATATTTATTTATTAACAAACCCACATTTGTTGCATGGCGAGTGCTCTGGAAGATAAAGAGGCGCCATACCAAAAAACTGCTTCCAATGATCAAGTACACCAAATCAGATTTAAGCGCCCTCCAAAAAACAGTTTTTACATTCAACTTTTCCTGCCGCCAAATAAAATACCCTAGTAGACCCAAACGAACCACTTCCATCCCAATCATGGATTCAAAGATACCAAGATATAAAAGAATAAGCAAACCAGATAGGACGGAAAGCATAACCCTAAGCCATACCAATGAAGATTTCACGGCTCTAAGCATCAGCACAAATGAAACAAGTATGGCAGCATTCATTAAGAGATCCGTAACAAAAATACCTGCATTGGGTTCATCAGCAAAACCTGGGTAAACTGAAAATAATAGAGCAACCGCAGTGGTTTCGATTTTCTTTTCGGGCCAAAGCAATCGGAGAAGAATAAAGAACGCCAAGTTCCCTGCCAGACGGAAAGCCAAAGCCAGCAAATGCCAGCCTAAAGGATATATGCTTAGAAAGTGAACGCCAATTGCATATAAATATCCGATTAATGGACGATCTATCTGAAACAAGGCAATTATTCCATTGGCGCCTTGGGATTGAGCTGTCCAAAACAGATACCAATCATCCCTGTAAAATCCAAGCTGAGGGATTAGAATGCCATAAGTTAATAACGTCGTAATAGAAATCAGGCCAATGGACAACCAATTTTCTGAAAGTTTTTTCATTTCATTCGCTCAAAGAGATTTTTTCTTCCTAACAGGAAATTACAAATTTCAAAATCCAATTCTTCGTCAATATCCCAGGCTTCGTCAGCGGCCATTTCGAACATCAGGGGCTTTGCACCGATACGATGATGCCGATCGAGCAGATTCTGGCGCGTGAAAAGGTAAAGGCAGGAATTCTCCTCATAAACGGGAGGCAAATCCTGGGTCTGAATAAGAACCGAGGGATCATGGTTGATGGCCTGGCCATCCCGATCATATAGCCGGTTCTGCAAACGGGTGACCGAGAAGAGCGAATCGTGGTTCGGATAATCCGCAAGAAAAGTTTGAATGGCACGCGAGACCGTTTCGCGTTGAAGGAGGGGATTGGTGGTATGCGTCTGCAAATAGAAGTCCGCTTCGACCTGCGAGGTGTCATACAACAAGATATCATTCATGGGGACATCGTCGGCGCGCAAGTTTTCGGGACGATTGAGGATGCGGACCTTTGGGAAATATTTCCGCAAGCCGTCCACGATGGTTGGGGAATCCGTATCCACCGCGATCTCTTTGATCAAAGGAACGGAAATCAGTGTTTCGAGGATGTGATGGAAGAGCGGCTTGCCCGCCAGCATACGGTAATTTTTAGCGGGCACACGCTGGGAATGGTGGCGCATGGGAACGAGGGCGACAAGTTTGGTCATAGCGGCTTAATTATACCGAATCCGCTGACCGGAAAAAGTAGACGATCGTCTGGAGAGAAAGATTCGGCGGGATTTCGGCGGGATAAATCCCTGCCCCCGTTCATGGAAGTCGGATAAATCCGACTTGCTACACCAAGTCTCAGCCAGAGAATTTTAATTAGACAAATAGGGTCAATAATATTTATTTCGCTAATCAGCCCCCTCGGACAATTAATTATTTCTGAGGAACGAGAGAGGAACAATTCAAGGAATACAGGATTTTTTGGCAAATCCTTCAGTTATTGCACGATCCAGGGGTATAGCCCATCCTGAAAAAAGCTGCTCCGTTCTGCGAAACACCCCTTGCGTATCTAAACATCAACTCTTATTATAAAACAAATGTGCTGGTTTTGAGCTACGAGTTATAGCTCAGTATACATTGGTAAAAATAATATCGAACAAGGGCGAGAAAGTTATAAGGTTTGAAGGTTATAAAGTTTAAAGATTTGGGGGGCTTTCCATTGAAGGATGTAGGCTTTCTAAAAAAGTGGAGAATGAACTGCCAAGCGCAAAGGTTTTTTCTTTTCCTGGCGTAATGTGTGCCATCTTGCAGGAATTAGCCCTTCGACTTCGGCTGCGCCTCCGCTCAAGGAGATAAAGGTTTGGGAACTCCTTTATACGAAGTTCCCAAAGCCAAAAAAATACCTAAAGCAGAACGCCCCGAAGGTGATTGCTATTCGAATCCTGCTTCTGCTCAAACCTTCGGGGCGGCATGTACTCCGGTCATTAAGCGACTTTTTCGAACCACGCCAGACAATAATCAGCTACTTCCTCCCAGCCGCGTTCCCCAATGACAAAGTGATCACGGCCTGCGAATTCTTTGAATTCCGTGATGGATGGCCCTTTATATTTTTTATAATTCGACCTGTTCAGCACGGCGGGAACGATATGATCCTTTTCACCGGCGGTGATCAAGAGTGGACGATGCGGCTTGTTGAAATCCACTTTGCCGGCCGCGCCGAGCGCTGAGGCTGGAACGCCGCGCGACTCGGGGACAACGTAGCGGTCATAGGCGGCGCGTTGTTCTTCCAAGGGCAGAGTGTTGACAAAGGCATATTGAAACTGCTCAAAAGACATCATCACAGGCTGATGGAGCAGAAATGGGTTGATCGCCGGAAAGTTGGCCTTCAAAAACGAGAATGAGGTCGTGAACACACCGGCGGGCGGCGCGGGGTCAATCGCCACACCTGCGACAGCCACGTCACGTTGAAGAAGTAATTGCACAACCAAACCGCCCATCGAGTGACCAATGATGGCGGGCTTTTCATCCAGGCCTTGAATGAAATTGGCGATATGCTCAACGACATTGTCCAACTTCAATTTTGGCAATTCAGGATCGGGGTGATTCTTGCGAAGTTCTTCAACAGACTTGTCGCGTCCGGGCCAGGCGGGCGCGAGGACTTTATATCCTTTGGCTTGATAATATGGAATCCATTTTTCCCAGCAAAGTGGATTCGTCAACATACCGTGGACAAGAACGATAGTTTTGGTTTTCATTTTTTCTCCTGAATTTCTAAAATGATGAAGATAGCGAAATCGAAGGGAGGGAATAGGAAATGGGAAATGGTGATGAGAGTAGTTAGGAATCTTCAGGGAAACTTAGATTTGTATTGTCTTCGACGAAATAGCCACCAGCGGCAGATTCCCGAACAGAGCAATTCGCACCAGGTTCATTTTCACCATGCTTGGCGCGCTCCAAATAAGCAATATAACCATTAATAATTCTGACCAGCTCCTCGAGCTGCATGTTCAAACGATCAAACAAATCGTCCTGAATATACTGCAAATCGCGCATTAATACAAAATGACTATAGATTTCTTTCCGTCAACGAACCACGAGCAATATAACAAAAACGCACTTCGTCTTGATAATAAAACCTCCCATGACCTTCGGCGATATTTGCCGGAACGCTTTGTGCAGCGCGGCGGATTTGCTGATCAAGATTCCATTTCTCCTCGACTGGCAACTTAGGCAAAACTTCCCGATAAATGACAAGGGCAAACTCGTTTGCCTTTTTCCAAGCTTCCAACGTCTCCAAACCTTGAATATTGTCGTTCGGTATCATGTCTCCTACTCACCTATTCCCAATTACCTATTCTCTTCCCCATTATATCTTATCGGCTCGACATCGCGCTTGGCGGAATCTTTTGGTTTTCGTTCACGGGCACAATAAAACGTTTCGCGCAACTGCGGCGCAAGCTGGCCCGACTCGGCATCCTTTTGTTCACAACTTCTTAATCATATTCAAACTCGACACTTCATATCGAATGCTTTCATACAAATTCCGCGCTACGCGGTTGGATGCAAAGACATGCAATCCGATGGATTTCAATCCCAGTTCGCGCGCCTTTTCTTCGATCAATAACATCACTTGTTTGCCATATCCTTTGCCGCGAAACTTTTCTTCGATTTGTACGTCAAAGATGAAGCCGCTTGTTCTGGGACGATCCATTTCGGCACGCAGCCAGATTAAACCAACTGCTTCGTCGCCATCATATAAAGTGTAAAAATAATGATCCTTGGTCTGCAAGCCCTGCGGCAAAAGTGATTCGGTCTGTTTGCGCGATTTCTCCAGCGCCTCGGACTCATCCCAATATCCGGCCTTAACGTTGTCCGCCGCGTATTCGGGAATGAGACGCACCAGGAAAGCTTCATATTCGGCTTGGGTCATTGGGACAAGTTTGGGCATTGGATGTTTGTCCTTTCTCATTTCTCATTATACCGAATCGGCTCAATATCTCTCTTCGCAGATTCTTTTGGCTTTCGTTCGCGGGCATAATAAAACGTCTCGCGCAGTTGCGGCGTCAGCAATCCGGACTCGCGGTAGCCGATGCGCGTCCCATGAAACTGCATGAAGCGGAACCAAAAGATCGAGGCGATGTTTTTCCATAGAACGCGTTCACGCGCGGCATGATACAGGTCGCTCAAAATATTTGTGGCTGTCAGGCGCACAAAATCATATAAATTGAAATGGGCTTCAGGATGGATGCGTTTGAAGGCCATGGCTTCGCGGCGATAACGATTAAACACGCCGCGCGGCGTTTCCTGATGCACATGCACCACTTCCGCCTCGGCCACGCAGGCAATCGCATAGCCCTGCTCCTTGGTGCGCTTGGCCCACGCCAGATCCTCCAGCCCGGTCAGCGTTTCATCGTACGGATTTTTCTCCCACAAACTTTTGCGGATGGCGGCATTAGCATTGTTGCAAAAGGCGGTCTCCTGATCCGACCTGCTCAGATCGGGGTACCATTGATGAAAAATCTGCTGCTCTGAAAACTTTGCAGGCCCAGGCCCGCGCTGTTTACCATAGGTCAATGCAACCCGTTCATCTTCAAACGGGCGCAGGAGGGTTTCCAGCCAATCCGGATAAACCGGATAGATGTGTGCGCTGGCAATGACGATGAACTCCCGCCTAGCAGCGCGAACCCCGAAATTGAGCGACCGTCCAAACGTAAACTCGTCTGGCGGGATTCTCACAACCCGAGCCCCAAACGATTCAGCGATGGATACGGTCGAATCCATGGAGCCGGAATCGACCAAGATGATTTCCACATCTTTGATCGTTTGATGGGAAATCCCCTCCAGCAGACGAGGGAGGTGAATGGATTCGTTATAGGCACGGATGACAAGGGAGCAGTTCATCATATAAAGTGAATAGGAAATGGTGAATAGGAAATGGTAAACAAGAACCTATTTACCATTTACCATCCTTCTCGTATCCCAACCGTATCAACAAATCGCCGGCCACATCTTTGAAAATCTTTTTGTGTTCGGAGGTGAAAAGCTTTTTCCATTCACCGGTTTTGCCTGAACGAAAGGTAGGAGATTTGCCGGGGTTGATGGAGGATTCGAGCGAATCGAGAATCTTTGGGCGGGGAATTGTCAACGGAACGCGAGCCAGGAAATGATCCGCGATACGATTCAAGGTTGTGGTGCGGTCATTGACCAAATCTTCGAAATGGATCTTGAGCACTTCAGAATAAGCGAGCCAGTCGAGGTAGGGGGAAAAACGATCTGCGATATTCGGAAATTCAACCCTTCGATCAGGCTCAGGGCAAGTATTCAAATCGGGCCTGCCTAAAATGCTGACCTTGAGCCGCGAGTCGAAGTCGGGAAGGGATGCGTAGTAAGCGTGGTGAACGTGATGCTCTTCCATGTCGGTTACGTAGAAAACGTGCGAGACGACCACATCACGCGGATCACGGAAGATAAAGTAGGGGATGAAACGCGGAGTGATCAAACGATCCACTGCGGCAGGGTGGGCAAAAAGATGCGCTGAGGCCATATCACGCGGGCGAAGCGAATCCAGCCATGCTACCGCTTGTTCGGGCGTGTGCTTGAGTCCGCTTTCGCCTTCGTATTCGGCATAAAAGGAGTGCAGTCGAAGAGAAAACGGTGCGACCTTCGAGAAGCCAAGCAGGATTTGGTCGAGCAGATGCGTGCCGCTCTTGGGAAACGAAATGCTCAGAAGAACCGGCCAACCGCCTTGCGGTACAGGCATGGCAGCGAAGCGAGCACGCTGAACCAGTTTTTCGGTGCCATAGAGCGCAGAACGAACAGATGATTTTAAAGTCATGGGGATATTAAACCACACGTGTGCACGCAAAGGTTGTCAAATAGCCAAATAGTAGTGTTCGACCAAGTTCCAGATTCATACGGCTCCGTCGCAGACAAACACCAACTCGGTGGCTAAATCGGAGCGGTGAGCACAGCCGGTCGCCCACAGCAGTTCGCCGAACTTCTCCGCTTCCTGAATGTCACAGAAATAGTGCATATTCTTGGTGCGTAACGCAGTCTGTTCCCGGGCCTGTTTACAACGGTGGCGTTGCGAGCGTTGGGCCAGCAATTCTCAATATGAATAGGGCAAGGTTTATCCGATAAGGGATTCTGTCCGATAAGGTAGAGGAAGCCCTATGCAAAGTAGTGTGAGTATGTTAATCTGTCCACACTATGTATGAAGAATTGAAGCTAATCCACCTGATCAAAGATTTGGAAAGGGTATTTGAACAATTTCCAGAACATCGCACCGGGAAAAACGGTCAATATGAGTTGGCAGATGCGGGTATGGGTGCATTCTCTGTATTTTTTACCCAATGTCCATCCTTTCTGGCGCGTCAACAAGAGCTGAAGCAGCAGAAGGGGCGTAGCAGCAACATCGAGAAGTTGTTTGGACTGTGGGAGATTCCCGAGCGACAACCAAATCCGGAACCTGCTTGACCCGATCGATCCAACGCATCTGGGCCGTTTCTATCGGCAAACATTTCAGGCCATAGAACAGGCGGGGGTATGAAAAGTTTTCGTTCGTATTCCGATCAGTTATTGGTTGCGCTGGATGGGACAGAATATTTTTCATCGAAGAAGATCCATGGTGAGAATTGCAGCCATCGCATACTCCAGAACGGAGCGACCAGTTATTTTCACAGTGTGCTGACGCCTGTGATCGTCCAGTCGGGGAATGAGCATGTGATGTAGAGATGGTGCATGCACCGTCTGGAACCGGAGTTTATTGTTCCACAGGATGGGCAGGAAAAACAAGATTGTGAGATCCAGGCGGGGAAACGATGGTTGCAGAAGAATGGGGGGTATTATGCGAAACGGGGCGTTACGCTCTTGGGAGACGATCTGTATAGTCGTCAGCCGTTTTGTCAAGCAGTGAAAGACAAACATTTGCACTTTATCCTGGTTTGTAAGCCCGATTCCCACGCCAACTTGTATGAAACGGTGGAATTTCTGGCCGCCCAGGGGGTTTTAGCGAGCAAAGTAGTGCGGAAATGGAATGGACGCTATGCAGAGATCCATACCTATCGGTATGCCAACAAACTGGCTTTATACGCAGAGCAGCCTGTTTTGGTGGTCAACTGGTACGAATTGACCACCCTCCGCGCAGATACGGGCGAGCAAATCTTCAAAAATGCGTATGTCACTGATTTCGAAGTCACGCATACAACCGTCGAAGCAATCGTGCGAGACGGGCGCACACGTTGGAAAATTGAAAACGAGAACAACAATGTGCTCAAAACCAAAGGCTATCATATTGAGCATAACTTCAGGCATGGAGAGCAGCATTTAGCCTCCCTCCTGCTCTCGCTAAATTTGCTGGCCTTCCTGCTGCATACTATCCTGGATCTGGTGAATGAACAATACCGCACCATTCGCCATGCTTTGGGCAAACGCCGAACCTTCTTCCAAGACTTGGAAGCAGACGTTACGTGTAACGTCTCTACGTTATTTCTTTTTTGACACCTGGGATGACGTTTTCTCGTTTATGTTCCATGGCCTTGATTTGGATTCCGGATGATCCATCTTACCTGACCCTGTTCGTATTACTGGGCTCCGTCGCGATTGGGACGGCAGCTCATGTTCCATTCAACAACCATTGAAATACTTGCTCTTGCCCATCGTTGCTGGAACCCTTTGCCTCATCATTGTCAGCATCGGCTTTCTCCCTTTTTACTCCTCGCATCTCCCCTGTTTTGCCATATTGAGAATTGCTGGCAAACTTAGTATAGTTTAAATTGCCTTCACAAAAAGCAGTATAATTCCACCGAATGAGCGCTCTATTCAGCCAGATTTTTTCGCTGTTAACCGCTCCGCCAGGCAACATAATCTATCACCTCGTGCTGGTGTTTTCCATTGCCGGCGCGCTTCAGTTTGCGTTCAACCACTGGCGTTCGAGCGAATTTCCCCAAGCCCGCCGCATGATGCTGGGTCTTGGGCTTTTGCTTTTAGCCCAGTTCTTTATGTTTGCTTTCAGCGGATTGGGGTGGCAGGGCATCATCAATCCGACCGCCAGCCTGCCGCCCTTGGATCGCGCCTTTACGCTCTTTAGCATCGTTTGGATCGCCTGGCTGTGGGCTTTTCCCGAACCCAGCCGATCCGCCGATGCAAGCGCGATCCTATTAAGTTTGTTGATCGGGGCCGCCTTGGGGATCAGTCTATTAACCTGGCCGCATCAATCTTCCCTTACAACCTATAACGTGACTGCCGACGATTTACTTTGGCAAATTGCCTCCCTGAGCCTGATTTTCATCGGCGCATTGATCCTGCTCATCCGCCGGCCCAACGGTTATGGAAATGGGCTGGCTGTTTTCGCATTGATCTTCCTCGGCCATTTGGGACATTTGGCCTTCCACGAGGATGGCAATTACTCCGGGATTATCCGGCTGGCCTATCTGGCCGCTTACCCGATCCTGCTGACTTTACCCCAGCGTTTTTCCGCACCCGCCAGCGTTGGCACTGTAAATATAAGCATGTCGGCGGAGAAGCCATCAAAAGCCAGAAGGGAAACCGCGGCGGTTCAGGAACGGCGTCGGTATAGCACCGACCCTAAGACATTCCACGCCCTGCTCGCCTTGGCCGCCGAGTCGAGCGCGCCCAAGGTGGATCAGGCGATCACGCGCGCAATTGCCCAGACCATGCTGGCCGATCTCTGCTTCCTGGTATATATTACGGAAAACAAGAATCAGATGATTATCGCCAGCGGCTACGACTTGATCCGCGAAGAAAGCATAGATGGCGGAAATCTCAGCAAGAATGCCATTCCAATGCTTTCGAATTCCATGCAGCGCGGCCGCGCCCTGCGTATGCCGGCCTCCAGCACCTCGGCGGATATCAAGGGCTTAAGCGAATTTCTCGGGCTTCAAAGCCCCGGGAATTTATTGGAAGTTCCGATTGTAAATCCTGATAAGGAGTCGACCGGCGGCATCATCCTGCTTTCGCCATATTCCAACCGTTTGTGGAGCGCCGAAGACCAGGCCTTCCTTACGAGCATCGCCGCCTCCCTGGTGCCGATCATCCAGCGTGGTCAGAAGATGAGCAAGTTGGAGCAGGCGGATGAGCAGGCCAGGAAAACGCTCGAGGCCGCGCAAAATCACATCGCAGAACTCGAAAAGCAAAGCAGTGAGCTAAAACAACAAGTGGATGCGCTGAAATCGCAATCCGAAAGATCGCAGGGCGAAAGCATCGCCTCCCTGATGGAAGTGCAGGAAGAATCGCAGCGCACCATCGAGGAACTGCAAAAGGAACTTGAACTGGCGCGCACCAAAAGAGGGCGTTCCGAGTCGCAGGTCGAACGGGAGTTAAGAGCTACGCTGCAGGATGTGGCGCGTCTGCAAAACCAGTTGGCCGAATCCAATATCAGGTTCCTGGAACTGGAGAAAGCCGGCAAAGCCGGGCACAACAAACCAAGCGAGCAGGCGGAAGTGATTGCTTCCATCTCGCAGGAACTGCGCCAGCCCATGTCCTCCATTGTCGGTTATACGGATTTATTGCTTGGCGAGTCGGTCGGCATTCTCGGCTCCTTGCAGCGCAAATTTGTCGAGCGGATCAAAGCCTCCACGGAAAGGGTCGGCAGTTTGATAGATGACCTGATTCAGGTCACCACGCTCGAAAGTGGGCTTGCCGATCTCAAGATGGAGCCTGTGGATCTGAACAAGATCATAGACAATGCCATGTCGTATACCGGCAGCCAACTGCGCGAGAAAAACATTTCCCTCCATCTCGACCTCCCCAGGAAACTTGCGTCGCTCAACGCGGATCGTGAAGCATTGCAGCAAATTATGATCCATCTATTGCAAAACGCGGGCGCCGCGACGCCCGTCGAAGGCACGATCCAGCTCAAAGTCCAGACCGTCAACGATAAGGGCCAGGATTACATCATGATCCAGGTCACTGACAGCGGCGGCGGTATCTCCGCCGAGGATTTGCCGCGCGTGTTTACCCGCCTGTATCGCGCCGATAACGTTCTCATCCAGGGCATCGGCGATACAGGGGTGGGGCTTTCCATCACCAAGACGTTGACCGAAGCGCAACATGGGCGTATCTGGGTGGAAAGCGATCCGGGGAAAGGCTCTACCTTCAGCGTTCTGCTTCCCATTGCCGGTGAAACCTCAAATCCTTCTCCCGCCAAAAAGGAAAAGAAATAATGCGGGCTGTGCGCCAAATGGGGAGTGGAATATTGTATGGATTGGTCTCCGTCATGCTCGTGGTCGGAGGCCTTTCGTTAGCTCTGGCCGAAAGTTACACGGCCCCTTCTCCGGCGCCGACAACCAGCCTGCCCACCGTTCCCGAAACACTGACCTCCACTCCGGCTGGTTCCACTGCCTATCCTTCAGCCACCTTATTGCCCACCGCGACCCAATTGCCGCCTACAAATTGCCTCCCGCCTGCCGGGTGGATTCTGATTGCAGTCCATCCCTATGATACGCTGGAAAGCCTTGCGGCGCGTTTTAGAGTCTCCCCTTATCAGCTCGCTCAAGCCAATTGTTTGTTGACCGATAACCTTGCGCCGGGCTATACCATTTACATCCCGCCCCCGCTGCCCCCGCCCGCTCAGATTATTGAGCGCTGCGGTGCGCCCTTCGGTTGGGTGCGTGCCTACTTGGTCCAGCCGGGAGATACGCTCTATCGCATCGCCGGGTCATTTGGCATCAGCGTATATGAACTTCAGCAAGCCAACTGCCTCCCCAACACCTTCATCACACCGGGAAATTTGTTATGGGTGCCGAATTTGCCTACGGTTACCCCCCAGCGTAATCATCCTTCTCGAGTTCAGCACTCTGACCCCCACCGCCAGCCATACCCAAATTCCAACGGATACGCCGAGTTTCACTCCGTTGCCTGCCACAGCAACGATTGCTCCAACGGTGACCTTTACACCTACTCCCTTTCCATCCTCCACACCCACTTATCCGACACCGACAGCCACGGCCTTTCCAATCACCACGCCCTAATGAACATCAACAACTTTCTTAAGGGTCAAAAAGTCCTTGTAAAATTCTAGCCGGTCCAAGCTGCTGTTTTTCCCGAAGCGCCCCATGAAGCGGCGGCTTCTCACAGGAATGCTGCGCGCAGGATGCCCCTGGCAGCACAGTTTATCTTTGCTCATCTGCGTTCATTACTGGCGAATCGACAGGCAATTTATATGAAGACCTCATTACCGCGCCTTGCACTAATCCTTGCCTTTCTATTGACATCTTGCGGCGCTGCCCCTTCGGATGCGCCTGCGCCCTTCATTTTGGTTACCGCCGCGCCGAACGCCTCTCCCACGCCGACTCCCTTTCAGCCTCCGCAAATTTTGCAAGCCACGCCCACCTCGATGTATTCCATCGAAGTCCCAACCCTCGAACCGTTCTTTCCAACAGCCACCTCGTCGCCCACCCCCATTTCGCCGCGGCAGCCGACCGCGGCCATTGACCTGAGTTCCTTGTTCCCAACCGTTGCAGCGCCGCCTGCGGTTGCGCCGGGTGTTGACATCACTCCAATTCCGCCCCTGACGGATAGCAACACCATCAATTTCTTGTTGATCGGTCACGATCAAGGCTCACCGACCTCCTTCCGCACCGATACAATGGTTGCCGTCATCCTATGGCCCAGGGATGGACAGGTGTCCATGATCTCCATCCCGCGCGATCTGTGGGTTTATATTCCCACCGTCGGAATGCAGCGCATCAATACTGCCTATGAATATGGCATTGGAGGTTATCCCGGTGGCGGATCCGTCTTGCTGCGCGATACGATTGCCTATAACCTCGGCATTCGTATTGATCATATGGCCATGGTTGACTTTAGCGGTTTCAGCCGTATCGTGGACACTCTCGGAGGCGTTGATGTGCCTGTGGTTTGCCCTTACACCGACTGGCGGCTCATTGATCCCAGCTACGACCCCACCAATCCGAACAACTGGGCGCAATATACGGTTCAACCCGGGGTCGTTCATATGGATGGCAGTCTCGCCTTATGGTATGCGCGCTCCCGTCTCGCTTCCAGCGATTTTGACCGCGGCCGCCGCCAGCAGGAAGTCCTGCGCGCCATCTTCGCACAGGCGCTCAAGACGAATACGTTAAGCCAGATCCCGCAGCTTTATAGCGATTTCTCTTCCACGGTCACCACCGACCTCGGCCTGGCTGACATCTTGAAATTGGCCCTCTATGCCCCCAAACTGACCAATGCGGACATCCGCAGCTACTACATTCGTCCGCCCTATGTGAGCGCCTGGATGACCCCCGGCGGCGCAGATGTGCTTCTCCCAAATCAGCCCTCGCTTCAACAGTTTCTCGTCCAGGCCACAACGCTTTCAACCACCTCCACACAGCGGGTTGCGACCAGCATCGAAGTGGAAAACGGTACGCCCTTTAGTGGATGGGCGGCGCTCGCCGCGAATCGGCTCAACTATGCGGGTTACCAAACCACCGTTGCCAATGCGGACAGGCAGAATTATTCCAGTTCTGTTCTGATAGACTTGACTGCCTTGCAGGACCCCAACGCCCGCAGCGCCATCCTGGCCAATCTTGGGCTTTCGTCGGCCAGCATTTTATCCATGCCGAATTCTGGTGGTTCAGCCCAATATCGTGTGATTCTCGGTTATGATTACCAGCCTTGCTTCCAGCCGCAGGATTTATCACATTGACATCCTCCCCTCTTTTCGCTAAACTATCTATAGGAAACTATGACTGCAAAAGGTTCTACTCGTATCACGCCCGGCACGCTTCTGAATCCCGCCGTCAAGGCCTGGGAGTCGTATCTTAATGACAAGGGAAGCTCGCCTTACACGGTCAAGGCTTTTACCTCTGACGTTCGCCTGCTGACGAAATTCTTTCCGCCTGATAAATCCATCAGCGCGGTGACCACCAATGATTTAAATCGCTTCTTCGAATGGATGGAAAAAGAGCGCGATGTTCCCTGCAGCCCAAAGACATTGGCGCGCCGGATCACATCCATTAAATCGTTTTATCGCTGGCTTACCCAGTATGGTGTCTTGTCCCTTGACCCGGCCGAAAAGGTTGCGCAGCGCTCCGTCATCAGCCCGCTTCCCCAGGTGTTGACCGAGCAGGAAGTGAACGATGTTCTCATTGCCGCCGACCGCCATCGCCGCGCGGAAAAACCGGATGCGCGTCCGTTCGCCTTGATTCATCTTTTGCTCACTACCGGCATCAAAAAAAGCGAATGTCTCGGCATTCGTCTCAATCACGTGGATCTCGATGCGCCGGGCGGTCCGCAAATTTTTATCCGTTACTCCAGCCCTGCCAACCGCTATAAGGAACGCAAGCTTCTTCTCACGGAAGATTGGCTTCCGCCTTATGAAGAATATCTGACTCAATATCAGCCCGAAGACCTTCTCTTTCCGTGGTCGCCGCGCAATCTTGAATACGTGCTGGAAGATATCAGCAATGAAGCCGGCCTCACCAAGCACTTGTCATTCGATATGTGCCGGTGGACTTGCGCCTTGCGCGACCACCGCGCGGGCCTTGAACCGGACAAGATTCGCGTCAAATTGGGGATCTCGAAAATCCAATGGCGGGAAATTGGGATGAAGTTAAAACAATTAAGCGCACAAACTAATTGAGTTCATGCGGGCGAAGGAGCGAAAAGTAAACGACCCTTCGGGATGATTGTTGTAATTTAAAAGACTCTGCCGGACGAAAACCCGGAACCCAGATGATCTTCTCTCCGGCGCACAGCAAAGGCCAGCGTCCCCTGGCGCGCGGCGGCAGCTTTTCATTGATAAAAAAATCGGATAATTTTTGCGAGTGGCCCTGCATGCCAAGCGGCTCAAAGAGATCGCCTTCGCGCCGGACCCGCAATTCCAACGAATCGGGCAGACCTTCCGCGTCCAGCCAGACCTCGAACAGGTCCTCATTTCGAGAGGCTTGTTCCCACGCCAGGGCGGGCAGCCGCCATTTCTCTGCCGAAAAACTCCAGCCGCCCGAAAGCTCGACCCTTCCTGGCACAGAGACACCCATACGATCTATTTGAGCGGGCATTTGCGGCCAGTGATCGAATGGCAGGCCGGCATTGGGCGTGGCAACATATAACGCCTCGCCCTCGCGGAACAGGGTCAAGCCGCCGGCCAGGTTGACGCGGACGCGCGCCGCGTCCCTGATAAAGTCGGAGGCGCGCTCCAGGACGGAGAAAACGGTTTCCTGCCCGGGCATCAGGCTTTCCACCGCGCGGCGGACGATGTGGCGTTGCAGCCCCACAGAATAATTGGAGAGGCATGCTAAGTCGAGCTTCACATAGTCTTTGTCCCGCAGGATCAAACATTTATCCCAATTTTCATCGATGACTTCTTTGAGCACGGCGTGATCCGCCTGGAGGGACTGGACCGTACGCCAGATCGCTTCGCGAAATCTTGGGTTATACGTTTCGAGTGTGGGGATGAGAATGTTGCGCAGGCGGTTACGAAGGAAGTCAATTGAATCATTGCTTGGGTCGTAATGAGGCTTAAGGCCATGGGCAGCGCAATAGGCGATGGTTTCTTCACGCCATGTATCCAACAAGGGCCGGACAATGGGAATATCTGCATCGAAAGTTGGCAGGACGGTGCGATACGACATGCCCTTTAGTCCCGCCAGGCCTGTGCCTCGGATCAAATGCATCAATACCGTCTCCACCTGGTCATCCGCCGTATGTCCCACGGCGACCGCCTGCGCATTCAAGCGATGCGCTTGTGCAAATAAAAAACGATATCGCAGATTCCGCGCCGCCTCTTCCACGGACAGGCTGTTGGTTTCCGCATAGATGCTTACCTCGGCGCTTTCCACCACAAAGGGGATCATCAGCCGCGCCGCCGCCTGTTCAACCGCATGGGATTCCAGGTCAGCCGCTTCACGCAGTTTGTGATTGAAATGTGCAACGATGATTTGATAACCGGCCTGCCGCAGGACTTCCATCAGGCAAAAGCTGTCAGGCCCGCCCGATACGCCGGCGATGATCGGCCTTGATTTATCCAGTTTGCATGGATCACGGAGGATCGACTCTATGTTTTCCAACATGGTTTCAATTAAACCATAATAAAGACCCTAAGGGTTTTGGAACCCTGAGGGTCTCGCATTAGATTTGATATAGCTCCACCAACACCCCGCTGGTGGACTCTGGGTGAACAAATGCATATTTCCTGCCATCGGCGGTGGTACGCGGCTCTTCGTTGATGAGTCGGATCCCCCTGGATCTCAATTGCGCCAGCATCCCCTCAATATCATCCACCTCGATGCAGATATGATGCATTCCCGGTCCGCGTTTGGCGAGATATTTGGCAATGCCTGAATCGTCGGAAGTGGGTTTGACCAGCTCGATTTCGGACCCGGCCAGCGGCAGGAATGCCACTTGCGACTTTTCAGCGGGGACCTCGTTCAACCCATGCAGTTCCATCCCGAGCGCGTCGCGCCAGAAGGAAAGTGATTTTTCCATGTCTTCCACCACGACGGCGATATGGTTGAGGGCTTTGACTTTTGGCATGTTGTTCTCCTGTATGGTATGGGTTACGGTTTCTCGATCAAGTCCATGTAGGCGCCCTCGATCAAATCCTCCGGGAGGATGCCGAGCTTCTTCATCAGGTCGTCGGCAATGGATTGGCCATCCACATCGGATTGATCGCCGCGCAAAACGACTTCCAGTTCCATGAAATATCCCAACCCGTCCACCTCATCCAGATGCACGCGTGTTTGCCCGACCATGTAAAGATAGCGCGTTTTTTTCACAACGCCGCGTACGCCCAATGCAAGTTCCAGCGCGGTCTTGAGATTCTCTGGATCGTTGGTATTAAATATGAAATAATCCGAGCGCTTGGGGCCATCCCGGTCGGGACGTTCATAATAAACCAGTTGGGCGCGGTCGGAAGCCAGGACGCGCAGTTTAAGCCTGCCCTTTGGCGTGAGAAAGAATGTGTCTTCTTGTGGGATCACTTCAACCGGAAAATCGCTGATCGCTTCAGCGCGCCGTCTCAGGTCGGCAAAGTCGCGCACGCGGGCTTTAATTTCTATGTTGGCTGGCATGGGTTCATCACCTTAATATACAAATGGGATGAAGCGTTTGGTGCGCTTCATATAACTCCTTGCTCCGGATTGTATCATCACAAGGTTCGGGGCGATCAGAAATCAGCCTTCTCGGGAACAACTCGAATATAATCGGTCGTTTTTCCCCCAAGCATCCCGGCAACCAAATGATAGATTGCATATAGCTCGAGTGCGAACGGCAGGTAGCCTCCATAACCGAGCAGGGGCATTTCGAAGATGTGGAGCCACCCGCCCCACGCAACATGATAAATCCATTTCGGATACGAAAAGTAATTCCACATTTCCCAGAAAAAAGCGGTCAACAAAACGCCCATCCAGAGCGAGAGCACCGGGCGCCAATCGCCCTTTTTTGTCCAATCGGCAAGTGAACGATTCCCAAGCCAGATATTGAGCGGCTCGATGATGAAATACGGGGACAACCAGATGGACGGGAAGAAGATATTCGGCCAGATCAGCATCATGAGGAGCATGATCCAGCCTGCGGCGAAGAAACCGATCGTGGTCGGTTTATCCGTACCGATCACCGGTCCGCGTTGGATGCATTTGGTGAAATCGAAACTGGCAAACAACTCCGCGCTCCCGAATACGGCTGGAATGACCGTTGTGAAACTCAACGTGGTCCAAAAAACGTATTCGAAAGGTGTGATGTAATTCAAGCCGATGTAGATCCAATTTTGAGTACGGAGGTTGAGAGCTTCGAAAATCCACCATACGGGCGCGGAGATCACGAACAGCCCGATGTATTTCCGCCAGCTGCGTGTGAGCAAGGAGGTACGCGTCCGCCAAAAGACCAGCCCATCAATAGTCAGGCAATAGCCCAGCCACATGGGGAAGAAACCCCAATGGGTGCGCGTTCCGGGCAAAGTCCAGTTGATGAGCCAAAACAGGCCGGCCAGGATTAATCCCAGCCAGCCATGCAGGGGAAATTTTATTTTTTCGCTTCCGAGATTCTCAACAGTGTTTGTCGTCATCCCCCTAGTTTACACTAAGGAAGCCGAACGCGCCCCACATGAGGCGCAGCATGCCGTGACCGAAATCGGGATTCAAGAACTGGTTGGGACACGTTCCAGGGATCACCGCAATCCCATTCGCCCTGCACATTTCCACTGCCTCGCGTGAAACGCTGGTCATGCTTGCCGCCAAACCGGGTTTTGTCCCCATCATGCAGTGCATCCACACATGCTTGATGCCCAATTCCACGCACTGGCGGACGATGGTCTCCGTCACCTTGGGGTTTGCGAGGATGAACACGGCCTCCGGCTTTTCAGGAATGGATTTCAAGTCGGGGTAGCAGGGTGCGCCCTCGAAAGTGGAAATGCGCGGGTTCACTGCGTAGACCTGATAGCCTGCGCCCTTGAATTTGTGATAATTCGCGTTACAGCCTGTTTCGCGCTGGTCCGAAACGCCGACAATGGCAATTTTCTTCTGAGCGAGAAAATCTTTCACAAGCGCATTAATATTGGACATTGGACTTCCTTTCTTGTTTTGTGCGCAAATGGTGCGCACAAAATATTTCCATGATTCAAGGATGGTTCAAGGACCAGGCAGAACCGTATTTAACCGTGGTTGAATTTTTTGCCACACTTGTACGTACACCAAGTGCAGGCAGATTACCACAGATTCTGAGTCCCAATCTGTGGTAATCCGTGAAATCTGTGGCCGGTTTTTAAGAAGAATGGAGAACACCACGGTTGATTGCAGTGCTACCAAGGACCAGGGCACGCTCTTATTTGATCTCTTGCAAATTTTGATGGGCGAACTTGACCCACTCACCGCTATCCCGGCTTATCAACTGGCTTTGCCCTGGTCGCGTGAGGCTTGGCGGCAAAGCGCACTCTGCCTTGCTTCAGCTGATACCACTTTGTGAGACTCTGTTAAGGTTCTGATCTACGAGTTTATAGGACTCGACAGTGCCCTTTGTGTTTAAGCTTTTTTCTTCAGAATAGGATTCCAAATACTACTTATGCAAGAGGTCTGTTCTGTTATAATCTTTGCCGATGAAACTCCGCATCATGATCATTGCCAGCCTCTTTATCGCCCTTTTGATATTGGCGCTGTCGCTTCCTGCTCAGGCAGCGCCTGCGGCCCAGGGCATACAATATGCCACGAACACGCCTCAGGCTAATGGAAACATCATGTACGTGGTTCTGCCGAACGATACCTGTATTCGGATTGAATATCTCTATGGGATCAGTGATGTTCAACTGCGTCAACTCAACCCCAAGTTGGATGCCAATTGCACACTGAGCATTGGCCAGCAGTTGCTGTTGGGCATCGGCGCCTCTTCCAATCCGACACCCACGCTTGGCCCGTCTCCGACGCCCTTGCCTCCGACGGTTACGCCCACCCCCATTAGCGGGACGACGCAGATTTGTGTTTCACTTTTCAACGATCTCAATGGGGATGGATTGCATGAAACCACCGAGCCGATGATCCCTGGCGGGGCGATCAGTGTCACCGAAAAGAACGCCAAGTATTCCAAGACGCTTCCGACCCTGGCCGGAACAGATCCCATTTGTTTTGCGCCTGTGCCTGAAGGCGACTATAACATCAGCGCGGCCATCCCGGATAATTATAACCCCACCATGGCCCTGAATACCACTTTGCAAGTGAAGGCGGGCGATAGCGCATTTATAGACTTCGGCGCGCAATCGAAAGATACTGCCATTACCCAGCCGGAAAATAAAACCACGACCTCGCCGATTCTCGGAATTCTAGGCGGTCTTCTTTTGCTGGCCGGCCTTGGACTTGCATGGTACGGACTTCGTCAGCGGCGGCCTGCGAGCAAGTTGAAAGAAAGCGGATTGTTGAAGAGATAAACTTATATCGCTGATCCTTTTCCCCTTAGCCCCTCTCCCTTTGGGAGAGGGGAATTTTTTATTCCTTGCCTCGGCCATCTTCCCGAGAGGGAGAGGGGAAACATTTAACCCATCGGGTGCTTCATCCTCTGTCCGCCGATGAGATGCAGGTGCAGATGAAATATGGTCTGTCCGCCGTGAGTGCCGGTATTAACGATGATGCGATAACCGCCCTGATGAATATTTTGCTGTGCCGCGATCTGGCGTCCCACCATGAACATGTGGCCGATCAACGGTTCGTCCTCATCTTTTAATTGGTTGACGGACTCAATATGTTTGTTCGGGACGATCAGTATATGCGTCGGCGCGACCGGGTGAATATCGCGGAAAGCCGTCACTTGTTCATCCCGGTAAACGATAGACGCTTTGACTTCATTACTGACGATTTTACAGAATATGCAATCGGTCATGGATCAATGACAGGTGACAGCCATTCTCAAAATGACTGTCACTCTTTCTTTTAGGGTATCGGCCCATCTTTTGCCGCGCACACGATGTTGTAGTATTGCATCTCGACCGCTTTGTTCTGATGGGCATAAGCCGCAGTTGCATCGCCGATTGCGGTGAACGTGCCGAGGTGCGCTTGCGCGTCGGTATCCCAGATACGCGGCAGGGTCATCAACGGATCGCTGGCGGGTCCCTCGGCGATCAACAGAGGCCGCTGTGGGTCAACCTGATCGCCAAGCGGGACCCAGTTGAACATCACTGGCCCGCGCGGATTGATCGTGAATCCCAATTTGTATCCAACCTGACGCGCCAATTGAACGGCGTGCGGATTAAATCCTCCACCGGGCCAGATATACGCAATGGGCGCTTTGCCAAAATATTGCTGGATGACATTCATGGAGCCTTGCAGATCGTGCATGATCATATCGTCCGTCCAGGAAGAATCGATGGGAATGTGAGGCGATGTGGCTCCATGGGCTTGATAACTGATCCAGCCTTTCTGGGATAGTGCGACATTTTCCGCCAACACCGGGTCCGTCCCGCCAAATGCGCTGATCCAGCCATTGGTCACCTCCCATTTCCACTGATTGTAATAAGGCAGAAAATGATCTGTAAAGTTTTGCGCGGTCTTGCGGTCATCCTGGATAAGCAATGCAGAACGCTGGGGGATCTTGGCGTTGTTATACATGAAGTCCATCATTTGCTGCATGTTAATGGCGGTAAAGTTCTGACTGTGCAAGCTGTTCATGAGTTGACTGAAATCATGCACGCTGATCTGACTTGGGTCGGTTACTGTTCCTTTCGTAATGGAATGGAACATGATGGTGACCACAATGGTGCCCGGCACGGCGTTGGTCGAAGTCCACTTGGCTTTGAGGTATTGGCAGGAATCATTGATATACGTGTGGGGCGTATCCAGCGCATTAAGGGCGGTGGTTGTAAATTGGGCGGGCAGCGCCGGCGGAGTCTGCAGGATAGTCGGCGTTGGGAGTGGTGTCTTGGTGGGGGTTGCGGTGACTTTCGTTCGTTGAATGGCTGCAAACGCGGTTTGCACGGCCTGGGTCATGGCCGCATCTGGATTAACGGTCGGCGCTTGGGGCTGGCACGCATTCAACAAAATGGTGAGCAGGCCGACGGTCAAAAGTACAAAGCGGAAAGAGAGGGATAATGAATTTTTTCGTTTCATGGTTTGGTTCACAATAATAACAGAAAAGGCGCATCGCTCGACGCGCCTTTTTTACTCCGTACTGCCTGTATATCACTCGTTTGAGTCGCCTTTGATATAAGCTTCCACCATCTCGCGGCAGAGGCTGTCACGGAATTGTTTGGGCGGGGTCTTGAAGAAATAAGACGAGGGCCCGACGATCGGTCCGCTCAAGCCGCGGTCCAATGCGATCTTGGCACAGCGAACGGCATCGATCATCACACCCGCCGAATTGGGGCTGTCCCACACTTCCAGTTTGGCTTCCAGGTTAAGCGGCACTTCGCCGAAGGTGGTGCCTTCCATGCGGACGTAACACCATTTGCGGTCGGTCAGCCACGGCACGTAATCCGATGGGCCCACATGAATATTATTCTTGCCGAGATCATAGGGGATCATGCTGGTGACGGCGCCGGTCTTTGAAATCTTCTTGCTCTCGAGCCGCTCGCGTTCGAGCATGTTCAGGAAGTCGGTGTTGCCTCCGAAGTTAAGTTGATAGGTGCGGTCAATGCGCACACCGCGATCCACGAACAGGGTTGTCAGGACGCGATGCAGGATGGTCGCGCCGACCTGTGACTTGATATCATCACCCATCACCGGCAGTTTGGCTTCACGGAAACGTTTTGCCCAATAATCCTGGGAAGCGATGAACACGGGAATTCCATTGACGAAGGCGCAGCCCGCACTGATCACCTGTTCCACATACCATTTGGTCGCTTCTTCTGAGCCGACGGGCAGGAAGTTGACCACCACATCGGTTTTGGTTTCCTTGAGCAGGCCGGTAATGTCCGCCGTTGGACCGGGCGCTTTCTGGATGACCTCTGAGAGATATTTGCCCAGGCCGTCATGGGTCATGCCCCGCACCACGGGCACATCCAGCTTGGGCACGTTGCAAAACTTATAGGTATTGTTCGGTTCGGCGAAGATTGCTTCCGAAAGGTCCTTCCCCACTTTGGTCACATTGATATCAATTCCCAGTGTGAACTCGATATCGCGAACATGGTAACCGCCGAGATTAACATGCATCAGTCCCGGCACGGTGGCGTTATCGGGCGTATCCTTGTAAAACTGCACACCTTGAACCAGGGATGAGGCGCAGTTGCCCACTCCGATGAGCGCGACGCGTACTTTTTTATTGGCCATACATTGTCTCCTTAAGAATTATTCGACTTGCTTTGAGATAACGGATCCTGGGGAATTCATCCACGGATTACACCGGCATTGTACTCGTGGAGTATTCTACAAGATCTTTCTCCGATCTTTTCAGCCTGCGGGAGTGGATAAAATAGTGGGCCAATTTCTTTTTCACCACAGAGTCCACGGAGAAAAATCGGGGCAAAAAACTCTGCGCTCTCCGTGTGCTCTGCGGTGAATATCTCGTAAGCCCACGAAATGAACCACTTCCCGGCCTGCGGGATCTGTGGATGATTCCGGTTGCGATAGTATAATCTCATTGCCTATGGATAGCGAGCGGATGATTCGCCTCGAACGACTCCTTGAAATCACGCGCAACCTCAGCGCCGCGCTCGATCTCGACCCATTTCTTAAATCGGTCATCGCCGAGACCTGCGGACTCACGGAAAGCGAGGCTGCCTGCATTTTGAAGTACGACGAGACCAGCGACGAACTGGAATTTCTTGCGGTACCCTGGCATTATCGGGATGCCCTGCGAGACAGGAGGATTCCGCTGGATGGAAGCGCGGCCGGTCTTGCGTTCCGCGAGGCCAAACCGATTCATATTCCTGATTTCGGACCGGAATCGAACTGCTTCAGCGCATTGGATTTCGCATCGGGATTTGAAACGCGTTCCCTTCTCGCGGTTCCGCTAATGCTCAAAGGCCGGCCGTTGGGTGTGCTGGAAGCCGTCAATAAAATAGGCGCTGCCAATTATACCGAGGATGACATTACCATCCTGGAGACCCTGGCTGCTCCGTCCGCGCTGGCCATCCATAACGCAGAACTACAGCGCCGTATTGAAGCCGGGGCATCTGAAATCGCCAATCTGGATCGGCTTAAGAGCGATTTTATTGCCATTACCTCGCATGAACTGCGCACGCCGCTGGGGTTGATCCTTGGACATGCCACATTTCTTCGCGAATTGCTCGGCGATCAGTATCACGAGCAGATGGATATTATCATCAAGAACGCCTCGCGGCTCAAGGAGATTATCGAGAACCTTGCCAGCGTGGATAATTTTCAGAGCGGCGTTGCCCGTATTCGCCAGCGCGCCGTGTCGATATCGCGTATCATTGAGGATGTAGTCGCTTCCTTTTCCGATATGGCCTCCGCGCGGAATATTACCCTGAAGGCCAATGCGCACCGCGCGGATTTGCTGGTCGAAGCGGATGGCGGCAAAATTTCGATTGCCTTGAGTAACCTGGTCAAGAATGCCATTATGTTCACGAATGAGGGCGGTCATGTGTTTGTGGACGGCGAACTCTTGCCGGGTTATGTGAAAGTTTCCGTGATTGATGATGGCATCGGGATTCCCGCCAGGGATTTGCCGCATATCTTCGACCGTTTCTTCCAGGTGGAGACCCATTTGACGCGGCGGCACGGCGGCATGGGTCTGGGACTCTCGGTCGCGAAGGCGATGATCGAATTGCATGGCGGGCGCATCTGGGCCGAAAGCATGGAAGGAAAGGGAAGTGCCTTTACGTTCCTTTTACCCGTCAATTCCATGCAGGCCGAAGCCGGTTCGCGCGTCTTTCTTCCATGAGCATATGAACCGCTAAGATCGCGAAGAACGCTAAGAGAAAAAAGAAAAACCTGCGCGCCCGCCTGCCCTTTGTTCCCTGCCCTTGTGTCCTTCAAGGGTTGAGGGTTGCGTGCTTTGCGGTAAAAAAACATGAGCCCAACTTTTGTTATTGTCGGACGAATCGCACGCGAATTTATCCTGCCTTCCTCAGGCCAGCCGCTGTTGGACCATCCCGGCGGTAATGTGCTTTACGCGGCAGGCGGATTGAGCTTGTGGGAAAAGGAAATCGGGCTGCTGGCGCGCATCGGCGAGGATTATCCGCGCCTGTGGTTGAAAGATTGGGAAGCGCGCGGCATGGATATCCGCGGTGTTCGGATTTTGCCGCAAAGCGTTGATCTTCGCAGCTTCATCGCATACGATGAAAAGTTCGAGGTTTCGCGCGGCGCTCCGGTTTCACAGTTCGCACGGCGCTCGTTGCCCTTCCCGAAGAGTTTGCTTGGATATCAGGCTCCTCCCGAGACCGTTGTCCTCCAGCCAAAGGGAGGGGCTAATGCCCGCGAGAGCGCCGGGGCGCCCGATCCGCTTGCGCCTCTGCCGGTGGAGATTCCGCGTGATTATCTGGAAGCGCGCGCCGCGCATCTTTGCCCGCTTGATTTTACAAGTCACAATCATTTGGCGCATGTGTTCAAATCCGCATCGGTCAATACGATCACTCTCGACCCTTCGCCGGGGTATATGAATCCCTCGTTTTATAAGAACCTGCGCGTCCTTCTTTCGGGACTGGCGGCCTTTCTTCCCTCCGAGGAAGAATTGCGCGCCCTCTTCTGGGGCGAGACACATGATCTGTGGGAAATGGCCGCCGCCCTCGGAGCTTACGGGTGCGAGATCATCGTGGTGAAGCGCGGCGCGCGCGGGCAAATGGTATATGATGTGCCGGGCAAACATAAATGGGAAGTGCCCGCCTATTCATCCCGCATGGCTGACCCGACCGGTGCTGGCGATGCGTTCTGCGGTGGGTTCCTGGCCGGCTATCGAAAAACGTATGACCCCTTGCAGGGGGCCTTATATGGAAATGTTTCGGCTTCATTGAAGGTGGAAGGCAGCGGCGCCTTCTATCCCTTGGATGTTCTGCCCGGTTTGGCGGAGGCGCGTTTGCATGCCTTGAAGGATTTGGTGAGAAAGGTGTGAGGCGAAACGCAAAGCACGAAATGCAAAACGTAAAACGTAAAACGCAAAAACGCAAAACGTGAGAAGGGCAGGGAAATAGGGAATGGTGAATTGGAAATAGATGAGCGGAGAGGAGGAAGTAAAATATAACCATGACAAATTTTATTGAACAATTGCTGGAGCTTGCCATTCACATCCAGCAAATTTCCGCGCCGACCTTCGAGGAGAAAGGACGTGCGGAATTTGTGCGCGAGAGATTCATCCAGGAGGGATTGGAAGATGTCTCGATGGATTCGGTGAACAATCTGTACGGGCGGTGGGTGGGGGGCGGAGGACCAAAGCAAAATGCAAAGCCGTTGATTGTCTCGGCGCATATGGATACGGTTTTCCCGTCCGGGACAAACCTGAATGTGACGCGCGACGACGAGCGGATTTACGGGCCGGGCCTCGGCGATAACTCGCTGGGCGTGGCGGCCTTGTTTGGATTAATATGGATGCTGCGCGAGCGAAGGATTCGATTACAAAATGATGTTTGGTTTGTTGCCAATGTCTGTGAGGAGGGGCTGGGTGATCTGCGCGGCATGAAGGCTGTGGTGGATAAATTCGGCGAAGAGGTTCAAGCCTATCTCGTGATCGAGGGCTTATCACTGGGACATGTTTACCATCGCGCCGTTGGTGTCAAGCGCTATCGCCTCACGGTCAGGACTGCGGGCGGGCACTCATGGTCGGATTATGGCCAGCCCTCGGCCATCCATGAAACCGCCCGGCTCGTCACGCAGATTGCCTCACTTTCGCTTCCGGCGCTGCCGCGCACCACATTGAATGTGGGCAAAATTTCCGGCGGAATGGGCATCAATGTGCTGGCTTCCGAAGCGGATTTTGAATTGGATTTGCGTTCTGAAAGTATGGAGGCGTTGAATACGCTGGTTCATCAGGTGGAAGTTCTGATTCGCTCGGGGATCAAGAACGGTGTGAAGATCGAATCTGAAGTGATCGGCGAGCGCCCGGCAGGCGAGATCGCGCCGGGTCACCCGCTGATCCGGCTCGCTGAGGAATGCCTGCGCGAACAGGGTATCAAACCGGAATTGACTTCTGGTTCAACCGATGCCAATATTCCTTTAAGCCGTGGTTATCCAGCTACCGTGTTGGGCGTCACCACCGGCGGCGGTGCGCATACCGTGCATGAATATATTGACGTTGGCCCCATCGAAAAAGGTATGGAGCAGTTGGTGAGGTTTGTTGGTTTTGTAGTTATGGCATAGGCGGTATCGGTACAAATGTAGGTGATGCGGCTGGGGAGCAAAGATTAAAGTCTGACAAAGATATAAATAGCACTGAGGAAAAGGGATTGATCAGTTGAATCATCTCTTGTTTTGTGTCCCCGTTGGCAAATTGGAATGAAATTCCCGAATTTAAGTTAACGTTCCTTAACGCCTCGACAGCCTGCTGGGGGGATAGATTATCTTCTATTCTTATTTCTTCCGTGGCTGGCAAAATAATTCTGTGTGTCTCACCCACTCCAATATTAATTGGTGGTGATGAATAATCCAGTTTATTCTTTGATTGTTTTACCCATGAATCAAATGGTGAGTTGTGTGTTTGCAACCAGTTGGTAAGTTCTTCAGATGTACCAAAGAATTCGTAATCAATAGATGCGTTTATCGACGGATGAAACGTTTCAACATTAGGGTTGTAATCGATTTTTATCAGCGAATCTGGTTTGCCGCCAAAATTACTAACATCAAATCCAACAGCAAAATCTATTTGCCACTCACTGTATCCCATTGCTGTTTTACAGGGCAACTTATCTTGGCTGTAATCATGAAATTCACCCACATAAGTTACTATAGGCTCAGGCACCTGAGATTCTTGAGCAATCTTATTGGCTGTAAACGCAGAATACACACTCGCCAAAGCAGCAATCGCGCTTATAGTTGTCAGTAAAAGATTCCAATCAATTTTGTGATGTGACTTCTTAGTCTTCATGTGATACCAGCAGAATACTCACTTCAATCCCATCACCTCATACACCTCAACCTGCTGTGCCTTGCCTTTGACTGTATCATCGTGACTATGATAGTTGCATGAATACTTCGGGCTTTTGCTCTGCAATGCGTAATAATGCAACGGCAGGTCCGCTGGGCTTGCGGCGTCCCTGTTCCCAATCTTGGACGGTGCGCAGGCTGACCCCCATCAAACCCGCAAAAGCCGATTGCGACAATTTCAATTTGATGCGTATTGTGCGCGGCGATGCAGGTTGTTTCAAGGTGTGAACACGCAACATCTTCTTGCCAGCCTTATAGGCCTTGATGTCGCGGATGCCTTCGAGGATTTCCATACCGATATCGCGCTTAGACATTTTCGATCTCCTTTGCGATCTGACGCAAAACATGAGCAGGGATGTTCTCTGTTTCGCTCTTGCTGTAAATGGTTAACAGCCAGATTTCATCATCCTGCTTCTTGAAATAGTAAATCACTCGCACGCCACCACTTTTACCTCTTCCCGACATCGCCCAGCGGACTTTCCGAACTCCTCCTGACTTTGGAACGATTTTGCCTGCTTCTGGGTATTGAAGAAGAAAACTTTGCAAGCCCAGATATTCGTCTTCGGAGAGATATTCATAGATGTGCTTGGTAAAGGCGGAAGCTTCGATGAATTCCACATACTCATTATACGGCATTGCCGTATATCTGGCAAGTTCAGATTGCCGATGCTGATCACTGCTTAATGATAGCCTCAATGCTGCTTCGCTCTTGCCCACATGATCCCGATGCCGTTCGGGAGACTACACCCCCATCCAACTATCAAACTATCGGACTACCCGACTATCGGACTACCCAACTATCGAACTACCCAACTATCGAACTACCCAACTTCCTCACTTTACCCCCAACACCTCATACACCTCAATCGGCTGTGCCTTGCCTTTGACCGTCAGCGGCGCATAGGCTCTGGCGTTCACCTGGTCCTTCACACGCTCGTAGGCATCCTTGCTGATCAAAATTTGATTCTTGGATGAGTTCTCCTGAATGCGTTTGGTGGTATTGACGCTGTCGCCAATGGCCGTGTATTCAAGCCGTTTCTCGGTGCCGATCCAGCCCAGCACCGCTTCGCCGTAATGGATCCCAATACCGAAATCAAGATGAGCTTCTGCGGGCAATTCCTGATGCAG
>Ga0182027_10002324_pt1 | contig 30949 bp, 26 predicted proteins | sample 712E1DmetaG_FD_121300 | JGI IMG/M metagenome (GOLD analysis project Ga0182027, IMG submission 121300) | Permafrost microbial communities from Stordalen Mire, Sweden - 712E1D metaG (Illumina Assembly) | ecosystem: Environmental > Terrestrial > Soil > Wetlands > Permafrost | place: Sweden...
AAACGAGATTGGCTCTTTTGCATGCCCGGAGGTTAAAAAACTTTTTCCCGGATGTCCCGCAAAAAGTGTTAATCCCTTGAAATCACAATGGGTTAGCAGCCAGAAAAGACGCGCCCTAGCGCGGCGCAGGGGCGGGGAAGGGTCAGGGGGCCAGGCGGGCGATGGTCCAGGAGGCGTCGGGTTGACGGGTGTAAAGAAAGCGGTCGTGCAAGCGGCTGGGACGGCCTTGCCAGAACTCGAATTCGCGGGGGACGACGCGGTAGCCGCCCCAAAAGGAGGGAAGAGGCACCTCGCCATCGCCGAATTTGCGCTTCATTTCCTCCCATTTCTGTTCCAGAAGGGAACGGGTGGTGATGACCGAGCTTTGCGCCGAGACCCAGGCGCCCAGTTGGTTCCCGCGCGGGCGGGTGATGAAATAGGCGAGAGTTTCGGCGTTGGAAACCTTCTCGGCAGAGCCGCAGATGATGACCTGGCGTTCCAAAGCCAGCCAGGGAAAGAGGAGGGAGACGTTGGGATTCTCGGCAATCTGGCGGGCCTTGCGGCTTTCGAGATTGGTGAAGAAGACGAAGCCGCGCTCATCATAAGTTTTCAACAGGACCGTGCGCGCCAAAGGGCGCTGATCCGCCCCCGCCGTGGCCAGGCTCATGGCGTTTGGCTCGACGACGCTGGCGTCCATCGCCTGCTGGAACCAAAGGGCAAACTGGTCGAAGGGGCTGGGCTTGAGGCCGGCCCGGTCGAGTTTGCCGCGGGTGTATTCCGAGCGGGTTTCGATTTTCATGGCGTTGTCAATTACTCTGATGTCCTGGCAGAGCGTTGCGCCGGAAAGCCAAAAAGTCAAAAGGCAAAACAACCGGGTAGTGCCTTGATTTGATTGTTGTGGTGTCGGCGTTGCGCGCCGATGTCGAGCCACAGGCTCGACTCTACACCAAATTATGCCGAACGGCGATCACCCCAAGAGGAATGCTATTGTGAAGGCGGACCGGCCTGGGGAACGGCGCGGTAGAAGTGGACGGTGTTGCTGGCGGCATCCGCATCCACGAAATCAATGGAGCCTTGGAGAATTTGGTTGGTGCCACTGGAGGACCAGTTCAGCAAATCGGAGGAAGTCTGGACGCTGAAAAAGGCGCCGTCCGGCCCGGCGGCGTTGAGATGAAAGCTGCCGTCGGCCAACATCAGCGGCAAGGGACGCGGCCAGTCATGGCGGATAATCGCCGTGGCCCGGCGCGGGAAACCCACTAGGCAGGCCGGCGGGGTGTTGGTGGACGGGGTGATGGTTAGAACGACGGTCTTGGGAGAGTAGGGCGGGCCGTTGTCAATCGGCACGATGGGGATCAAGGCGTAGGCCCGGCCGGCGGGAATGGTGACAGTTCCCGGCAATTGAACATAGTCCACCCCGTTGCTGGCGGTGCCGCCGATGGCGTAGGTGACGGTATTGGCGGCGGTGGCGTCACCGAAACGGCGGACGGTGAAAAGGGCGGACTTGGGTCCCCAATTGGTGAAGGACTGCCAGATCTTTGGCGGCCAATTGGTCCAGGCCGGGAGGACATTGGTCATGCCGGACCAGACCCAGGAATTGGTGCCGACGATGGCGACCGGATCCGTGGCGACGATGCTCACCACGTTCGTCCCGGAGGTCGGGACCGTGGGCGAGAGAATGGTGATGTTGACGGGCAAGGAAGTTCTGGAGAGGAAGTTGCCTGGGAGGGGGCCGTTGGCGCCTTTTGCCACCGCCGTCAGCGCATAGGAGCCCGCCGGAGCGTTGGTCCAGACGAGGCAATAATCGGAGACCAGGCGGTATTTCAGCGGCCCATCGAGCACGAAATCCGGGAACACTATCCCCGGCGGAGGAGTGGTGGCGCCCAAACTAAAACCGGCCCCCAGATCTTTCGTGCCGGCATAAAACTCGACGTTGGTGGCGCGGGGAGAATCCACGACATGGGCGAAAATGGGAATATCCACCGGGGAGAAAAAGACGGCATGGTTGGCGGGGCTGACGATTCTGACCATGGGGCCCAGGATGGGATCAATAGGACCATAGGGACCATACGGATCCAGTTGTCCAAAGCCGGGATGGGGTATTGCCAGGAACGAAAGCAAAGCCATCGCCCGGCAAATTCTTGCGACGATTGACCGGCGAACTGTTTTCATAACTCCGCGGAAAAGATACAAAAAACCAGGAAAAAGTCAATTACCGGATGGGGTTGAAGCAAATTTCACTCAGCCTAATACATCAGATTAAGCATTCCCAATTCGTGAAAAATTTCACAAAGTTTCTTGCCCAAGCGATGACAAGTTTTGTACAAGAGCATGGCCCGCGAGAAGGCGTGTCCGTGATGTTCTCTGGAAGGCGGCTGGAAGAGGGGTTGGGGCATCAGCGGCGATGCGCCAGATTAGGGGCAGGATTAAGATTAGGATTGAGATTAGGATTAAGAAGCGGAAACAGCGGCCAGAGCGGATTCTCAGGCGTGCATGAGCCAGCCGTGGCGTCCGTCGGGCGGGGCGGAAAAGATGTTGACGTGAGCCGCCCAATGGGAAGAATCGGCGGGGGCGAAGTTGATTGGCCAGATTTTGACGATTTAAAGACGCTGAGATGTCTGACGTTTTTCCAAAATGGACGAACCGGCTGCCGCGCAACCTGATCCTCGGCGCGCTGCTGGCGGGGGCGGGCGTGACGGCAGGGGTGACTTACTATTTCACGCCCAAATACACGCGGGTGGGGTATGAGCCGATGCAGCCGGTGGCGTTTCCACACAGCGTCCACGTGGACCAATTGGGGCTGGACTGCCGGTATTGCCACAATACGGTGGAGAAATCGTGGTATTCGAATGTGCCGGCGACTTCGACCTGCATGAATTGCCACAGCCAGGTGTTGAAAGATGACGCGCGGCTGGCGGTGGTGCGGGAAAGCGCGGCGTCCGGGAAGCCGATAGCCTGGGTGCAAATCCACAAGATGCCGGATTATGTTTATTTCAACCATTCGGTCCACGTGAACCGGGGCGTGAGTTGCGTGGAATGCCACGGGAAGATCAACGACATGGAGGAGGTTTATCACGCCAAGCCCTTGAGCATGTCGTATTGCCTGACCTGCCATCGCGACCCGACGATGCGGGTTCGTCCGCTGGAAAAAATCACGCAGTTGGATTGGAAACCGGCGTCGGCGGAGGCGCAAAAGGAGATGGGCGCCAAGATCATCCATGACTGGCACGTACAATCGCTGCAAAACTGCTCGACCTGCCACCGATGAAAAATCCCCCCACCCCAGAGCAAATCGGCCCGAAGTATTGGCGCAGTTTGGAGGAACTGGCCGAGACGCCGGAGTTCCGGCAATGGGCGGAGCGGGAGTTTCCGGCCGGCGCCAGTGAATTGGCGGATCCGGTTTCGCGGCGCAATTTCGTGAAGATCATGTCGGCGTCGTTCCTGCTGGCCGGGCTGGGGGCCACGGGCTGCCGGAGGCCGGTGGAGAAAATATATCCGTTCGCGAAGATGCCGGAGAATTACGCGCATGGCGTGCCGCAGTTTTTTGCGACGGCGATGCCGAGCCGGCGCGGGGCCGTTCCGCTGGTGGTGAAATCCAGCGACGGACGGCCGACAAAGATCGAAGGCAACCCCGATCACCCCGACAGCAACGGGGGGACGGACGCGTTTGCGCAGGCGTCGGTCCTGAGCCTGTATGATCCTGACCGGGCGATGCGCTACGCGGTCAACGGGGGAATCAGCACGCGGGCGGCGGCGTTGGACCACTTGTCGGCGCTGGCCCGGGGTTTTGGCGGCGGCGACGGGGTGGCGTTTCTGCTGGAGCAAAGCAGTTCGCCGTCGCGGGCGCGATTGCAGCGGGCGGTGAGCGAGAGATTTCCAAGGGCGCGCTGGCACGTATATGAGGCGGTGGACCTGGAGGTGGCGCGGCAGGCGGCGACGCTGGCCTACGGCAAACCGGTGGCGCCGTATTACAATCTGGACAAGGCGCAAACGATCCTGGCGCTGGATTGCGATTTCATTGGCAGCGAGCAAAACGCCACGGTCAACATAGGACGTTTTGCCAAGGGCCGCCGCCTGGAAGGCAAAGAGGACGCGATGAACCGGTTGTACGCGGTGGAGAGCCTGTTTACGTTGACGGGGGCCAACGCGGATCATCGGTTGCGCGTGGCGCCGAGCCTGCTGGTGGCGGTGGTGGCGCGGTTCGCGCTGAATATCCTGCGGATGGGCGAGCTGGAGGGGAAGTTGACGGAATTGTCAAAGCCGGCGGCGGCGTACGATGAATGGATCGTGCCTTGCGCGAAGGATTTGAAGGGGAGCGGCGGGAAGGGCCTGGTGATGGGGGGGTATCGTTTGCCGGCGGCGGCGCACTTGCTGGTTCTGGCGATGAACGAGGCGCTGGGCGCGGTCAACCAGACGGTGGAATTCCATGACGCGCCAGCCGCGACGGAAGAGGACATTGCCGCGCTGGCGGGGGCGCTCCACGCCGGCAAGGTGGAAACGCTCATCGTCCTGGGCGGCAACCCGGTTTACAACGCGCCGGCGGATTTGAACTGGGCGGAGGCGCAGGCCAAGGCTAGGACGGTCGTGCGCCTGGGCTATTACGAAGATGAAACGGCGCACGACCCGGCTTCCAAAACGCAAGCCAGGACACAGTGGGATTTGCCGGCGGCGCATTTTCTGGAATCGTGGGGCGACGCGCGCACGGCCAATGGGACGCTGGTGGCGATCCAGCCTTTGATCGAACCGCTGTTTGACGGGTTGACGGAACTGGAGTTGCTGGCGCTTTTGGCGGGAGCGGAGAAGACCAAGCCATACGAGATTGTGCGGGAAACATTTCGAGGCATCGGCGGGAGCGGGGAGAATGATTGGCGGAAGTTTTTGCATGACGGATTCCTGGCGGGCAGCGCGGCGGAACCGGCCAGCACGCAGTTTAACGGGCAATTGATCGGCCCGGTGCTGGGTTTGTTGAAGGGGCCGGCAATGGCGCCGAGCCGGGAAAAACTGGACGTGGTTTTCCATCGCGATTCCAAGATGGATGATGGGCGGCACAATAATAACGGGTGGTTGCAGGAGCTGCCTGATCCGGTGACGAAGCTGACGTGGGACAACGCGATTTTGGTGAGTCCGAAAACGGCGCGGGAACTGGATCTTGTGCCAAACAAGGAGAAGAGAAACCAGACGCAGAGATTTTACGACCCGGTGGTGGAGATTCAGGTGGGATCGCGCACGGTGCGGGGAGCGGTCTGGGTCCAGCCCGGCATGGCGGACTATACGGTGGGATTGGCGCTGGGATATGGGCGGGCCAGGACGGGGCGGATCGGGCACAAGGCCGGCTACAACGCCTATAAGGTACGGGCGAGTGAGGCGATGTATTACGCGGCCAACGCCACGCTGACCAAAACCGGCGAGACGTATCAGTTATCCACCACGCAGAGCCACTGGAGCATGGAAGGGCGGGCGCCGGTGCGGGAAGCCAATCTGGAGGATTATCGCAAGCAGCCGGCATTCGCGGAGAAAATGACGCTGGAAAAGCCGCCGGTGGTCGCGCCGCTGTATCCCAACCCGTTCGATGAAGCCAAGGCCAAAGGACTGCATCAGTGGGGAATGGCGATAGATTTGAACAAGTGCGTGGGTTGCTCGGCCTGCATGGTGGCCTGCCAGAGCGAGAATAACATCCCGATTGTCGGCAAGGAAATGGTGGGCAAAAGCCGCGAGATGCACTGGATCCGGATTGACCGCTATTATGCGGGGGGGGGGGAGAACCCGGAGGAGGATCCGCAGGCGGCGTTGCAGCCGATGCTCTGCCAGCATTGCGAGGCGGCGCCTTGTGAAAATGTCTGCCCGGTCAACGCCACGTCGCACGATGAGGAGGGCCTGAACGTGATGGTGTACAACCGCTGCGTCGGCACGCGGTATTGCTCGAACAACTGCCCCTACAAGGTGCGGCGCTTCAATTTCTTCGATTACAACCGCCGTCCGCTGGACAATCTTTACCAAAGCCCGCTGGACCCGCGGAACCGGACGGACGGCAAATGGGAGTTTTTGAGGTGGTGGGACAATCCGGACCGGGGCAACCTCCCGGAAGTCGAATGGCAACTGATCCGGCTGGTGAAGAATCCGGACGTGACGGTGCGGATGCGCGGGGTGATGGAGAAATGCACGTTCTGCCTGCAACGGCTGGAGCAGGCGAAGATCGCGCAAAAAGTCAAAGCGCGGGCGTCGGACCACATCCGCTTGTCGGAGAAGGAAGGGACCATCCCCAAGACGGCCTGCCAGCAGGCATGTCCGGCGGAGGCGATCGCATTTGGCGACATCTCGGACAAGGAAAGCACGGTGAGCCGATGGAAGGAGCAGCCGCGGAATTACCAGGTGCTGGACTTTTTGAACACCAAACCGCGCCTGAGCTACCTGGCCAAGGTGCGGAATCCGAATCCGGAGATGCCGGATTCCAAGCGGCACAAGGAGCCATACAGCTACGACCAGTATTCCGAAACGATGGGACAGCCGGCGTTGGAAGGCGGGGCGCTTGAGAAAGGAGCACACTAATGGCTGAGGCGCAGCAGACCCCGACCCCGGGCCAGTCCGCGACGTTGGTGGTGCAAGCGCCGCCGATCGAGCTGGAGCGCGAGCCGCTCGTGGCGCACGGACGGAGCATCGGCTGGCTTTCCGACACGATCGCGGGCGTGGCCGAAGGCAAACCGGCGAGGTGGTGGAAGATTTGTTTTGCGATCAGCGCGACGATGATGACGGTATGCTTTCTGTGCATACTGTATCTGATGTCCACGGGGGTAGGGGTGTGGGGATTGAATCATCCGGTGATGTGGGGATATGCGATCGTGAATTTCGTGTGGTGGATCGGGATTGGGCACGCGGGGACGTTGATTTCGGCGATTTTGTTTTTGTTGCGGCAGAAGTGGAGGACTTCGATCAACCGGGCGGCGGAAGCGATGACGATATTTGCGGTGATGTGCGCGGGGGTTTTTCCGCTGATTCATATTGGGCGGATCTGGTTTGGCTGGTGGCTGTTCCCGATCCCCAACTCCAACAGCATCTGGCCGCAATTCCGCTCGCCGCTGATGTGGGACGTTTTCGCGGTCTCCACCTACTTCACGGTGTCGGTGCTTTTCTGGTACATGGGATTGATCCCGGACCTGGCGGTGATGCGGGACCGGGCCAAGACGAGAATCCGGAAGATTGGCTACGGACTGTTCGCGCTGGGCTGGACGGGGTCCAACCGGCACTGGAGCAATTATGAGAAGGCCTACCTGATCCTGGCGGGTCTATCCACGCCGCTGGTGCTCTCGGTGCATTCCATCGTGTCGCTGGACTTCTCGGTGTCGCAGTTGCCCGGCTGGCATACGACGATTTTTCCACCCTACTTCGTGGCCGGAGCGGTGTTTTCCGGGTTCGGGATGGTGCTGACGCTGCTGGTGCCGTTGCGGCGGATGCTGAAGCTGGAAGATATCATCACGGTGCGGCACGTGGAGTTGATGTGCAAGGTGACGCTGGCGACGGGTTCGATCGTGGGCTACGCCTACGCGATGGAGTTTTTCATTGCGTGGTACAGCGGAAATCCGTATGAGAAATTTCTCTTCCTGCAAAATCGGGCGGCGGATCCGTTCATCATTGGGCCGCTGATGCATATAAAGGCGGCGCCGTATTGGTGGGCCTACTGGACGATGATCAGTTGCAACGTGATTGTGCCGCAGCTTTTCTGGTTCAAGAAAGTGCGGACGAGCATGATCGTGGTTTTCGTTCTTTCGATCTTGGTGAACATCGGGATGTGGTTCGAGCGGTTTGTCATCGTCATCACGTCGTTGCACCGGGATTTCATACCGTCGAACTGGGGCTACTACAGCCCGACGTGGGTGGACATCCTGCAATATCTGGGGACCTTTGGACTGTTCTTCACGTTTTTCCTGCTGTTCCTGCGCTACATACCGTTGATTGCCATCGCCGAGGTCAAGGGGGTGACGCCGCAAGCCGATCCGCACCACCCGCTGGGCGGGGCGAAAACAGGAGGGCACCACGGATGAGCGAACGAGCGTATGCGATCATGGGGGAGTTTGAAACCCCGGCGGCCATCCTGCGCGCGGCGGAGAAGGTGCAGGAAGAGGGCTTCCGCAACTGGGACGTGTTCACGCCGTTTCCCATTCACGGGATGGACCGGGCGATGGGGATCAAGAATTCCAAGGTGGGCTGGTTTTCGTTCATCGGCGGCGTGACCGGCTACACGACGGGGATGTTGATGATCTGGTTCATGAACGCGGTGGATTATCCCATCGTCATCGGGGGCAAGCCGATGTTCAGCCCCTTTGCGGCGTTTCCGCCGTCGTATGAATTGACGATCTTGTTTGGGGCTTTTGGGGCGCTGCTGGGGATGCTGTTCCTCAACCGCCTGCCGCGATTGCACCATCCGCTGCTGAAGAACCGGCGGTTCGCGCTGGCCAGCCACGATCGTTATTTCGTGGTGATCGAAACCAATGATCCGAAATATACGGAAACCGGAACGCGCAAGCTGCTGGAGTCGCTGGGCAGCAAGCACATCGAATTAGTCGAGGAATAATGCGCTATTTTTACCTCATTTTCCTGCTGATGATCGTGACCGTGGTGGGCCTGGCCGGTTTTCGCGGGAGCCGTTCGCGGCAGCCGCCGATTGAGTTATTTCCGGACATGGTGCGGCAAAACAAAGTGCGCCCGCAAACGCCGAGCGAGTTCTTTGGCGACGAGCGCAGTTCGCGGGCGCGTCCCGAAGGCACGGTGGACCGGAGCAAGCCTTATGAAATCGGCGGGCAGGTGGTCACCGTCAACGGCAAGCCGGTGTATCCGTATGAAGATTCGCCGATGAACACGGGGCGGATGACGGGGACGACGAACTGGATTGACGCCAATCCCGTGGCGATGACGCGGCAACTGCTGGATCGGGGCGAGGAGCGTTATCAGATTTATTGCCTGCCGTGCCACGGCCCGGCGGGGGACGGCAAGGGGATCACGGGCAAATATGGGATGGTGAGCATGGCCAATTTCCATGACGAGCGGCTGGTGAAAATGGCGGATGGCGAGATCTTCAACACCATGAGCGGCGGCAAAAACCTGATGCCGGCCTACGGGGCGATCATTCCGGTGGAAGACCGGTGGGCCATCCTCGCTTACGTGCGGGCGCTGCAAAGAAGCCAACTGGCCACGGTGGAGGACGTGCCGGAGGAGAAACGCGGAGATTTCAAGAAATAAATTTATGAGCCTGGACACACAATCTTCGTCGGTGACGCCGCTGGATTTGTCGAGGTGGCGGAATCTGCCCGTGATCCTGATGGTGGTCGGCGGGATCGGGGCGGCGGCGGGATTTTTCAAGGGAGACGACCACGCGCAGTTTGCGTTTTCCTGGCTGCTGGCGTTCATGTTTTATTTGAGCCTGTGCCTGGGGGGGATGTTTTTGGTGATTGTGCATCATTTGTTTGACGCGAGCTGGTCGGTGCCAACGCGGCGTTTTTGCGAACATCTGGCGTGTCTGGCGGGGCCGCCGATGCTGATCCTGTTTCTGCCCATCGCGCTGCTGGCCAGGAAGCTATACCACTGGATGAATGAACTGGATCTTCCCAACCATGCGTTGCGGGCCAAGCATCCGTTGTTCACGATGGCCGGCTTCTACATTGTGGCGGCGATTTGCTTTGGAGGCTGGTGGTTCTGGTCCAACCGCCTGCGCCATTGGTCGCTGGAACAGGACAAGAGCGGGGCGGCCCAATGCACGCGCCAGATGCGGTTCTATGCCTGCACGGGCGTGGTCGTCTTCGCGCTGACGCTGACGCTGGCGGCGATCCTGTGGATGAAGGCGCTGATGTATGAATGGTTTTCGACAATGTACGGAGTGACCTATTTTGCGGGGAGCGTTTGGGTGACCCTGGCGACGGTGTATGTCATCACTATGCTGCTGCAGCGGACGACGGCGTTGCGCGACCTGGTGAGGGATCGGACCTATTACATGATCGGCTCGCTGCTGTTCGCTTTCACCGTATTCTGGGCCTACGTGAACTTTTCGCAATACTTCATCATCTGGAACGCGAACATGCCGGAAGAGACGTTCTGGTATGTCAAACGGGAAGCGGGGACCTGGTTTTTCACGGGGGCGATCGTGCTGATTTTCGGGCACTTTTTTGTGCCGTTTCTGGCGCTGTTGCGGATTGACGTGAAGTTGAAGCTGATCACGATGCTGCCGCTGTGCCTCTGGGCTTGGGCGATGCACTTTGTGGACCTGGAGTTCCAAATCATGCCGGAACTGCATCCCGACGGCGTGACCGCGCTGGGGCTGTGCGTGGACGTGGCGTGCTTTTTGTTCATCGGCGGCGCGCTGGCGAAGGTTTTCCTGTGGTCGCTCAGCCGGCACCCTGTCTATCCGCTGAAGGACCCGCGGATGGCGGAGGCGCTGGAAGTTTATGTGCCGCCGGACAGCACGATTTCAACCGAAGCCGGACGCGCCAAATGAACACCAAACCCTGCCGCAAAAAAACGCGCGCCTGTGTGTATGCGCTGGGCGTGGCGGGAACATTTTTAGTGATGGGCTGGCTGGTCTGGCTGATGCGCGGCTACACCCAGCCGCCCGCGCTGGCCGAGGTCCGCGCGGCGGAACGGTTGAAGATCAAGGCGGAGTTCCTGGCGGCCAACGCGCCGCTGCTGGAGACCTACGACTGGCAGGACAAGAGCAAGGACATCATCCGCGTGCCGGTCAAACGAGCCAAGGAATTGATATTGCAGGAGTGGCAGAATCCCGCCGCCGGGCGGTCCAACCTGGTGGCGCGGGCCAGCAAGGCTTTTGCCCCCGCCGCCGTGGCCAAAAACCCGTACGAGTAGAATGGAGAATTCTTGATTCTTCCTCTCCCATGAGCGTCATCGTTGAACCAGCGCGAACGACGGCTGCCTCAGAGGTTTCGAGGACGGAACTCGAAGCTGCCGGGGCCTTGCCGATCTTGTGCCTGCTGGCCGGCGCGGCGGGCTGGCTTCTCCTCGGCGCCCTGCTGGCGCTGATTGACTCGCTCAAACTGCATAATCCCAGTTTCCTGGCGGCGGAACGGATGTTGACTTATGGGCGCGTCCACGCGGCGTCCGACACGGCGCTGCTCTACGGGTTCGGCGTGCCCGCCGCGCTGGGAACCGGACTGTGGCTGCTCTGCCGCCTGGGACGGACGCGCTTGGCGGAACCGGCGGTGGCGGCGGTGGGAGCGCTGTTCTGGAATCTGGCGGTGACGGCGGGCATCTGGGCGATTTTGCGGGGCGGCGGCACGGGCTACGAAGGGTTTGAAATGCCGCGGGCGGTGGCGCCGATTTTGCTTTTTTCCTATCTGCTCATTGGCGTCTGCGGGATTCTCACCTTTCACCATCGCGAGCCGGGGCCGCTTTATCCTTCGCAATGGTTCGTGGTTGGGGCGCTGTTTTGGTTTGCGTGGATTTTTTCCCCGGGGGCAATGCTGCTGCTGGGCTGGCCGGTGCGCGGGGTTCTACAGGCCTCGGTGAACTGGTGGTGCGAGCATAATCTGAGCACGGTGTTTTTCGGGTTTGCGGGCCTGGCCTCGATCTTCTATTTCATTCCCAAACTGATCGGGCGGCCGTTGCACAGTTATTATCTGGCGGCGTTTGCGTTTTGGATGCTGGCGCTGTTCGGCAGTTGGGGGGGGATTCCCGCCGGCGCGCCGCTGCCGAGCTGGATCGTCGGGGTGTCGGTGGTGGGGACGGTTTTTACGATCATTCCAATACTGGCGGTGGCGACGAACCTGTATATTACAGCGCGAGACTCCATGCCGGCGCTGGACGCTACCCCCTGCCTGCGCTTTACCTCGGTGGGCCTGGTGTTCTGGTTGATCGCCAGCGCGCAGGAAGTTGTGGGGGCGCTGCCGTCCGTGGGCGCGCTGACCAACTTCACCTGGTTTGTCGCGGCGCAACGGGACTTGTTCCGCTACGGGTTTTTTGCCATGACGATGTTCGGGGCGATGTATTACATCGTGCCGCGGCTGGCCGACGCGAAGGCGGGATGTCCGGACGGGCTGTGGAGGGAAGGTTTGTCCAAACTACATTTTTGGCTGATGCTGGCGGGAGTTTTGATTGGTTATATTTCGGTGGTGACGGCGGGCGTCTGGCAAGGGGTGGCGTTTGACAACCCGGCCAATTCGTTCGTGGTGGTGATGAAGAGCACGCTGATGGCAATCCGGATGAGCACCCTGGGTTGCCTGCTGGTGGTGGTTGGCGTGATTGTTTTTCTGCTGAACTTCGCGCTGCTGATGAAAGACTGCTGCCGCTGTTGCCGCCGGGCAGGAGCAGAGGGCAATGGAACGGGAAAGGGGGGCGCATGAACAACGGCCCGTTTCTTTTTCTGGGATTGTTCGCCTCGATGGCTGTTTCGTGGCTGACGTTTGTTCTCGGCCCGCAATTGCAAATCGGAAACCTGGAACCCGCCCAGACCGTCGCCCCGCTACCGGTGGTTTATCCGAACAACGCGCCCGGCGAAGCGCGGCAAGGGGCGGAGGTGTATCGCGCCCACGGGTGCGTTTATTGCCATACCGAACAAGTCCGCCCGAACGCGCTCGGCTCGGACATTGCCCACGGCTGGGGACGCCGCCGGAGTGTGGCCCGTGATTACATCTTTGAGCAGACGGTCATGCTGGGCACGCAGAGGATCGGCCCGGACCTGGCCAATGCCGGCGCGCGCATGGATGCCACCGCGGTGCTGTTGCGCCTCTACGATCCGCGCATTTTCGAAGCCCATACCGTCATGCCGCCGTACCGGTATCTGTTTGAGGTGCGCAAGATCGGCCGCGCGCCATCGGCGGACGCGCTGGTGGCGCCGCCCAAATTCGCGGCGCCGGATGGTTATGAGATTGTGCCCCGACCCGCCGCCCACGCGCTGGCGGCCTACATCGCCAACCTGCGTCAAGAGCCGTATCTTTTTGAGGCGCCGCCGCCGCCGTCGGCAAATTCCGCAAGCACAAACGCTGTGGCGACTGACACCAATGCGCCCGCAAAATGAGCCAGAAGGACCAACAGAACACAATCAGTGTTGACGGGGCCGAGCCGACCGCCGGCCCGGCGACTGTTCCGATCTGGCTGATCGTCGTGTTCGGCGCTTTGTTCTACTGGGGATTGATGTATTTGGATGGACACGCGGGCGGATTTAACCGGGAAGTTTTTGAACCGTTCACCTCGTACGCGGAGGTTTCCAACAGCCTGCCAAGCAATCCCGAAGGCAAGTTCATGGCGATGGGAGAGGATATGTTTAAAAAAACCTGCTCTCTCTGCCATCAGTTGAATGGCATGGGCAAGGAAGGCCAGTTCCCGCCGCTGGCCGGATCGGACTGGCTGCTGGCGCCGGGGCCGGGCCGGATCGGGCGCATTGTGTTGAATGGTCTGAGCGGGCCGATCCGGGTTGAGGCCGGAGGCAAGATCGTCAGTCTCAACGCCGCCATGGCGCCGCTGGGGGTGGGAACGGATTACACGGACGAGCAGTTGGCGGCGGCGCTGAGCTACGTGCGCAAGCAATGGGGCAACAATGCCGCCAAGATCACGCCCGACGAGATCAAAGCCATCCGCGCGGCGTCCAAGTCGCATCCGGGTCCGTGGTCGCCGGACGAGCTTCTGCAAATCCCGGTGCAATAGTAGGGATGGCTCTGAGCGGGCACGTCTGGTTTCCGACACTGGTGCATGAAATTATGGCCGGATGAACTCTTCAAAAATCTGAAGGATTTGTTCACGCGCTTGCCGTCGGCCAAGATCATTCAGATAGATTTTTAAGTTTTTTTGCCTCGCAATCCGGCAGCCCCGCTACATGACGGATTAGAGACGTCACTTCTCCTTTGTCATTCTTAATGAAGGGAGTTATGCACAAGGTTACCTTGAATTCATCACGGCACGGTCTTTCCCCCTTCACTCCACGGTGTGCAAGGTTTCATACGCATCCTTCAGTCCGGGATCGTTGAGTCCGATCGCCTTCAGCCTGGCTTCGATGCGGTCGTGGACGGCTTTGGCCTCGGGAAAGTCCTGGTCGGTCCAAAATCGGCCTTGGCGGCGGAAATAACCGGTCTCCTCGAGAAAGGATACTCCGTAACTGTAAGCGTCCCCCAAGGTATCATCCAGATCACTCACCTTGAAAGACCCGTCCGGCTGGTAAGAGTTGGCCAGGCACCAATCCAGCATGCGGGAAATCTCGGCTCGGACCTCCTGCCGGGTCGCGGCATCAAGGTTTGGCCAGGCAACTCGAAAGATTTTTACCACGTCCCAATTCAGATGGTTCTCGTAATGACCATTGAATCGGATGCCGGCGGGAAAATTGGCGCTGTCGAGCTGTAGCACACGTTTGGCAATCAAATCCAGATGCTTGACTTGGCCGTGAAAATCGGAAACCACGTGAAAGGTCATGGCCATGTCGTCCATTTTCCAAATCCTGCCCAGGCGATCCACCATCCACTGGCCCCAGCACCCGGTCGCAGGATTCTGCCAGCGCTCCACAAATTCCCGCAGGGCGTCCTGGAGTTGGGGATGAAAGGAGTAGCCGGTTCGTCTGGTCCCAAATAACAACCGCGCCAGCGCCGAAAACGTTTCATCGAGTTCTTCGCGGTTGAAAACCCCCGTTTTGGTGAAGTCATCGTGCAAGTCCGAATCGAGTTGGGCCGTGAGTTTTTCCGGAGAGTTAATCCGATCCAAAAAGGACAGCGGGTATTGCGGATTGCCGCCGTGCAGGCCGTCTTCGACAGAATAATAGAGCTTGAGATACCAAACCGTGAGTCCCAGTCCCCAACTTCCGTCGGAAGCCTGCTGCTGGGCGGCCAGTTTCTGCTGGGCCGGCTGCGCCAGACTCTGGCGGAGATCTGCAATGCTTGCCCGGGTGGCTTGGACGTCGGATGTGAAATTGAGCCGCCAGCGGATTTCGCGGTAAATATGCATCGAATACTGCATTCCTTCTCCGGCAGCCTGGTGACGTTCGATCTCCTTTACCAGCGGTCGCAGCTCGGGATTCAACTGCTTTAGCCGCCTCTCTCTCGCCACCCAAAGCTCCGCGAGATCCCAATAAAACCGGGCATCAGCCCGGAACCGACGCCACCGGGATTCACCGGGGCTAAGTGGCGGCGGAGTGAATGTGTGAGCGTGATAGATCCGGTCTGCAATCACGGCACATTTCAGCCGCTCACGGCTCAGGTAAACGCCGAGCACCAAGACCAAGACACCCATCAGCAGAATCAGCCAACGCTTATGCCGCATGTTGTGAGAAAGTCAGTTCCAATATTTGCACAGTAACAAATCATCGGGAGGCGACAAGAATTGCAGATCGTGAAAGTTCACTATTCTAAATTCCCAGTCTGTGCCAGAGCAGGGCGGCCATGCGGGCGCCTTTTTCATAACAATCCAGGCTGAATTTTTCGTTGGGGGAATGGGCGTTGTCGTCGGGCAGGGCCAGGCCCAGGAACAGGGAATCGGCGTGGAGGACTTTTTTGAATTGGGTGACGATGGGAATGGAACCGCCCTCGCGCATCAGAATGGGATCGCGGCCGAAGGCTTCTTTGAGCGTGCGCAAGCCCGCCTGGGCCAGCGCGCTGGTGGGGGAAACCAGATACGGCTCCGCCCCGTGGCCGGAGGTGATTTCCAACCGCACGGTCGGCGGACAGATTTTCTTGAGGTGTTTGGAAACCAGCTTGCGGATGCGCTCCGGGTCCTGATCCGGGACGAGCCGCAAAGTCAGCTTGGCCCTGGCCCAAGCCGGAATGATGGTCTTGCTCCCCTCGCCCTGGTAGCCGCTGGTCAGGCCGTTGATCTCGAGGGTGGGACGGGCGCCGCGCTGCTCGGTGAAATTATAGCCGCGCTCGCCAAAAAGGCGCGGGACGCCCACCAGCTTCCGATACTCGGAGGCGTTCATGGGGAAGCGGGCCATTTGTTTTCGCTCGTAGGCGGAAAGCGGGGCCACGTCGTCGTAAAAGCCGGGAATGCTGACGCGCCCGTTTTTGTCGCGCAGGCGCGCGAGCAACTGGCTCAGGGCCATGGCCGGATTGTCCACAGTGCCGCCGTAGATGCCGGAATGCAAATCGCGCGACGGCCCGTGCAGGACGATTTCCAGGGCGCAGATGCCGCGCAAGCCATAGGTCAGGGCGGGATAATTGAGGCCGGGCATTCCGGTGTCGGAAATGACCACCGCCTGGCAATGGAGTTCGTCGCGGTTGGCGAGCAAAAAGCCGTCCAGACTTTTGCTGCCGACTTCCTCCTCGCCTTCGAGGATGAAGGTCAAATTGCAAGGGAGATCGGTTTTGGTGGCCAGATAAGCTTCCACCGCGTTGAGGTGGGCGAGATTCTGGCCTTTGTTGTCACTGGCGCCGCGGGCGAAGAGAGAGCGGCCCTGGATGCGCGGCTCAAAGGGCGGGCTTTTCCAAAGATCAAGCGGCTCGGGCGGCTGGACGTCGTAATGGCCGTAAACAAGAAAGGACGGCTTTTTGGAATCGCGCGGCCGGGGCGTTTTGGCGACGACGACGGGATGGCCGGCAGTGGGACAAAGGCGCGCTTCCAGGCCGATTTTTTTGCAGTGCGCCACCAGCCAGCCAGCGCAGGCGGCCAGATCGCCGCGATGGGCCGGTTGGGCGGAGACGCTGGGAAAGCGGACGTAGTCACAAAGGGCGCTCAGAAAACGCGCCTTGTTCTGCTCGAGGTAATTCAGGACGGCTGACACTGGGACATTTCCTATGGATAAATTTGGTTTGGCTGGATCAGCGCCTGTCCACGGCGGAATCGCCCGACGAGTTGGCGAGCGGAACCATGTAATAGGTTTGCCCATTAAATTCAAACGGCACCGCGCCACGGGGGAGTTTTGCCTCCGGCGATGACGGAAGGACGGGTGCGGCTGGTTCGCCGAGCCGATTCAGGACGATGCGCGGATCAGGCAAGTTTGGAAGGGCTGCCAATTGTTTCTCCAAGGCCTCCGTTTTGCGCTGCAAATTCGCCACCTTGGCGGTCATTTTATCCAGGGCCGCGGCCTGGTCATGGGCAACTTGATTTGAACGCAAAGCCGACAAAGCCAAGGCGATGAAGGCGATGGTGATGAAACCGCTGTAAAGCTTCGAAAACATAACTAATCCTTTCTCGGTTGCGCTGGAGGCAAGGTGGGTTATGCGGGGGCGATTGTCGAGAGAAAACCGGTTTGGAAAAGCCCGTGTCAATTGACCGGGGCCGGGGTAAGCTGGGGGGGAGTGAAAATTTCGGTGGTCATCCCGGCGTTCAATGAGGAGAAGCTGATTGGCGAGACATTGCGCAGCATCCAGGCGGCGGGCGGGGCGTTTGGCGAAATGGGCTGGCCGATGGAAATCCTGGTGTGCGACAACAACTCGACCGACGCGACGGCCGAGGCGGCCCGCGCCGGCGGGGCGAAGGTGGTCTTCGAACCGTTCAACCAGATCGGACGCGCGCGCAACACGGGCGCGGCGGCGGCCGGCGGAGACTGGCTGGTTTTTGTGGATGCCGATTCGCGGCCGACGCGGGAACTGTTTGCCGAAGTGGCGGGCCAGATCCAATCCGGGCGCTGCCTGGCGGGCGGTTGCACGGTGCGGATGGATGAGCGAAGCTTCCTGGGCGACTACGGCACCGGCCTTTGGAACCTGATCAGCCGGATTCAGAAATGGACGGCGGGATCGTTCATTTTTTGCGAGGCGGCGGCGTTCCGGAAGATCGGCGGGTTCAGCGAGAAATTATTCGCCTCGGAGGAAATTGACCTGAGCAGGCGGCTGAAGAAACTGGCGCGGCAGGAGGGAAAAAAGGTGGTCATCCTCCATCGTCATCCGCTGCTGACCTCGGCGCGCAAGATTTCGCTCTATACGCCCCGGGAATATCTGCGGTTTTGCAGACAGGTGATTTTCAGTCCCCGGAAAACCGTCACCAGCCGCGAGGCCTGCAAGCCGTGGTATGACGGGAGAAGGTGAAATCCTCTTCTTCATTCGGTTGAGCAGGGGGCGAGGATGGCGGTGGTCATGCCGTGGATGATTTTTTTGTCGGCGGGACAGATGGTGGCCAGAACGCCGGAGAGGTTGGCGCGGGCGGCGTCGCCGTCGCCACTGACAAAATAGTAGGGACAGAGACGGACGCGGCCGGGCATGGCGACGAGTTGGTTCCGCTCAAAGTCAAACCAATGGGACTCGACCAGACGGGGCTTGTGGTAGCGCTGCAACACATAGGGGGAACGGGGAAATGACTGGATGGCCTGGTCCACGGCGGCGCTCCAGTCGGCGGTGGAGAGATCGCTGCCGAGATGAACGCCGCGCGCGCCCCAGGCTTGATCGGAGAAGCCGGAGATTTTGAGGATCAATTCGCGCTCGCGCTGGGAGAGGGCCTTCAATTGGCTCCAGTCTGTCAAGTTCAATTCGGGGATGGCGCCCTGTGGAGGCAGGGCGGCCGGGTCCATCATCCAGGTGTAGGGGACCAGTTGCTGGAGGCGGTCGAGGAAGGCTTCGCCCAGTTCCTGGCGCCAAAAGGGGCGCAGGTTGCGGTTCCAGAGGAGGGCGAAGAGCATTTTTTCCTCAAAGAGGGGCTTGGGCGGCGGGGAGAGACGGATTTTTTTGGCGAGGGCCATGTCAATTATTTGTTTGGCGGAAGGCACGTTGGGCAGGTCGAACAATTCAAAAAAGCGGTACACGGCGTCGCCGTCCTCAAACGCGGTGAAGGCGGGGTCGCGCACCTGGAATTTTTCGCCCAACTGCCCGGCCAGCCAGTTCATTTCCGGGCGGTAGGTCCGCGCCTCCTCGGAGATGACGATGTGGACGGATTTGGCCGCGCCGAAAATGGAGGCGAACCCGCGGAGCATGCCGTCGGCGCCGCCGAAGACGCCGGGGGCGGCGATGGGCGGAGCGGAATAAATCTGATTGAGCCAGGCGGTGAGGCCGATGCCGCCGGGAACGCTGTCCAATTCCGAGATGGAAAGGCCGGCTTCGTGGAGGATGATGTCGGGGCGGATGACGCGGGGCAGTTCGCCTTTCAGGGCGGCGGAGCGCTGGACTTGGAGCAGGTCGGGGGGCTTGCCTTGATCGAGCCATTGGGCGACCCAGGGGGGCTGTTTGGCGGCGAGGCTTTGGCGATAGAGGAGATTGACGGCGCGATTGAATTGGAGCAAAACGCGGCCCAAACTTTCCAGCTCGGCGGACAATTCCTTGCCGAGCGGAAAGGGGGCCAGGGAAACGCGCCACTCCTGCCCGGCGAAAAAGCCGCCGGGCGGCATGGAATCGCGGACGAAACGGGCGCGGGCGGCGGGTTCGGTAATGGAGTGCATTAAGTTCGAAGCTGGCCGTTGCCCAGGCCCACCCATTTGTAGGTGGTCAGCTCCTCCAGGCCCATCGGGCCGCGCGCGCCGATCTTGTCGGTGCTGATGCCGATCTCGGCGCCCATGCCGAATTCGCCGCCGTCGGTGAAGCGGGTGGAGGCGTTCCAATAAACGGCGGCGGAATCAACCTGAGCCAGGAATTGGGCGGCGCGCGCCTCGTCGCGCGTGACGATGCTGTCGGAATGGGCCGAACCGTATTGGTTGATGTGATCAATGGCCTGGCGCACGCCATCCACCACGCGGAGGTTGACGATGTAATCCAGGTATTCGGTGAAGAAATCCTGCTCGGTGACGGGCCGGATGGGGCGGGCCGGATGGGGGAGGGCGGCTTCCAGGATTTTTCGGGAGGGAACGTCCGCGCGCATTTCGACTCTCTTGGCGTCGAAACGGGCGGCGATGAGGGGAAGAAACTGCTGGGCGATGGAGGCATCCACCAGCAAAGTTTCCATGGCGTTGCAGACGGCGGGCCGCTGGCATTTGGCGTTGAAGGCGATTTCCTCGGCCATTTTCAAATCGGCGGCGGCGTCAACATAAACATGGCAGACGCCCTTGTAATGTTTGATCACCGGCACTTTGGAGCAGTCGGCCACGGCGCGGATCAGGCCTTCGCCGCCGCGCGGCATGCACAAATCCACGTATTGGGTGAGGGCGAGCAACTCCTTCAACGCCCCGCGGTCGGTGGTGCGGACGACCTGGATGGCGTGGGCGGGAAAGGCGGGCAGCGCCTGGGCGGCGGCCTGAGTGAGCACTTGGGTGATGGCTTGATTGGAAAGAATGGCCTCCCTGCCGCCGCGCAAGATGACGGCGTTGCCGGACTTGAAGCAAAGACTGGCGGCGTCGGCGGTGACGTTGGGGCGCGATTCGTAGATGATGACGACGACGCCGATGGGAGTGGAAATTTTGCGGAGGCGCAAACCGTTGGGACGGGTGCGGTCGTCGAGAACTCTGCCGACGGGATCGGGCAAGGCGGCCACTTCGCGCAGGCCGTTGGCCATGGCGGCGATGCGTTTGGGGTCGAGCTTGAGGCGGTCGAGCATGGCGTTGGAGAGGCCGATTTGGGCGGCGGCTTCCATGTCGTTGTCGTTGGCTTCTTCAATGGCGGGGCGGTTCTGCTCGAGGGCGTCGGCCATGGCGAGGAGGCAGGCATTTTTTTGGGCGGTGGTCAATTGGGCCAATTGCCGGGAGGCGGCTTTGGCCTGCCGGGCCAATTGCGTCATTTCATCGGTCAAACTCATGGGGGCAACTTAATTCAAAATGGCGCGGTGAAAAGGGAAAATCGTGGGAACCCTGGAACGAATTCGGAACCGGGATGTTGGCATGGGGGAAATAGGATTGCTTAGGGGCCGGGTTTGTTTTTTGATTTGACGGTGAAATTGAAATTCCGGCCCTGTGAGTTGCGCCTGGCCCACCGCTGGGCCATTGCGGCCAGGCAGGCCTCCGATCTCCATCAGGTCGTCCTGGTGGAACTGAGCGACGGCGAGGGCGTGACGGGGCTGGGGGAGGCGGCGCCGTCGGCGCTTTACGGGGAAAGCGCGGCCACGGCGTCGGCTTTCTTTCAACAAGTGGATGCCGGCAAACTTTCCTTCGCCGATGTCGCCGCGGGCATGGGTTATCTGGAAACCATCGCGCCGGGCCAGGAGGCGGCGAAATGCGCGCTCAACATCGCCTTGCTCGACGGCGCGGCCAAACGCGCGGGCCAGCCGCTGCACAGTTTTCTCAACTTCGGCTTCCGCGAGAATCATCACGTGACCTCGTTCAGCATCGGCATTGACACGCCGGAGGTCATCCGCCAGAAAGTGCTCGCCGCCGCGCAATATCCCGTGCTCAAGCTCAAAATGGGGGACGCGCGCGACCGGGAAAATCTGGCCGCGTTGCGCGAAGTGGCGCCGGCCAAGCCCGTGCGGGTGGACGCCAACGAAGCGTGGAAGACCAAAGAGCAGGCGCTGCGGATGATCGAATGGATCGCCGGGGACGGGCACATCCAGTATATCGAGCAACCGATGCCCCGCGGGGCTGAGGGCAAAGACCTGGCGTGGCTGAAGGAGCGTTCGCCGCTGCAATTGTTTGCGGATGAAGCGTATCACACGGGCAAAGATGCCGCGCGCTGCGTGGAAGGATTTCACGGCGTGAATGTGAAACTGGTCAAGACCGGCGGCGTCAGCGGGGCCTTGGAGGCGCTGCGGACGGCGCGGCGGGCGGGTTTGCGGACGATGATCGGCTGCATGATCGAAACCAGCGTGCTCATCAGCGCCGGGGCGCACCTTGCCGAACTGGCGGACTTTCTGGATCTGGACGGCAATTTGCTGATCACCAACGATCCTTACAGCGGGGTGAGCGCAGCGGGCGGAGTGCTTTCCTTCGCCAAAGCGGCGGGGAAAACCGGCCTTTGCGTCAATACTATAGAATAGGAACCGTTTCAAGCGATTGGGTCGCTGGCGTGTTTTCTCGACCAGGGATTTAGCTTGACGAACTTCGTTGGGAAGATCAATGTACTGAGGAGCATCGAAATATCTTGGAAAGGAAATGACTATGTCACGCCTATTCCGTTTTTGCCCACACTTCGGACTGATTGCGGTTCTCTGGCTTCTTCCGGCAAAAGAGTTGGTGGCTACGGTTTACACCCTTACGATCCAGACCAATGGATTGGGCGTCGTCAGCCTAAATCCCACGAACAGCGCATATCCAGCGGGATCGGTCGTTACCGCAACCGCGCTGCCCGCTGGCGGTTGGTATTTCTCAGGATGGACGGGGGACGAAAACGCGACGACGAATCCCCTCAACGTACTGATGACCAGCAATATAGTCATAAGGGCTAACTTCCAGGCGATTCCGACCTATGTGCTCACCACATCCACCAACGGGATGGGATCCATTTCACTCAACCCGCCAGGTGGTTCGTACCTCAGCAATTCGGTCGTGAGCGCGACCGCATCGGCCGCGCCGGGCTGGGTGTTTGTCAACTGGGGAGCGGACGCGAATGGGAATGCCAATCCTCTCGCGATCACCCTGAACGGCAACGAAGCCGTCACGGCTATTTTCGCAGAGCAAGCGATGATTGATGGGAACCCGCAGGATGTAAGGGCCGCAATCGGCGACACCGTGAATTTCAGCGTCCATGCGGTGGGAACTCCGACGCTATATTATCAATGGTGGTTTAACAGCTCCAGGCTGGACAGCGGCACCAACGCGGCGCTAACCCTGACCAATGTTCAGTTGACTCAAGAAGGAACTTACTCGATCACGGTCAGCAATGCGTATGGCGTGTCGAGCAATTCGGCATTGCTGACGATCACGAACGCGTCCTCCGGGACAAACGTAGTCAGCGTTGCCACGGAAGCGGCGTTGCGGAGCGCGATTAAGGCCGGAGGTGTGGTTAGTTTCGGTTTCAACGGGACGATCACTCTCACCAACACCATTGACATCACCAACGATGTGGCGCTGGATGCGCGCGGTCGCGCGGTGGCGATTAGCGGCAACAACGCTGTCCGTCTGTTCAACATCAGTCCGGGCGTGACGTGTTCAGCCACCAATCTGGTTCTGGAAAACGGTCTTGATGTTGGACAAAATGGCTCCGACGCCGGAACACAACCGGCTCAAGACGGATCTTCCGGCGAAGGCGGCGCCATTTTCAACGATGGAGGGACGGTTCAATTGAGTTTCTGCACGCTGGCATCCAACTCGGTCGTGGGCGGAATGGGTGGAGCGACAGCTTATCCGTTTCCCAATAATGGCGTCGGCGGTGAAGGCCGGGGTGGCGCGATTTTTGTCCGCGGAGGTTCGCTGCTGCTGGATTCGGTCAACCTGTTTAACAACTGGGCGGTTGGCGGACCCGGGGTCCCCGGCAATGGTTTGCAGCCAGTCGGCACGGGGGGCAATGCACTCGGCGGCGCGATTTACATTACCAATGGATCGGTTCTTATTGTGAACTGCAATTTAAGCAGCAATTTCTGCACGGCACCGGCGGGCGGAAGCGGGGCTGCGGCCTTCGGCGGCGCTGTCTTCCAGGCGTCAGGGTCTGTGACGTTCTCCAACAGCGTTGTCACCACCAACACCGCATCTGGCGTTGACTCCCCCGCTATTCTCACCGCTGGTTTTCCAAAACCCGGCGCGGCTTATGCAGGAGGGATCGCGGCGATTTCTGGCACAACCACCGTTGCGCGCTGCCAAATCACTTCCAATCTGGCCCGTGGTGGCAACGCCTACCGTTACTCAGGCACGGGAGAGGCGCAGGGTGGCGGAATTTTTTCGAGCGCTACTGTTCTTGCCAGCAACACCACTTTTTCTCAAAACTCCGCCTTATCTGGAAATTATTCGAACGTCAATACAGACGGCCGCGGAGGGGCTTTTTATAATTCCGGCTCCGCCGTTATTGCTGGATGCACGTTCAGTTCCAACCTTGCCAGCGGCGGCAGCGCGGGCGCTTTTGGAACACCTTCTGTCAATTACCCTGGAGGCAATGGAATGGGTGGGGCCATCTGCAATGTTTCACAATTAACCATGACAAACTGCACCCTGGCTTTGAATTCAGCCCAAGGTGGCTATGGAGGTTGGCCAAACGGCATTCCCGGCAGCGGTTTGGGAGGGGGAGTCTGCAATAGCAACGGGGTGTTCAGCGGCGTTAATGTCACCATAGCCAGCAATTCCGTTGCCGCGGGCCAGGGATATGTCTACCAGGGCGTTGCCGCGGGGGCCAATGTTGCCAATTCCACCGGCACCCTCGCGCTCAAGAACTCCATCATCGCTTACCCTGGAACCAACGGCAACGCCTGGGGCACGATCAGCGACGCAGGTTACAATATGAGTTCCGATGGCTCGGCAAACTTTGGCAGCGGTTCGAGCTTCAACTTCACCGACCCGCTGTTGAAGGCGCTGGGCTATTATGGCGGTCCAACGTTTACAATGGCTCTTTCGACCAATAGCCCAGCCGTGGACTTTGGCACGGCCGCCGGTGCGCCCGGCACAGATCAGCGCGGTTTGGTCCGACCCTCTGGCCCCGGCGTAGATATGGGCGCGTATGAACTGCAGCAAGCTGCGTCTCAGATCCCCGTGCTAACCTTCAGCCTGGCACAAAATCTTCTGAAGTTGAGCTTTCAGGGTCAATCTAATGTTTCCTACTTCCTGCAATGTTCTCCGACGCTCACAAATTGGACCGAGATAGAATTGATAGGCCCGTTGGCGAATAACGCCCAAGTCAACCGAACAATTGACAACCATGGTCAGGCGTGCGGATTCTTCAGGCTCTTTCTCCCATAGCGGTCGTCCAGTCCCCACGCGGGAACTTGTCCCGGAGGCCCTGCGCATATCCGCTTTCGCCGTGCCTCGCGGCGACGAGACACGGCAGCAGGCGTCAATACTAGAGACTAACCGAGGCGCTCTTCAGGCCACGGCGGCTTGGGTGATGATGAGGTCGCCGTGGTTGGCGTCGAGAAGCGCCTGGACGCCCACCGGCAGGGTGGCGTTCCAGGGAACGTGGCCGAAAGGCAGCCCGGTGACGACCGGAACTTGCAGCGGCAGCAGCCTGTCCCGCAAAACGTAGCGCAGCGTCTGGCGGTATTCCTTCCCGCCGGCCTTGGGATCGGCGCAGTCCCGGTTGATGCCCACGGCGACGCCGGCGACTTGCTGCAACACCCCCGCGTTCCACAAATGCGTCAGCAGGCGGTCGAAACGGAACGGTTTCTCGGACAGGTCCTCGAGAAAGAGGATTTTGTTTTTGAAGGAAGGCTGGAAAGGCGTGCCCAAGGTGGTGCAAAGGACGGACAGGTTTCCGCCGACGAGTTCCCCGCGGGCCGTGCCGCCCCGCAAGATTGAGACGGTTTTCCGAAGGAAGCCCTGGCGGATGCCGCCCGGCGGGGAAGGCTCCATGACGGTCCTGAAGAGTGATTGCCGGGTGAAGGCGGGCAGGTCGTCGGCGCATAATTCGGAGTGGAGCATCGGGCCGTGAAAGGAAACGAGATTGGCGCGGGTCAGGAGCGCGCAGTGCAGGCTGGTGATGTCGCTGCAGCCGATGAAGATTTTGGGATGCTTTTTGACGGCCGGGTAATCAAGGAGGGACAGGAGGCGGGCCGAGCCGTAACCACCGCGCAGGCAGAGGATGGCTTTGACCTCACTGTCAAGAAACATTTCCATGAGGTCGGCGGCGCGCGCCGGATCGCCGCCGGCCAGGAAACCGAGGCGTTGGCGGACGTTTGGGGCCAGTCTGGGTTGGAAGCCGAGTTTTGCCAGCGCCTTGACGGAGCGGTCAATGGCCCGGGGATCGGGCGGGGCGCTGGCCGGGGCGACGATGGCGACGACGTCGCCCAGGCGCAGGCGTTCGGGTTTGATGGGGTGGCTCATGCGAGGTGGCGTCAATGAGGCGCGGGCTTTTCCGGGAAATAAAGCGCCGCCACTTTTCTGGCGAGATCGGTGGCAAAGTTCAGTTCGCCGCCGTTGGAGAGGAGGATGACGGTCAAGTGGTCGTCGGGAAAACGCTGGAAGCTGGCGGAAAAACCGGAGGTCGAACCGCTGTGGCCGATGTTGCGGCGGCCTTGGAAGGGAGCGAGCCGCCAGCCCAAACCGTAGTCCTGGGTTTCGCCGTGATTGAGGCGGGCCGGGGTCCAGGCTTGTTGCTTGCTCGATTCCTTCAGGAGGGAGTTCCCGTTGAGGGCGGCGTCCCATTTGGCGAGGTCTGTGACGGTCGAAACCATGGCTCCGCCGGAGAAGAGGTCGGTCAGATCAGAATCGCGATGAACCCGGAGGTGGTTGGTCATTTCGTAGCCGTCGGCGCGGGGGGGGAGGATGAGGGCCGGGTCGCGGCGGGTGGTGTTGGTCATTTGCAGGGGCTGGAGAATTCGTTCGCGCAAGAAATCCCAATAATTTTTTCCGCTGACGTTTTCGATGATGAAGCCGAGCAAATTGTAGCCGGAATTGCAGTAGGACCATTTTTCGCCCGGGGCAAAGCCCAGCGGGTAGGCGGCCAGAGTGTGGATGAATTGTTCCTGGGTCAAATGCCGCCGCAGCTCGAAGCCCTCCAAGTCGTCATAGTTGGCGAGGCCGGAGGTGTGAGTGAGCAAATGGCGCAGGGTGATGTCGGCCCAGGCCGGCGGAGTGTTGGCCAGATGCAGGGAGATTTTGTCGTCCACGGACAATTTTCCCTCTTGGGCGAGGAGGAGGATGCAGGCGGCGGTGAATGGTTTGGTGACCGAGCCGATCTCAAAAACGGTGTCCTCGGTGACGGGCACGTTCCATTCCAGATTGGCGAGGCCGCAGCAGGAGGTTTTGATGGCGCGCCCGTCTTGGATGACCAGGCAGGCGATCCCGGCCACTTGGTGGGCTTGGAGTTCCTGTTTGATCAGATCGTCCACCGGGTCGGCGAAGGCCAGGCCGGCGGCCAGGGCCAGCCCGGCGCAAAGATTGAGCCATGAGAAGAGGCGTCGCACGACACCCGAATAGCCCTTTGGCGCGCCCGGCGCCAGATTGATCTTTGGCGGAGAACTCATGGGAAAAAAAGTGCTTTGATTTACTTTGATTTGGTTTGATTTGGCGAGGTTCGAGCCGGCATTGCTCAAAGTGGCTGTAACGATAAAGTTGGAACATGGTGTGTGGCTGGATGGATTCCCGCGCTCTCTGCCTTGACTTGCCATACTTGTTTCACGATGGCTATTTAAGCATAGGTGCTAATGGATGTCAACGCGAATATAGCATCACAATCCAAACTGAATATCGAGAAAGCGTCGTGTGCCGGGTGTTTTTTGGATTTGGATTGCGAGAAGGTTGCCAACCTGTAGTTTGAAGGCGCATGGCGCGCGAGACCTCTCAACGCATTGTGGTTGGCTATCATGGTTGCGATGCCGCCGTGGCCGAAAGGGTGCTTGCTGGAAAAGCACGATTGAATCTGAGCACCAACGCCTACGACTGGCTTGGCCAAGGGATTTACTTTTGGGAACACGGTCCCCAGAGGGCGTATGAGTGGGCCATCGAACAAGCAAGGCTCGGGGCCGTCAAGGTGAGAAACCCTTCGGTGCTGGCAGCCAGGATTGACCTTGGTGTGTGCCTTGATCTGCTGGACACGGCGAACACGCGGCTATTGGGCAAATGGTTTGCGAAGTTCCGCCGGTTCTTCCGGCAGAAGGGAGTCCACATGCCGCAAAATCGGGATGCCGCTGGCAGTCGGCGCGGGGACAAGGTGCTGCGCTACAGGGATTGCGCTGTCATAGACTACACTCTGCGCAGCCTTACCCAAGCGGAAGGGATTACATACCAGACGGTGAGAGGCGTTTTTCTGGAAGGCAAGCCAGCCTTCCCCCGTTCGAAGATCGCCTTGAAATCGCATATCCAAATAGCCGTGAGGGATCCAGCATGCATTGTTGGGATATTCGGGCCGAAGCCATCCGAGTATCGCAACGAAGGTTGATTGTCGGCATCAGCCGCCGTAGCGCGGCGTCAGCTTGCCGTCGGGAGTGCAGATGCCGGCTTGAACCAGAGACGCAAAACCCTCTTCAGCGGTCATCCTGCCCACCCGCTTGAGCGCGCGCTCATGCGCCGCCAACAACTCTTTACGGGTGAACAGTCTTCCGTTCACGCGCGATTTGCCGTTTTTGGTCGCAGTATTCATTTCGTCTGGCGTGGGTTCCATGGGGAACCCTGTCATCTGGAGGAATATCCCCTTTCCAGCTTCGGAAGTCAACCTCCAACGTCCGGCTTTGGAAGAAAGGCGCTGTTTACAGGAGGACGGATGGGACGAAAGGGACGGATGGGACCAATGGGAGCAAAGGTGGAAGGGGGCGGGAAGATGCGCGCCCCCTTCCACCGGAGAGGGTCAGGCTTTGGCGGCCATTTCTTTTTCGCGGTCTTCCATGGCGGCTTTTCTGGAGAGGCGAACTCTGCCTTTTTCGTCCACGCCAAGACATTTGATCCAGATTTCGTCGCCGAGTTTGACGATGTCTTCGGTCTGCTTAACGCGGAAATTGGCGAGTTCGCTGATGTGGACCAGGCCGTCTTTGCCGGGGAGGAATTCGACGAAGGCGCCGAATTCTTTGATGGTGACAACTTTGCCGCGGTAGATTTTTCCGATTTCGGCTTCGGCGGTCATGCCTTCGACGGCGGCGCGGGCGATTTTCATTCCCTCGGCGGAAACGGAGTAGATGTTGACGGTGCCGTCGTCGTCAATGTTGATCTCGCAACCGGATTCTTCGACGAGGCGTTTGATGTTCTTGCCGCCCGGCCCGATGAGGGCGCCGATCTTCTCGGGATTGATTTTGACCTGGACGATGCGGGGAGCGTAACGGCTCATTTCGGGGCGGGGCGCGGCCAGGGTCTCGGCCATTTTGGCGAGGACGTGCAAACGGGCGATCCGGGCTTTTTCGAGGGATTCGGCCATGAGGGCGTGGGGGATGCCGCGGAGTTTGAGGTCCAGTTGAAAGCCGGTGATGCCGTTGCTGGTGCCGGCGATTTTGCAGTCCATGTCGCAAAAGGCGTCCTCCCAGCCGATGATGTCGGTGAGGAGTTTGTAGGAGGCGATTTTGTGGGCGTGGTCATGCTCGGTGCAGATGCCGATGCTGATCCCGCCGACGGGGCGGGCCATGGGAACACCGGCGTCCATCAAGGCCATGGTGGCGCCGCAGACGGTGGCCATGGAACTGGAGCCATTGGATTCCATGATTTCGCTGGTGACGCGGAGGGCGTAGGGATAGGTCTCCAAGGGGAGCATCGGCTCGATGGAGCGTGCGGCCAGGGCGCCGTGGCCGATTTCGCGGCGGCCCGGTCCGCTGATGCGGCCGGTTTCGCCGACGGAGTAATTGGGGAAGCTGTAATGGAGAATGAATTTTTTCTCAGTTTCGCCGCCGGTGTAGGAATCAAATTCCTGGGCGTCCTCGTTGGTGCCGAGGGTGACGAGGGTGACGGCCTGGGTTTCGCCGCGGGTGAAAATGGCGGAGCCGTGGGCGCGGGGCAGGATGCCGACCTCGCAGGAGATGGGGCGGACTTCGTCAAAGCCGCGGCCGTCGAGGCGCTGGCCGTGGTTCATGATCAAGCCGCGAACGGATTCCTTCTGGATGTAGTAAAAGGCTTCGCGGAGGACGGATTCGGTGACTTTTTCCGCGCCGAATTTTTCGACGAGCTTGAGGGCAACGTCGTCGGTGACGGCTTTGACGGCGGCTTCGCGCTCGAGTTTCTTCTGGGTGAGGAGAGCCGGGACGAGGCGTTCGCCGGCGAGGGTTTTGGCCTCAAGGAGAATGTCATCGGGGACGATGCTGACGGTGATGGCGCGCTTTTTCTTGCCGCCGCGGGCGGCGAGATCCTTCTGGGCCTGGATGATGGGCTGGCAGCATTCGTGGCCGAACTGGAGTGCGGCCATGAAATCGGCCTCGGAGATTTCGCGGGCGGAGCCTTCAAACATGACGACGTCGGAGGTGTCGCCGACGTAGATGAGGTCCAGATCGCTCTCGCGCATCTGGGAATGAGTGGGGTTGGCGACGAATTTTCCGGCGACGCGGCCGACGCGGAGAGCGCCGAGGGGTCCGTCCCAGGGAATATCGCTGACGGCCAGGGCGGCGGAAGCGCCGATGATGCAGAGGATGTCGGAATCGTTTTCGCCATCGGCGCTGAGGAGGAGGCTTTGGACCTGGACTTCATTGAACCAGCCTTTGGGAAAGAGCGGGCGGATGGGGCGGTCGGTCAGGCGGCTGGTGAGGATTTCCTTTTCGGTGGGGCGGCCTTCGCGTTTGAAGTAGCCGCCGGGGAATTTGCCGGAGGCGGCGGCTTTTTCGCGATAATCCACGGTGAGGGGGAAGAATTCCTGGCCGGCCTTGGCCTTGCTGGCGGCGACGGCGGCGACAAGGATGATGGTTTCGCCGAGCTGGACGGTGACGGCGCCGTCGGCCTGTTTGGCGAGTTTGCCGGTTTCAATGAGAATTTGACCGGCACCAACCTGGGCGGATACTTTTTCTGACATAATAATTCCTTCCAATCCGCCGGCTTAGAGGAACTTCAATGAGGGCCTTGGGATCGGGCCAAGGCGCTGATTGAAATTTCCCAAGTCAGCGGACTTTTGTTGACGCGAGTTGTAAAAGTCGCATTGAGCCGTTCGCGATTGCCGGCGCAACGAGATTGATTGGACCGCGACCATGGAGCGGAAGCGAAACGCGACACATCAGTGGCGGAGTTTGAGCTTCTTGGTGATCGAGTGGTATCGGGTCAGGTCGGTGGTGTGGAGATAATCCAGAAGGCGGCGGCGCAGGTGGACCATTTTGAGGAGGCCGCGCCGGGAGCTGTGATCTTTGATGTTTTTCTGCAAATGCTCGGTCAGGTGGTTGATCCGTTCGGTCAGAAGAGCCACCTGGACATCAGCGGACCCTGTGTCGCGCTCATGAATCTGGAACCCTACTATCGTCTTGCCTTTTTCCATAGTCTGTTCGATCAATCAATTAATTTTGAACGACTAGTTTAGTTTTGGGCGGGGCGGGTGTAAAGCCCTTTTCGAGGTTTTTTTGAGGCGGGGGCGCATTTCATTTTTGGGGGATTTTCTGCCTTGGGTGGGATTTCAGTGATGGAACCATTGAAAAATGGTCATTGAGAATTGGTCATTGGTGATTTAACTAATCCATTGCGACTGCCAAAGCCGCCAGAAAGCCGCAACCCGGTGAGAAATCGGACCAACCTCAGCCGATAACCAAT
>Ga0182027_10002325_pt1 | contig 30946 bp, 22 predicted proteins | sample 712E1DmetaG_FD_121300 | JGI IMG/M metagenome (GOLD analysis project Ga0182027, IMG submission 121300) | Permafrost microbial communities from Stordalen Mire, Sweden - 712E1D metaG (Illumina Assembly) | ecosystem: Environmental > Terrestrial > Soil > Wetlands > Permafrost | place: Sweden...
CAGTCGCGGTAGGTCCGCTCCCTGACGGTCGCGGTTCGGTAAGACCGGAGTGCGCGGTTAGACCAGCGCATCGGCCGTGTGATCTGTTTCGGTTCCGTATCGGTTCCGAACCGCGACCGTAAGGGAGCGGACCTCGCGGTAAGACTAGCGCATCTTGTACGTCTGCTGCTCCATCACGTAAGCGTTGTGCGAGGCGTCGTGTTGCTGGGGGCCGGGGATGTCGGCCGCCTGTTTGCTGAACTTGACGGCTTCGACGACCAGCGCCTTGGTATTGGTCATCATGCCGAGCTGGTAATTGGCGACGGCCAGCAGATACAGCACCTGGGCTCGCAAGGCCTCGTTGCCCTTGGCCAGCGGCAGAGCGGCACGCAGGTACTTGTCGGCGTCCGGATACTGGCCCTTCTCGTTCGACGCCGATCCGGCCAGAAAGTATCCGTGGGCCAGCGCGCCGGTTTTTTCCGGTTTGGGGTGTTTGGTGAGCACGGCGATCAGCCGCTTGGACAAGCCCAACGCGCGGTCGGTCTGCTTGTGGGTGTAGGCCGCGTCGGCCAGCCAGAGCAGCAGGTCCTCGTTTTCGGGGAAGTTCGCGAGGCCTTTCTCGGCCACGGCTTGCATTTTCGCCGCGGCGCCGGACTTCCTCAACGCCTCGAGATAGAGCCCGTAATTCTGGTCGAGATACTTACACTTCGGATTCACCTGTTCCAAGGTGGAGAGCAGCTCCGCCGTCGTCGCGGCGGGGCCTGGGATGGCGGCGGTGAGCAGGGCGTACTCGACGTAGGCCTCGATCGCCTTGGCGTTGGCGACGGTAGAGGCGAAGGCGTCCTTGTCGGCGTCCGCTGGAGCAGTCGCCTCGGCGGCCTTGCGCGCCAGTGCGTAGGTGGCAATCGCGGATGCCTTCAGTTTGGCAGCGTCTTTCTGCGCCTCCACCTGTTTGAAATCCTGGAATGCGCTGGGCAGATCTTCCGACGCGGCGAAGCCTGATCCAGCGCTGAGCATGACGGCGAAACCAAATACGGCGAGCCTCATAAAACCTCCGTTTCGAACCACAGGACAGCATACACCTAACCGGGCTCCGTGGGGAGGCCATCCCATGTCCGCTTGCTTACGCGCGCGGTTCGGAAGGTTGGCGGCCGCCGAGCTACTGGGCCGGCGGCTTCTTGAACAAGGCCTCCGAGATTCCCGGGTTGACCTTGACGTCCGTGACCGTGACGTCGGCTCCCACCTTGCCGCCCTGTTTGGTGACGGTGTGGTAGGGCATCTTGACGCCTTTTACGTCGTGGTAGTCCGAGTACACCTCGTCGGTCTCGGTGGGCGGGCCCATCAACGATGCGGTGTAGTGCTTCATCACGATCAGGTTGCTGGCGGGGTCGATGTACACATCGACATGGAGGGACCGCGCGGCGTTGCTGACCGCGACCACTTCAAACGATTTCCCCTCGACCTCTGCCGGGCCCAGCGCCTGGATGGTGTAGCCCGGCTTCTCGAAGTTCTGAAGCAGAGCAATCGACTGGCGGAAGAGCGAGGAGGTGATCTCGCCGGTCTGTGAAGCGGGCATGTCGCGCGTCTGTCCGCCCATGGCCATCCAACCGGCCTGCCCGTCGTAGCCAACCGACATCTCACCCATCGGGGTGACAATCTTGTTGAGCATCTTTCCGGACGAAGTCACCGTCGATTCGGTTTTGACGGTAATCTCTCCCTGCGGAGTGGACATCACGGCGTCGGCGGCGACGGTGACATCCTTCACCTTCATCAGCGAGGCGCCGCCCATGGCCGCGCGAGCGGCCTCCATCAACTGCTTGGCTTTGGATACGGCCTCGGGAGTGACGGCAACGGCGGGCTCCTGCTTGGGCCCGGGGATCGCGATGTCGATGGCGGACACCGGGCCGAGCGAGGAGAGCGGGCCCTCGTACGCCTTTTCCTTGCCCACCACCACCACCGCGAACTGCGCGGGCTTGAGATATTTCGCGGCCACCTCCACCACCTGGGGCGCGGTGACTTTCTCAATGCCGGCCCGGTAGCGCTGTAGATAATCGCGCGGATAGCCGTAGTATTCGTAATTCATCATGCGCGTGAGAATCTTGCCGGTGGAATCGAAATCGAAGGCCATCCCTTTCAGGATTCCGTCCTTGGCGCGCGCGAGTTCGTCGGCGGTGACGCCGCTCGCGACCAGGCGCTCCAATTGCTCGCGCATGGAATGGTAGATCTTGAGAGTGGTCTCGGGTTTGGTGGAGCCTCCCACGATGAAGGTGCCGGGGCGGTCCCAGCCGGCGGCCGCATTCGAAAAGACGGCATACGCCAGGCCCTGCGCCGAGCGCACGTTGCTGAACAGGCGCGAGGAGAAACCGCCGCCGAGGATTTGGTTCATCACCTCCAGGGCGCAATAGTCCGGGTCGTCACGCCGGCCGGCGAGCATTCCCATGACCACCCAGGTCTGCTCCATGTTGTCCTTGTCGACGGAATAGAATCCAGCGCGATTCTGGGCCGCATCATCCACCGCCGGCGGCGCCATCCTGGCCGCTCCACCGCGCGCCCATCCACCGTACGCCTTCTCGATTTTGGCGCGCATCTCGGCGGCGTCGAAGTCGCCTTCCGCGCCCAGGATCACGTCTTCGGGCTGGAAGAAACGCTTGTGGAACGCCACCAGATCGTCGCGGGTGATGGAATCGATGGTGGCGTATTCGGGTATGCGGCCGTAGGCGCTGTCCTTGCCGAAAATGACGCGGTTAAACTCGCGGAAAGCGATCCCGTTAGGGTTGTCGTTTCGCCGCGCGATGCTGTCGCGCTCGGCGATCTTGGCGAGGTCGATCTTGTCTTGCGGGAAGGCGGGATGCTGCAGCAGGTCGGCCATGATGGCCAGGCCGCGGTCCAGATCCTCCTTGAGAAGGCTGGCATAGGCGCCGCCGCTGTCCTCGCCGATGCCGACTTCAACCGAGGCGCCAAGGCGGTCGAGTTCCTCATCGAGCTGGTCTCCGTTGCGAGTGGTGCTGCCGCCGGTACGCATGACGGTGCCGGCGATGCTGGCGAGACCGGCCTTGCCGGTGGGGTCCCAACGCGAGCCGGCGCGAACGGTAGCATGCAAGCTGATCCGGGGAAGCTCGTGGTCCTCGACCAGGTAGACCACGATGCCGTTGGGCATTTCGAACCGCACCGGCTCGGGTACCTTGACCTGGTTCAGCGATGGGTACTTCAGGCTCTTGTAACTCCCCGCGGGTCCCTGGGCGGCGGCGGTAAGGGAGAAGAGGACAACGAAGAATGGCAGAAATCGTGTGCGCATGGTTTTGGCCTTCCTATTTGGACGCCGCCTGGAGCGGCTCAATCTCGGCGATGGTCCGGTTGTCGAAGACGAAGGTCGCCTTCGCGACCCGCTGGATGTCGGCGGGCGTGACAGCCGCCATCTTCTGGAGACGCGTGAAGGTGGTGCGCCAGTCTCCGGTCAGCACCTGGTAGGTGGCCAGCGTACGCGCCAGCGTGGCGTTGTCGCCCAGGCCGCGGATGATGCCCGAGCGCGTCCGGCGCTTCACGCCGTCCAGTTCTTCCTGGCTGACGGGCTCGGTCTTCAGCCGCTCGATTTCGGCCTCGATGGCCTTCTGGACCTCGGCATTGGTGCGGCCCGGCGAGTTAAATGCGTAGAAGAGGAACAGCCCCGGATACTTTTCTCCGGGGAAACCGGGGAAGCCGCCGGCGGTGGTTGCGATCTTCTTGTCGCGGACCAGGGAGCGATAGAGGCGCGAGGAGCGGCCGTCGCTGAGCAGGCTGCCGATGGCCTCGTAGACGGCGTTATCGGCGTCGTTGATATCGGGCTTGTGGTAGCCTTCGACGAAGACGCGCTGCGATTGCAGGCGCATCGTGATGCGCCGCTCGCCGCTCTGGGGCGGCTCGACGGTGCGCAACGGCTCTTCCTTCTGACCGGCGGGGATCGAGCCGAAATACTTCTCGGCCAGTTCGCGAACCCGCTGCGGCGTGACGTCGCCCACCACCACGCTGGTGAGGTTGCTGGGCACGTAGTATTTCTTGAAGAACGCCGCGCCATCCGCGCGGGTGAGGTTCTGGAGATCGCTCATGTGGCCCACCACCGGCTCGTGATACGGATGAGCCTTGTAGGCGGCGGCCTGGAACTCCTCCACCAGGCGGCCGATGGGCTGGCTCTCGCCCAGACGCCGCTCTTCCATCACCACGTTGCGCTCCTTATAGAACTCGCGCAGCACCGGATCGCGGAATCGTTCGCCCTCCAGGTAGAACCACAGCTCGGTTTCGTTGGAGGGCAAACTGAAGAAGTAGACGGTGGAATCCGAGGAAGTGTTGGCGTTCAGCCCGCGGCCCCCGGCGCGCTCGATGGCCTCGCCGAATTCATTGGGCACGACGAACTTGCCGGCAGCTTCTTGCGCGTCCTTGAAGTCCTGATCGAGCTTCTTGATCTTTTCCGCGTCGGCCTTGGCGCCCTTGCGGCGCTCGTCGTGCAGCGCGTTGTAGGCCTGGTCCACCTTCACCAGAGCTTCCTTTTCCGCGGCGGCATCGTTGGTGCCGATGTGGCTGCTCCCCTTGAATGCCATGTGTTCAAACAGGTGGGCGAGTCCGGTGTAGCCGGTCAATTCCTGCGCCGCGCCGACGTCGGCGTACGTGAAAAATGCGGCCACCGGCGCCTGGTGGCGCTCGAGCACGATGAGCTTCCACCCGTTGGCGAGCGTGAACTCGTTGACGCGGGACTCGATCTCTTTGAACTCATCCTGCGCCACCGCGGGAAATGCGGTGGCCAGAATGGCAAGGACAACCGCCTGGTGAATGCTGAGGCTCCTCACGTTGATGATTCCTCCATAGAACAGACTACAGGAATTCGGGCACCAGTGGCCCCCTCGGGCCTTTACACTTCTTTACAGGTTTCAAGTGACGTCTTTACACGGAGGCCGTACTCTGGAATAGGCAGCTTTGGAGCGAGTCTTTCAACGGGCTGCGGGGTTAGAAGAGACGGAGAGAGACCAATGAACAAGATCGGAATTCAGAAACTTGCGGCGATTTTTGCCGCGGCAGTCATGATACCGGCGGCGGCGATGGCCCAGGGACCCGGCCCTCAGGATCAGGACGGCCCGGGCGGTATGGGCCGGATGGGGATGATGCACGACCGGGGCGAGGACGGCGGAATGCGCGGCGAAATGCGCCACGGGGGCGGCCACGGAGGATTAGGCTTCCTGATCAACAACCCGGAGATGCGGAAGCGGCTTGGGATCACCGACGAGCAGGCCGCCAAGATCCGGCAGCAGAGCCTGGAGTTCCGGAAGGCGGAGATCCGCAACCGCGCCGAACTGCAGGTGAAGCGGCTCGAATTGCATAGCCTGATCGCGGCGGACACGCCGGACCGGGCGGCCATCGACAGGAGCTTGCAGGAGGTTGGCGCGGCGCAGATGGCCGTCGAAAAGAGCGGCATCGACTTTCATCTGGCGATGCGCAGCGCGCTCACGCCCGAGCAGCGCGAAAAGCTGAAGGCGATGCGGGAGGAGTTTGGTCACCGCGGCGCTGGCGGCCCGCACGGCCAGGGCGGTCCCGGCGGTGGGCACGGAATGATGAGGCATTCCGGTCAGGAAGGCGCTCCGCCTCCTCCGCCTCCGCAACAGTAGGTGGATTTCCGGTGTCGTAAGCTTCAGCGTGCCACGGCCAGCTTCTGGCCCCGCTGAAGCCTACGCCACCAGGAGGCTCGCTCGCGGTAGCCTGGAAGTAGAATGCGAAAGGCAGCGGGCGTCCTGGGTCTGATCCTCGCGGCATCGGCGGCCAGTGGCCAGCAGCCGCCCGAGTACGAACGGCCGATTTCCTTGAAGCTGCTGCCGTCCAACTTCCTCAGCGATCAGAAAAACATCTGGCTGTACCCGCGCCGGTTCGCGCACCCGAGAAACTGGATCGCGCCGGCCGCGGTGGTGGGCATAACCGCTTTGCTGGTGCTGAAGGCGGACGATCCCACCGCTTCCTACTTTCGGCGGACATCCACGTTCCACGGATTCAATAAGGTGTTCACGGGCACGGCCACGGGCGCCGGACTGATCGCGCTGCCTTCCGCGCTGTTCGCGGCCGGGTTGGCCCGCCACGACTCGAAGATGTGGAAGACGGCCCTGCTGGCGGGCGAGGCAGTCGCCGACTCCGAGGTGCTGACGACCGTTCTCAAAGACATCGACCGGCGCCAATTCCCGGTTTCCGTCCCTCCCGGCCAGAACTTTGCCGACACCTGGTTCGATGCCAAGAGCAGCGTGCTGCGGGGCAGCGGCAGCTTCCCTTCCGGGCACACGGTGGCCGCGGTATCGATCGCCACCGTAGTGGCGCGCCGGTACCGGAACCACCGCTGGGTTCCCTATGTCGCCTACGGGGCGGCCGCGCTAGTGGGTTTCTCGCGGCTCCCGCTGGGGGCGCATTACGTCTCGGACACCTTCATGGCCGCGGCGCTGGGGTACTCGATCAGCCGCTTCGTGGTGCTGCGGCAGTAGGGCGCCAAGAAGACCAAGCCACGAATGGACACGAAGGCACACGAATAGGAAAACTGTAGCGTGTGCGAGGTCGTGGGGCAGGCGGTTTCGCCTGCCAGGGCAGGCCAAACGGCCTGCCCCACGGCCGACGGGTCTAGAATACCTCGGAGTTCGCCTTCAGGTATTCGAGCACCTCATCCACCTGGCAGAAGGCCAGCGCGGTGTAGGTGTCCGCCGCGCCGTAGTAGAGGACGATGCGGCCGGTGGGCGCGTCGGCGATGGCGGCGCAGGGAAACGCGACGTTCGGGACGAAGCCGACGGTCTCGTAATCCTTCTCCGGAGTCATCAGGTAGTCGCGCGTGCGATAGAGCACCTTGCTGGGATCTTCGAGATCGAGCAGCACCGCGCCCGTGCTGTAGACGTAGCCGTTACAGGTGGTGGTGACGCCGTGGTAGAAAAGCAGCCAGCCTTCGGTGGTCTCGATGGGCACCGGGCCCGCGCCGATCTTCGTGCTCTGCCACCAGCCCTGGCCGCCGCGGCTCATCACCAGGCGGTGGCGTCCCCAATAAGTGAGGTCGGGGCTCCATGAGAGAATGATGTCGCCGAAGGGAGTGTGGCCGCTGTCGCTGGGGCGGCTCAGCATGGCGTACTGGCCGTTGATGCGGCGCGGGAACAGGACGCCGTTGCGGTTGAACGGCATCAGCGGGTTCTCCATCTTGACGAAGGTGCGGAAGTCCTGCGTGCGTCCGATCCCGATCGAGGCGCCGGGGAAATCGTCGCACCATGTGATGTAGTAGGTGTCCTCGATCTTCACGAGGCGCGGATCGTAGCCGTAGCTGTTCGGTTTCGGGCGGCCGGACTCGTCCTGCCAGGGGATGAGGTCGGCGTCGATGTCCCAGTGAATGCCGTCGGCGCTGCGGCCGAAGTGGAGGTCGGCGCGGCCATTGCGGTGGTCGGCCCGGAACACGCCCACGAACGCGCCTTCATAAGGAACGGCGGCGCTGTTGAAAATGCGCGCGACACGGCCCACGGGATTCCACCCGATGATCGGGTTGGCGCTGTAGCGCCATACCGCGTCGCTCGATCCAGCCGGGCGGTCCTCCCAGGGAAGGTTCGGGACGGCGGTACCGATGATGGTCTGCGATGGTTTCATCTGGCTCTCAGTTGGCGGGCGTTGCTTCCGCTTCCGCGCGTCGTTCTTTCAGTTCGATGGCGATGGTCTTTTCCATTTTGGCGTTCAGGCCGTAGAGCAAAGCGACGGCTGCGGTGATCACGCTGGCGGCAGCCGGCAGCAGGCTCACCATCATGCGGATTCCGAACACCACGGAAGGCGTCTGCGCAATGTTGGGCTTGAAGCCGTAGAACGCCAGCAGCCATGCCGCCACGGCCCCTCCCAGCACCCCACCTTGCTTGGAGGCAAAGCTGCCGGCGGAGAACACCAGACCCGTCGAGCGGCGTCCGAACCGCCACTCGCCGTAGTCCGCCGTGTCCGCGAACATGGCCCACGTAATGGGGTTCAACGGCCCGGCCACGAGGGAGCCGAGGATCTGGGAGCCGTAGATGAGTACGTAGTCGCGCGGGCCGGCGAAGAACAGCACGGCACAGCAAGCCGCGTTCGCGAGCGACAGCCAGATGTAGGTTGTTCGCTTGCCGCCCAGAAGCCTCAGCGCCCAAGGCGCCGACAGCACACCCAGCAGACTGAACAGCGTGCCCACGAACATCCAGGAGGATGCCATGTCTTCGTTGCCCACCACATACTTGAAGTAATAGACTTGGCCCGCCAGCTTGATGCCGACCCAGACCTGGAACATGATGTTGATCGCCGCCAGAATGACCCAGGGCTTGTTCCGGGTGAGGTCGGTGAGGTCCTCGCGGACGCTGGATTTCTCCTTCTTGATGTTCTGCACGCGCTCGCGCGTCGAGCCGAAGGTAAACAGGAAGAGGCCCATGGCCGCAAAGCCGTAAACGCCCAACGCGAGCGGGTAGCCCACGCTCTTGTTGCCGTGTCCCAGGTGCTTGACCAGGTAGAGCAGCGTGCCCTGTACCACCAGGTTGCCCGAGAACGCACCGATGAAGCGGAACGAGGACAGCCGGGTGCGCTCCTCGCCCTGGTTGGTGATGACTCCCAGCAACGCCGCGTAGGGGACGTTGAGCATGGTGTAGAAGAGCATCAACAGCGATACGGTGACGTAGGCATAGACCAGCTTGCCGTTCGGCGACAGGTTCGGCGCCGAAAACGCCAGAACGCCGGAGATCGCAAAGGGGAGGCACATCCACAGCAGCCAGGGACGGAACCTGCCGAAGCGCGACCGGGTCCGGTCGGATACCATCCCCATGATCGGATCGACGAAATTGTCCCAGGTGCGCGTCACCAGCAGCATCGTGCCCGCGGCGGCCGCGGTGATCCCGAAAGTGTCGGTGTAGAAGATCAGAAGGAAGATGCTAAACGTATTCCAGTACAGGCAAAAGCCAAGATCGCCGCCGGCGTAGCCGATGCGTTCGATCCAGCCGACACGTTCCTGATCGGATTGGAGTGGCATTCAAGACACCTCAGTATAAAAAGGGGGCGCGCCAAGCGCGCCCCTAAATATACTACAGTTGGCCACAGGCGCGGGGTGGAGCGTGGGAGTGCCCACCGCGGCCTGTGCGGGTCAGGGAGCTAGAAAATAAACTTCACCGCCATCTGGATCACGCGCGTGGGGTCGTTGCCGCTCATGCTGGTGATCTGCCCGACGTTGGAGCCGGGGAAGCTGGTATTCGGCGTGCCGAATTGCGGCTTGTTGAAGGCGTTAAACCACTCGGTGCGGAACTGGATGTTCTTCCTCTGTTCCGCCCCGATGTAGTTGTTCTTGAACAGCGAGAGATCGGCGGTCGAGACGCCCGGCGCTGTCACATCGGGCAAGGTCCTGGGGAGATTGCCGAAGGTGAACGGGGCGGGTTCCACCCACACGTTGGGATTGAACCATTGGGCGATGGTCGGGTTGGAGAGCTTGGCGCTGGTGCCCGTGCTCGAGAGGCGCTGGCCGCCGCCGATGCCGGTGGTCACATTGCCACCGCCCGGAATGATCGGCTGTCCGCTCGAGATGCTCACGATGCCGTTGAACTGCCAGCCGGAGACCAGCAGATTGACACCGCGGGGCGCGTTGTTTGCCAGCGCCTTGCCCTTGCCGAAGGGGAGGTCGTAAACGAAACTGCTGACGAAAGCGCTGGTGACATTCTGCGCGTCGACCGCCCATTCCCTGGCCAGGTTGTAGGTATCGAGCGGGACGATGTTGGAGGTCTGGCCGAGGAAGTTCACGGCTGAGTCCGTATCCGACATCGTCTTTTCGAAGGTGTAGGCCACCAGGAGGGTCAGCCCGTGCGAGAAGCGCTTGTCGAGCTTGAAGGTCGCGCCATGGTACATGGAACGGCCATTCGGCTTGCGGTAAGAGCTGACGTTCTGATATTGCGGCCAGGGGCCGAGTAAGTTGTTCTCGGTCGTGGTCGGGGAGGCCCCCACCGCGCCGGTGTTCGGGACGCCGTAGAAGGGATTCGGCACCGACTGCAGCAGACGCTGGCCGAGCGCCATGTCGTACGAGGGCAACTGGGACAGGTTGATCGCCTGGTTGCCGAAGGGCAGGTGGACGCCGTGGTTGCCCAGGTATCCCACCTCGATGGTGACGTTACCCGGCAGTTCGTGCTGGACGTTGAAGTTCCACTGCTCGGAGTAAGTCGGCTTGGTGGCGTCGAACAACGAGGCCTGGATGGAGTATCCCAGGTCGGTCGCCCCGCCCCCTTTCGGTCCCAGCGGGAAGTTGATGGGGTTGGGGCCGCCGGCGTGGAAAGCCGTAGACAACTGGTCGGCGATGGTGTGGTTGCCGTCTACCGAAGTGCTCCAGCCGGTGTTGGCCTGGAAGCCATCCATACCGGCGCCGCCGGAACTGCCGGCCGCCTGGAACGGCGACGGTGCATAGGCGATGCCGTAACCGCCGCGGAAGACCCAGCCTTTGGCCGGGTTGTAGGCGAAGCCGAAGCGGGGGCCGAAGTCCTTCCAATTGGTGGCCACCTGCCGGCGCCCGAAGCTCGAGCCGGGGGCGCCCACGAAGACGATCTGGCCCACCATATTGGCGCACGCGGGGCACGGTCCCTGAGGGCTGGGAGTGATCTTGCCGGCGACGGGCGAGGCCAGCGAGGTATCGAAATACGTGAGCTGGTTGTAGCGTTCGGTACGGGGGATGTCCGCGTCCCAGCGCAGGCCCACGTTGAGGGTCAGCTTGCTGGTGATCTTGAAGTCGTCCTGAACGTAGGCGGCCCAGTAGGAGCTCGCGGTGGCCGGCACGGGATCGATCTCCTGGCCGCCGTTGTTCGGCAACCCCAACAGGAAGGAGGCGATGCCGCTGCCCTGGTTGTTCCCGGCCGTTTGCGGGAACTGCTGCGTCCAGTCGTTATTGAACTGCCAGCGTCCGGTGGGGTAGGCGTACTGGGCGAAGTTCATGTACAGCTTGCGAAACTCGACGCCCGTCTTGATGTTGTGGCGCTGCAGGATCTTGGTCACGTTGGCGGTGGCGTCGTGAACCATGGGCACTTCGTAGAAACGCGACCAGCCCTCGTTGCCGAGCTGCGTGTTGTTGAACCCGCCGTTGCCGTAAATCTCGAATCGCGGGAACTCCTTGGTCTGGGCCGCTGCGGCGAGTTGCGCGGGCATGTCCAGCTTGGTGATGTCGAAGCCATCCGAGTACGGGGTCCGGTAGACGCTCTGGCGAGCGAATCCGTACCGGAAGTCGGCAATCAGGGTCGGGCTGATGGTGATGGTGTTATCGAGCGTGCCATTCCATTGCTGGGTAGTCTGGAGTCCGCCTCCATCCCAGGTGCTCCACTCGGCGGCGATGAGAGCAGGATCGCCGAAGTTGTTGGGTGGGGTGTTGACGTTCTTGCCGTGAGAGAAGCGGCCGAACATCTTCCACTTGTCGTTGATCGTGTAGTCCGCGCGGGCATCGAGGTTGAGATTGGTGACCGCCGTTGTGCCCGGGTTGAAGAAGTTGTTCGAGGTGGCACCCGCTCCGCCGGTGTTGGGCTTGGGGAAGTAGGCCATGGACTTTACGGCCACCGGGTCCTGCGAGGCTAGCGGGATCTTGTTGCCCGGGAACTGGTCGCGGACCCAGCCGTCAGGGCAGGTTACAGGATCCGTGGCACAGGCGTGCCCGCTTTTCGGGTCATAGACGGTGAAGGGGGCGCCGGAGTAGTCGCCGGTGCGCCAGGCATCGATCGGTGTGGACATGGTGAACGACGCAGGCTGGGCCGCCTTCTCTCCCTGGTAGTCGAAGAAGAAGAACAGCTTGTTCTTGCGTACCGGTCCGCCCACGCTGCCACCCCACTGGTCGTCGTAGGTGGAGGAGCGGGCGACGCCGTTGGCGTTGGCGAAAAAGTCATTGGCGTTCAGTACCGAGTTTCGGAAGAATCCGAATCCCGTCCCGTGGAACTGGTTGGTGCCCGACTTGGTGACGAGGTTGATGACGCCACCGCCGAACCGACCATATTCCGCGGCCAGCGCGTTGGTCTGGACGCTGAACTCCTGCACGTCGTCTATGGGAGGCGTGTAGGTGCGGACGTTGATGCCGACGTTGTTCTCGGGCGCGATGATGCTGGCGCCATCGAGTTGGATCTCGCTGACCGCGTTCCGGGAGCCGCCCATGTGAGGCGTCGATTCGCCACCGTTGCTGGAGATGACCGCCGGGGTCAGGGTCGCCAGCGAAAACGGATTGCGGCCGTTGAGGGGCAGATCGACCACGCTCTTGTTCGTGATCGCGGTGCCGACGGTGGAGGTGTTGACATCCAGCGACGGCGGCGCGGCCGTGACCTCAACCACCTCGGTGGCGGTGGTTCCTACCTGTAGGGTCACGTCCACCGACAGGTTCTGGGCGACATCGAGCTTGACGTTCTCCTGGCGTGTGGTCTTGAACCCTTTGGCTTCCGCGCTAACCGTGTAGGTGCCGGGCGGAAGGAAGGGCTGGACATAGTGGCCCGAGGCGTCGGTGGTCAAGTCTTTGGCTTCGTTGGTACCGACATTGTTGATGTGGATCGTGGCGCCGGGCACCACGGCCTGTGATTGATCGTAAACCGTCCCTTGCAGGGTTCCGGTGGGCGTCTGCGCGTATGCGCCCGCAGCCACCAGAGCCAGCAGCAGGATGGAAATCGAGATTCTCTCCCGCATGATGAGTGACCTCCTGAGCAATCGGCCCTTCTGGAGACACAGCCAGGGCCGACCTTAGATCTTTGTACAGCGGGACTTTAGTACTACAAGGGGTGATACGGTTTACAAACGTGTTAAAGCCGCTGATAAGGAAAGGCTTATCCCAGATAGTACGAAGGCGAGCCCGCGTACCCAGTTGCCCGCGGCGGGCCGGTGACGATCGCGGGACGATTTGACTACGGTAACCAGGGCTCGAGAAGGGCCCGCCGAGGCCCGGAAGCGGAAACCACCGTCGGGTTTTACCGTTATAAACACGTTTAAGATACACAAAACACAAGCCTTTAGTTGGTGCTCAAAACTGTGCAACCGGAGTATACTTGGTTGAACCACGATGATTCCGGCAGGGGCGAAGGCAGACGAATCCCGCGCTGATCTGTTCGCGGCAGAAGTGCGCCGCGAGCTCCAACGAATTCTGGAGAGCGCCGCCTTTCGCGGCAGCCACCGGTGCACTGGCTTCCTGGAGTTCGTCGTGAACAAGGCATTGAACGGCGACGCGGAAAGCCTCAAGGAACGGACGCTGGCGGTGGAGTTGTTCGGGAGGAAAGCGGCCGCCGACCTGGCAGAGGACAGCATTGTCCGAGTGGGAGCCCGGGAAGTCAGGAAGCGGCTCTCGCAGTACTACCTGGAGGAGGGCTCGGGGGATTCGATCCGGATCGAATTGCCCTCGGGGTCTTACGTGCCCGTTTTCCACCAGGTGGAACGGCGGCAGCCGGCCGCCGCCGCCACCCCGGTCGAGACCCAGCCGGCGGTGGCGCTCCCGACGGCGGCGCCGCGTGGCCGGTTCGGGTGGCGGGCAGGGTTGGTCGCCGCTGTTGTCGTGGCGGTCGTGGCCGTCGGCGGATGGCGTTGGGAGGCGCGCCCTCTCAGCAATTTCGAGGTTTTCTGGCAACCGGCGTTCACTCAGAACACGCCCGTGATCGTGGCCATGGCGCACCCGCTGGTATACCATCCCTCGACTCGCGCCAAGGCGCTGACGGAGCAGAAAGACGGGCCCACCGATCTGCCCTTCCAGAGGCCGGTGGAGCGGGAACTACTGACGGGGTCGGATTTCGTGCCGGTTCTGGACCAATACACGGGCTTCGGCGATACGGTCGCGGTGGTGCGCCTGGGGGTGCTGTTCGCCCAGCGATCGCGCGCCGTGCGGGTGCGGCTGGCGAGCAAGTTGGATTTCAATGACCTGCGGGAGTCGGCCACCATCCTGGTGGGAGGGTTCACGAATCGCTGGACGACGGAGCTGACCAGGAACTTTCGATACCGGTTCGAGTACAGCGAGGCCGGTTTACCGTGCATTATCGACGCAAAAACCGGCAAAAGTCGATGGTTATTGGCCAAGAATGACAACGGAAGATCGGCGGAGGACTACATCCTGATCGCCCGGGTGCCCAACTCCGAGAGCGGGCGCTTCATCGTGGTCCTGGCGGGGCTGACGCAGGTGGGCACCCAGGAGGCAGGGCGCATCCTGGCGGAACCGGACGCGCTGGAGTCGGTTTTGAAGCAACTGCCGGCGAACTGGCGGGAGAAGAACCTGGAGTTGGTGCTGCACTCCTCGGTAGTGGGTGACGCTCCCACGCCGCCCGAGCTGGCGGCCTGGCACGTCTGGTAGCTCGCTTACGCGCGCGGTTCCGTATCTGGTTCCGAACCGCGACCGTAAGGGAGCGGACCTCGCGGTCACAGCACATCTGTTTCGTCCGCTTGCTTACGCGCGCGGTTCCGTATCGGTTCCGAGCCGCGACCGCGAGGGAGCGGACCTCGCCCTTAGATCGTCAGCTCCGCTGTTCGAGCCGTGCGGGCCGCGGCGTCGACAGCCGCAATCTGGTAGGTGCCGCCGGCAGCGGCGTCTTCAAAGACGAATGGCGCGCTAGTTGTCTGTGGCCGATAAGGGATCTGGCCGATTTTCCGGCCATCGCGCCAGATCTCGTAGTGGGTGATCGGCTCGTCGCCGGCGTACGCCGTTTGCCACTTCAGCCGGACCACATTCGAGCCACCCCGCTCGATCGCGGCCTCGCGCGGAGGGGTCAAATCCTGCCGGGCCTGCTGGAAGAAGTTCGTCTTGCCATCCTTGACGGCGTTCGCCGGTTCCTCGATGGCGCGCCGGTCGGACGCAGTGAGGGCGCCCGCTGCCACCTGGGCGGAGGCCAGGTTCTGCGTTAACTGGCAGGACTTGGGATCGCCGTCGATCTGCCCGATGCCGATGATGGCCGTGTGAATGCCGGGTATCGAGAGAGAATACTCTACCAGCGGCCGGCTCGGGAGCGCGACCGACCCTACGGTCCGCACCACGTGTTCGGGCTTCGATGACCAGGTGGCCGGCTTGGTGTACAGCGCGCCGTCGGCGAACACCTTCATGGCGATCAGGCCCATGTTGCGCGCCGCGGCCACCGGGATCACGTTGTACTGCATGTTGAAATGCAGCCGGTCGTTGGCGTTGATGGCCACCAGCATGCCATCGAGAACGCCGCGCTCATCGCGTTGGATCATGTCGATCATCACGGCCGGGGAATGGTGGCCGGAGAACCCGATGTGCCGGATCAGCTTCTCCTCTTTGGGATTGAGCCCGGTGCGGTTGGTCCCGTCGCGCACGTCGAGCAGGGCGGCGATGGCGCCGATGTTCTCGGCCTTCGGGTCGGGATTCAGGTAGCCTTCATAGGCGGCTTCGACATCTTCCGGGCTCGAAACGGCGTGAACCAGCACCTGGTCGAGATACGCGCCGGCCGGGTAGTTCCCGTTCCCATCGCCATAGATCAGGCTCAAGGTCCGTCGAACGTCGTCGAGGGTGTGCGAGCCGCGCGGTCCGTTGGTGAAATTCGACAGGCCGGGTTTCGTCCAGCCGCCCTTGCCGAAGCGCAGGACGCTTTTGCTGGTCAGGAAGATCGAGCGCCGCTTGCGCTCGTCGTAGCCCGCCTCGCCGGGAATCAGATGCAGTTCGCGGAACGCCTTTCCGTAAATGGACTGGCTGGGGCCGTAAGCGTTCGAAGTGTCGAAGTAGTTGATGCCCAGATCGAAGGCTTTGAGCACGATCTTGACGGGATCGACGTCGGCCGGCGTCCATTGCAGCGAGGCTTGGCCGCCCAGGCCGAGGGTGGTCGCTTCAAAGTGGAGCCGGCCCATTTCCCGTTTGAGCGGCCTGGCGACGGCGGTCTTGCCCAAAGCCAGGAATGGTGCTGCAACGGCCGCGGTCCCTAAGAATCCGCGGCGGGTTAGCGTTCGTTGAATCACGATATCCCCTCGAATAAGACGCTGCTCAGGTAGCGCTCGCCGGAGTCAGGCAGAATGGCGACGATGGTCTTGCCTTCGAATTCGGCGAGATGCGCCAGGCGGACGGCCACGGCCGCGGCGGCGCCGGAGGAAATGCCGGAGAGGATTCCCTCTTCGCGGGCCAGGCGGCGCGCCCATTCCAGGGCCTCCTCATTGGTGGTCGCTTCGACGCGGTCGACCACGGAAAGATCGAGCGTCGCGGGAATAAAGCCCGCGCCGAGGCCCTGGATCTTGTGTGGGCCGGGAGCGAGCGGCTCGCCGCGCAGGGTCTGCGCGATCACGGGACTGGCCGTGGGCTCGACCGCGACCGCGACGATCGGCTTGCGCATTTCCTTCTTGATATAGCGGGAGATGCCGGTGATGGTGCCTCCGGTGCCGACGCCCGAAACCAGAACGTCGATGGCGCCGGCGGTATCCTCCCAGATGTCCGGACCGGTGGTTTTGAAGTGGATCTCGGGGTTGGCGGGATTCTTGAACTGATCGGGCAGGAAGTAGCGGCCAGGGTCGGAGGCGATCATGGCTTCGGCTTTGGCGATGGCGGCCTTCATGCCTCCGGCGGCTTCGGTGAGGATGACGGTAGCTCCGAAGGCGGCCAGCACCTTGCGGCGCTCGAGCGACATGCTCTCGGGCATGATCAGGGTGATGGGATAGCCGCGCGCGGCGGCGACGAAGGCCAGCGCGATGCCGGTGTTGCCGCTGGTGGGTTCGACGATCTCGCGGCCGGGTCCGAGAACGCCTCTCTTCTCGCCATCGAGAATCATGGCGGCGCCGATTCTGTCCTTGACCGAATAGGCCGGATTGCGGCCCTCGATCTTGACGAGTACGGTTGCGCGCGCGCCGCCGGTGATGCGATTGAGCCGGATCAGCGGGGTGCGCCCGATGCTGAGTGCGTTGTCCTCGAAGGAGGAGACTTCAGATTTCCCAGTTGGGGACATAATGACTCTGCCGTTCCGCCCACTTGCGGGCCAGTTCCGCGAAGTTCGTATGGTCGACGATGCCGGATATGGACTCATCGACATTCCGCCACATTTCGGTGAATGGGGTGTCGGCGCGGCGCCTGCTACGCGCCTTGCCGTCGGCGGTTTCGACAAACCGCAGCACTTCTCCCACGGTGATGGCGGCCGGGGAGCGCGCCAGCAGATAGCCGCCCTCGGCCCCGCGCCGCGATTCGACGAACCCGGCCTGCTTGAGGCTGGCCAGGATCAATTCCAGAAACTTCTGGGGAATGCTCTGGCGCTGGGCTATGTCGTGGATGCGTATGGGGTCGCCCGAGTCGTGGGTCGCCAGATCGAACAGGGCTTGGAGGGCGTATTCGCCTTTGACGGAGATGCGCATGAGGCCGGGGGAAGTCGATCTTCCAACTAGAGGTTAGTCGATTCGCAAGGTCCGGGTCAACGCGGGCACCTTGTCGGCCGATGAGATTAAGAGGGACAACACAGTGCCATTCGATCCCGAGGTCTATCGGACGCTGCTCGAGAGTATGCCCAACGGCGTGTATCTGGTGGATCGCGAGCGGCGGGTCCTGCTGTGGAACGAGGGGGCGGAGAAGATCTCGGGCTACTTGAGGCAGGAAGTGGTGGGACGCCGCTGCCAGGACGATTTGCTGGTGCATTGCGATGAAAACAACACCGTGCTGTGCGGAGAGGCCTGTCCGCTGACCCAGACGATGATCGACGGCCAGCCCAGGGTGGCGGACGTCTTTCTGCTCCACAAGTGCGGCCAGCGGGTGCCGGTGCGCGTTCGCGCGATGCCGATTCGCGAGCCGGGCGGCACGATCATCGGGGCGGCGGAGGTGTTCGACCAGCGGGTGCTGCTACCGGAGACCGACGAGCACCCCAACAGCCAGGCGGTTGACGACTCGGCGGACCCGCTGACCGGTATTCCGGACCAGGCATCGTTCGAGCGGCACCTGGAGGGGTGGCTGCTGGACTTCGCCGACTCGCACATTCCTTTCGCACTGCTGATGATTGCGGTCGATGGGCTGGGCGAACTGCGGCAATCGCGGGGCGCCGGGGCGGCCGAGGCGATCCTGCGAGTTGCCGCGCGGACGATCGCCGGGAATCTGCGGCCGTCGGACGTGGCCGGCTGCTGGAGCCAGGACCGGTTCGCCGTGATCCTGGCGGACTGCCCGGCCCACGCGCTCGCGAGGGTGGCCGGGATGCTGCAACGAATTCTGACCGCGGCGGCGATCAGTTGGTGGGGCGATCACATTTCGATCACGGCCTCCATCGGTACCACAGCCGTGATGGAGGGCGACACGGCGGAGGCGATCCGGGCCCGCGCGGAGGCGGCGCTAGAGGCCTGCGTCGCCGAGGGCGGGAATCGCGTGACGACAGTTTAAGAAAGGCGGGGCATGTTCGCAATCATTGGAATCGTGGTGGTCTTCGGAGCGGTGCTGGGCGGCTATCTGATGGAGAAAGGCCACATTCTCGTCCTGCTGCAGCCGGCCGAGCTGGTGATCATTGCCGGCGCGGCAGTGGGCACCGTGTTGGTGGCCAACCCGACCCACACCCTGAAGCAGATTGCCGGGGGCCTCGCGGGAGTCTTCGGCGCATCGAAATACGGGAAGGCACGGTACGCCGAGCTGTTGCAGATGATGTTCCAGGTATTCAACTCGGCGCGGCGCGGAGGGTGGGCGGCGGTGGAGGGAGACATCGAGGATCCTGCCAAGAGCAAGATCTTTTCGGCCTATCCGGCGATGCTGGCCGACCACCACATGCTGGCTTTTGTCTGCGACTCGCTGCGCACGGCGGCCATCGGTGCGGTAGAGCCGTTCGATCTGGACCAGATGATGGAAGTGGATATGGACGCGCATCACCATGAGGCCGCCGAGCCGGTTGCGGCGCTGAGCACCATGGCCGACTCGCTGCCGGGACTGGGGATTGTGGCGGCGGTTTTGGGCGTGGTGATCACGATGGGCGCGCTCGGAGGGCCGCCGGAAGAGATCGGCCACAAGGTGGCGGCCGCGCTGGTGGGAACGTTTTTGGGGATTCTGCTGTGCTACGGGCTGGTGGGACCCCTGGCCACGCGGATGGGCAAGTCGGCGGAGGAGGAGCGGGCGTGCCATCACGTGCTGCGGGTGGCGATCATCTCGTTCGTCAAGGGCACGCCGCCGATTGTGGCGGTGGAGATGGCGCGGCGGGCGATTCCTCCGCACGTCCGGCCCGGGTTCAAGGAAACCGAGAATGCCTGCCGCAGCAAGCGGGCGGAGGCGGCGCCCGCACCGGCGGCGTAACGCGCTATGGCGGAAGGTGCGCGTCCCATCATCATCATCAAGCGCGGCGGCGGCCACGGCGGCCACCACGGCGGCGCCTGGAAAGTCGCTTACGCCGACTTCGTGACGGCCATGATGGCCCTGTTCATCGTGCTGTGGCTGCTCAATACCAGCAAGCAGATTCAGGAAGCGGTGGGCGGATACTTCAAGGATCCGACGGGAACCTCGAAGATGGTCGGCAACGGGCAGAAGGGCTCGGGCGACAACATCACCTTGACCAAAGACGACATGAGCAAGATCAAGGACGTGATGCAGCAGGCCATGAAGAAGACGGCGGTGTTCGAGAAGTTCAAGGACCAGATCGAGATGACGATCACGGCCGAGGGCCTGCGCATCGAGTTGCTGGAGACCGCCGACGGCGCCTTCTTCCCGAGCGGGAAGGCGGAGCCGACCGGTGGCGGGAAGGAATTGCTGATCAAGCTCGCGCAGGAACTGGGACGGCTGCCGAACCTGGTGTCGATCGAAGGGCACACCGATGCCAAGCCGTTCGCTCAAAGCGGGGCGTACGGCAACTGGGAGCTGTCGACCGAGCGTGGGAACGCGGCCCGGCGGCTGATGCAGGCCAACGGCCTGGGGCCCAAGCAGGTGACGCAGGTACGGGGATTCGCGGATGAGCGCTTGCGGAAGCCCGAGGCGCCGGAAGATCCGTCGAACCGCCGGATTTCGGTGATCGTCCTGTACCAGACCGGGGAAGGGGCGCCACCGGCGGCGGCACCGCCGGCCAAACCCGCGTCTACCCCGGGCCGACCAGCGAGTACCCCATAACCGCCACCAGCAGCACCAAGGGGAGCACCAGCGCAATATTGGCGCGCAGGCCGGCCTTGCGGGCTTCCGAAATCGCAAGCGCCATCGAAGCCACAACCAGCGCGAGGGCCACGGGGACCGGAAGGTATCCGGCCAGATGCGCGGCAATCAGAATGGCCGAGCCCGGCAGTGCCAGGCGGCGGAAGGCGTCCCACGGCGTTTTGGCGCCGCCGAGCGCCCACGCGGTCGTCGCCATGGCGGGCCACAGCGCGATCGCCAGGCGCGCGTCCGCCGTGCGGTGCCAGAGTAAGGCCGCCGAAGTCAGCATCACGAACAACGCCGTGGGCCAGGAGGATACCGCCCGCCTCGCATCCGCCGCGGAGAACGGCCACCGGATCGGAATGCGCATCCCTCCCTGCTCGACGCAGGAGAGACAGAACTTGCACTCGCGGCTGTCGTTCAACGTCGCCGGCTGGAGAGCGGCGGGGCAGGTGGACCGGACCTCTCCCGAGGCGGGCCGAATGGCGACGATGCCGCCGCGCCCATAAGTCGCCAGCAACTCCGAGGCCGGGCACAACGTCCGGCAGAACGCTCGCCCGCGGAACACCACGGAAAGGAATACCGTGAACACGGCGAACCCCAGCAGCAGGCGCGGGGTCGGAGGACGGATGAGCAGCACCCCGAAGAGCGCGACGCCCAGAAGACCCGAGGCGGCCCAGCGCGGGACGTCGCGATCGGAACCGGAGATCCACTCGGGAAGAGCGGCGATCAGGTTCAGAGGGCAGACGCCGCACCACACCCGGCCCAGCAGTAGCGTGGCCACCAGCAGCACGGGCAGGCAAAACAGGACCTTCTCCGGCTCGAAGATGATGGCAACCAGCATCAGGCCCTGGAGCGTGCGTGGCAGTCCGTTCCAGAGCAGAACCGAACGGAGAGGCGCGATCTCGAGGAGATCGATCTCCGCGTTGTTCCGCATCAGCATATGGTAGTATAGAAGCGCCCCGATGAGAAGGGGACCAAGAAGTTAACAATATAGGGTCAAATTATTTTGACGCGGCGAAAAAGGGCGCGCTTCGGCGCGTCCTTTTTCTTTGTCAGCTCCAGGTGAGCGTCGCCACCGAGTCAGCGGGCAGCAGGATCTCGGCCGCGCGGCCTGCCAGTTCGAGGCGCACTCGCCGCTCCGCTCCGGCATTGGTCAGGACAACCGCGCTCGAGCCATCCGGGTTGGCGAAGGCGGCGTGAGAGACGTTCTCGACGGCGCCCTCGGAGCCGATGCGGCGCGCGCCCCGGCGGATGGCGCGGGAGTAATGCGCGAAGGCCCAATACTGTCCGCTGCGCGTGATCTCCCTGGTCCCGGAATGAATCGTGACCAGCCCGCCGCAGGTGAATGGGCCGACGTTCGGTTTGCCCTTCTCATCGAGCGCCAGGTTCCAACCCACGATGCAGCGCGCCCAGTTGCGCAGGATGCCGGTGAAGCTGGCGGACCATTTGGTCCAGTCAGTCTGATAGGCGGGATCGGTATAGTCCGGGCCGCCCTCGCTCCAGTAGGCGTGCTTGTCGGGATGGGCCTCGTGGACGCGGGTCATGGCACCCTCATCGCCGACGTAGCCGTGCCACGCCACTCCATCGACATACTGGCTGACGCCCGGCGCGTCGAGCGTGCACAGGGCGCGTCCCCACAGGCTGTAGTTGTGGTCCAGGATCCAGATTTTGGTGGCGAGCTTGTTTCGCGCGAGCTCGGGTCCCAGATGGCTGGCGACGAATTCAATCTCGTATTCCTGGCCCCACAGGCACGCCGGCATCTTGCCGTCCTGGTCCGTGTCCACCTCGTTCTGCGAGGTGATGGCGTCGATGGGCACGCCTTCGGCCTGATACCCCTGCAAAAACTTGGTCAAGTAGCGGGCATACACCGAGAAGGACGATTTGCGCATCGATCCGCCCAGCATGCTGCCTCCGGCCTTCATCCAGCCGGGCGGGCTCCAGGGCGAGCTGAACAGGAACAGGCCGGGGTTGGCCTGGCGGCCGAGGCGGAGCATGGGCAGGATATAGTCGCGGTCGTGAGCGATCGAGAAGCGCCGCAGGTCGGGGTCGGGATCGCCCTCGTCGAAGCTGTACACGCTGGCCGAATAGTCGCTGGCTCCGATGCAGGTGCGGCACACGTTGAGGCCCAGCTCCGAGGGATGGAACAGCTCGTGGAAGAGCCGCTCGCGCGCGTCGGCCGAAAGTTGGTTGAAGGTATAGCAGGCTGCGTCGGTGAAGGCTGCGCCGAAGCCGAGCACTTCCTGGTATGAGTTGCCGGGTTCGAGAACGATGGCGGCCGCCGAAGGACTTCCGGCGGGTTGCCACTCGAGCGGCGCCTCCTCGGCGTAGCGCTTCGTCCCCGCAGTGAGCCTGACTCCGATCGCGCCCGCAGGCGCGCCCTTGGCCGGCAGCGCGGCCATCGCGCCCATGCCGGCGGCGGTGAGTCTCATGAAATCTCGACGAGTATGTGCATCAGGCATATTGATCTCCGACCCAGCGTATCGCAAGTGCGGGGCAGACCTCCAGGTCCGCGGCGGACGTATGCCGATCCGACGCTCTTGCGATAGGCGCTACGGGTGAGCGTGCCCTGCTCCTTTACTTTGCGCTAAGATGTAAAGCGATGACGGAAGCGACCCTCTCGACGAAGAACCAGATCGTGATCCCGCGCGCGGCTCGCGAGGCTCTTGGGGCGAAACCCGGTGACAAGCTGGTCGTGATCGTTCGGGGCGATCGGGTGATCGTTCTGCTGAAGCCCAAGGCCAGCCACGTCGCGATTCGGGGTCTGGCTCGCGGTGTCTACTCCAGCACTCACCTCCGGAAGGAACGCCAGAGTTGGGATTGAGCCGGCTGCGCGGATTCCTACGGGGGCATCGCCGGATTGCGCTGGATACGCGCGTATTCATCTATCAGTTGGAGGCGAACGCCCGGTACCTTCCCCTGACCGATCTTATCTTCTCCTGGCTCGAACGGCCGGATTCGAGGGCGGTGACATCCACCATCACCATGACCGAACTGCTGGTGCAGCCCTATCGCGACTGCGACGAACAACGAGTCGATGAGTTCTACGGCCTGCTGACCACGTTTCCCAACCTGGATTGGACCGCGCCGACCCTGGAGATCGCAGATCTGGCGGCGCGCCTTCGCGCCCTCCATCGCTTGCGGACTCCGGACGCTATCCAGGCGGCGACCGCGGTACACGCCGGCGTGACCGCCTTGATTACAAACGACGCGGTCTATGAGCGGGTGGACGCGTTTGAAACCCTGGTCCTGGACCGCATTCTCTGAGTTCATGGCGCGAAGTAGCCGTTGATATCGAGAATCACGTGGGTGCGGCCGGCGGCGAAGACGCTGACGGCGCCCGCGGCACCGGCGGGGACGATGGCGGCGTTGGCGGTCACCGTGCCATCCCAGGAATTCAGCGTGGAGACCAGCGGCTGGGGAGACGCCGAAGGCCAGACCGTCAGATACGCAAGATAGCCGTCGGGCACTACCGTGATGTTCATGGAATACGCCGCCGCTGAGGCAGGAATGCCGCAGGGGCTGGATGGAACCGGGAACGAGCGCGCCGTTCCGGCTTCGAGAATCGGGCCGCCGAAAGGTCCGTCGTCGTTGCGCGTGTCCGCAACGCGGCAAGGCGCCACGGGGTAAAACGACAGCGCGCCCGGGTCGCCGAAGCGGCCGAAATAGCCGTCGATATCCAGGATCGCGTCGGTCTGGTCGGTCACGTAGACCGAGACGGATCCATTGTTCCCTGCCGGAACCAGGGCGGCATTCGCCAGCACCTTGCCGGTCCACGAGTTCAGCGTCGAGACCAGCGGCTGCGCCTCGCCCGTGGGCCAGGTGGAGAGGTAGCCCAGATACCCCGCCGGAAGCACCGTGAAATTCAGCGAGTACGCGCTGGGCACGCTGGCGATGGTGCAGGCGCTCGAGAGGACCGCGAAGTCCCGGCTCTGATGGCCGGCCAGGGTGGGGCCGCCGAACGGGCCGGTGGGGCCGCGCGTGTCGGCGATGCGGCAGGGCGAAACCGGATAGAAGGTGTATGAGGCGGGGGACGGGGTGTCGAAATATCCGTTGATGTCCACGATGACGTCGGTGGGGTCGGTCGCGAAAACGCTGACCGCTCCGCCGGTGCCCGCGGGCACGATGGCGGCGTTGGCCACGACGTTGCCTTGAAACGAATTCAGGGTCGAGACCAACGGCTGCGCCTGGCCGGTGGGCCACAGCGAGAGGTAGGAGAGCCGGCCTGGCGGCACCACGGTCACGTTCAGTGAGTACGCCTGGGCGTCGAAGGGGATGCCGCAAGCGCTTTGCGGAATCGTGAACGAGCGCGTGGAGGAGGCCGTCATGGAAGGCCCGCCGAACGGGCCCGCGGGACTGCGCGTGTCGGCGATGCGGCAGGGCGTGACGGGGACGAACTGGAGGGCGCCCTCCGAGACGGTGACCGGATGTCCGGCGATGGTGACCACGGCGGAGCGCGCCGCGCCGTCGTCGTGTGCGGCCTGGATGGTCACGCTTCCATTGCCCGTACCGGACGCCGGTCCGGTGAAGGTCACCCAATCCGCGGCGCTCGACGCGGACCACGTGCAGCCGCTCGCGGCCGTGATGTTGACGGCTTGGGAGCCGCCGGCGAGCGAGAAGGCCACAGACACGGTGTTGACGGTTGCAGCGCACTCGGCATCCTGCGTCACGGTCACCGAGGTTCCAGCGACGGCAATCGTCGCCGTGCGCGCGGCGCCGGGGTTGGCGGCGACGGTCAGCGTGGCGGTGGCCGGACCCTTGCCCGATGCCGGACTGGCGATCCAATCCGGAAGGCTGCCCACATTCCAGGTGCAGGCGGGCCAGGTGGTGACCGCGATGGGCGCCGCGCCGCCCGCACCCGAGACGTGTACGGTGGTGCTGTCGAGCGAGTAGGTGCAGGAAGACTGGGGCGGCGGCGGAGCCGTGTTCAGCGTGTTCAGCAAGGCGGTAAAGGCGGGCTTGGGCTGATAGTTGGTGTCGAAGGGCAGCGGGAAGGCCGTGGGGAGCCAGGTGTGCTTGTCGGTGAAACCCCAGGTCTGGAAAGCCGTGCAGCCGGCATTCTGAAGGCACACGTTCAGGATGCGCTGGTAGGTCTGGGCCTGGGCCTGGAGCGAGGCGGCCGAGGTGTCCGGAATCTGGACATCCATCTCGGTGATGTGGACCTGCAGACCCAGCGCGGTGATCTTCTGAATGTGGTTCGCCAGGACGGCGGTGGTAGGGCAGCCGTTGACGCCGATGTGCATCTGGAAGCCGACGCCGTTGATGGGAACGCCGCGCGCGACGAAGTCGGCCACCATCGCATACATGCCCGGAAACTTCGTGCCGTCCCCCGAGGAAACGCCGTTCGAGCAGTACTGATCCTCGATGCTGTACTCGTTGTAGAAGAGGAGCGCGTTGGGGTCGGCCGCGTGCGCCCAGCGGAAGGCCTGCTCGATGTAGCCGCTGCCGGTGAGACCGATGCCGGGCTGGTTGTACCAGATGGAATCGCGCAAAGTGCCGTTGTCGGCAAGCGCCTCGTTGACCACGTCCCAGGCAAACACCTGCCCTTTGTAGTGCGTCACCACGGTGGTGATGTGATTCTGCATGATGGTGGAAAGCTGGGCGCTGCTGTATGCGCTGGTGAGCCAGGGGGGATTGTAGGCGTACCAGAGCAGGTTGTGCCCGCGGACGGACATGCCGTTGGCCTGCGCGAAGCGGACCAGCTCGTCGGCGGTGGAGAAGTTGTACTCGTTGGGGGAGCCGGGAGGGTTGGGATGGAGGCCGCCCCACTTCATGGCGTTCTCGGCTTCGAGCATGTTGTACTGAGTGGACAGCGTGGCCGCATAGGGTGGGTCGGTGGTAAGCGGGTCGGGGTTGACATCGCTTCCGTCCGCCGCCGCGCCAACCAGCAGCGGGCGCGCCGCCGCCGCCCCGCGTAGCGTCGTCGGTTGCGCCTGCGCGCACACCGAGGCAGCCACCACCGCAGATGCCAACCAAAGTCCCACCTTCATTGAGTCGCCTCCTTCGGATTCCCGCGCCAGTATACACCACCGGCGGAGGGCGGGCGCGGACTGGTGCGGCGCAGGTGGGCGGCCAGGGGAGTGTCCGGAAATGGGACTAGGTCCTTTGTGCTTTTTTTGAGTTTCGATTTTCTGTGCGCGGGGCTCGGTGCAGGGAGCGGAAAAGGCGTTTGCGCCGATGACCGCGGAGAAAGAAAGCATGGCATCCATCCTGGGACGAGGGTAAGGCGCGCACGGGGAAAGGGATGACGCCAGGGGCGGCAAGTGACTGAGTGGCGGGCAAATTCAGAAATGCGGGGGCGGTGATTGGTGGGATTCTTTGTGTCCGCTCCCTGACGGTCGCGGTTCGGTCAGATTTGTTTGAGAATTCCTGCGAGTTTTCGCTTGACCGCATAGGGGGGGCGGGGTAGACTTCATTAACAGACCAAAAGACCTGTTACATCGCGATGACTTCGGAGGAATTGTGTACGCTGAGAACCGATTCTTGAAATCGTTGGGGCTGGCGCTGGGCTTTACGCTGATCGTTTTGGCGCAGGGCCTGTCGGACAAGACCAAGCCTTCCAAGGAATATGTCCATCTGAACGGGCGCGTGATCGCAACGCGGGTCTGCCCGAGCTGCCCGACCGTGCAACTCATCGACACCACTCATCCGGGCACCACGCACTTCAAGGTCGGCGACAGCTACACACTCAAGGTGAAAGGGGCGGGCGGCCAGCCGGTAACGGTGACGATCCCGCCGGGCTCTCCCTACACGTTCGCCAACACGGATACGAACGGGAACTGGTCGACGTCCGGCACCTGGGTGGCCGGTAATGCGGGCGCTTACACGGAGTACTGGACGGTGGGCGGGATTCCCGCGATGCCGACGGTGATTTTCACCGTTTACACGAACTGAGCGAGGTCAAGATGAAAAACCCTGGAAGAAAGATTGCCGTGATTTTGCTGCTGACGCTGGCCTTAGCCGCCGTGGGCGCGGCCCAAAAGAGGAACAAGAAGTACCGGGACGGTGATTTGGCGGGGGTGGCCTGCGAGGTTGTGGTGGTGGACGACCACGGCATCATCCAGGGCGGCAATATCAAGCGGCCGGCCGGAGCCTTTCTTCTGGCTATCATGAACCGCCGCGGCGACCGCACCGAGCACTTCTCCGTCACTCTGGATTCAGCCGGGGCCCCGGAGATCTACTCGTTGGACACCACGCCAGAGAGATGGCATGGCGCCGTGCTGCTTGACCTCGATTCCGGCCAGTACCGGCTCAGGCTTAAGAATTCGCCCGACGTATCGACGGGGATTCAGATCCAGTAGCAAAGGGACACGAAAAATGACACACGCTCAAGTTGCCGATTCCTCCCGTTGCTTTCGCCGTCGCGACGCTAGTGTCCGCTCCCTTACGGTCGCGGTTCGGTACCGGCGGGTGCTGGCCCTTGGCCTGTGGTTGGTTCTCGCGGGCACGGGGCTGCGGGGCCAGATCACGGTGCCCAGTTTCTCGTCTTTCGACGGCACCACGCCGGCGATGAGCACGCCGGGATCGCCGGCAGATGCTTATGCCCTGAGCTCGGTGGAGTCGGTCAACCTGGCCAACCTGCACCTGAACATCAGCTTCCATTTGGGGGACATTGTGGGCCGCGGCGGAGTCAAAGCGCCCATCATGGCCCACCAGGAGGCACACTGGCAGGTGATCGGCTATCCCTTTCAGTACAACTGCCAATATGGCGGCGGCGGAGTGGTCTGCCAGCAGGGCGCCGGGTACGCGGTAGCGTACAGTTCCTGGTCGCCGATGGACCCAGGCTACTTCAACGGCGCGATGATTCGAAGGTCGACCGGCGACTGGTGCTATACAGTGCAGGGCTATCCGAATTACTGGAACAACACGCTGACGCGGTTTACTTTCATCGCCCCGGATGGAACGGAGTATGATTTCCGGGATCAGAAGTCGGGTGGCAGCCCCGAGTATCGTGGCGCGAACGTGAACAACCAGGGGCCGGGCTCCGGGCCAGGCTACGACCGCGGGGCGGTCTTCCAGGCATTTGACGGTAGCGGGGCGATCTTCACCACTACGGCCGCCGATTACACTACGCCTGCCGATGTGAACGACTTTGGGGGGCAGACGTGCTCGTCGAGTGCCATGCCGGCGCCCACCGGCGTGGTCGCGCTGCGCGACGGAACCAAGTACAGAGTAAGCGCGGGCGTGGTGGGCTTGATCGAAGACCGGAACGGTAATACGTTGAGCCTCAACGTGCCCGTAACGGACGCGCTTGGCCGCCAGACCACGCTCGCTACCTCACCGCTGCCACTCACCCCTGGCAATCCCGCGGCGGCGTGGCTGGACACGATCTCCTTTCCGGGAGAGGGAGGCAACCTGCGCAAGGTGTTCGTGGCGCACCAGCCCATGGACCAGGTGATGGCGACGAACCAGACCGTCAAGGAGGTCAAGGACCTGTTTTCCGGCATTACGGCCTGCGCCTCGGGCGTGAACGGCGACGGATCGTACTGCAACTCGACGGTGTCCATCGAGCCCACCGTGATCGGCCAGGTGACGCTGGCCAACGGCTCGACCTACAAGCTGAAGTACGACAGTTACGCCAATGTGTCCGAGCTTCATTTGCCGACCGGTGGCTTCTATAAGTATTCCTACGGGAGCTGGCTGGGACAGGTTGCGAGCAGCGGCGCTACAGAGTACACCATCGTGCCCTATCTCACGGAGCGGGACGTTTATCTGCACGAAGGCGATGCTGTTGCCGCGCAGGTCACCAAGTACACGCTGACCTGGAGCGGCGACTTAAGCCAGGTGACGGTTCATGTATCGAATCAGGACGGCCAGTCCCATCAGTTGGGCGCGGAAGACCACGTATTCGTCTCGCCTGGCTGGGGGCCGGGATGGCTGCCGGTGGGCTACAACAGCTGGAACCAGAGCAAGGAGCTTTCCGCCACCTACTACGCGGCGGACGGCGTTACGGTGCTGCGGTCTGAGAGCTCGACCTGGCAGCAGCGCCCGTGCTCGGGAGCGTCGAATGATTGCTGGTTCGTGAGCAACGATCCCGACCATACGCCCCGAACTGGCGTCAACGACCCATCCTCCCCGCCGCACGATCCGCAGTTGGCGCAAAAGAACGTGACGGTGGCCGGCGGGTCCACATCGAAGTCTTATCAGGACAAGTACTATTATTCGGCGGACGCATACAACAACCTGACGGAGCTGGACGAGTATCCCTTCGGGAACACGACCACGCCGTGGCGCAAGACAATCACGACGTACAAGACCGACGCCTCGTACACGCAAAACAGCGTTCACCTGATCTCGCTGCCGTTCACGCGCACGGTGACCAATGGTAGCGGAAGCACGCTGTCGCAAACAACCTACGGCTACGACGAGACGGCGCTCCAGGGTGCCGCCGGGATTACCAGCTATGACTCGACATTCACGGCCACGACGCGCGGCAACATCACCACGGTGAGCGACCTGCTGACGGATACGGTGAACGGGCTGAACACGACCCGGTCGACGAGCTACGGCTATGACATCGCGGGCAACATTGTCTCGATGCTCGATCCCCGCACGGTCAAGCGGGTGTGGGGATACGCGGACAGCCGGAACACCTATGCCTTCCCCACCACGATCAAAAGCTATCACGATCTGGCCGGCGGAGGAACGACTTTCACGGCCAACCTGACGTGGGACTATGACATCGCCAAGCCGGTGACCACCAAAGACATCAACGGCAACTCCACGAGCTATACCTATGAGCTGGGGCCATCGCAGACCTTGGACCCGTTTGGGAACCTGATCGGCGCCTACTACCAGGGGTTGGACCGGCTGGCCTCGATTACGCGGCCGGACGGTGGATCGAGCAAGTTCACCTACGTGGATACGCCGGGCAGCGTGAGCGAGGCCAGCAAGGTGACGCAGACTCCGGGAGCGGACATTGTGACCACGACCGCCTATGACGGCCTGGGGCGCAAGGCGAGCACCGACGTAGCTGAGACCGTGTTCACCACGTTCGCCTATGACGGCCAAGGGCGGGCGGCGTATGCTTCGCTGCCCTCGGCGAGCCTTCAGACGGCGGAGTGCATCAACTCCTACGGCACGGTGCAGATCACGGCCTGCACTCCCACATACGGCACGCTGACACGGTTCGACGCGAGCGGGCGGCCGACGGCGGCGATCCAGCCGGGCGGGGCGAGCACGAGCATGCAGTACATGGCCGACGAAACGCTGATCACCGATCCCACCAACGCGGGGAAACTGCAGACGGCGGACCGGGACGGGAACCTGGTGGCGGTGTTGGAAGACCCGGGCGCCTGGTACGGCGGCCCGATCGGCGGGACGCACCTGGGGTACCCAACCAGCTACGTCTATGATCCGCTCAACGACCTGACGGCGGTGTCGCAGAGCAGTTCGCGGGGGCGGTCGTTCATTTATGATTCATTCAAGCGATTGGTGCAGGCCCAGAACCCGGAGAGCGGGACCATCAAATACAGCTATGACCTGAGCGGCAATCTGGCGACTCGGCTGGACGCCAACCTCAAGACCACGAACTACGCCGCGCTGCCTTACGACGGGCTGAATCGGATCACAAAGAAGACCTATAGCGATTCGACGCCGGCGGTGGTTTACAGCTATGACACGGCATCGCCAAACGGGCTGGGGCGGCTGGCTTCGGTGACCTCGGGGAGCGCGGTGACCACCTATGGCTGGTATGACACGATGGGGCGGGTGAGTTCGAGCACCCAGAGCGTGGGCGGTGTGAACTATGGGCCGTTCTCGTATCAGTACAACTCGGCGGGGGCGCTGTGGACGGAGACTTATCCATCGGGGCTGGTGGTGACCAACGGCTTCGACGCCGTGGGGCGGGTGAACGGGGTGGCGGGCGGAAGCTTAAACTACGCCTCGAACGTGGCGTACGACCCGACCGGGCCGGTTTCGGGGCTGACGCTGGGCAACGGGCTGGTGGAGCAATGGACCTTC